>WNFD01001234.1_pt1 | contig 26200 bp, 25 predicted proteins | sample 5400491 | NCBI WGS metagenome assembly WNFD01 (sample SAMN13153343, study PRJNA577476) | soil metagenome | isolation source: 120 cm saprolite under Douglas fir tree site 2 hole 2 replicate 2 | place: USA:California | collected 2015-04-18
TCGGGCACGACCAGAGGAACGTTGGCCTTCATCCTCCAGGCAGAGCTCTTGTCGATCACCAGCGCACCGGACTCCGCCGCGATGGGCCCGTACATCAGCGAGATGTCCGCGCCGGCGGCAAACATCGCGATCTGCACGTCCTTGAATGACGCGTCGTCGATTCGCTCCAGTCGCAGGGAGTCTCCGTTGAACGCCACCTGCTTGCCGACCGAGCGCTCAGACGCAAAAACTCGCACCTTTCCCACCGGAAACTTGCGCTGGGCCAGGATCTTGAGCATCTCGCTTCCGACCATGCCCGTCGCGCCGACGACAGCAACGTTTAACTGCTTGGAGGTGGGCACGGGGTGAGTTTACTGCGCTCCGGGTAAGAATGGAGCTTGCGGCGCCGGCACGTACTGCGCCGCTCGCGCCTGCTGATGCTGCTGCACCGCGACCACAAACGCGGGGTGCACGTTGCGAAGCTCGACGAGGCGATCCGTCTGGCCGGGCGCGGGTGCCGCGACCTTGGCCTGAGGCGTGATCAGGCGCGTGATCACGAGGCGCCCGACAAGACCGCCCAGCATGCATAGAAGGCCCAGGAACACAAAGGTCCCAGCGACACCGTTAGCGGTTGAATCGTTGTTGCCGGCAACCCCAACGATCAGCGCGATCAGCCAGCAGGCAGGCCAGGCAATCAGGAATCCCAACGGAATCCAGAATGCGAGCCTTACCGTTCGGGCGCTGGACCGCGCGGGTGGGGTCGCGAAGTTGAACTTCTTCCACGTCTCGGCGGGGCGCCCGGTCATCGCGCAGACCGGGGGAAAGTCGTTGGCCCACAGCTGCGAGGCCCAGATCTGGACTCTACCCAAGGCGCAACCCGAGGAGCTCGTCGAGGCCGCGGTAGAACCGTGGCTCGCCCGTGACACGCTTGATGGCGAGCACCACACCGGGCACGTAAGCCTCGCGGCTGGTAGTGCGATGCGCGATCGTGAGCGTCTGACCCGGCAGGCCGAAGATGACCTCCTGGTCGGCGACGAAACCAGGCAGGCGAATGCTGTGCACGGCGACGCCGCCCTCTTCCCCGCCTCGAGTTCCGGACAGGGTTTCCTTCTCTGCCTTCCTGTGCGCAAACGGCTTGTCTTTGCGTCGGGCGGCGAGGCGCCTGGCGGTCGAGAGCGCGGTCCCCGACGGGGCATCCAGCTTGGTGGCGTAATGCATCTCGATAATCTCGACAGCGTCGAAGAGGGGCGCCGCGATGTCGGCCAGGTGCATCATCAACACTGCGCCGATCGCGAAGTTCGGCGCCACGATGCCGCCCACGTGCTTCTCGTGGCACGCGGTCTCGAGCTTGTCGACGTCGGAGCTCGACAGGCCGGTCGTGCCGACGACCGGGGAGGCACCGACCGCTACCGCGGCAAGCGCGTTGTGCAGCGCTTCACCCGGTCGGGTGAAATCGACCAGGGCGCGCGGCCTCTTGTCATGGAGGAACGCCGCCAGGTCGTCGCCGTGAGCGACTCCGCCGACAAAATCGATGCCTGGCTCGGACTGAAAAGCGGTGGCGAGGACCGAGCCGACTTTCCCGCGGTAACCGGCTACCGCGACTTTTATCGGCTCGGTCATGAGTTTGCTTGCGTCAGTCGCGACGTGGGCCGCGGCCCCGGCCGCCGCCGTTTCGCCCGCCCCGATCGCGACCACCAAAACCCCCCTCGCGCGGCGGTGGCGGCGGCGACGCCAGGGCGAGCGCCATCGCCTCCTGGCTGATGCTCTCTTCGATCGGAAGACCCTTCGCGGTCAGCTCCTCGATCGCCGCCTGGCGGCTCAGGTTGAGCCGGCCCTGGCTGTCGACCTCGACCGCCTTGACCACGATCTCGTCGCCGATGTTGCAGACCTCTTCCACCCGCTCGACCCGGTGGTCGGTGAGCTTGGAGATGTGCACGAGCCCATCCTGACCGGGCAGAACCTCGACGAAGGCGCCGAACGGCATGATGCGAACGACCTTGCCCTGATAGATCTTGCCGACCTCGACCTCGTCGGTGAGGCCCTTGATCCAGTCGATGGCCTTCTGGCCTCCTGCCTGGTCGACCGCCGCGATGAAGACGCGGCCGTCGTCTTCGACGTCGATCTGCGCGCCGGTCTCCTCGGTGATCTTGCGGATCATCGAACCACCCTTGCCGATGATGTCGCGGATCTTGTCGGGGTTGATGAGGATGGTGGTGATGCGCGGCGCATAGTGGCTCATCTCGGCGCGAGGCCGCGGCAGCACCGCGAGCATCTTGTCGAGCACGAAGAGCCTTGCCTCGCGCGCCTGCTCCAAAGCCTGGGCCATGATCTCGTGGGTCAGGCCCTTGATCTTGATGTCCATCTGCAACGCGGTGATTCCATCGCGCGTGCCGGCGACCTTGAAGTCCATGTCGCCCAGCGCGTCCTCGACGCCCTGGATGTCGGTCAGCACCGCGAATTTGCCTTCGCGAGTGATGAGGCCCATCGCGATGCCCGCGACCGGCGACTTGATCGGCACGCCCGCGTCCATCAGGGCGAGGGTCGAGCCGCAAACCGAGGCCATCGACGTCGAACCGTTGGAGCTCAGGATCTCGGAGACGACCCGCATCGTGTACGGCCACTCTTCGATCGGCGGAATCACGGCCAGCAGTGCGCGCTCCGCGAGCGCGCCGTGCCCGATGTCGCGCCGGCCCGGGCCACGCAGCGGCCGCGCCTCGCCCACCGAGTACGGCGGGAAGTTGTAGTGGTGCATGTAGCGCTTGAACTCCTCGGCGGTCAGGCCGTCCAGCTTCTGCTGGTCGGACATCGAGCCGAGCGTGGCGATGGTGAGAGCCTGGGTCTGGCCGCGCGTGAACAGGCCCGAACCATGGGTGCGCGGCAGCACGCCAACCTCGACGGTGATCGGTCGCACGTCCTTGAGGCCCCGCCCGTCGACGCGCACGCCCTCCTCGACCACGCGCTCCCGGACGCGGTCCTTTACCGCCTTGTCGAACAGCTTGCCGACGATGTCGGCGTACTCGGGGAATCGCTCTCCCAGCTCCTGGACGGTCCTGGTCCGAAGGTCATCCATCGCGCTCTCGCGCTTCGCCTTGTCCGCGTTGTAGAGGACCGGGTCCAGGCGCAGCGCCAGGTATTCGCCGACGATCTCGCGCATCTGCTCCGGATACGTCGGCGGGACCCACTCGCGCTTCTCGAGGCCGACCTGGTCGCGCAGCTCGAGCTGCGCCGCGCAGATCCGCTTGATCTCCTCGAGCGCCGCGGCGAGGGCGTCGACGACGACCTGCTCGGTGACTCCCTTCGCGCCGGCCTCGACCATCAGGATCGCTTCGGCAGTGCCGGCGACAACCAGGTCGAGCTGCGAGTCGCCCATCTGCGACATCGGCGGGTTGACGACGACCTGGCCGTCGATGTACCCCATGCGCACGGCGCCGACCGGGCCCTGGAACGGGATGTCCGAGATCACGAGCGCGGTCGACGCGCCGTTGATGCTGAGGATGGTCGGGTCGTTCTCCTGGTCCACCGAGAGCACGGTCGAGATGACCTGCACGTCGAGCCGGAACCCGTCGGGGAACAGCGGGCGGAGCGGCCGGTCGGTCAGGCGCGAAGCCAGGATCGCCGTTTCGCTTGGCCGGCCCTCGCGGCGCATGAACGCGCCCGGGATCTTGCCGGCCGCATAGAGCTTCTCTTCGTAGTCGCACGTTAGCGGGAAGAAGTCGATCCCCTCGCGGGGCTCCTTCGACATCACCGCGGTGCTCAGCACCACCGTGTCGCCCTGGCGGATGATCACCGCCCCGTTGGCCTGCTCGGCCACCCTGCCGGTCTCGAGCGAGATGCGACGCCCTGCGACGTCTACGTTTTTCGTGACAACTGCCACGCCAATACCTCCATGAATGTGGGAGGAACCCGCGGTGCGTAACTGGGTCAGATTCCTAGCAGCTGCCTCCCAGGGTTTCGCCCTGATGTGAGAGCTTCTAAGAGCTGACCCGCGCTACCGGCGTGGGTCCTCCCGGATTTAATTAACGGGTGCGCCCCGCGCGCGCCCGGCGCTTAACCGCTATCTCCTGATCCCGAGCTTGGCGACGAGGGCGCGATAGCGCTCGACGTCGGTGTCCCTCAGGTAGTTCAGCAGACGCCGTTGCTTGCCGACCAGGAGAAGGAGGCCGCGGCGTGAGTGGTGGTCTTTGGCGTGAGTCTTCAGGTGCTCGGTGAGCTCCCGGATGCGCGCCGTGGACAGCGCGACCTGGACCTCGGGGGAACCCGTGTCCTTTTCTGCGCGCCTGTAGTCCGCGATCAGCTTGCCTTTGACTTCGTTCTCGACTGCCAAACTCGCAGGCAAGTATACGGGGAACCCAAAGTGGGGCAGAAGGCCCGCGCTTTATCTGACGTTTTCCACCGAACCGTCCGAGCGCGGATCGGCGCCCGCGCGCCACGCGACCGGCCCGTCGACCACGATCGCGTGGGCGTGGCCGAAAGAGTGGTGGCGAGCCGGCATCAGCAGGACGTTTGCCTCGCTCCTGGCCATCTCGCCCGCGCCCGGATAGTCGGCCTCGACCGCGACCGTGACACCGTCCGCCAGCACGGCCATGCGCGGGCGGGCCACCGCCTCGGCGGGGTCCATCCCATGGTCGACCATGTTCATCAGCACCTGGGCCTGTATCTGGGGTTGCAGGTCGGCTCCCATCGCACCGAAGGCCGCCCACGGCGTTCCGCCGCGCGAAGCCATCGCGGGGATCAGCGTGTGCATGGTCCGTTTCCTGGGCTCCAGCCGGTTGACGTGCGAGGGGTCGAGGCTGAAATAGGCGCCGCGATTCTGGAGCAGCATGCCCGTGCCTTCGGCGACGATGCCCGATCCGAAATCGAAAGCGACGCTCTGAATCATCGAGATGACGTTGCCGTGCTCATCGGCCGCGCACAGGTAAACCGTGTCTCCCGTTTCGTGGGCCGTGGCACGGCCGACAGGTCCGTGGTGCGGGTCGAGAAACGGCTCCACCGGCACAGGCGAGAAGTCCGGGTCGGTGATGAAGCGGTTCCGCAGCGCATAGCTCGCGTCCCGAGCCTCCTGGAAGGACGCGCCGGCCTCGAGCCGCACCAGCATGGCCGCGGCGGCGAGGCCCTGGGTCGGCGCCGGCAGCTCGTAGACCACCAGATCGCGGTACGGAAACGCAATCGGCTCGACCCACTGCGAGCGGTGGGTCGCGAGGTCCTGCCCGGTCACGAAACCATCCCTGCGTTTCACCGCGGCCGCGATCGCGTCGGCGATCGCACCTCGGTAAAAGACGTTGATCCCGCTGTGGCCGATGTCGTGAAGCACCGAAGCGAGGTCGGGGTTGCGCAGGAGCATGCCCGTCTCCATCGGAGGGTAGAGCGCGTAAGCTGCCGGCTCCCGGCCAAGCCAGCCCGCCGCCTGCATCAGGAACTGCGAGAGGTGCGCGGTGATCACGAAACCGTTGCCTGCCAGCGACTCCGCCGGCTCGAGCACCGCGCCGAAGCCGAGACTCCCGAACCGCTCGAGGAGTCTCCCCCACGCCTCGACGGTGCCCGGCACGGTGACCGCGAGGACGCCGCGCACCGGCATCGTCTCGTGTCCGCGTGCGCGGACTGCCTCGATAGTGGCCAGCTCGCCCGAGCGTCCGGCTCCGATCAAGCCGACCGGCGACGCTTCTCCGCCTGCCCACACGATCGCCATCAGGTCTCCCCCGACGGACGTCATGTGCGGATAGATCACGCACAACGCGGCATCCGCGGCGACCGCGGCGTCGATCGCATTTCCGCCGTCGCGCAGGATCTGAGCTGCGACCGCGCTCGCGACGTGATGCGGCGTGGCGACGACGCCACGGGTCATCTGGGTGTGACGAACTCGATCGCGCTCGGCTGGATCTCGAACAGCGCGGGAAGGAAACCGACCGCCTCGCCGTCGATGTCGATGCGCACCTTCTGTGGGGAGCTGATGGACACGCGCTTGCCGTACAGCAGCTCGAGCTTCGGGTTGTTCTGGTCGAGATGCTTGCCCGCGCGGAAATCGTTCATGCCCCGCATGGTTTCAATCTTGCCCGCGTCCTTGACCAGGATCACGTCGAACACGCCGTCGGTGGGCGATGCGGACGGCGCCATCTGCATCCCGCCGCCGAAGTACTGGCAGTTCGCGACGACCACCTGCTGAGCTTTCTTCAGCTCGTGCGTGACATGGTCGACGTCGACGGTCATCGGCTTGTTCTTGAAGCCGATGAGCGCGCGAAGGCCGCCGAGCGTGTAGGCCGCATTGCCGAACCGCTTTGTCCCGTTGCCCATCTGGAAGACGACGTCGCCGCCGAGGCCGGCGTCGGCGATGTTGATGAAATGGCGCACGGCCGTCGACCCGTCGGCCGACTGGTAGGTCACGCATCCCGCGTCGAGTCGCCTCACCAGGCCGCTGCGCAGGACGTCGATGGCCTGCTTCGGGTCCGCGGGAATGCGCAGGGTGCGCCGAAAGTCCCCGCCTGTGCCGAGCGGCACCATGGCGAGCTTGCTGCTCGTCGGCAGCGGAGCCCCGTTGCGGAAGAAGCCGTTGACGACCTCGTTGAGCGTTCCGTCGCCCCCGACCGCGACCACCAGCGGCCGCGACTGCAGGACCGCACGCTGGGCGATCTCGGTCGCCTCGAGCGGGCGAGTGGTCAACGCGGCCTCGTAGGGCAGCCCGCTCGACGGCAGCCAGGTCTCGACCGCCGCCCACTCTCGTCCTGCCTTGCCGGCGCCCGACGATGGGTTGACGATGAACAGGATCGGTGCGCCGGCGCGGCCGCCTATGACCGGCCTCCCACCGCTCGCGGGTTCATGATCCCTTCAGGGTCGAGTCCGTCCCTGACGGCTCGCCACACGTTCATCCAACCTCCCATCTCGTCGGCGACCCATCTTGCCCTAACCTGCCCCACTCCGTGGTGGTGGCTGAGCGTCGCGCCCAGCTCGAGCGCCGCCGTCATCGCTCCTTCCCAGGCGCGTCCGTAGGCCATACGTGCTTCCTCTTCCGTGTCGCTTGAGCCGCCAAACGAGAAATAGGCACAGCAGCCCTGCTGGTAGGCATGACTGAAATGGCATAACGCCAGCCCACCGACGGCTATTGCGGTCTTGACCCTGGCGTGCAGCTCCGGGAGGACCGTCCACGGAGCGGCCAGCTCGATCGTGTCGAGGTAGGCGCCCGGCGGCTCGAGGAAAGTTCTCAGGCGCTCGGCCGACAGGTCGAAGCGGTGGCGGAGCCAGCGGTCCCAGGGCGGCTCGCCAAGCGGTCGTGCGTCACGCGCAACCTCCTCGACCGTCTTGGCTTCCGCGGCGGCGACCGCGGCCACGCCGCACGTGGCAACCACGAGCAGGCACTCGCCGTCGCCGAGGTCATAGCCGCCGAATGCCGTGTCTTCCGCGTCATAGAGACGCATCACGAGCGGCCGTAGGCCGGCCTGCACGACGGACCGCATGCAGTCCAACCCCGCGCGCAAGTCGCTAAAGGCGAAACCGCGGCCGATTGTCGATTCCGGCAGGCGGTGGATTCGCAGCACCGCGCCGATCACGACGCCCAGCCCTCCCTCCGCGCCGAGGAAGAGGTCGTGCAGCGCAGGACCCACTGCCGACCGCGGACCAGGACGCGGCGCGGCAAACGTGCCGTCGGGGAGGACGACGGCGAGCGAGATGACCATTTCCTCGATCCCGCCGTAGCGGCTCGACTGCTGGCCTGATGACCGCGTCGCGACCAGGCCGCCGACGGTGGTGCCTGGCAGGGAGCTCGGATAGTGGCCCAGCGTCAGCCCGCGCGCGTTGAGCTGCTGCTCGAGGGCCCAACCGTTGACCCCGGCCTCGCAGCGGCACACCAGGTTGGTCTCGTCAATGTCGAGAACGCGGTCGAAGGCGCTCATGTCGAGGACCAACTCGCCGGATGCCGGGCCGAGTGCTCCACACACCCCGCTGGCGCCGCCCATCGGCGTCACCGCGACGTGATTGGCGGTGGCCCACCGCAGCACCGCAGCGACCTGCTCACGGCCGGTCGGTCGGACGACCATCGCTCGTGGGGGCGCCTTTCCGGCGCGCTCCTCCATGATGGCTAGCGGCCACAGATCGCGGACCGGGCGCTCGTCGACGGCCGTTGCGCCGACGATCCCCTCGAGCTCGCGTCTCACTGCCCCTGCCTCGCCGCGAAGCGCCCGGCGAGCCAGCCGGTCAGGATCGGCACCCCGAAACCGCACGGTCCGCTGTAGTCGTAACCGCCGAGCACAGCCCCCGCCGCATACAGGTTGTCGTATGGGACGGAGCCGTCCTCCAGCAGGGGATGCAGCCGTTTGTCTGTCATCCCGCCGATCCGCATCTCCTCCGCCGGGTCGAGATATTTGAGGTGGTGCAGGCGCGCGCCCACGCTCGCGGCGGGGACGCCATCGTGGAACACACCGAGTCCGAGCAGCGACTCGGTCGTGTTTCGGCCGGCGCGGAGACCTCCGCCGATGTGCCGGCCGGTGGCCAGGACGAAAGCGTCGGCGCGGAACGTGCGGCCGCCTGCCTGGGCCGCCGTCACCTTGCGGCGAGAAGTTTCGAAAGAGGCAACCTCAGCCGTGACCGCGCCCAGCGAGATCGCCTGCTGGAGGCGCCATCCGTGGGGCGATGGCGGCGAGGCGAGCATCTCGAACCCGTCCACCGGCAGGTGCGTGAAGCCGGGGGGGTAGGCGATAGCCGCGCCACGCGCTCGAGGCGCCGGCGCTCGCCGTCCATACAGGTCGGTGAGCGAGGCGGCCTGCGGAAGCTCCGGGATCGGGATCTCCTCGGCGAAAGCCTCGATCCCATGAAGCTCCTTCAGCGCCTGCGCCGTGGAGGCTGCGTCATAGTCGCCAACCTGCGGCACGCCGATCACCGCGACGCGCTTGCCGGTCAGCGCCCCAAGCTCCCCCTTCGCCACGGTTTCCGGGACGATGCTGGCCGGCCGGGCGAGGCCGTGGATGTCGGCGTAGAGGCCTCGCCTGCGCCAGGTTCCCTCGAACGCCAGTCCCTCCTTGCCGAGGGCCAGCTGAAGCGTCGAGATGGCGGCGTCGAGCTCGGTAGCCAGCCCTACGGAATCCATGCCGAGCCGCGCCAGCGGATGATTGGGCGAACCCAGGATCGCATCGAGGTCGTCGACCACCTCCATGCCGCCCGCATAGAGCGCAGTCGCGCCGGGCGCTCGCGCGACGACCGTCACCTCCGCCCTCTCGCGTCGCGCCGCCAGCGCGGCGCAATAGCCTGCGATGCCGCCGCCGACGATCAGGACCTTGGTCAACGAACGACGATGCGACGCGTGTCCGCCACGTCCTTCTTCAACTGGCGAACCAGGTCGTCGGGCGTCGCGAACTTGATGTCAGGGTGCAGGTAGTGGACGAAGCGCAGCTCCAGCCGCTGCTGGTAGAGATCACCTTCGAAGTCGAGCAGAAAGGCCTCGACGCGCAGCTGGGTGCCGCCAAAAGTCGGGCGGTAACCGACCGACAGGGCGGCGACGAAATCGCCCTCCGGCGCACGCACCCTGCCCGCGTAGGCCCCAAGTGCGGGGACGAGCTTATTCGGCTCGATGCCGATGTTGGCGGTGGGAAACCCGAGCTGCCTGCCTACGTGGTCACCTGACTCCACAGGACCCGACATCGAATACTCGCGGCCCAGCAAGCGGTCTGCCTCGTCCATCTCGCCCGCCCGCACCAGGCGCCGGATCTCCGAGCTGTGGAGCTCGCGGCCGTCGGCCTTGAACGGCGGAATCACCTCCACCTCGTGGCCGTGGCTGCGGAGCCATTCAGCGTTGCCCGTGCGGCCGCGGCCGAAGGCGAAATCGAAACCGATCACCCAGCGGCGGATCTCCATCGACGCGGCAAGTCGGTCGATGAACTCCTGAGGCGAGAGCGTCGAGAGCTCGCGGTCGAAGCGCAGCACGATCGCGTGGTCGATCCCGGCGGCGCCGATCAAGGCAAGCTTCTCTTGAAGGGTCGTGATCGAGGGCGGGCAGTTTGCGGGGTCGAGGACACACCGCGGGTGCGGCTCGAACGTGATCAAGACGGACTCGCCTTTCACCTCCGCGGCACCGCGAACCGTGAGCCCGATTACGTCGACATGGCCGAGGTGAACCCCGTCGAAGCTGCCGACCGTCAGCGCCACCGGTCCGATTGGCGTGGTGGGAAGTCCGAGATGGACCTTCAGCTCAGCACCTTCTCCGGAACGAAAGTCCGGCGCAGCGGGTCGGTGTGCCCGAGCGCGACCAGCCGCCCGTCGGCGTCGTGCGCTCGGACCGGACCAGGGGCGGGCTCGGGGAGGACGCGCACCGGCCGGCCCTGACGGACCTGCGCCGCCTGCTCCACGTTGAGCCTGACGCGCTCCATGTCCGGCAGTATGACTTCGGCCGAGAGCAGCCTGTCCCGCACCGCGTCGGCGGTCTCTAGCTCGCGCAGCGATACCGCATCCTCGATCCTCAGCGGCCCATATGCCGTGCGAACGAGCCTGCCCAGGTACCCTCCCACCTCCAGCCGCTGGCCGAGGTCGCGGGCGATGGATCGCAGATACGTGCCGCTTCCGCATCGCACCTCGACGCGCGCAACCGCATTCGGACCGGGCTGAAAGTCGAGCATGTTGGCGGCGTATACCTCGACCTCCCGCGGCGCAGGCCTGGCAGGCTCCCCGCTGCGCGCGAGCCGGTAGGCCCGCTTGCCTTCGACCTTCACCGCGGAGTACGCGGGCGGCTGCTGCATGATGCGGCCGGAGAACTCGGCCAAGGCCATCTCGATGTCGTACGCGGTGATGCGACTCGGGTCTGCGACAGGCTCCAGCGCCGCCTCGGCGTCGTCAGTCGCTGTTATGAAGCCCAGGTGGATGTCCGCGACATAGGTCTTCGGCAGCTTCAGCGCAAACTCGGCGAGCCGGGTCGCCGACTCGAAGAGGATCGGCAGAACGCCTGTCGCCAGCGGATCCAGGGTCCCGGCGTGGCCGACGCGATGCGCCCCGGTCAGCCTGCGGAGACGGTTGACTACCGAGAACGAGGTGTCGCCGGCGCCCTTGTCGAGGTTGAGGACTCCGGTCGAGAACCGCTCAGGACTGGGGCGAGGCGGCAAGGATGGCCTCCTTGGCGGCCGCCAGCACGAACCTCACCGCCTCGTCCATCGGCTTTTCGATCTCCGCCCCGGCGGCGCGGATGTGCCCGCCGCCGCCGAACAACGCGCACAGCGCGGCCGCGTCGACGGCGCCGCGGCTGCGGACGCTGATCTTCGTGAGATCGCTGGAGACTTCCTTGAAGAGGATGGCGAGCTCCAGGCCCGCGATGCTGTTCAGGGTGTCGATGATGCCTTCCGATTCGGCCATCACCGCGCTCGCCTCCTTGAGCATGGGGCGCGTCACTTTCGCCCAGGCGAGACGGCCGTCCATCTCGACGCGCATCGTCGCGAGCGCGAGGCCGCTCAGCTTGAGGGTCGTCTCGGGCCGCATCTTGTAGACCTGGGTCGCGATGTGACCGGGGTCGGCGCCAAGACGGGCGAGACGGGCCGCGTCCTCCAGGGCTCGCGGGGTGGTGTTCTCGTGACGAAAGCCACCTGTATCCGTCAGCAGCGCGACATACAGGTTGACGGCGATCGTCTGGGTGATCGGGAAGCCAAAGTGGTCGAGCATCTCCATCACCATCTGGCCGACGGCCGCCGCGTTGGGGTCGATCACATTGATGTCGCCAAACCGCGTGTTGGAGGGATGGTGATCGACGTTGATGATCGTGGCGTGAGCCGCGATGCTGCGCACCGCGCTGCCCGAGCGCTCGAGGTTGCCCGAGTCGAAGAAGAAGACGAGTTGAGGGTCGACGCCGCGCGGCGGTTCGGCCTGGATGTCGCCGAACCCCGGCAGGAACTCGTACATCTGGGGCAGCGGCGGCGGCACGAGGACCCAGACCTCCTTGCCCTCCCTGCGCAGCGCCTCCGCGAATGCGAGGCTGCAGCCGAGCGTGTCGCCGTCGGCGTCCTTATGGCCGAAGACCAGGATCTCCTGGTTCGCGTCGACCAGGTCCTTGATCTCGTCGTACAGGTGCGGTTTGTCCCGCTTCGCGGTGGCTATTGCTTTTGCTCCTCCTCCCCATCTATGGGGAGGTGGCCTGCAGGGCCGGAGGGGCTCGCGGAGCCATTGCCTTTCGGCAAGACCTCTTTCAGAAGCTCCGAGATGTGGACGCTGTACTCGATCGATGGGTCGAGCTCGAAGCGAAGCTCCGGCGAGAACTTCAGGTTCTGCAGGCGCCGGCCGAGCTCGTGCCGGATCAGCCCTTTGGCCGACACGAGCCCTTTGATCGACGCCTTCTGCTCGTCAGGGTTGCCGAGCACGCTGACCCGAACCCGCGCCTGGCGCAGGTCCGGCGACATCCGAACGGCGGTGATGCTCACGAACCCGATGCGCGGGTCTTTGAGGTCGCGCCGGATGATGGACATGATCTCCTCACGCACCTGCTCCCCCACCTGGTCCGCGCGGTAGCTGGTCATTTCGACCTCCGCATTCAGCAAAGCCACAGCTTGCTTAAATTTCTTCCCGCTCGAGTCGGTACGTCTCCATGGTGTCACCGGGCTGGAAGTCCTCCCAGCCCTCGAGCCCGATGCCGCACTCCTGGCCGGCCGGCATCTCGCGCACGTCTTCCTTGAAGTGCTTGAGAGAGTTGATCCGTCCTTCGTGGACCAACTGGCGCGCCCGGAAAAGCTTGACCCAGCCTCCACGGCTGACCTTGCCCTCCACCACGCGGCTGCCGGCGATGATGCCGACGCGCGGGATCTTGATCGGGGTGATGACCTCGACACTGCCTTCGCGGATCTGACGGTAGGTCGGTTCGCGCAGGCCCTTGGCCGCGCGCTCGACGTCCTCGGTCAGCTTGTAGATGACGTCGTAGTAGCGGACCTCGACTTTTGCGCGCTCGGCCGCGGCCGTGCTCGCCGGCGTCGGCTTGAGGTTGAAGCACACGATGATCGCGCTCGACACGCTGGCCAGCAAAAGGTCTGAGTCGCTGACCGCGCCCACGCCCTGCCCGACGACCTTGATCGCCACGACGGGGTCCTCGATCTTCTGCAACGCGGTAAGCAGCGCCTCGAGCGTGCCCTGGGCGTCTGCCTTGACGACCAGGCTGAGCTCTTTGACCTCGCCTTCCTTCGCCCTTCGCGCCAGGTCTTCGAGCGTGATTCGCGGGGCGACGTCGCGCGCCGCTTCCTGCGTCCGCTTCTCGGTGAGCTTGGTGAGCGCGATCTGGCGCGCAACCTTCTCCGAGCCGACGACCTGGAAGATGTCGCCCGCCTGGGGCACCTCGCTCATGCCGGAAACAACGACCGGCGTCGCGGGCGGCGCCTCGGCCACGCTCTCTCCGCGGTCGTCGGCCAGCGCCCGCACCCGGCCGTAGATGTGGCCGCACACGAAGTCGTCGCCGACCTTGAGCGTGCCCGCCTGCACGAGGACGGTTGCGACGGGGCCGCGGCCCCGCTCGAGGTGCGCGTCGACGATGGTCCCGATCGCGTTGCGGTCGGGATTCGCCTTCAGCTCGAGGATGTCGGACGAGAGAACGATCGTGGTCAGCAGGTCGTCGATGCCCTTGCCCGTGCGGGCGCTCAGGTGCACGCATTCGTGTTCGCCGCCGTAGTGGCGAACGACGATGCCCTGCTCGGCCAGCTGCTGGTGCACGCGGTCCGGGTTGGCGTTCTCCTTGTCGATCTTGTTGATCGCGACCACGATCGGCACCTTCGCCGCCCGGGCGTGATGGATGGCCTCCACGGTCTGCGGCATGACGCCGTCGTCGGCGGCGACGACCAGCACCACCAGGTCGGTGACCTGCGCGCCCCGAGCGCGCATGGCGGTGAAGGCCTCGTGGCCCGGCGTGTCGATGAACACCACGGGATGCCCGTCGGCGGTCTCGATCTTGTAGGCGCCGATCCGCTGGGTGATGCCGCCGGCCTCGCCCGCCGCGACGCGGGTCTTCCGGATCGCGTCGAGGATCGAGGTCTTGCCGTGGTCGACGTGTCCGAGGACCGTGACGATGGGCGGCCGGGGCTTGAGCTTGGACGGATCCTCGTTGGCGAGCGAGAAGAGCTCCTCGCGCGAGGTCGTGACCACGTCGCCCTCGCCCTTCGCGGACTCGACTGCGACCACGTCCTCACTGGCTACCGGCTCCACGGTGAAGCCGAACTCGTCGGCCACGATCTCGGCGGTCCCGAAGTCGATGACCTGGTTGATCGTGGCGAGGATCTTGGAAGACATGAGCTTCTTGATCACCTCGACCGGGCTCACTCCGAGCTTCTCGGCCAGGTCTTTGACCGACAGCGTCGGGGGAAGGACGGCCCGCCGGTCGCCGTTGGTCTCGATCTTGACCGCGACCGAGGTCGGCTTGAAGGCAGAGCGGGCAGCCTCGATCGCGCCGGGCGCCAGGGGCGCCGCCGCGTTACGCGTCAATCTGCGCTGCTGCAGGAAGTTGACCAGCTCCTTCTGGCTGATCCCAAGTTCCCGCGCGAGTTCGTGTGCCTTCATCTAGAACTATTGATTATGCCGCCCAGGGTGAATTCGAAACCTGGGGCGGACGGGCTAGGCCCTCAGCTCAGACCACACTTCCGGCCCAACTGCGGCCCGCAGGGCCCGGTCCACCGAGCGCCGTTTGCGGGCGATTTCTATGCACTCAGGGTCAGGATGGAGGTACGCCCCGCGGCCGGGCAGACGCCCCGTCGCGTCCACCACGACTCCGCCATCGGGACGCCGCACCAGGCGGACCAGCTGGCGCTTGCCGGCCTCCTCCCGGCAGGCGACGCAGGTCCTAACCGGCTGGCGGCGGGCCTTCCCCACGGTCCTCGTCCGGCTCGCTCGGCTTGATGTCGATCCGGTAGCCGGTCAATTTGGCGGCCAGCCGGGCGTTCTGCCCGTCGCGCCCGATCGCGAGCGAGAGCTGGCTGCGCGGCACGAGCACCGTCGCCGTGCGGGTCACGCGGTCGATGGCCACCCGGTCGGCCCGTGCCGGGCCGAGCGCCGCGGCGACGAATGCCTCCGGATTCTCCGACCAGGGCACGATGTCGACGTGCTCGTTGGCCAGCTCGCTGAGGATTGCGCGGTGCCTCACGCCCTTCGGGCCGACGCACGCCCCGACCGGGTCGAGGCCGGGCTCCGTGGACGAAACCGCGATCTTCGTGCGCAGCCCGGGTTCCCTCGCGATGGCGCGGATCTGGACGGTCCCGGCCTTGATCTCTGGCACCTCGGCCTCGAGCAGGCGGTGGACGAAGGCGCGGGAGGCGCGCGAGACGCGCACCTGCGCCTGGCGCCGGTTGTGCTGCGTTTCGAGGATGACAACCAGCACCGGGCGCCCGGGGTGGAGCACCTCGCCGGGGATCTGTTCCTCCGGCGGCATGACGCCCTCGGCGCGTCCGAGGTCGACGTAGACGATGCCAGCCTCGGCACGGTCGACCACTCCGCTCGCGAGCTCACCCCGGTGCTCCGCCACATCGCGCAGCACCTTGTCCCGCTCGAGGTCGTGGATGTGACGCAGCACCGCGTGCTTTGCTGTCTGCGCGGCCATCCGTTTGAAGTCGTCGGACGGAAGCTCCTGGACCACCACCGTGCCGTCCGGCCGCACCACGCGGCTCCGCACCTCGAGCGCCCCGGTCACCGTGTCGAGCTTGACCGTCACCTCCCCGGCGGGACTGAAGGCGCGCACGTACGCGGCGGCAAGGGCCGTCTCGACGGTGTGCAGCATCTCGTCGAATGGGATGCCGACCTCATTGCAAAGCGCGCTCAGCGCCTCGGCAAGCGTCTGGGTGGACGGCTCAGATTGAGACCGCGAGCCTGCCCGCGACAACGTCTTCCCATGTGATGTGGATGATCACCGGCGCACGACCGCGCGCGCCAGCCGCCTGCACGGCCACGCCGGCCGCGTCGACAGCGACCAGCTGGCCTTCGACCACTGCCTCCGCGTCGCCGCTGCGATACCGGATGTTGACCCGCTTGCCGTTGAACCGCTCGTAGTCGCCGTGCGTGCCGAGCGGCCGTTCGGCGCCAGGCGAAGACACCTCGAGGTCGTAGCGGCCGTCGATCAGGTTGGCGTGGTCGAGGAGCGGGCCGACGACGCGGCTGACGCGCTCGCAGTCTTCGATGGAGATTGGCTCTGCCCGGTCGATGGACACGCGCAGCGTGCGTCCTGACTGGCCCGACTGATCGAGCGAATAGAGCTCGTAGCCCATGTGGTTCAGCGTGGGCTCGAGCAACTCTTTGATCGACGATATGGGCCAGGTTGGCATGTCCGCAGCTAGGGATACCTTACCAGTCGCCTATCGAAGCGGCTGCAGCCTCCGCCAGACCACCAGCAGCGGCGCCGCGTTGAAGATCGAGCTGTAGGTGCCGGAGATGATGCCGATGAGCAGCGCCAAGGCGAGGCCCTGCAGGGTTGGACCGCCCGCGATGAAGATCGAGGCGAGCACGAGCACGACGGTGAAGCTCGTGATGATGGACCGCGCCGCGGTCTGCATGATGCTGAGGTTCACCACCTGCTCGAACGACAGGCGCTGGCTGACGCGCAGGTTCTCGCGGATCCGGTCGAACACGACGATGGTGTCGTGGACCGAGAAACCCACCACGGTGAGCACGGCGGTGACGAAGAAAGAGTCGATCTGGCCGACTCGCCAGTGGAAGACCGTCCCGAAGATCGAGAACAGGCCGGCAAGCACGAAGACGTCGTGCAGGAGGGCCGCGAGCGCGGAGCCGCCGAACTGAAAGCCGGCACGCCAGCCGCCGGGAACGTTGCGGAAGCGGATGGCCAGCAACAGCAGGATGGCCACCGAGGCCAGTCCAACGGCGAGCAGGGAGAACGCGATCGTCTCGCCCGCGATCGTGCCGCCGACCTCCAGGATCCTCTGCACGGTCATCGGCCCGAGCCGGCTTTGCAGGTTGTTCTGGACGGTGGTCTGCTGGGCTGCGCTCAAGGGCGGGTAGCGAAGGATGTAGCCGCCTTCGGAGGTCTGGATCACCGAACCGCTGGCGTTGTCCGCCTCGACGGCGCGCTCCACTGCTGGCAGGTCCGGCTTGTTGGCGAATGACGCGGTGAATTCGGTGCCGCCGGCGAAGTCGATGCCGAGCAGGAAGTGGTTGTGCCACATCGACACGATGCCCGGGATGATGATCAGCAGCGACAGCGCGAAGAACCAGTTGCGCCTGCCGATGATGTTCAGCCTCCGGACGCGCGGCTCCTGAGCGGTGACGACGGCGGCCTGCTGAGCCTTCCCGTCCTCGACCATGTCGGCGACCTGCTGCTGCGGAGTTACGTCAGACAACTCGGACACGGTCGACTCCCAGCAGACCAGCCCGCCTGAATCCGCTGCCTGCCAGCACGATCGCCAGCAGGTTGTGCGTGACGATGATCGATGAGATGAGGCTGGCCACCACACCGATCGCAAGTGTCTTGGCGAAGCCCTGCACGACCGACGGGCCGATGAAGCCGAGGATGACGCACGTGATCAGGGTCGAGGTGTTCGAGTCGCGGATCGCCGGCCACGCGCGGCGGACTGCCGCGTCTACCGCGGCCGTGATCGTACGCCCCGCTCTGACCTCCTCTTTGAAGCGTTCGAAGATCAGCACGTTGGCGTCGACGGCCATGCCTACCGACAGGATGAACCCTGTGATGCCGGCCAGGGTCAGCGTCACCGGCACGACCTTGAAAACGGCGAGCACAGCCCCGGCGTAGAACAGCAACGCGAGGCTCGCGAGCAGGCCGGGCACGCGGTAGTACACGATCATGAACAGGACGACGATCGCCAGGCCGAGCAAGCCGGCGGCGAGGCTGAGCTTCACCGATTCGGCGCCCAGCGTCGCGCTGACCTGCGTCACGTCGAGCGCGACCAGGTCGACCGGCAGCGAACCGGAGTTGATCCCGGTCGCGAGGTCCTGGGCGCTCACCTGGGTGAAGGCGCCCGAGATCGTCGCGTTGCCACCCGCGATCTCCTGCAGCGTGATGGGGTCGGTGAGCAGCTTGCCGCACACCGTGTCCGGGGTCTGGGCGGCGAGGCAGGCCGCGTCGTACTGGCTGGTGACCTTGGCTACGTAGGACGGGTCTTCCCAGTTGTCGATGTCCTTCTGAGTGAGGTCAAGCCAGATCGCGAGGTGGCGCTGAGGGCAGTTGGCGGTCGCCGAGGTACCAGGGTCGCCGGGGCATGCGTTGACGTTCTCGCGCGTGAGATTGTCGAAGCGGGTGCCTCCTGTCGAGGTGAAGCTGACGTTGACCACCCAGCTCGTACCGGTCGAATCGATCGCCGCGGTGGCGCTCTGGATGTCATCGCCCGTCAAGCCGGTGAACGCCGGCTTGTAGCCGGGCTCCGGGCCGCCGGTGACCTTGCTGTCCGCGACCCACTTCGTGTAGACGAGCTTGGAAACCGCGCCGATGGTCTTCTGCGCCTGCGCAGCGTTGACCCCGGCGAGGTCGACCGTGATCCGGTCGTTGTTGGTGCCCGCGCCCCGGATCTCGGGCTCGCTGACGCCGAGCGCGTTGACGCGCTTGTTGATGACCTGGATGGTCCGCTGCTGGACGTCGCCGCGGCTCTGTCCGGCTGGGAAGTTGGTGAGCTGGTAGTCGATGTGCGTGCCGCCGGAGAGGTCGAGTCCCTTATGGAAGTAGAGCTGCCAGCCGCCGAAGTTGGGCGGCAGCCCCGACACGTTGCCGGTCAAGGGGTAGTGGTTCGCGATCCGATAGACGTACCCGGCGCCGTCCACGAACAGCGAAAACACCAGGACGGCGATGACGAACAGGCGGATCGGCCAGCTGAGGACTAACTGCATGGGCGGCGAACTAGTTTACTTTCGGACTGGTCATCGCTGCCGGAGCACGAGGTTGAGGACGACCGTGGCCGCGATCGACAGGATGATGCTCGTGGCGAGCGGAACGTAGACGCTTACGTTCCCGCTCCGGAAGGTGAAGTCGCCTGGGAGGCTGAAGCGCCCGAACAGCATCAGAGCCCCGCCGACGACCACCAGGAGCACGCCGAACACCAGGATCGTCCGTCCAACATCAGCCACAACTACTAGTTTGACCCTTCCTTTCTCGGCCTGAAATCGCGGCGATGGGGTGCGGATTTAAGGCCGAAGCGACGATGGCGCCGGTGACCCGGGTTCCCCGGGTCACCGAGTGAACCACTAAGGCATTACGCCTCGGTCCAGCAGGTGGATTCGGGGCGGCACGGCAGCGACATCCTCGCGCCTTACAGTAAGCGCGTTTGCTGGGATTCGGGGTGAGGCGGCGTGATACCGATGTGGCGGTATCCAAGCTCGGTCACGACCCGGCCCCGCGCCGTGCGGGCCAGGAAGCCGACCTGGATCAGGTAGGGCTCGTGGACGTCCTCGATCGTCTCCGGCTCCTCGGACAGCGACGTGGCCAGGGTGTCGAGCCCGACCGGCCCTCCTTTGAACTTGACGACCACGGTCTCCAACAGCCGGCGGTCGAGCGGCTCCAGGCCGATCTCGTCGATCTCGAGCAGCGCGAGCGCGCGCCGGGTGACGTCAATGGTCGCCCGGCCGTCGCTCCGCACCTGCGCGTAGTCCCTGACGCGGCGCAGCAGGCGGTTGGCGATGCGGGGCGTGCCGCGGGCGCGGCGGGCGATCTCCGAGACGGCGTCGGCCTTGATCTCGATCTCGAGGATCCGCGCCGAGCGTCCGACGATGTGCTCGAGCTCGGGCTGGGTGTAGAAGTCAAGTCGGTAGACGGCCCCGAAGCGGTCGCGCAGCGGTCCGCTCAGGAGGCCCTGGCGGGTGGTTGCGCCAACGCACGTGAAGTGAGGCAGCGGCAGCGTGGCCGCGCTGGCGCCGACGCCCTTGCCCAGAACAGCGTCGAATCGAAAGTCCTCGAGCGCGGGGTACAGCGACTCCTCCACCACGGTGTTCAGCCGATGAATCTCGTCGATGAAGAAGACGTCCCGCGTGCTGAGGTTCAGCAGGATCGAGCCCAGCGCTCCCTGGTGGTCGATGGCGGGCCCGGAGCTGACCTTGATCGCGACGCCGAGCTCGTTGGCGATGATGTGCGCCAGCGTCGTCTTGCCCAGGCCTGGCGGCCCACACAAGAGCACATGCTCCACCGGCTCGTTGCGGCGCCTGGCCGCCTCGAGGAGGATGCCCAGGTTCTCTTTCACCTGCTCCTGGCCCACGTACTCGGCCAGCAATCGTGGGCGCAGCGTCAGGTCGAACTGATCGTCGTCGGGCCGTGCGTCGAGAAGCTTGTCCTCGGTCATTTCCTGCCCAGCGCCTTGAGGGCGGTGGCGAGCGCTTCCTGGGTCGACGGCGTGGACTTCCAGTCCACCGACTCGATCCCCGTGCGAGCTTCAAGCGACGAATAGCCCAGGTTGCGCAGGGCCGACTCGACGGCTTTCGGCACAGCTCCGTCCCCGGCGAGGCTCACGGCGCGCGGTACCGCCTCCAGGGCCGCGACGGCATCGAGCCGTGGCTTGAGCTCGATGATCACCTTGGCCGCCGTCCGAGGTCCGACGCCGCTGGCCCGCCTGATCGGCGCTGCATCGTCGCCCATGATGGCGCGCTTGAGAACTTCCAGGCTGGCCGAGCTGAGGATGTTGAGGCCAACCCTGGGTCCAACCCCATCCACCTGGATCAGCATTTCGAAGAAGTCAAGCTCTTCGACCGACGCGAATCCGTAGAGCGCGAGCTGATCCTCGCGGACCTGAGTGTGGATGTGCAGCTCGACCTCGCCGCCAGGTGCAGGAAGCTGCTGTCGCGTCTGCGTCGCGACGCTGACCATGTAGCCGACGCCACCGACGTCGATGACCACGAAATCCGGACCTGCACGACGCACGAGACCGGCGAGATGGGCGATCACGTATGGGCCGCCCGCGCAAAACGCCGGCTGCGCGCGTGGCACAACGCGATCGCGATCGCGTCACGCGCGTGGTCGTCGAGCCTGCCGTCCGGCATCTTCACCTGGGCGGCGAGCATCCGGCTGATCTGTGCCTTGTCCGCGTTGCCGTAGCCGGTGAGGATGACCTTGACCTGGCTCGGCTTGTATTCGTACACGGGCACGCCGCATTCCTCCAGCACGTTGAGGATCGCGCCGCGCGCTTGCGCCACCCCGACGGCGCTGGTCGCGTTGCGGCCCATGAAGAGCTCTTCGATGGACGCCTCCGCCGGCGGATGCTCGGCGATAAGCGCTCGCAGGTGATTGGTGATGGTGAGCAGCCGCGCCCCGTCTCGTCCGGGAATGGTCACCACGGTGCCGCACGCCAGGACGAGGTTCGGTTCGGCGAACAACGCGAAGCCCGTCCCCGCGAGGCCTGGATCGACGCCGAGGATCAGTCCTTCGCGCTTTCCAGGCATTTGTCCATCAGGTTCTACACCTGTGCTGAGACGCGTTCAAGGACGTTGGTTGGGATGTCGAAGTTGGCGTAAACCTGCTGGACGTCGTCGTCTTCCTCCAGTGACTCCATCAGCCTGAGCACCGCGGCAGCCTTGTCCTCGCCCACCGCCACCGTCTGCTTGGGCTGCATCGTGATCTCGGCGTTGTCCACCGTCACGCCGAGTCCCTCGACCGCGGACTTCACCTTCTCGAATGAGTTGGGCGGCGCCGTGATCTCGACCGATTTGCCGTCGACCTGCACGTCGTCGGCGCCCGCCTCTATCGCCGTGAGGCCCACTTCTTCAGGGTCGCTCCTACCCGCGTTGGCGGTGATGACGCCCTTGCGCTCGAACATCCACCCGACCGCGTTGCTCTCGGCCAGGTTGCCTCCGCCCTTGGCAAACCGATGCCGGATCGAGGCTGAGGTGCGATTCCGGTTGTCGGTGAGCGTGTCGACCATGACCGCCACACCGGCGGGGCCGTAGCCCTCGTAACGGACTTCTTCGAGCCTCTCGCCCGCAAGCTCCCCCGTCCCCCGCTGGATCGCGTTCTTGATCCGGTCGGTCGGCATGTTGATCTCGCGCGCCTTCTGCATCGCCAGGCGGAGCCGGAAGTTGCCTTCAGGGTTCCCCCCGCCCTCACGCGCGGCGATGGTGATCTCACGGCTGGCGCGAGTGAACGCCTGGCCTCGCTTGGCGTCGACGATCGCCTTCTTGTGCTTGATGCCGGCCCACTTCGAGTGGCCTGACATTAAAGGGAGGCTCCGAACATGCTTTCGATCATTTTAGTTCTATGTACCGGCGCCTGGCCGAAACGACATCTCCTGTCCTTGGCGCTGGAGAGTCAAGGCCTACTTTCTCGCCGTTGACCCTGACGCCGCCCTGCTCGAGCAATCGTCGCGCGTCGTTGCGGCTGTTCGCAATCCCTGTGGCGACCAGGAGACTCACAAGGTCTGTGGCCCCTTGGGCCCATTGCTCTCTCTCTTCCGGAATTTTGCGGTTGCGGAACTTGACGTTGAAGTCCTCTTCCGCGCGCCGGGCGGCTTCCTCGCCATGCAGGCGCTTGACGAGCTGGCGGGCTAGGGCCGCCTTGGCGTCGCGCGGCTTCATCCCCAGGACCTCGGCCTGCCGTTGCCGATCGAGGCCCGAGATGAGACGCACGTATTTCTCGATCAGCGTGTCAGGGATCGACATCGTCTTCCCGTAGATCTGCTCCGGCGGTTCGTTGATGCCGATGTAGTTGCCGAGCGATTTCGACATCTTCTGCGTGCCGTCCGTGCCCTCGAGCAGCGGGAACACCGCGACGTCCTGCGGCTCCTGGCCATAAGCCTTCTGGATCTCGCGGCCGAACAGCAGGTTGAAGAGCTGATCGGTCCCGCCGATCTCGAGATCCGCCTTCACCGCGACCGAGTCATAGGCCTGGTTGAATGGATAGAGGATCTCGTGCGCACCGACCGGCGCGCCCGACTTGAGACGGGCGGCGAAGTCCTCGCGCTGCAGCACCTGCTGCAGCGTCGCCTTGGCCAGCAGGCGCAGGATGTCGGCCGCAGTCATCGCGGCGAGCCACTCTGAGTTGTGGCGGACCTCGATCTTCTTCCGGTCGAGGACGAGGTCGAGCTGCTCGAAGTACGTCTCCGCGTTGGCATCGACCTGTTCCTTCGTCAGCATTGGCCGCGTCTCGGACCGGCCACTGGGGTCGCCGATCATCCCGGTGTAGTCGCCGATGATCACTACGACCGTATGCCCGTCGTCCTGGAAATCACGGAGCACGTCGAAAAGAACGAGGTGTCCCAAGTGCAGGTCGGGCGCTGTCGGGTCAAGGCCCAGCTTGACGCGCAGCCCGTCGCCGCCCTCGATCCGCCGGCGTAGGTGCTCCTCGACGTGGATCTCCACCGCCCGTTCGCGTAGGCGTGGAAAGAATTCGCCGCTCACGTGGCGTTGGAGCTAGGGATTAATCGGTCCAGGACCGAAGTAGATCTGCGGATCACCAGGCAGCAGCGGCTGGAAGAGCGCGATGATCGGCTTGTCGATCGCGTTGACGAGGCTGGCCATGAAGAGCGAATGGTGGACCGAGTCTCGCAGGCTCTGCTCCAGCGGGTCGAGCTGGGCCCCACCGATCGGGTTGGCGGCCTGACCGACTTCGTAGACGACCACCACCGATAGAAGGATCGCCGTCATCAGTCCAAGAATCGTGCCGAGCGTCCGGTTGAGGACGATCGCCGGGATCTGGATCTGCTTGTGCGCGATCTGCGTCGCAACCTCGACGATCAGCAGGAGCGCCGCGATGATGCCGAAGAACCCGTAGATGCGGGCGTCCGCCGTCTCGAAGTTGGAAGTCTGCTGCAGGATCTTGCCGGCTTGCAGGCCCATGTTGGTCGCGGCCGAGACAGAGATGAACAGCGCGACCAGTCCGATGAACCGGCGGATCAGGCCGCTGAAGAATCCGCCGGCCCCGTAGGCGATAACGAGCACGATCGGAAGTACATCGATCCACGTCACTTAGTGCTTCCCCCGAATATCCCTACATACCGGCACGCTCACGCGTCCGTGATGCGCGCCGGCCCTCACTCTCGGAACCTGGCGCTGTGTCTTTTCTCCAGTCCTATCTTGATCTCAGCCATCACCGTGTCCACTTCGGCGTCCGTCAGGGTGCGCTCCGGGCTTCGGAAAGTCAAGGTAAACGCGACGCTCTTGTGCCCCTCGGGGACCTGAGCGCCACGGTATTCGTCGAAAGCGCGAGCCTGCTCGAGAAGATCGCCGGCCGACTCCTTGATCGCCGCCAGCAGGGCTCCTGCCGCGACTGTTTCCTCCACGATCACGGCCAGGTCGCGGTCGACGCTCGGGAAACGTGGAAGGGCCTGCGCGCGTGGGATCCGAGCAGCCTCCAGCACGGGCCCGACATCGATCTCGAAGGCGACCACCCTTCCGTCGATCCGAGCCCCGGCCGCGACGGTTGGATGCAGTTCGCCAATGTAGCCGAGCTGACGGCCGTCCATCACGACCGCGGCGCAGCGGCCGGGATGAAACAGCTGGGCGGCCGCGCGTTGATAGGTGCACGGGGGCGCGTGCATGGCCGCCACGCAGCCGTCGAGCACCGCCTTGAGCCGGTAGAAGGCCGCGCGGCTGTCCTCGGCCGACAGCCCTGCCGTCGCCACAGCACCCAGGCGCAGCGGCTCCTCGGGCTGCGTGTTCTTCTCGCCCACCCGTGCCAGGTACGCCGCCGCGATCTCGTAGACGCGGACGTCGAGGTGGCCGCGGTCACGGTTCAGCGCGACGACGTCGATCAGCGAAGGAAGGAGCGATGTGCGCAGCGTGTCGAGGTCGTCACTGAGCGGGTTGGAGACTCGCATCGCGTGGGCCGCGATCCGCAGGGCCTCGAGCTTGCGGCCGGAGACGAGGGCTGGATTCCACGTCTCCGTGTAGCCGGCTCCGGCAAGCACCTCGCGCATTTCGTCGAGCTGCCGATCGATGCTCAGCGATGACGGCGTCCATCTGTCCCGACGGCGGCCGGGGAGCGTCGATGGCACGCGGTCGTAGCCGTAGACCCGGCCCACCTCTTCGACCAGGTCCTCGGGAATCGTCACGTCGAGCCGGAACACGGGCGGCAGGACGTCCCACTCGCCGTCCCCCATCACCTTGACATGGAAGTTGAGGCGCTTGAGGATCGACTCGGCCTCCTCGAGGGGTACGTGAGTGCCTAGTACGTCGTCGATCAATGCCGGGCGCAGATTGACGCGGACCGGCTCCTGTGGACGGGGATATACGTCCGCCCATTCGCGGTGCACCGAGCCGCCCGCCAGCTCCGCGATCAGCGACGCGGCCCGCCGCGCGCCCGCGAGCGCCAGCTCCGGCGGTAGCGCCCGTTCGAACCGCGCCGACGCCTCGGTGCGCAGCCCGAGCGCGCGCGAGGTCTGGCGGACGCTCGGGCCGCTGAACGTCGCCGCCTCGAGGAGGATGTCGACCGTCGCGCCCGTCACCGCCGTTTCCTCGCCGCCGATGACGCCCGCGATGGCGACCGGGCGCAGCGCGTCGGCGATCACGAGCATGTCGGGAGTCAGCTGCCTTTCCTCGCCGTCGAGGCAGAGCAGCGTCTCACCCTCGCGAGCTCGCCGGACGTGGATGGCGGGTCCGTTCAGCTTCGCGAGGTCGAAGGCGTGCAGCGGCTGCGCGTATTCGAGCAGCACGTAGTTGGTGATGTCGACGATGTTGTTGATCGGACGCACGTCGCAGGCACGCAGACGGCGCTGCATCCAGTCCGGGCTTGACCGAACGCTGACGCTCTTGATCACGCCACCGATGTAGCGGCTGCAGAGGTCCGGGTCGTCGATCGAGACCTTGACCAGGTCGCGCCCGGGCGGGTCGGCCGTCCCCGTGAACGCGGGCATGAAGTCTCGATTGAGAGGCCGGTCGAGGCCTGCGGATAGCTCGCGCGCGACGCCGAGGTGACCCATCTCGTCGGGCCGGTTGGAGGTGATCTCCGCCTCCATGATCGCCTGGTTCGGGATCACCGTCGTGAGCGGCTCGCCGAGCGTGCCGCGGTCGAGGATCATGATGCCGGAGTGGTCGTCGCCCAGCATCAGCTCGGAAGCCGAGCACAGCATGCCGCTGGCTTTGAAGCCCGCGATGTTCATGTCCTTCACAACCTTTCCGTTGGGCACGGTGGTGCCTGGAAGCGCGACCGGCACCAGCGATCCCGGGACCGCGTTCGGAGCGCCCGCGATGATCTGCTGGACGTGATCGCCCAGGTCGACCTGGTGGATCCACAGCGGGTTGCGCGACTTGGGGTGCGGCTTCTGCTCGAGCACCTTGCCGATCACGATCGCGGAGAGGTCGACGACCACGAGCGACTCGACCTCGATACCGAGCCGTGTCAGCACGTCCGCGGCGTCTTTGGGCGTGACGC
>WNFD01001204.1_pt1 | contig 26198 bp, 23 predicted proteins | sample 5400491 | NCBI WGS metagenome assembly WNFD01 (sample SAMN13153343, study PRJNA577476) | soil metagenome | isolation source: 120 cm saprolite under Douglas fir tree site 2 hole 2 replicate 2 | place: USA:California | collected 2015-04-18
TGGAAGAAGTCGCCATGCGCTGGCTGCTGGATGTCCTCGGACTGCCGCCGGCCTGCGGTGTGGGGTTCGTGACCTGCGCGACGCAGGCGAATTTCTCGGGCCTGGCGGCCGCGCGCCACGCGCTGCTGGCGCGGCGCGGCTGGAACGTCGAGACGCAAGGCCTGTTCGGCGCACCGCGGATCAGCGTGGTCGTGGGCGAGGAAGTTCACGTGAGCGTGCTCAAGGCGCTGATGCTGGTCGGGCTGGGACGCGAGCGCGTGATCCGCGTGCCCGTGGATGGTCAGGGCAGGATGCGCGCCGAAGCACTGCCACCCTTGGACGACCACACCATCGTCTGCCTCCAGGCGGGCAATGTCAACACCGGGGCATTCGATCCGGCCGACACAATCATCCCACAGGCCAAGGCGGCGGGCGCCTGGGTGCACGTGGACGGGGCGTTCGGGCTGTGGGCGGCCGCCGCTCCCGCCCGCGCGCACCTCGTAAAGGGCTTCGCCAGCGCCGATTCGTGGGCGATCGACGCGCACAAGTGGCTCAACGTGCCGTACGACAGCGGCATGGTCGTCGTGCGAGACCCACGCCACCTGCATGCGGCGATGGCCGTGAATGCGCCCTACCTGGTGATCGGGGACGCCCGCGAGCCGGAGCACTACACGCCCGAGTTCTCGCGGCGGGCGCGGGGCATCGAGGTGTGGGCTGCGCTGCGCTCGCTCGGGCGACAGGGTTTGGCCGACCTGATCGAGCGCACCTGCCGTCATGCGACGCGGTTCGCCGATGGGTTGAGGGAGGCGGGGTACGAGATCCTCAACGACGTGATGATCAATCAGGTCCTGGTCTCGTTCGGCGACGCCGAGCTGACCCGCCGTGTGATCGCCGGCATACAGGCGGACGGCACGTGCTGGGCAGGGGCGACCGTATGGCAGGGACACACCGCCATGCGCATCAGCGTCTCCTCATGGGCGACGACCGAGGACGATGTCGAGCGCAGCCTGGCCGCGATGCTGCGGGTGGCGGCGGAGCTGCAGGCGACGGCGACTCAATGATCACCGGGCTTGCGTTCGGGGTCGGTTGATCGACTCGGGCGTCACCGGCAGGCGTACCAGAAGTCCGGCGTGGGAGGCGGGCCCGGGATGACAATCGAGGGGATGCCGGGCGTGCCAATCAGTAGAGCCAGCGAGGCCAAGGACCAGGTGATTTTCCCGGGCTGAGAGCCCGGGCTCGGCGCACAGTGCGCCCTATTAAGGGCGCACACCAGGCCGAGCGCGCCCTCTCAGGGCGCGGATTAACGAGTACTCTCGCTCTATCACTTCTCGGACCTCCCGGTCTACCAGTCCACTTCCGGTGATTTTCCCGGGCTGATAGCCCGGGCTCGGCGCACAGTGCGCCCTATTAAGGGCGCACATCCAGCCGAGCGCGCCCTCTCAGGGCGCGGTTAAGCGAGTACTCTCGCACGCTATCCCTTCTCGGACCTCCCGGTCTACCAGTCCACGACCCGGTGAGTTTCCCGGGCTGAGAGCCCGGGCTCGGCGCACAGTGCGCCCTATTAAGGGCGCACACCAGGCCGAGCGCGCCCTCTCAGGGCGCGGTTAAACGATAGCCATCGCACCAGAATGGTCCCGCTGGGACGTCGACCTCACCATAAGGTCGATGCGTGCCCGTTCGTCTCTACGCTCTCCTGACCTGGACAACGCTGCGCCGGCTACCACTCATCCACGCCACGGCAGCATTGTTTCTGCGCCGCCTGCTGCCGGAGATCGCACGGCGCCACGGAACGCGGGTGATCGATATCGGAATCGTGCGCAACCACGTGCACCTGGTTCTCGCGCTCCCGCCTCACCCAGACATCCCGCGACTCGTCCGGGGCTGAAGGGTGCCAGCGCGCGCATCGCAAACCGCGATGGCGTGATGCCGCGGTCCCCACTGCGGTGGGCGAATGGTTACGATCTCCGCTCCCTCAGCGTGCGAGATCTCCGGCGCGCCATCAGATACGTGCGAACGCAATCGGCACGACATCCGACCCTCGCACTCGATGACATCCCGGGCTGAGAGCCCGGGCTCGGCGCACGGTGCGCCCTCTAAGGGCGCACACCAAGAGCCGAGCGTGCCCTTTCAGGGCGCGGATTCACGAATACCCTCACAATCCCTCAACCCTTATCAGTTCCGTCCTGGTCCGATGTGGGTGGGGGTGGGGGTGGGGGTGGCGGCGGCACCATCGGCGAGGTGGCATCGGTCCCGCAGGCCGCGGCAAGGGCAAGCAGGAAGACAGAAGCTGCTCGAAGCACGATGAGACGCATGGCGTCAGTACTCCCGGAGTTCGAGTTGGCGCGGTTTGTGTAACAGGGACCGCTCCGCCGCCTGCGCGAAGGCCAGCGCCGACGGCCAGCGCTCGGCTGGCTCTGGATGCAGGGCCCGCGCGACCGCCTCCCCCAATGCGCGAGGCACTATCGGGCGAAGCCAGTGCACGGGGATGGGCTGGCGCAGGAGACGCTGGATCCGAAGCTCCGAGACCGTTGTCCCCGCATGCGGGAGCCGGCCGGTGAGCATCTCGTAAAACACGACGCCCAGCGAAAAGATGTCGCTCGCGGGACCCAGGGCGTCGCCCAGCAACTGCTCTGGGCTCATGTAGCGCAGGGTGCCGGACGCCACCCCGTCCACCGCTCCGAAGTCGAGCAGCTTCACGACGTCCCTTGACTCCAGCATGATGCTCTCAGGTTTCAAGTCGCGGTGCAGAATGCCGATCCAGTGCAGGCGGGTCAACGCGTCCGCCGCGCCGCGCAGCACCCGGATGGCGTCGGACAGCGGAAAAATCCCGTCGCGCTCCAGTCGCTGAGCGACCGTCTCACACGCCACGCATTCGATGTATTCCATCACGAGGCCCATGGCCTCCTCCCTTTCGAAGAACTGCGGTCCCCGAATCCCGCGCGGGATCCGGGGACCCCGACACGCTTGCTACTGGACCACGATCCTGCCGCTCATCGCGGCACCGTGCACGGCGCAATCGTACTGGTATGTCCCCGGCGTCGTGAACGTGAATGAGTACGTCATGCCATCGCCGGTCTGGATGGCGCTGCTCGGGAAATTGGGCGCCCCTTGCGACTGGACGCTGTGCGCGACCGCTCCCGTGGCGGTCCAAGTCCACGTGACGGTGCTGCCGACCGCGACGGTGTCGATCGCGGGGTTCTGAGTCCCGTTGTGCGCGCTCCGGAACAGGATGTTCCCGACGGCGATCTGACCGACCGGGCCAGTGCCGCCCCCTCCGCCGCCGCCCCCACCACCCCCGCCCCCACCACCCCCGCTGCCACCCCCGTAGGTGGGTGAGCTGCAGCCCACCAGCGCAGCCAGCGCCAGCAAGCCGATTACCGCTTTTGCGATACGCATGTCCTTCTCCTGCTCGCCTTGCGCGAGCTCCAATTGTTCTCGGTTCATCAAACAGAGGCACCTGCCTCGATTACGGAGCAGGTTAGCGATCGCGGCTCGATGGCTGTATCAGACGCAACGGCTGGGGCGGGGGAGAAACAGGGGAATGGCTTCGTCAGACTAGGGACTACACGAGAAGGAGAGCGCGGCGGAGATCTCTTCCTAGTCCCCCCTCTCCCGAAGGGAGAGGGGGACAGAGGGTGAGGACCTTCAGGCGATCAGCCCGTACCTCGCGGCGTAGCGCACCAGGTCGGCATTGGTGGCGACGGCCATTTTCTCGAGAATGCGAGTGCGATACGTGCTCACCGTCTTGGCCGAGAGGGCCAGCTCGCTGGCGATCTGAGAGACGGTGAGGCCGCTGCCCAGCCGGCGCATGACTTCGAACTCGCGATCGGACAAGCGCTCATGGGGAGGTCGCTGCCCGCCGGCATCGAGCTGCTTGGCCAGCTGCTCCGCCAGGGTCGGACTGACGTATTTGCCGCCGCGATATACCCGGCGGATGGCCTCCAGCAACTGATCCGGCGAATGGTCCTTGGTGAGATAGCCCGAGGCACCGGCCTTGAGGGCCCGTACCGCCCACTCATCCTCCGGGTGAACGCTCAAGGCCAGAACTCGAATGGTCGGATGGCGGGTTCGCAGCTCCTTCAGCGTCTCGATGAACAGACCGCCCGGCATCGAAACGTCGAGCAGCACCAGATCGGTGGCCGCGGTCTCGAGCCCGGCGAGCAGCGCCGCGGCCGCGTCCGCCTCGCCCGAAATCACCATCCCCGCATCCGCCTCCACGATACGGCGCAGCCCCTGCCGCACGATCGGGTGGTCATCCGCGATGAAGATGCGAATCTTCGGGGTCGGCCGGCTCACGGCTTCGGCACCGGAATGGTGACGGCGATAGCGGTGCCCCGCCCCGGCTCGCCCCGAATCATCAGGGTCCCGCCACACGCCAACGCCCGCTCACGGATGCCGACCAATCCCAGCGACGAGAGGCCACTCAGCGATTGGGGCGTGAATCCGACGCCGTTGTCCTCGACGCCGAGGATGATGACCCCGCCCACGCGGCGCACCGACACGTCCACCCGGGTGGCCTGGGAGTGCCGCGCCACGTTGGTCAGCGCTTCCTGGATGATCCGGAAGGCGTGACTCGCGATTTCGGCGGGGAGGCGGGGAAAGTCGTCAGCATGAAAGATCACCGCGATGCCGGTCCGTTGGGTCGTTTGCCGCACGAGCGACTCGATCGCGGCCTCGAGGCCGAGTTGGTCGAGCACGCTGGGCCGCAACTCGCTGGCGATGCGGCGGACGATCTGCATCGTCTGGTCGACCCGGTCGGCGAGCGACACGTCGCCCAGGCGGAAGGCGCCGGAATTGCTGCGGGACCGCCGGCTCTCGAGCCAGGCGACGTCCAGCTTCAGGGCGGTGAGCGCCTGTCCCAGCTCGTCGTGGATCTCCCGCGCAATCCGGGTCCGTTCCTCCTCCCGGGTCTCCTGCAGCCGGGCCGCGAGGGCCCGCAGCTCGGCCCGGGACTGCTCCAATTCCTCCAGGGCCCTGACGCGATCGCTGACGTCCCGCTGAATCCCGAAATGCCCGGTGATGCGGCCGGCGGCATCGTAGAAGCACATATAGTCGCCTTCGACCCACATCGTCGATCCGTCGAGCCGCCGCTCGTTGGTGATGCTGTGCGTGTTACCGGCGTCGAACAGTTTCCGCCAGCCTTGACGTCCCGCCTCGAGATCGTGCCGAAAGAAATCACTCGGCGTCAGACCGAGCAGCTGCGCCGGCGTCGCACGGAACTGCTCCGCCATGGCCGGATTCACCTTGGCCATCCGCTGATGGGAAAAGACGTAGTCCAGCACCGCGTCCTTATCGACCCCCGGCCCCCACTCGACCGGCTGATCGAGCATCATGAAAAAGAACCCGTCCTGGGAGCGCTCGAAGAACGCCTCCAGGAGCTCGGGAGTATTGAGCTGGGTCGGTTCCGGCAAAGCGGTCGGCATCGGGTCTCCTGAACCGGAAAGGTGCGGGGGATGCCTCTTCCGAGGAAGGAGCGCCCGCACGCGCCGTCCTACTGCACCACGATCCGGCCGCTCATGGCCGCACCGTGAACCGCGCAGTCGTAGGAATAGGTTCCGGGAGTCCTCTTACGGTCCATGCTGCGCGTCGCATTATCGAAACCTCCGTGCAAGTTAGTAAGACGACGAGGGGATGGGCTGTGGCTCGCCGTAGATGAAATCATCCATCACGACGAGGTCGGTGGTGCCGCCCGCGCTCACATCGGTGCTGGTCGCGTTCAAAGCGGCGTCGCTGCTGGTGATCAGGACCCGGGCGACGATCGGGGAGTCGAATACCGCGCCGACGAAGCTGAACCCCTGGGCGCCGAGCCGGGCCGGAGCTGGGACGCTGGCGATCTCGACGCCGTTCGCGTCGAAATACTCGACCCGAGCCGAGCCGCCTGCCCGGTCGACATCTGAGAACACCACTCCGAAGCCCTTGACCAGGCCGTTGGTCGTGGTGCCCGCCAGCTTGAAATCGACCTCGACCTGATTCGAGCCGACGGCCATGAACAGCTTCTTGGGCGAGAACGCCTTGAACTGGTCCGCCAGTCCGGGGTTGATCGACGCGAACGCCGTGATGTCCACCCGGAAGCCCGTGCCGGGGCCCGAGAACAGGGCACCCCGCTTCGAGGTGACGTTGAAGAAGGTCGCCGGGAACGTGTCGACGTTGGTCAGCGCGGCGGGCACGCCGTCCCAGTTGATCTCGCGCCGGCCGCTCGTGGCGGGCGGGGAGTTCGGCGCGTTCAAGCTGCCGCCGAGCGCAGCGCGAAACCGGTTCAGGGTGTCCACGAGCGCCGCGCTGTCGCCTTGCGCCCGGATGACGGTGAAGCTGGGCGGGGGCGGCGGGGCCGGGTTGTTGATGGGCGAATTGAGACTGTTGCACGCCCCCAGAGCCGCGAGGCTCAGGAAAGGGGCATAGACCGTCGGTTTCATCGTGTTCTTCCGCCGTGACTAGGATGGATCGCTGAACGAGGCCAATCGTACGTCGACGGAAGAATCAGGCGCGGCGGAACAAACCTGTCAGACGGAGGACTACACCTTGCCCTCGACTACTAAGGTCCAATCAGAACGATGCTTGTTGTGCTGAACGACCCGTCCTGCTGTGTCTTCGCGAGCACGAAGACATTTTCCCCCGGCTTGAGCTTGTCGGTGGTGGGGGTCAGAGCAGTCACGCTTACATCCCGTGGAACGCTGATGGTTTGCATGCCACCGCTGTACTGAACGGAGAGTGTCGCTGCACCAGACCTGGTGCTGACCGTTCCATTGGTCATGCGCGACGCCGGACCCGCGACGGTGCCATTGGTCATCCTGCTGCTACTCGCACTCTGCGCTGGATTGGGATTCATCAAATAGCTTCCCTCGCCGATGCCGCGCAGTTCTTCGGGGAAGATGTTGATGTTGGTCGCGCGCTCCGAACCGTCCGGCTGTTTCACGGAAGTGACACCCACAAACGACTCGCTGTTGACGCGGGCCAGATCGGACGGTGTCCTCTTGTACACCTTCAAGGAGCTGCCGAGATGAATCTTCACGGGACCAGTCTGTGAATTCACCGTCAGCACATCTCCGGACACGCTCGTCACCACACCGCGAACCGGAGTGATCCCGGCGGGCCAGGATTGAGAAGACGCAGAAACCGCCGCAACTGTACTGAAGACCACGATGGAGCCGACGAATGATAGGACTGCAGTTTTCACGGCTTCCTCCCTGAGGCGTTAAGACGACGTCACTACCCCCGGGGAACGACGCCCGTCCGCCGTAGGTTCCTGGTGTTGCGTCGCTATGGGGCTGGTCCTAATTTGTCAGCGTCCACGCCTGAACCATCCACTCAACTAAGGAGGTGATCCCTTGTCTAGTCACACCGCCACGCGCGACCTGGCATGGGCAAGCGATCGCTTGATCGGTAGCTGACCAGGACCGAACCGCGATTCTGCGCCGCAGGTTCTAGCACCGGCAGACGATCGTGCCGGGCTCGCGCAGGCCAAACGACCGCGTCGTCGGAGTATTCGGCCCGGCGGCGCGGTCGTGTTTTGCTCGATCGACCGACCACAGCGAACGCTCGGTCTTGGTCATGTGGCCAACTTCTCCAACTCCTCGACGATTCGGACCATCGCCCATGTATCGCGCTCGCAGTAATTGAGCAGGTCCTGACGCACGCGATCGCGCTCCTGCCGCGGGATCTTGTCCGCCACGAACAAGAGCCGGGCGATTTCCACGCTCGCCACCCGGCCGTCCACGATCACGAGATCGTTGTAGGTCAGCTCCGGGACCAGCGGTGTGAGGATGTACTTGAGGCTGAAGCTCCCTTGGAAATCGGGGTGGTACACGCAGTTCTTCACGATCGGGTGGAGATCGATGAGTTTCGCCTCGAGCGCTTGGAGCTCGGCGGCGAGCTCGGGTACTGCCCGTTGCAGCTCGCGAATGCGGGTCTTCTCGAACGGCGTGTACATCGTTACGCGCTCCGCCTTGGCGGTGGCGCGCACCATCGCCGCGGCCAGCTTGGGGCGCGCGTCGTCCGGTCCTTCAGCCAGGAAGGCGGCGTGCGTGTAGCTGCCGTCCGGCTGCCGCTCGTGATAGCTGAACTGCGCGGCGGCTTGCTGCCACGGGGCCATTCCGGGCCACACGGGAATCGCGCGGGCGATCGTCTCGAAGTCGAGGAAGCCGAGCCGCCCGGGAACGATCAGGGGCTCCAACTGGCCGGCGAGCGTGGGTTCGACAATGATCCGCTGCTCGGCCATCGCCTTGAGCTGGCGCCGCTGAGTGAAGTTGAGCTTTTCCTTCGCAGGCAGGTCGGCGATCGACGTGATGCCGCGCGCCAAATAGGCCGCGGTGCGCTTCGGCCCGACCCCGGCCAGGTGCCGGATGTGGTCCGGCGTGTCGGGCCAGCAGCGGTTCATGAAGGGGCACTCGTACGGCTCGAAGCAATGCAAGCCGACCGGTACGTCGGGGAGCGGCCCCGCGAGCATCTCCCGCTGGCGGTCAATTTCGTCCGAGACTCCGGGAAGAAACGCTACCACAGGAGCCGTGACGTCGGTGCGCTCGAACAGATCGCCCGTGTCGGGATTCCTGAACTCCCTGTTCAAGTGAAGCACCCCGGCCGCCGTGATCTTCACACCGCAGGCCGCGGCAACGCGAGCCTGAATCGCGACGTCGGGGATGTGCTCGTCCTTCTGCGAGCTGGACGACTTGACCTCGGTGAGGTGGTACCCGTCGCCCTGCTTCTCGAGCACGTCGATCGCGACGAAGGTATCGTCGGCAATGAACGTCGCCTCGAAGACCGCCGGAGCGCCCGCGTCGAGCAGTTTTCTCGTCGCGGCGACGCGCTCGGCGCGGGCGTCGTGCGGCAGGTCGATCAGCACGCCGCCCGGATAGCGCGTGCGGGCCACTTCACCTACTTGGCGCCCCTGATCGAACAGATCCTGTAACACCTTGTCGGGCTGGAGCTCGATGGCGTCCGGGTCGTGCACCTCCCACCAGAGCTTTTTGTGGCACTGGAGGCCGGAGGTGAAGCGGGACTTGGAGAGGCGGTGCGAGATAGTGCTACTGTGCCAGAGCCAGCGGATCGATGCCCCGATCCGAGTCAAAGGATGCCCCGACCGCACCCACCACCGCGGTCTTGCGGGTCAGCCCTGCGAGCTGACGGATCCGGAATACCGTCTCGATGCCCGTGCAATGCGCGCCCAGCAGATCGACCAGCCCCACGGCGTGGAGTTTCTCGGCCGTCCACGCGAGCGTCTCGTCTTTCGCCGCGAACAGGTGTAGGCCGCCGATCACGGCGTATACCGGGCCCGGCCCCGCGATCTCGCGGGCATACTCCACGGTATTCACCACGCCTGCGTGCCCGCACCCTGTGACGACGACGAGTCCCCTACTCGTGCGGATCACCAGCGACATGTCCTCAGGGACCGAGTCCGGTACGAGGCCTCCCGGCGTGACGATCTGGATTGCCGGGTTCCAGTTCCGCTCGGGGTAGCGGCGCCGGACGGGCCCAGTCACCCACACGCCGGGCATCAGCTCGGCCGCGCTCGGGTGCTCGATGAATGTCGCGCCGAGCGCTTCCAGCTGCTGTTTGACCGCGATCGTCGGATTCGCTTCCTCATCGCCACCCGCCTCATTGCCCATCATGCCACACGACCCGTTACTGGCGCCCGCTGCCATGGCCGGGCAGCGACGACTCAAGAATATCCCGGGAGCGACGTGAATCCGGGACAGCGCGGCCGGGTTCTTTTTCGCGAGCTCGCGCCGCAGGGTCGCGAGACCACCCGTGTGGTCGCCGTGGTGATGGCTCAGTACGACGTCCGTCACGGTCGAGAGGTCGATGCCGAGCTCGCGGGCATTCTGGAGCACCGTCTCGGGGCGGTAGCCCGCGTCGAACAAGAGGCGGCGCCCGTCGGCCTCCACCAGGGCGGCGAACCCCCACTCGCCCACGCCCCGATCCGCGAGCATGGTCGAGAGAATGGTGATGTGGAACGACTTGACCTGATGAGCCGCGGGCGCTTGGCCACGAGCGATCCCGGCTACGACCAGAAGTGCCGTCAACGTGGGACCGATTCGCCAGTTTCGCATGTCGCTCTCCCCTGAGGTGCGGGCCTCCTTCAACGTGCTGGGGGAGAGGCGGGTGCACAAGGACAGGTGATGCTTGGCTCGGCGATCTACGACAGCGCCACGGTTCGGGGCGCAGTGCGGCGGTTCGAGAGTCCTCACGAAGCGGACAGGGGGTGCGGACAGGGGGTGAGGACTAACGCGAGTCCCTCGCCCTCGACTCCCCCGGGCATATCGCACCGCAACTCGGGAGGCAGGTGGACTCGGTGCAGCTCACCTTCTCGTAGGGGAACTCTCCACCCCGGGGCGCCCCAGACTCGCGAAGATCGGCACGAGCGCGAGGATCGCCAGCGCCGTCGTGATCATCGCACCCACCACCACCCGGGCCAGCGGTTGTTGGGCCTGCGCGCCGATCCCAGTGGACACGGCCGCCGGAAGCAGTCCCAACCCCGCGGCGAGGCACGCCATCAGGATGGGGCGCAGCCCGAGCAACGCACCCTGTTGAATGGCCTCGAGGACGCGGTCCGCGGGAGCCCACTCGCGGAGCGTCTCGGGAGCCATTCGCTGTACGCGTCGGATCCCGGACAAAAAGACGGAGCCCCCGAGCGTCCCCACGCCGAGTGCCGAGGTGAAGCCCACCGCGGCGGAGATGCTGAACGGGGTTCCGGTGACGAGCAGCGAGAGCACGCCGCCAATGGCGCCGAACGGCAGCACCGCCAGCACGATCACCGCGTCGCGCCACGAATTGAACAGCGTATAGAGCAGCGCCAGGATGACGACGAGGCTGATGGGAATGACCACGGCGAGCCGCCGTTGCTCCCGCCGCAGGCTCTCGTACTCGCCGGCCCACTCGTAGTAATAACCGGCAGGCAAGTGGACCGATGCTCGCAGGCGCTCCTGGGCTTCGTGGATCGTGGTGGCGAGGTCGCGGCCCCGCACGCTGAACTTGATGGGGATATAGCGCTGGCCGTTCTCGCGGTAGATCATGAAGGCACCCTGCTTCAGGTCCACGTGCGCCACCTGGCCGAGCGGCACGCGTCCCCCCTCGGGCGTGGGCAGCAGGATGTCGCGAATCGCGTCCGGGTTGGCGCGGTACGGCGCGGCGTAGCGCACGGTAAGGTCGAACCGGCGGTCGCCCTGCAGCACCTGGGTCGCCGCTTGGCCTCCGACCGCGGACTGCACGGCGACGTCCACGTCGGCGGCCGCCAATCCGTAGCGCGCGCTGGCCCGGCGGTCGATCGACACGAGCAGCTCGGGCTGGCCCGTCTCCTGCAGCACCGCGAGATCCTCGATCCCTCGCACTCCGGCCATGATGTCGCGAATCTGGGCGGCCTTCTGCGCCAGCACGTCGATATCCTCGCCCGACAACTTCAGCGAGTTCTCACCTTTCACGCCCGACATCGCTTCTTCGACGTTGTCCTGGATGTTCTGCGAATACGCAAAGTTCACGCCCGGAAACCGGCTGAGCTTCGCATCCATCTGCTGAATGAGCTTCTGCTTGGTGAGTCCCCGGGGCCACTCCCCTTCAGGTTTCAGCTGCACGAAGAACTCGATGTTGTTGAACGTCGTAACGTCGGTGCCGTCGTCGGGGCGGCCCAGCTGCGAGACGACGTGCGTCACGCCCGGAAAGCCGGCGAGGATCCCGCGGGCTTGCTCCGCCAGCCGTGACGATGCCTCGAACGCGATGTCCACGGGCAGCGTGGCCCGCACCCAGAGGTTCCCTTCCTCCAGCTTGGGCATGAATTCGCCGCCCATCAGCTTCACCAGCAGGAGCGCGAGGGCGAGCGCCCCACCGGCGGCCCCGAGCACGGCGCGCCGACGATACAGGATTGCCGGCAGCACGCGCGCATACCAGGCGGACAACCAGTTCACGACCCGGGGCGGCGCCGGCCGCGACCCGGCGTCCTCGCCCATCCACGAGGCGAGGACCGGAGCGAACACGAGGGCGAACAGCAAGGCTCCGGTCAACGCGAACCCGTACGTGAGGGACATCGGCGCGAAGATCTTGCCCGGCACTCCGCGCATCGTGAACAGCGGGAGAAACGCGACCAGGATCACGATGGTCGAGAACAGCACGGGCTTGGCCGCTTCGGCCGTGGCATCCGCGATCGCGTCGAACACCGACTCGTGGTGCGGCCGGCTGGCCATCCGGCGGTGCACGTTTTCCACGATGATGACCGCGGAATCGACCAGAATGCCGAAGTCGATCGCACCGATTGAGATGAGGTTCGCCGAATTCCCGGTCACGACCATCAGGCCGAAGGCGAACAGCACCGACACCGGGATGGTGAGCGCGGTAACGAGAGACATGCGCACGTCGCCCAGGAAGACCAGGAGCAGCGCGGTCACCAAGGCGAGCCCGAGCAGCACGAGGTGCCCGACGGTGCGCGTGGTCACGTGGATCAAGTCGGTGCGGTCGTAGATGGTGTGCAGCTGCATGCCCGGCGGGAGCCTGCCGCCATTGAGGGCCGCCAGGTGCGAGCGGAGCAGCCGAAGGGCGGGCAGGGACTGCTCGCCGCGCTGCAGCAGCACGATGCCTTCGACCATATCGCTGTCGCGATCCATCCCCACCCGACCCAGCCGTGGCTGAAAGCCCTCCTGCACGGCCGCCACGTCCTTCAGGAATACCGGCACGCCGCTGCGCTCGGCGACGATCACGTCTTTCATGTCATCCAGCGTCTGCAACAGCCCCACACCACGCACGTTCACGCTCTGGCTCCCGAGCGACAGGTAATTGCCTCCGACGTTGGCGTTGCTGGCGCCCACCGCGGTGAGCACCTGGGGCAACGTGACGTGGTAGTCGAGCAGCTTCTGCGGATCGATGTCGGCCTGGTACTGACGCGTCGTGCCGCCGAACGTCACGACATCGATGATCCCGGGGACCTGTTTGATCTCGCGACGGACGTACCAGTCCTGCACCGCCTTCAACTCGTTCAGGGAATAGGCCGGCCCGTCGAGCCGGTAGCGGTAGATCTCTCCGATCGGCGACCAGGGGGAGAGCTGCGGCGTGAGATTACTCGGCAGGCTCACGAACTGCATCCGGTCCAGGGCTTCCTGCCGGTCCGTGAAATAGTCCGTGCCGTACGCGAAGTACAGCTTCACGTCGCTCAAGCCGAACAGACTGATGGATCGCGTGTACTCGAGGCCCGGCATGCCGAACAGCGCGGTCTCGATCGGCACCGTGACCTGACGCTCCATTTCTTCGGCGGACCACGCGGGGTTCTGGGTGATGAATTCCACCAGCGGCGGCGAGGGGTCGGGGTAGGCCTCCACGTCGAGCCGAACGAAGGCGTAGATGCCTCCCGCCAGCCACGCCCCGAGCGCTACCAGCATCAACGCGCGGTAGCGCAGCAGCAGCTGGACGAATGCCTTCATGTCGCCCGCAGCAGCTCGGCGCCTTCGACGACGATGGTGTCTCCGGGGGCCAGGCCGGAGATCACTTCCAGCTCGTGGCGATCCGTGTCGCGGCCCAACGTGACGGCGCGACGCGCGAAGTGACCAGGGGACGTCTGGAGGTAGACGTACGCGGCCGATCCCTCGCGCAGCACGGCCGCTTCCGGCACCACGACCGATGACCGCACCGCCCGCACCGCCCGAATCACCGCGAACATGTCGGGCTTCAAGCGCGTGCCCGGATTCGCCAGCACCACGCGCACCTTGAGGGTGCGGGTCGTCGTATCGAGCGCGCTGCCGATGGCGGTAATCCGGCCGTGCCTGGGCTCGCCGGGATACGCGCTGACGGTTACCTCGGCGGAGTCGCCGACCGTGAGGCTGGCGAGGTCCTTCTCGTACACGTCTCCGACGGCCCAGACACTCGACAGATCGGCGATCGTGCACAGGGGGGTGGAGTTGTCGAGCGACTTGGCAAACTCTCCCGGCGCCGCGCCTAAATCGGTGATCACCCCGGAGCGCGGCGCCCGCACCGTGAGCCGCTCGGCGGAGCTGTCGGCGTCGGCGCCGAGCAATTCCAGGCGCGCGCGCGCGCTGGCGAGCGCAGCGGCGGCGCTCTGCGCATCGGCCTGCGCCTGCTGGTAGTCCCGCAGGGCAATCACGTGGTGCTCATACAGCGCGCGCGAACGCTCGAGCGCCTGCTGCTTGACTTGGGCGTCGGCCTGCGCCTGCCGGTAGGCCGCCCACGCCTGCGCCAGGTCGGCGCTCGCGAGCGTCGCGAGAACCTGCCCCTGCCGCACGTAGTCGGCCGGCCGCACCTCGACCGTGAGCAGGCGCCCGCTCACGGGGGCATAGACCCGCACCACACGCGTGGGGTCGGCCTGGATCCGGGCCGCAATGTCGAGATAGTCGGCCAGCTCGGTACGTCGTGCCGGCGCGGTCGCGATGCCGCGTGCTCCCTCGGCCAGCGCAAAGTCGTCCCCGGCCCGAGCCGGAGTCGCCGACCTTGCGCCATCACGCCCGCATCCCGCAGCGGCGAGCAACACGCTTCCGGTGGCGCAGCCGAGGAGGACCAGCCGCCTCATGGCGCGAGATCCATCCCAACGGCGCGGTCGAGCGCATAGAGACTCACCCAGTAGTCGCGCAGCGCGGAGTAATAGTTCGCGCGAGTGTCGCTGTAGGTCCGAATCGCATCGAGCAGGTCCAGCTGGGAGGTGGCCCCCGACTGATAGGCGAAGCGGGCAGTCTCGAGCGCCGCGGCGGCCTTGACGACGAGACCCACGTAGCGGGTGGCGAGGTCGCGCCCGGCGCGAAACGAATCGACCGCGACAGCCAGCTCGGCCGCCACCTGTGTCCTCACCGCCCGATCCGCGGCCGCGGCGGCCGCCTCGCCCGCGGCGGCCCGCGCGCGCTCCCCGCCGTTCCAGGAGAACAGCGGAACCGTAAAGGAAAGCCCCAGCGCGTAGTTGGAGCCGCTCGGGAACGGGGCCGTCGGCTGGTGCACCACGCTCACCGAGGGCGTGGGGAAGAGGTCGGCGGTGGCGAGGGCCTTGAGCGAGGCCGTCTGTCCTATCCGAGCTTCGGCCGCCGCTACGTCGGGCCGACCGTGCAGGGCGATGGGGCCGAGCGAGTCGAGGGGCAGCTGCGCCGGCTGATACGCCAGGGTCCCCGTGATCGCGAACGCCGTGTCGGGTGCGGCGCTGCCGAGCAGGGTCTGGAGGGTGAGACGCGCGGCGTGCGCCTGGGCGTTCGCCCGGGCGAGATCGGCCTCGGCGCCGGCCAGCTCCAGCTCGCTCTTCGTGACGTTGCGTTCCGGGACGTCACCGCTCTGCCACCGCACGGAATCGGCCGCGAGCAGGCCGCCGAAGATGTCGCGCCGCTCGCGCGCGATGGCGCGCAGCGAGTCCGCCAGTAAGACGTCATAGAACGCCTGGCGGACGCGAAAGGTCACCTGCCTCGTCACGTCCGCCAGGACCAGCCTGGTCGCTGTCGCGCCACGTCCCGCGGCCTGGGTGCGAAAGATTCGCTGGGGTCCCAGGTCGAGCGTGGCGGCAACGCTCTGCTGGAACGGCGTGCCGGGAATGACCGAATACACGGGATTCGGGAGCGCCCGCGCGATCCCCTGCTCGGCGCGCGCCGAGTCCACCGCCAGGCGCGCCGCCACGACATCCGGGTTCTGGCGCAGCGCGAGCGCCACCACGTCGCCGAGCGTCCAGGCCGTCGGCTGTTGCGCCCGCGCGAGCGACGGTGGTGCGACAAGAACGCTCAGCCCCACGCGAATGAGACGGCACGCCAGGCGCACTAAAACGTGAGGCGTGCGAGCTCGATGCGTGGCCGGCCGGTCGGCTCACCCGCCGGGCCGACGGTGAGTACCGCTCCGACGAAGTCTCCCGAAGGACCGGCGGCAGGGAGCGTCAAGAACGTGGGCCGCCGGCCGTTGGTCCGCAGTTCCGGTCCGGGGAGCAGTCCCCCATCGGTCACAAACCACAACCGGTACTCCTCGCCGGCCCGCGCAGGCGGCAGATCGTGGACGACCACGTTCCACCGCTCGGTGTCCTGGTCATAGAAGAGCAGAAACCCGCCCTTGTAGCCGGGGCCCCGAACCGTTTCCTGGAGCACCCGCTCCGCGCCGAGGATCGCCGAGAGCGAGTCCTCGGTGGCGCGCAGCCGTCCCTGGCGCGCTTCCAGAGCGCTCCGCAACCCGCCGATCTCGCGACGCGTCTCGGTCCAGACCGCCAGCGCCACGACCAGCGCGGCCGCGGCGGCGAGCGCCGGGGTCCACTGCCACCAACGGGTCCGTCTCTGGTGCAGGACGCCGTGCATCAGGTCGTGGGTCAGTCCGGGTCGGAGGGGAGCCGGTGCCACGCCCATCGGGAGCCACGTCAGGTCCCGCTCGAGCTGGGCGACGGCGGCCCGACAGTCGATGCAACGCGAGACATGATTCGCGAAGAGCGACTCCTCCTTCCCCTCCAGCATTCTGGTCGCGAACGCGAGCCGGTTATCGACATACCAGTCATGGGCGGTCATACGATCCAGTCCTTCAGCGAGGCGAGCACGAGTCGCAGTTTGTCGAAGGCGAGCCGCAGCCTCGTCTTCACCGTGCCGATGGGAATGCCGAGCCGCTCGGCGATCTCGGTCTGCGTCAGTCCCTGGAAATAGGCGAGCCACACCACGAAGTGTTGCTCCCGCGGCAGGGCTTGCAGTGCCGCGTGGACCGTTTGGTGCACGTGCCACCCGGGTGTGCCGGCCTCGTTCGGCTCCGCGGCGGCGACGGGCTCGCCGTTCATGCCGTTCGCCGCAACGTGCGCGAACTTCCGGTCTCGACGCTTGCGCGAGCGCAGCCGATCGATGGCGCGGTTCCGCGTGGTGCGCAGCGTCCACGCCAGCAGCCCACGCGGCTCGTCCGGCACCTGGCCGATCCGGTTCCAGATGATGGTGAAGGCCTCCTGGACCACCTCTTCGGCCTCGTCGGGATCGCTCAGGAGCGCCTGCGCCATGCCCAGCAGCCAGGGAGCAATCAGTTCGATCAGTTCAGCGAGCGCACGCTCATCACGCGCTACGAGCCGCGCGTGGAGCGAGAGCACTTGGGCAGGAGAAAGTGCCGGCGCACCTGGTCGCCCGGCAGGGATCCCTCGACCCTTTCGTGAGCTGAAGTCCGACTCAGGGGCCGGCACTGTCAACGTTTCTCTCCGAGACGTAACGGGACGTATAAGTGTCTCTTAAGAGACGTGCCCAGGTGCGATTCGGTTCTCCGGCCTTGCCGTCGACTCGCCCCGGGACATATTGCACCGCAACTCGAGAGGCAGGTGGACTGTGAGCCGGAGCGTGACGAGCAGCACGCGGCGCGAGTGGTTACAGATGATGGCTGCGATGAGCGCCGGCGCGCTGGTCGAGGGGCTCCTTCCCCGCGGTCTGGCCCGCGCGGCCACCCGCCAGGCCGCGCAACAGCAGCAGGATCGCGTGGCGCAGTTCCGGGCGCAGATCGGCGCCATCCCGATACAATCGCAGCCGCTCGCCCAGAACGTCACGCTGCTCGCCGGTCCGGGCGGCAACGTGGTGGTGCTGCACGGCTCCGACGGGTTAGTGGTGGTGGACACGTTCGTGGCGCCCGCGTGGCCCAAGTTCCAGGAATCGCTCAAGGGACTTGGCGCGCCCGTGAAAACCGTGATCAATACGCACTGGCACTTCGACCACACCGACAACAATGCGCCGCTCCGCGCCGGCGGTGCCATGCTGGTGGCGCACGAAAACACCAAGCTGCGGATGACCCAGCCGCACCACCAGGTGGTGCTCGAGCTCGACTTCCCGCCCTCACCCGCCGCCGCCCTGCCGCAGCGAGTCTTCAAGGAAGGCTACAAGCTGGAGGCGAACGGCGAGAAGCTGGCGGTGATGCACGTCCCGCCGGCGCACACGGACACCGACGTCGCCGTGCGGTTCGAGCAGGCTAACGTGCTGCACACGGGCGACGTGTTTTTCAACGGCTTTTATCCCTACATCGACGGCTCCACCGGGGGCCACGTCGACGGCGTGATCGAGGCGACGGGTCGCCTGCTGAGCCTCGCGGACGCGGACACCAAGGTCGTCCCGGGCCACGGCCCGCTCGGCACCAAGGCCGACCTCGCGAAGTATCGCGACATGGTGTCCACGGCCGCGGACCGGGTACGAAAGCTCAAGGCATCCGGGAAATCGGTGGAAGAGTGCGCCGCGGCCAAACCCTTTGCCGATCTCGACGCCGACTGGGGCAAGGGGAGGCTCAACGGGGAGACCTTCGTCAAGGTCGTGTATCTGACTCTGTAGCGACCAGAGGGCTCCGCGCGCCGGCCGCACGGTCGGGGCCTTGCAACCAGCCTGGGAGATGCCCGAAACACCGGAAGTCGAGACCGATAAGCTCCGCGAGGCGGTGCAGGAAGAGCTCGGGCGTGAAGGGGGCTCGTTCCTGCGACGCATCGCGCTCACCACGGCGGTGCTTGCCGCAATCGCGGCGATCGCGGCGCTCAAGGCCGGAAGCACGGCGAACGAGGCGTTGGTCCTGAAAACCGAGGCCGCACGGCTCCAGGCCGAGGCCTCAGATCAATGGGCGTATTACCAGGCGAAGGGCATCAAACTCGCCGTAGCGCAAGCCACGGAGGCGCCCTGGCAGGCCCAGGGGAAGCGTCCGCCGGCGGACTTGCTCGAGAAGGAGCAGCGCTACGCGGCCGACCAGGAGGAGATCAAAGCCAAGGCGGAGGGGCTGGAGCGCGAGCGTGACGCGCGGTCGCGCAAAGCTGATCATCTCCTCCACTTGCACCATGGCTTCGCCAATTCGGTCGCCCTGTTTCAAGTGGCCATCGCGTTGGGGGCCTTGGCGGCCCTGACGCGCAACCGCGCCATCTGGTTGGGCTCGCTAGGCCTGGGCGGCGTGGGGATCATCTTTTTCACGACGCAGCTGTTCTCATAGCCACCCGCGTATCGGTCGATTACCGCTTCGTCTCGACGTTGTTTGCGATCAGTCAGGACTCGTCGTTTGTGAGAGCCGACGTTCCAGGCCGCGTCGTTACTGGCGGCCCCATCCGGGAAACCGAAGATTCGAGCTCCCCCTAGATCGAGGCTCTGGCGTGCGCCCGATCTGCCAGGTGCCGAACAGCTCCACGATTGTATAGCCACGCGCGAGGATGGAGTCCGCCCGGTCGGCGCGGAGGCCCGTAACAGGCTCGATTCCCTGCTGCACGCGTACGGACCGACCCTCAAGATGCGGTTCTACCGCGACTCGGACGACCCCTTTCAATTCGGGGGGGTCCTCGATAAGGACCTGCGCTACGCGTGGCGGTTCGAGCTCGTGATCAATGTCACGCCACAGAACACGATCGGGATTCGCGTATACCCGATGTTTAGTGACAGGATCAACATCGAAAATGTCCGCGATCCGAACGGCCTCGAGCTTCAAATCCTGCGGTTCTCGGCCCATAACTTCCTCCACTGGGGCGTGGACGACGCGTCCGATGTGTTCGCCGCGTACACGTTCACGCTCGAGTCCGGCTTCCCGGAAGAGGCAATTAAGGTGGTGCTGCGGAGCATTCCGCTCGTGGACGAGTCGGTCGGGGAGATCGTGCAGTTTATCGAGTAGGGGGTGACGACGGCTCTCCGGGTTGTCCGCCGCTAAGGCTTGATCAGCCGCTCGGTCCCGTTTTTGTCGATCAACCTCACCGTGCTCTCGCCGCCCTCCGCGAGCACCTGGACGTAGGTAGGGTCGGACTCGCCGCCGATCAGCAGCGCCGCGCCGCGCTTCGACGCGCCAAGCTTGACGTTCGGCCTGCCGTCGGCGGTGATCAGCCGCAAGAGCACGGTTTCGGGATAGGGCTCGCCCTTCCATATGTGCTTGGGATCTTCCGGGAGCACGGAGAGGCTGGCTCGAACTCTGCCGCGATCATCCACGATCTCGAGGGCGTGGCCCCGGATGACGGTCTGGACGTCGATCGTGGCTGCCGTACTGAGATGCGGTCGGACCAGCTGATACGCGAGTAGCCCGGCGTTCACGGCGGTGAGGAGAATGAAAAGTCGCTCGGTTTTCATGGTGTCCCTTGCCCACTCGTGGGTGGTCCCGAATAAGATGCCAGTGCGCCGTAGACGGTTGGAGCCGCGAAACCGGGCCGCCCCGCATACTGTAGGTGTTAGATCAGTCACCTGGAGGAATCGATGTCGGGAGTGTACTGGGGTCACGGTTGGGGGGTTGGCGCTGTTGCGGCACTCGTGTGGCTCTCGGCGGTCATCTACCTGTTGACGCTCGCGACGCGCCTGGTGCGAGCGATCGAGCGGATCGCGACGAAGTTCGAGGCGAAGCCGTAGCGGGGTGGAGGGCTAGAGGCAGGCGCGGCAGGTAACGAGCCACCCACCGCGCCTCCTCCCTCACGCCGCGGACTTGACCGCATCCGGTCCCGTCGCGGGCGTCCGTCCTCCATCGGCCGGCGGTTCGCCCTTGGACCTGAACGGCCCGAGAACGTCGCGTCGCTGGCCCACGCAGAGCGCGACCTCACATATCACCACTAGTGGGAGGGGCTTGCGGCAGAATAGTCCCGTATAGTACTATATTAGTACCATAGCGTACTAATATCATGCGCGCGACCCGCGACAATCTGGGGTTCCTGTTGGCCAAGGCTTTACAGCGCTGGAACGAGCTGCTTGCCGCCGGCTTCCGGCGCGGTGGCTTCGCCGAGGTGCGGCCGGCCTACGGCTCCGTCCTGCTCCCCCTGTTCGAGGAGGACGGGCTACGGCTGAGTGAGCTCGCCGCCCGCTCCCGCCTGAGCAAGCAGGCCATGACGACGCTCGTCCGGACGCTTGAGGCCCGGCGGCTGATCGTGCGACGCCCCGATCCGGACGACGGACGGGCCGCGCGCGTATACCTGACACCCCGCGCCCGACGGTTCCAGGCGACGGCGGAGCACGTCCTCGCGACCCTCGATCGGCGCGTAGCGCAGTGGCTCTCGCGCGATCGGGTGGAGGCGCTGCGGGACGCGGTCAAGACCCTGATGACGCTGGGCGACGAGCCACCCGGCAGCAAAGGAGATGGGTTATGAAAGCCGACACGCACGCCATTACAATCGACGCAAATCTGTCCAAGGTCTTTCGCTTCGTGTCGAACCCGGAGAACCTCCCGCACTGGGCACGGGCCTTCTGCCGCGCCATCCGACCGGATGGGGACGCGTGGCTGGTGAGCTCACCACAGGGGGAGGTTCGCGTCCGGTATCGGACCGACGAGGCGCTCGGGGTCGTCGATTTTCACCTGAGCCCGGCGCCGGGGCTGGAGGCGCTGGCGGCATCGCGAGTCCTGCCGAACGGCGACGGCGCGGAATACGTCTTCACACAGTTCCAGACTCCGGGCATGCCGGACGACGTGTTCACGGGCCAAGGTCACGCCCTGCGGGAAGAGCTCGTGATTCTGAAGGCGCTGCTTGAAGGACGAACAGTGGAGGCCGCGCCCTCGTGCGCCCCAGTCGCGTAGAGCCGCTCAAATCATGTACGGCACGTCCGACCCGCTTGTTGGGTACGCGTACAGGAGATGCTTGAGATCCGTCGACGGCACGCCGGACTGGATCGCCAGGGCAAACAGGTTGATCACCTCTTCGGCGTGCGGGCCGAGCAGGTGCGCGCCGACGACCCGGTCTGCTTTGTCATCGATGACCACCTTGAACATCGCGCAGGTCTCCGCGACGCGACGGTTGGAATACCAGCCTGAGGTGTCTTGGATATTGACGCGGAGATCGAGTTCCTGTTCCCGCGCTTCAGCCTCCGTCAGGCCGACACCCGCGAGCGGCGGGACCGTGAACACGACGCTCGGAATGCCGCGGTAGTCCGGCCTCCGGGCGTTCCCCTTCAGGAGGTTGGAGGCGACGATCGCCCCCTCGTATCCGGCGACCGGCGTGAGCGGCAGGCTCCCAGGAGCGGCTGCGGCGTCGCCCGCCGCGTACACGCGCGGGTTGGTGACACTCTGGAGAAACTCATTCACTCGCACACCCCCGTCGGGCTCGGTCGCGACGTTAGCCGCCGGCAGGTCAAGCCCCTCGGTGTTCGGGACGCGTCCGCCGCCGTGGATGACCAGATCTGCGTCGATCGTTTCGCTCCGGCCCTGCGCGTCCAGCCGCAGGCGGTAACCGCCGCCGCGCTTCTCGAGCCCGGTCACTTCCGTGTCGAGCCGGAGCTCGATGCCAAGGCTCCGCGTGTGGTCAACGAGCCGCGTGACGAGGTCCTGCTCGAAATGCCGTAGCGGCTTCCCTCGGCCGATGATGGTCCCCTGAGCGCCGGCCCGCCGGGATAGATGGGCGAACTCGAACGAGATGTATCCTGCACCGAGGAACGCAATCCGCGGCGGCAGCTGGTCGAGTTCGAGGAAAGCCGTGCTCGTGAGCAGGTGCTCCTCTCCGGGAATGCCGAGGTGTCGCGGCTTGGCTCCCGCGGCGACCACGAAGTGCCGCGCCTCGAGCCCCTGGCCATCTACCGACAGCCTCTCCGGACTCACGAACCGCGCGGGGCCATGATAGGTCGCGATCCCGGCTTTCTGGAACGCCTTCTCCTGATCGGCAGGCACGGGATCCGTGAAGGTCCGTTTGAACTGCATCAGGTCGGGCCAGGAGATATGCGCGTCGCCACTCACTCCCCGGCCCTGCATCCGACGGTGCCAGTCCACGAGCTCCGCGGCGCCGACGAGCACTTTCTTTGGGTCACAGCCGCGCAACGCACACGTCCCACCATACGGGAGCTCATCCACAACGGCGACGCGCCAGCCGGCTCTCCGGCACCGGTACGCCGGCGCCGACCCGGCCGTGCCGGTGCCGATCACGATGAGATCAAGTGGTTCTGCCATGTGTGCAGGCTCCGCCCGATTACGGCGAGCTTGATCCCTCTTGAGCTCGCCTTGAGGCTGAGGACAAGATAGACCCTATACCAAGGTATATGGTCAAGGTCCTTCGCGCCTACGGCGCTCAAGATGACAGACTCGACGCGTTGCGCGAGTAGAGATAGGAGGAGAGAGGGGGACAGGGGGTGAGGTCACGCCGCGGACTTGACCGCATCCAGTCCTTCACGGCTCGAACGCCTCCCAAGCACTCCGCACTCGCTCCATCAGACGAACAAACCGCGGCTCACCTCGCAGATTCGCGAGAAACGGCTCGTACTCGGAGAGCCACGGCAAATTGATGAATCCGAACTCGACGGCGCGCTCGAAGCAATCGATCGCCGCGTCGCGCTCGTTCACCAGCGCGAAGCAATCGGCGAGCCACCAGGAGAAGATCTCGTCCCACTGCGCGGCGGCGCGCAGCTCCGGCGTCACGACGCCCAGGAGCTTGTCGTGCTCACCGCGGAGGGCGCAGGCCATGGCCGGCGCCAACCGCGCCCATGCCATGGGAGATGTGTCACGCCCCACGCCGTCGAGCAGTGCGATGCCCTCGTCGCGATGCCCGTTCGCCGCCAGCATCATGGCGTGCATCATCCGCGGCGTCGGGTTCGCCGGATCGATATCGACCGCGCGTTGCGTCCAGGTGAGTGCCTCGGGGTAGTTGCCGTCGAACATCGCGACCATCCCAGACATGATGAGGTTGACGGACGTCAACGGATCCACTTGCTGTAGCCGATCCAGCAGCGCCCGCGCGAGCGCGGGGCGTCCGGAAACGCCGTAGGAATAGGCAAGCCAGAGAAGCGCTTCAGGATCGTTAGGATCGAGCAACAACGCCCTCTTGTAATCGCGAGCCGCGCCGTCCGGGTCGGCGCGGGTGTGTCGAATCGCGCCGCGTAGACTGTGCCCCTTCGAGGATTCCGGGTTGAGCGCGAACACCTTCGCCGCGCACGCTTCCGCCCTCACCAGGCACTCATCGTACTGCGACACGGGGACCATGCCGACGTTGACCTTCTGCCAGAAGATGAGTCCTTCGGCGACGAACAGCAGCTCGTTGTCGCCGACGATGTCCTGGGCACGCCTCACGAGCTGAAGCGCGTGGTCGAGCGACTGGGCGTTGAAGGTCCAGATCTCCTGGCGCGCGAGCAGGTAATACTCGTACGCGCGCACATCCGCGAGGGGACGTTGCGCCAGCCGCTTGTCCTCGTTAGGCGTGAGTCTGAGGCGCAACGCGTCGACGATCTGGCGAGAGAGGCGCTCCTGTATGTCGAACACGTCCTCCAACGTGCCGTTGAACTTGTCCGCCCAGAGCGGCGTATCGACCTTGGCGTCCACGAGCTGCGCCGTAATGCGTAAGCTCGACCCGGCGCGGCGGATGGTACCGGTCAACACGTAGCCCGCGCCGAGCTCGCGCGCGATAGTCCGCATGTCCTTGTCGCTTCCCTTCAAGCGCATCGCCGACTGTCGCGAGATGACGCGCAGCGTCTTGATCATCGAGAGGTCGGTGATCACCTCGTCGGTCAGGCCGTCGGCGAAAACGTCGCTCTCCTGCTCCGCGCTCACGCTCGCGAACGGGAGCACGGCGATTGTCGCCAGCTCGGTGGATCCGGTCGACCGCGCGCCGGGAGCTTGCCCGGAGGCGAGGTTGTCGAGGACCTCAATGATCTCATGCGCGCTCGCCGGCCGAGCGTCGGGATCCTTCTCGAGACACCGCTCGATGAGCGCGCCGAGCGCCTCCGGGAGATCGGCTCGCTTCGTCGCGATCGGCGTCGGGGCCTCGACGATATGGGCGCGCATCAACGACGCCGCGCTAGGACCCACAAAGGGCGGCTCGCCAGCGATCATCTCGTAGGCGACGCAGCCGAGCGCGTAGAGGTCGACGCGATGGTCCATCGCTGCATCGGCGGCCGCCTGTTCGGGCGCCATGTACTGCGGTGTTCCGATCGCTACTCCCCGTTCCGTCATCGGCGCAGAGCTCGTCGCGACACGGGAAGCGGTCAGTGCTTTGGCGATTCCAAAGTCCGAGACGGCCGCGGTGTTGTCGGTGAGCAGGATGTTGTCGGGCTTGACGTCCCGGTGCACGACTCCCCTGGAGTGCGCGAATTCCAAGGCGCGCGCGACGTCCCTGAGAATGCTGACCGCGACGAGCATCGGCATCGCGCCGGTGCGCAAGAGACGCACCCGCAGCGACTCGCCTTCCACGAACGGCATGGTGTAATAAGGGAGTCCAGACGTTTCGCCGGCGGTGAACACGGGCACGATGTGCGGGTGTTGCAGTCGCGCGGTGACGAGTATCTCGCGCTTGAAACGCTCGAAATTGACGCCGGCGGCGAGATCGGGTGACAGCACTTTGACCACGACGCGACGACCGAGCGCGAGTTCTTCCGCGAGAAACACGCGACTCATGCCACCGCCGCCGAGCTCACGCTCGAGACGATACGCGTCGCTCAGGGTGGTTTGCAGCCGTTCCCGAAGATCGGTCTCCAAGGCTGCAACGTTCGCCACAAGCGAAGCCGATAGTAAGGCCGCAGCCCTACTCCCGTCGGCCAATCCGAGTCACGGATTCTTCAAAGGTCCTTCGAGCTCGATCTTGAGCGAACCTGGACCCTTGATATATGCGCCTCTGACGCCGTACGGCTTGTCAATCCTCTTGCATGAGGCATGGCTTGGGAGCCGTGACCGCGCTGTCGCGTTACCGTCGATGATCCTCAGTCATCCGAATGATCACGATAACCGCCCTTTTTCATCCAGCTCGGCACTGGCGGCGTCGGCACGCGCGCGGGCTTGGGAGCGACTCGCTGGGGCGGAGTCGACGCCGGAATCGAGCTAGGGAACTTGTAGCTCGCCGGATTTTGGAGAACGCTATCGAGATTGCCGACCTTCATCGGATGCTGCTGCGCCATGGCCGCCACGGCAGCGGCGAGCTGATCGATTTCCCCCGATCCGATACGGCGTAATTGTTGCCAAATCGCCGATCGACCCAACTGCTGGAAATCTTCGCGCACGAAGATCAGGTTGTCGCCGGTATGAAAACGTTCCCATAGGGTGGCATCCCTCTCGAGCGCCGCCAGCGATAGATAAATGACGAGAGCTGAAAAACGATCAATCTCTTGGCCGTAGTCTTGCCCGCTACGGTCGGGATGTTGGTACGCACGGTGGCCGATTTCCGTGGCGTTGCGGCCCTTTAAGGCCGGCACCCACATGCCGTCGTAGTCCACCAACTGGATCGATCCGCCGCGCACCAGGATATTACCGTGCTGTAAATCGCCGTGCGCCACCTGAGCGGCTTCGAGGTGGCGAACAAGTGTGACCCATTTTGCCCGCAATGCCGCCAGTGAGGCCGGATAGCGTAGATGCTTCTCAATATGACTGTGCAGAAGGTCGCCATCCGCCCATTGCATTTTGACGATAGGGAACCAGTTGGAGCGAATTTGAATGCCCTGCTTGAG
>WNFD01002478.1_pt1 | contig 26176 bp, 23 predicted proteins | sample 5400491 | NCBI WGS metagenome assembly WNFD01 (sample SAMN13153343, study PRJNA577476) | soil metagenome | isolation source: 120 cm saprolite under Douglas fir tree site 2 hole 2 replicate 2 | place: USA:California | collected 2015-04-18
GGGCGCGATCAGCGTATCGCAACCATGGTCGCGAATCTGCTGCTCGAGCACATCGCCGTCGAACGGATGATGCAGCGACAGCGTGCCGCCGGACAAAAGCCAGATCGCCAGCGACGAGGCGAGGCCTGCGAACGAGGAGGGTGCGAAGGCCGACATCAGGGCCGAGCCTTGCGACACGTCGCTCTCAAGCGACAACGCCAGCCCGCCCGCGATCACGCTCAAATGCGTGCGCGGCACGGCGCGAAAGCCCTCGCTGGTGACGTCAAAGGAAATGATCGCGGCCTTGCGGCCGTCCTGGACGATGCTGCGTGCCGTGTTCGATGGCCGGGCAATCGCCTGGTCGAGCGAGGCCATGCCTTCCGGCAGGTCGCTGCCGAAGCCGCAGACATGACGGATCGAAAACGCCTCGGCCGCGGCGTTCATGGCGAGATCGGCGTAGATGACGCCGTCGATCCTGCTCGTGGTGACGATGGCCCGTGCGCTGGTGCGGTTGAGCGCCGCCACCAGTTCGGCCTGGCGCCACAACAACGGGAACAGCGCCACCACCAGCCCCGCGCGGTGCGCGGCGAGCACGGTCAGCACGAACTCGACGGTATTCGGCAACTGGACCGCGATCACCGAGTGGGCGGGGAGGCCTGCTTCGATGAAATGCGCCGCGAGCGCGGAGATGGCGCGATCGGCCTGCGCATAGGTCATCCGCAGCTGCGGCTGGCCGGCGATGCGCGGCTTGTTCAGCGGATCGATCAACGCGATCGCATCCCGATTCCGGGCCATGATGCGCTGAAACAGGGCATCGAGCGTCGGCGATGCGTTCGTCTGATTCACCTGGTACCCCATTGTCCGAACGTTCTGATCCATCGAAGTGCCCCGTGCTCACTTCGCCTGGGAATCCGGCCTTTGCCACCAGCTCTCCGGAAGGTATCCCGCCAAGGCGGTCGCCTTTGGCCGTTCTATCCGATTCCAGCGGGCAATCCATTGCTCGGCCACGTTAAACACGGGAATAGCATAGAAGCCCGACATCAGGGCGCGGTCCAGCGCGCGCACCGCCGAGACGAAAGCTGTGCGGTCGCGCGCCCGTAAAAGTTCGGAGATCATGGCGTCGATGGCTGCGTCCTTGGCGCTCATGTAGTTGCGCGTGCCTTGAATGTCGGCGGCCTCGCTGCCCCAGTAGAACGACTGCTCATTGCCCGGCGACAGCGACTGGTCCCAGCGGTTCTGGATCATGTCGAAGTCATAACCGAGCCGCCGCTGATCGAACTGGACGGGATCGACGGCACGCACGGTTGCGTCGATGCCGGCGCGCTTCAGATCGCGCGAATAGGCCAGCGCAATGCGCTCCTGGTCGCGGGTCGTCACCAGAATTTCGAAGCCGAACGGCGCCTTGGTCGAACGGTTTCGCAAGACCGTGCCGTCGAGATCGTAACCCGCTTGCGACAGCAGTTTCAGCGCCGCGCGAAGCGCTGCGCGATCGCGCCCCGAGCCGTCAGTGACGGGAAGGCGGTAGCTGCCGTCGAGAATCTCCGGCGCGATCTGCGCCGCGAAGGGTTTGAGCAGCTCCCGCTCGCGTGGGTCGGCCGGCTTCGCATAGGCCGACAGTTCGGAGCCTGCGAAATAGCCGGCGCTGCGTGAATACAATCCGAAAAAATAATTGCGGTTGATCCATTCGAAGTCGAACAGCAGCGTCAAGGCCTGGCGGACGCGGATGTCGGAAAAGATAGGACGGCGGGTGTTGAACACGAGGAATTCCGACGGCTGTGGCATTCCGGTCGTGATGGTGTCGCGGACCACCTGGCCGTCCCTGGCCGCGGGAAAATCATATCCGTCGTGCCAGCGCAGCGGCTCGTTCTCGACCCGGAAGTCGTAGAGACCGCGCTTGAAGGCTTCGAACTGGCCGTTGGCCTCGCGATAAAAATCCAGCCTGATCTCGTCGAAATTCCACAATCCACGGTTGATTGGCAGGTCGCGTCCCCAATAATCGGGGTTGCGCGTCAGCGTCACGCTCGCGCCGGGCTTCACGGCCGTGACCCGGTAAGGACCGGACCCGAGCGGCGCCGTCATCGACGTTTCCTCGAAGGTCTCGGTATCGATGGCATGCCGCGGCAACACCGGCATCAGGCCGAGGATCAGCGGCAATTCGCGGTCGTGGGCCGCCGTCAGGTCAAAGCGCACCGTCATCGGATCGGGCGCGTCGGCTCTCGTGACCTTGGAATAGTAGTTGCGAAGGTTGGGACGGCCGTGGTCGCGGAGCAGGGCGAAGGAGAACAGCACGTCGTCGGCGAGCACCGGCGTGCCATCCGAAAATCTCGCCCGGGGATCGAGATGGAATGTGACATAACTCCGCTCGTCGTCGGTCTCCACGCTCTTGGCCAGGAGGCCGTAAAGCGTGAAGGCCTCGTCGTTGCCGCGCGCCATCAGGCTCTCGACGACGAAACCACGAATTTGCTGCACGGCGAGGCCGCGGACGATCAGGGGATTGAGGCTGTCGAAGGTGCCGAGAATGCCCCACGTGAGCCGGCCGCCTTTGGGCGCATCGGGATTGACGTAAGCCATGTGGGTGAAATCGGCCGGTTGGGCCGGGACGCCGTGCATCGCGATGGCGTGGCTTTCCGCCGCCCGCGTCCCTTCGGCGCTCGCGAGCACCGAAAAAACCAGCGCAAGGGCCGCCCGCATCAACGCGCGACCGCCTATGCGTCGAAAGACTGATATCTGGACGCACAGATTTGATTCGGAACGGCTCACCGTCTCAATCCTAACACAGGCTCGATCATCCGGCGGATTGGCCTCGTTAAAGCTGCGCACCGGCATTGATCTTTCCGTCCGCCACGGTATGAAAGCGGGCAATTGAGGAGGGCGCCGGGACTTGTCACGTATCCGCCTCAATTGCCGAGGAGACAGCCGCGCGCAACGGCAGGGTGTGGCTGCTCCGGAGGTCTTCGGGACGCTTCAGAAAGGGTTTTCCGCAATGAATTTCCGTATCTTGGCCACGGCGGTCGGGCCGCGTGGGCGGCTTCTCGCCCTGTTGGCGGCAACCGCGCTGGCTGTTCCCTTTGCCCTTGACGCGCAAGCCCAGACGCCGGCGCCGGCTCCCGGAGCCCCGAAGGCTGCGCCTAAAGCGCCCCCGGCAGCCCCCAAGGCCGCGCCGAAGGCTCCGGGTGCGCCGACCGCCCAGGCTCCGGCGGGCCAGCCGGCTCCGGCGGGCCAGCCCGCCCAGGGCCAACAGCCTCCGGAACAGCAGGTCCAGCTCATCTACGCGCCTTGGACGAAATTCTGTCTGAAGGGCCAGGACGCGAACGCCAAGCAGGTCTGCTTTACCGGCAAGGACGGACGCATCGAGTCCGGACAACCAGTGGTGGCCGCCGTCATCATCGAGCCGGAAGGCGAACCGAAGAAGATCCTGCGCGTCACGCTGCCGCTCGGCATGCAGCTCCATCATGGAACCCGGATCATCGTCGACAACAACCCGCCGCAGCAGGCCGAATATGTGATCTGCTTCGCCAACGGCTGCATGTCCGACTACGAAGCGACCCCGGAAATGCTCGCCAACATGAAGAAGGGCCAGAATCTGGTCATTCAGGCGATCAACGCCAATGGCGCGCCGTTGACATTGCCGCTGCCGCTGCAGGAAACCGGCGGTAGTTTCGGCAAGGCCTATGATGGCCCGCCCACCGATCCGAAGGTGTTCGAGGAAACCCAGAAGAAGCTGCAGGAAGAATTGCAGAAGCGCGCCGAGGAACAGCGCAAGAAGCTCGAAGCCGGCCAGCCGGCCGCCAAATGAGTGTGGCCCGGTGACCGGGCTCCCGATCTTGATCGATAAAGATTTTGATCGATAAAAGAGGCGCCCGAAAGAGCGCCTTTTTTATTTTGCCGGAGGTTATCGAACCAGATCGCGCGCGACCAGGATCAGGCTAGTTCAGCGATGGATTGCGCGGGCGATAGCCGCCCGATTTATCCTTTACGAAAATCTCGGCAACCTGCGAGTGACGGATCGGCTCTCCGGAATCGTCCGGCAGGAGATTTTGCTCGGACACGTAAGCGACGTATTCGGAGTCCGAGTTCTCCGCGAGCAAATGGTAGAATGGCTGGTCCTTGTGAGGACGCACATTTTCCGGGATCGACAGCCACCATTCCTCGGTGTTGTTGAATTCGGGATCGATATCGAAAATCACGCCGCGGAACGAAAAGATCCGATGGCGCACGATTTGCCCGATCTGGAATTTTGCGGTTCGCGCTTTGATCATACTCAGTCGAATAAACCATCATCGTGGCCAAGGCTAGTGTCCGTTTCCGGGCCTGCTGATCCATTCTGGCAACATTGTCGCCTTACCCTTTGGAGAAATTGCGGTTTGTCTAAATCTAAATATTCCGCCGCAGACCCGCCGCGACGGCGCTGAGTTCCTCGCGCGCCAATCCGGCGATCGGATACAGTCCGGCCGCGAGGTCGCTTGGTTGGCGGCCGGTTAGCAACACCGATAAGCAAAAATTGTGGCCCCCGAGATCGGGCGAACCCGCTGATCATGTCGGCTTGCGCGGGCGCGCTGTCGGCGGCACTGCACATTCGTCTGCCGGTTGCGATCGACAACATGGTGTTGTTCCTGCAGAACGCCGCCGCGCCCACCGCGCTGTTCGTGCTCGGCGTCACGGTGGCGCTGCGCCCGTTCGAACGCGTGCCGTGGGAAGTTCCGGGCGTGATTGCGATCAAGCTGATCGTTCATCCGCTCGCGGCGATCGGATTGATGCTGCTGTTCGGGCCGTTCGCACAGCCCTGGGCGGCCACCGCCGTGCTGATGGCGTCGCTGCCGCCGGCGTTGAACGTGTTCGTGATTGCCCGGCAGAACGAGACTTGGATCGAGCCAGCGTCGGTGGCCGTGCTGATCGGCACCTTTGCGTCCGTGGTTACGCTGACCAGCGTGATGTGGCTGATCCAGACCGGGCGGCTGGCGTTTCCTTAAAAAGAGCCGCGCCGCCACGACGGCGAGAGTCCCTCGCGCATCGCAAGCCGCCTGAGCGGGCCGATCGCGCCGATCAAATGCAGTCCCGCCGCGCGCAGGCTCTGCATCGGTAGCAGATCGCTGAGGAGCGAGCGGTTGGCGATATCGATGACAAAGCTGCGGCTCAAGACATCGGGACGACGGGCCCAATCGTAGCGCCGGAGAGTCTGCGACGCGCCGGGGTCGTCGCCTGCGGTAATCGCCTTTTGCACGAGATCGGCAATGTCGGCCGCATCGCGCAAGCCCAGGTTCAAGCCTTGCGCGCCGATCGGCGGAATGACATGCGCGGCGTCGCCCACGAGGGCGACGCGGCGGCGTGCGAACTGCGTCGGACGCTCGATCGCAAGCGGAAACACGTGGCGGCCTGCCTCGACGCGGACGCGGCCGAAAATGGAATGCGACTGCCTTTCGGCGGCCTCCGAGAGGTCATCGTCGCTGAGCGCGGCGAGACGGTCGGCCTCCTTTGGTGCGGTGACCCACACCACGCTGCAGCGATCGCCGGGCAGAGGTACGAACACGCACGGGCCGTGCGGCGTATGAAACTCCGTGGAGGCATTCTGATGCGGGCGCGAATGCGCGATATTGAACGTCAAGGCCGCCTGCTTGAGATCGCGCCGCCTGACCTCGATCCCCGCCGCTTCCCGGCATATCGAATGCCGGCCGTCGGCGCCGACGACAAGACGCGCGGACGGGGATTGTCCGCCCGCCGTGCGGATCGCAACGGCCTCGTCCTCCGGCGTGATGGTGTCGGCCTCATCGTCGAACCGCGTCAGGCCGGCCAGCTCGGCTGCGCGCTCTTCGAGAGCTTTGATCAGCGCGCGGTTCTCGATGTTGTAGCCGAAGGCATCCCGGCCGATTTCCTCGGACGAAAACCGCACCTCCGGCGCGCGGATCAGGCGGCCGGTGTCGTCGACCAGCCGCATCACCCGCAGCGCCGCGGCCTCGCTGGCGCAGCGCGGCCAGACCTCCAGGCTGTCCACGAAATCGACCGAGGCGCCCAACAGCGCGGTTGTGCGATTGTCGGCATAGGGGACGCGGCGGGCGATCAGCGCCGTGCGCGCGCCGGCCTTCGCAAGTGCGATGGCCGCAGAAAGTCCGGCGGGGCCGCCGCCGACCACGGCTACGTCGAAACAATCGGATTCATGACTCATACAGGCGACAATTGATCGTCCCGGCGGCATTTTCAAGCCTGCTTCGGGGGCGGATTCGCCGTTTGCGCGACGGAACGCCGCAAGTGCCGATGTACAAATCAGGCCGATTCCTGATAGCACTGCCGCGGCAATGAACCAGGTTCAGCAGGATACATTGGAAGCGTCGCCGGCCGCCCGCGCCGCCGCATTTTCCGTCCACGTCTTCACCGCGCTCGGGGCGGGCGTTGCCTTGCTCGCGCTGCTGGAAGCCGTGCGCGAGCATTGGTCCGCGATGTTCGGTTGGCTCGGGGCGGCGCTCGTGATCGACGCGCTCGATGGCCCGATCGCGCGGCGGCTGGATGTCGTTCGCCTGCAGCCGAACTGGTCGGGCGATGTGCTCGACCTCGTGGTCGATTTCGTGACCTATGTGTTCGTGCCGGCCTATGCCATCACCGCCAGCGGTCTCCTGTTGCCGCTTGCCGCCCCGCTATTGGGTCTCGGTATAGCCGTGTCGGGCGCGCTTTATTTCGCCGACCGCCGCATGAAAAGCGCGGACAATCATTTCCGCGGCTTTCCAGGCTTGTGGAATGTCGCCGCGTTCTACCTGTTCCTGCTGCATATGCGGCCCGCGCTCTCGAGTCTTGCCATCGCACTGCTGATCGTCGCGACCTTTCTTCCTTTTCGCGTGCTGCATCCGGTCCGCACGTTGCGGCTGCGCTGGCTCACGCTGACGCTGACGCTGCTGTGGGGTGCGCTCCTGGTCTACACCTTGCTGAATGATTTCGACGTCGGCGCGCCCGTGACAGTCGCGTTGTGCCTGATCGCGCTCTATGTGGCGGCGAGCGATTCAGCGATCCGGCTGCTGCGATCGCTCAAGGCATGATCGAATTATTGACCAGCCCTGAAGCGTGGGCGGCGCTGTTGACGCTGACCGCGCTGGAAATCGTGCTCGGCATCGACAACGTCATCTTTCTGTCGGTGGTGGTGTCGCGCATCCCGGACCCGCAGGCCAAGCACGCGCGGCAGATCGGGCTGGCGCTGGCGCTGCTGTTCCGCGTTCTCCTGCTCAGCCTGCTGGTGTGGTTGATCGGCCTGACCGAGGCCGTGCTGACCGTCCGAGGCCTGGCGTTATCCTGGCGCGACATCATCCTGATCGGCGGCGGGCTGTTCCTGATCGCGAAAGCAACCCACGAAATTCACGGCGAGGTGGAGGGCGGCGAAGCCGGTAGCGAGAGCAAAGGCGGCGCCAGCGCGTTCTTCTGGGTGATCGCGCAGATCATCGTCATCGATATGGTGTTCTCGCTCGACTCCATCATCACCGCGATCGGCATGGCGCAGGATCTGATCATCATGATTGCGGCCGTCGTGATCGCGTGCGTGATCATGTACGTGTCGTCGGGGCCGGTCGCGCGCTTCGTGGCCGAGCATCCGACCACGAAGATGCTGGCGCTGGCCTTCCTGGTGCTGATCGGCGTGGCGCTGGTCGCCGACGGATTCGGCTTCCACATCCCGCGCGGCTACATCTATTTCGCGATCGCGTTCTCGGCGGCGGTGGAGCTCTTCAACGTGATGGCCAAACGCAACCGTGCTACGGGCAATCGCAGGAAGGCCGGAGGTTAATGGTGCAGCGCCCGTCGAGTTGACAAGGCGGCCCCGATGGCCTTGGTTTCCCTCTGAGGCGAATATTTGCGGAGATTCTGCAATGACCAAGGCCGTGCGCGTCCACAAGGTGGGGGGACCGGAAGCCCTGGTCTACGAGGCCGTGGATCTGCCTGCGCCCAGCCCCGGCGAGGTCCGCATCCGCCAGCATGCGGTCGGGCTCAACTTCATCGACGTCTACTTCCGCAACGGGCTCTACAAGGCGCCGGGGCTGCCGTTCATCGCCGGCAACGAGGCGTCAGGCGAGGTCATCGCGGTCGGGCCGGGCGTGACCAATTTCCATCCCGGCGATCGGGTCGCCTACTATCACAACCTCGGCGCCTATGCGTCCGAGCGCAACATCCCCTGGGAGAGGCTGGTCAAGCTTCCCGACCACATTACCTACGAGCAGGGCGCCGTGCTCATGCTGAAGGGACTGACGGTCTGGTATCTCCTGCACAAGACCTTCAAGGTCGAGCCGCATCATCGCGTGCTGATCCACGCCGCGGCCGGCGGCATCGGGCTGCTCGCATGCCAATGGGCAAGGGCGCTCGGCGCGCATGTCATCGGCACCGTCGGCTCGAAGGTGAAAGCCGATCTCGCGCTCGCCAATGGCTGCGATCACGTCATCCTCTACAACGAGGAAGACTTCGTCGCGCGCGTCAAGCAGATCAGCCGCAACGAACTCTGCGACGTCGTCTATGACGGGGTCGGCAAGACGACCTTTCCGGGCTCGCTGTCCTGCCTGAAGCCGCGCGGGCTGTTTGTGAGTTTCGGCAACGCTTCCGGTCCCGTGCCGCCTTTCGCGATTGCCGAACTCAACAATCACGGCTCGCTGTTTGCGACGCGCCCGAAGCTCAACGACTACATCGCCAAGCGCTCGGAACTTCTGGAAGGCGCCGACACGCTGTTTTCCGCCGTCATCAGCGGCAAGCTGCACGTGCCGATCAATCATGCCTACGCGCTGAAGGACGCCGCCAAGGCCCATATCGACCTGGAAAGCCGGGCCACGACCGGTGCGTCGATCCTGAAGCCGTAGCGCTTCCAGCCATAATCTTGCAGCCGTAACACTTCCGGTATAGCAGCGCGGTACCGGCCGTCAGCGCAATATGCTTTGCGACGACCGGGGTCTGACTTTGCCGCAAACATCGTGCTACGCTCGGCGCATCCAAGAAAAAATGACCGCAGGGGAGAGACAGCCATGACAAGGAACCGCATCTCGCGGCGTGCCATGCTCGCGGGCACGGCCGCGGCTGGAATGATGGGGCTCACGCGATTTCCGGCGCGCGCCGCCGCGCCGGAATGGAAGAAATTCGCCGGCACGAAGCTCGAGGTGATCCTGGCCAAGGGGCCGCGCGGCGACAATCTGCAGAAATACGTCGGCGAATTCACCGAGCTGACCGGCATCCAGGTCGAGTCGGAGCAGATCCCCGAACAGCAGCAGCGCCAGAAGGTCGTGATCGAACTGTCCTCCGGCAAGCCGAGCTTCGATGTCATCCATCTCAGCTATCACGTGCAGAAGCGCCAGTTCGAGAAGGCGGGCTGGCTCGCCGATCTGTCGCCCTACATGAAGGACCCGAACCTCACCGCGCCTGACCTCGTCGAGGGCGATTTCTCGGCCGCCGGCCTCCAATACGCCCGCGATGACCAGGGGCGGATGCTGTCGCTGCCATGGTCGGTTGACTACTTCATTCTCTACTACAACAAGGAGATGTTCCAGAAGAAGGGCATCGAGATACCGAAGACGCTCGACGACATGGTATCGGCCGCCGAGAAGCTGACCGATCCGAAGGAGGGCACGTTCGGTTTCGTCGGCCGCGGCCTGCGCAACGCCAACATGACCTTGTGGACCAACTTCTTCCTGAACTATGGCGGCGAATTTCTCGACGCCAAGGGCAATATCCTGACCGACGGACCCGAAGCCGTCGAGGCGACCAAGCTGTATCAGAGGCTGTTGACCAAGGTCGCGCCGCCCGGCGTCGCCGGCTTCAACTGGATGGAGTCGATGGCGGCCTTCACGCAGGGGCGCGCGGCGATGTGGATCGACGGCGTCGGCTGGGCGCCGCCGCTGGAAAATCCGGCAGCATCCCGCATTGTCGGCAAGGTCGGCTACACGATCGTGCCGGCCGGCCCGAAGGGGCAGTATTCGGCGACCTATGGCGACGGGATCGGCGTGGCGCAGGCCTCTCCAAACAAGGAGGCGGCCTATCTGTTGTGCCAGTGGCTGGTCTCCAGGGCCCAGGGTGCGCGGCTCCTGCAAGCCGGCGGCGGCGTGCCGTTCCGCAATTCCGTGCTCGACGATTCCGAGACCCGCAAGGGTGTCAAGCTGCCGCAGGAATGGCTGCAATCGGCAATCGATTCCGCGAAGATCAGCAAGCTCGGTCTTCCCGTTATCATCCCCGTTGCCGAATTCCGCGATATCGTCGGCGCCGCCGTGACGGCGACGTTGTCCGGCGCGGATCCGGCAGCGGAGCTGAAGAAGGCGCATGAGCAGTTCCGGCCCATCCTGGAGCGCAGCGAGAAGACGTGACCACGCTGCCTCATGCGAGTTCTCTCCCGGCCGAGGCGAGCGCCGCGCCGGAGCGGGAATGGCGGCCACCGTCGTACTGGCCGTTCGTCATTCCTGCCCTGGTCGTCGTGCTCGCGGTGATCGTGTTTCCCTGGGCGTTCACGATCTGGATGAGCCTGAATGAATGGAAGGTTGGCACGCCGACGACCTTTGTCGGCGCCGCCAATTACATCCGCCTGCCGAACGATCCGCGCTTCGTCGAGGCGGTCGAGCATACCCTCGTCTACACGGCGCTGTCGGTGTTGCTGCCGCTGGTGTTCGGGACATTCGCCGCCGTCGTCTTTCACGCGAACTTTCGCGGCCGCGGCGTCCTGCGCGCGATCTTCATCATGCCGATGATGGCGACGCCGGTCGCGATCGCGCTGGTCTGGACCATGATGTTTCATCCGCAGCTCGGCGTTCTCAATTATCTGCTGTCGCTTGTCGGCCTGCCGCCGCAGCTCTGGGTATTTCATCCCGCGACCGTGATCCCTTCGCTGGTGCTGGTCGAGACCTGGCAGTGGACGCCGCTGGTGATGCTGATCGTGCTCGGCGGCATCGCGGCGATTCCGACCGAGCCTTACGAGAGCGCGCAGATCGACGGCGCGAGCCTCTGGCAGATGTTCCGCTACATCACCTTGCCGCTGATCACGCCGTTCCTGTTCATCGCGGCCATGATCCGCATGATCGACGCGGTGAAGAGTTTCGACATCATCTTCGCCATCACCCAGGGCGGGCCAGGCTCGGCCTCCGAGACGGTCAATCTCTATCTCTACAGCGTCGCCTTCACCTATTACGACCTCGGCTACGGATCGGCCATCGCCGTAATCCTGTTCCTGTTGATCGTGGCGCTGGCGGCGCTGCTGCTGCACTTGCGGCAACGCGCGCTGTGGACGGAGATCGGGGGCGGGGCATGAGCTTGCGCTGGGTGTTGGGCAGAATAGGGCTCTGGTTCTCGATCTTCCTGATCGTCTCGCCGGCGATCCTGTTCTTTGTCTGGATGCTGTCGCTGTCCGTCAAGTTCGAGGTCGACAATGCGGCCTATCCGCCGGTCTTCATTCCAGAGCACTTCGCCTGGACGAACTACGCCGACGTGCTCGCCTCCAACCGCTTCCTGACCTACTTCAAGAATTCGCTATTGGTGACGGGCACGGCGACCGGGCTTGCCATGCTGGTCGGCGTGCCCGCCGGCTATGGCATCGCCCGCATGGCGGCGCGCAAATCCGCCGTCGTGATCCTGATCGCGCGCATCACGCCGGGCCTGTCCTATCTCATTCCGCTGTTCCTGTTGTTCCAATGGCTCGGGCTGCTCGGCACCTTGTGGCCGCAGATTATCATTCATCTCGTGGTCACGGTGCCGATCGTGATCTGGATCATGATCGGCTATTTCGAGACGACGCCGCTGGAGCTCGAGGAGGCGGCCCTGATCGACGGCGCGACGCGCTGGCAGGTGTTCCGCCATGTGGCGTTGCCGATTGCGCGGCCGGGCCTTGCGGTCGCCTTCATCCTCGCCGTGATCTTCTCCTGGAACAATTTCGTCTTCGGCATCGTGCTGGCCGGGCGCGAAACGCGCACGCTCCCGGTCGCCGTCTACAACATGATCTCGTTCGATCAGTTGAGCTGGGGGCCGCTTGCGGCCGCGGCGCTGATCGTGACCTTTCCGGTGCTGCTGCTGACGATCTTCGCGCAGCGCCAGATCGTCGCCGGACTGACCGCCGGCGCCGTCAAGGGCGGGTAGGCGGGATCGGAGCGGTTCGGTCGTCTCTTGAGGGTGTGGCCGCCGGCCCAGCGAAGGGCAGGCGGCTCCTCTTCGGTCGCTCGGCCATGGTCCGGCTCGTCAGGCCACCCGCCGCGCGGCGCCGGCCTTGGTCAGGATCGCGTCCAAGCCGTCGATCATCTCTGCGATCTCCTCGCGCGTGACATTGAGCGCCGGCATGAAGCGCAGCGCATCCACCTGCGGCGAGTTGAGCAGCAGCCCGGCCTCGAACGCCTGCGCCACGATCGCAGCGCCGATCGGCAGCTTCAGGTCGAGCGCGAGCAGCAATCCCCGGCCGCGGACTTCGCCGAGTCCATGGCGTGCGGAGAGTTTCTGCAACTCGCTCTCCAGGAACAGCCCGGTCTCGGTGGCCGATCTCAGGAATTCGGGCTTGCTCACTTCATTCAGCACCGCGAGTCCGGCCGCGCACATCAGCGGATTGCCGTTGAAGGTGCCGCCCTGGTCGCCGTGCTCGAAGCAGGCGGCTTTTTCCGTCGCCAAGAGGGCAGCGAGCGGCACGCCGCCGCCGATGCCTTTGCCGAGCGTCATGATGTCGGGTTCGATTTCCGCATGCTCGTAGTGAAACAGCTTTCCGGTGCGGCCCATACCGGTCTGGATCTCGTCGAAGATCAACAATAGCCCGTGCGCTTCGGTCAGCGCCCGCAACTCGCGCAGGAACTGGTCGGTCGCGGGCCAGACGCCGGCTTCGCCCTGGATCGGCTCCAGCATCACGGCGACGGTGTTTGGACTGATCAGCGCCTCGACGGATGCCAGATCATTCAAACGTGCTTTGCGGAATCCCGGCACCTTCGGCTCGAACAGTGGCTCGAACGCCTTCTTGCCAGAGGCCGACATGGTCGCAAGCGTCCGGCCATGGAAGCCGCCTTCAAAGGTGATGATTTCGAACGCGCCGTTCTTATGCAGCGCGCCATATTTGCGCGCGAGCTTGATCGCGCCTTCGTTGGCTTCGCCACCCGAATTGGCAAAGAACACCTGATCGAAGCAGCTTCGCTCGGTCAGCGCTTTGGCGAGCTTCAGGCTGGCATCATTGTAATAGGCCGGGCTCGGGGTGATCAGAAGCTTGGCCTGCGCCGTCAGCGCGTCGGCCACGACGTCAGGCGCATGGCCGAGGCAATTTACCGCCCAGCCCTGGATGAAATCGAGATAGCGCTTGCCGGTGTCGTCCCACAGCCAGGAGCCTTCGCCGCGGGCGAAAACGACGCTCGGGCGCGCGGTGATGTCCATCAGCGCGTCGAAGGCATGGATTTCGAAGGCATGAGTTTCGAAGGCATGGTTAGCGTTGGGCATGTCGAACTCCTCTGGCGTTGGATGAAAGGCGGGCGGAAACGCAAGAAGGCCGCACTTTTTGGGGTGCGGCCTTCTCGAAAACTTGGCTGATCTAATTGTTCAGCGGCGTCGTCGGACATGGCGCAACCCGTCATCGTCACGGCAGTGACGACGGAAAGCGGCGCGGCGTTGGGTCCGGTTGAAGATCATGGGATGCGGCCATACAGCCGAAGGGAGGCCGGTGTCAAGATCGTTCGTTTGCAAATTCGCTTCAAGAGCGCGGGCGCGCGTCGCGCTTGGGCGGCCTGGGTGACTATTTCATAGGCGGCACGAAATTCGCTGCAATTTTACGAAACGTTTAGGCCCGATCGGTTAAGTTCGATTAACCAAATGGACAACAGATGAAGCGCCCAGGATGCGCGATGTAACTCTACCGATCGCCGATGAGGTCGAGGCGGCGATCGCCGCCGGCTCCGCGGAGAAATGCGCCGCGACCGCGGCGCATATCACGGCGCTGTTCCTGGCGTCGGCCGGCGGCTTCGACGATCAGCAGATCGAGCTGTTCGGCGACGTTTTTGAGCGTCTGATCAACACCATCGAGCTGCGGGCGCTTGCCGACGTCAGCGCCCGGCTGGCTCTGGTCGAGTTGAGCGCCCAGCTTGCGCCCGTTCCCCAGGCGCCGGCGTCGGTGGTCCGTCGCCTGGCGCGGCACGAGGAGATCGCCATCGCGGGACCCGTTCTGATCGAATCGGCCCGGCTCAGCACCAGGGATCTGGTCGAGATTGCGGAATCCAGAGGCGAGAAGCACCTGTTGGCGATTGCAAGCCGGTGGTGGCTGCACGAGGTTGTCACGGACGCCTTGCTGGCGCGCCGCTTTCCCAGCGTCAGCCGCCGGCTGGTCAACAACCCCGGCGCGCGGGTTTCGGTGGCGGCGTTTGCGACCATCGTGGCGCAAGCCGCATCCGATCCCGAGCTTGCGATCGCAACCGGCATCAGGGCGGATTTGCCGGCCGATCTGCGTACCCAGCTCGTGCACGATGCCACTGAGGCGGTCAGGACGCGGCTGTTGTCACGCGCACCGCCCTATCTCTTTGAAGAAATTCGCGCGGCGATCCTGGCCGCCTCAGTGGGCGTGGACCGCGAAATGTCCAAACCCCGAGACTTCGCGGGAGCAAAGAGGTTCGTGGCTCGACTGAAGAGCGAGGGCAGGCTGAACGAAGCGACCCTGCTTGATCTTGCCGAGCAACGAAAATACGAGGATTGCGTGGTGGCCTTGGCGGAGCTGTCGAACGCCAGCATCGAGATCGTTCGTCCGTTGATGCAGAGCCTGCGCAGCGACGGCATCCTCGTGCCCTGCAGGGTGGCGGGCCTGTCCTGGGAGACCGTCAACGCGGTCTTGGATTGCCGGTTTTCGACCGGCGTCACGGCGCCGGATGAGATCGCAAACCTCAAGGACCAGTTCAAGAAACTGACGCTTGAGGAAGCCCATCGGCTGCTCAGGCTGTGGACGGTGCGCAGGACATCCGCCTCGCCCAGCGTGCATTAAGCCCGGCTGCAAGAAGCCGTCAAAATCCCGCGACGCTGCCGTGCAGGTCGTACTGGTCGGCGCGCTCGATCCTGGCGGTGACGATCTCGCCGACGCGCAGGGGGCGGCGGCTGGAGAGATAGACCGCGCCATCGATCTCAGGTGCGTCCGCCTTCGATCGGCCCTTTGCCATCCCCTTGGAGACCGTCGGGCCGACCTCGTCGATGATCACCTGCTGCCGCGTGCCGACCCTGCGCTTGAGCCTGCGTGCGGAAATCTTTTGCTGATGCGCCATCAGCGCGTTCCAGCGCTCCTGCTTGATCTCGTCGGCGACAGCGTTGCCAAGCGCGTTCGAGGTCGCCCCCGCGACCGGCTCGTATTTGAAGCAGCCGACCCGATCGATCTCGGCTTCCTCCAGCCAGTCGAGCAGATCGGCGAAATCGGCATCGGTTTCGCCGGGAAAGCCGACGATGAAAGTCGAGCGCAAGGCGAGGTCGGGGCATTGCGCGCGCCATTGCGCGATCCGCGCCAGCGTCTTGTCCTGCGCCGCCGGCCGCCGCATCGCCTTCAGGATCTCCGGGCTCGCGTGCTGGAAGGGGATGTCGAGATAGGGCAGGATCTTGCCGTCGGCCATCAGGCCGATGACCTCATCGACATGCGGGTAGGGATAGACGTAGTGCAGTCGCACCCAAATACCCAATTCGCCGAGCTCTTTGGCGAGGTCGACGAATTTCGCGCGAACCTCGCGGTCCTTCCACCGGCTTGCGGCGTATTTCAAATCGACGCCATAGGCCGAGGTGTCCTGCGAGATGACCAGGAGTTCCCTGACCCCCGCATTGACCAGCCGTTCCGCCTCGCGCAGCACGTCGTTGGCCGGGCGCGAGACGAGATCGCCGCGCAGTTTCGGGATGATGCAGAAGGTGCAGCGGTTGTTGCAGCCCTCGGAAATCTTCAGATAGGCGTAGTGCCGGGGCGTCAGTTTGATCCCTTGCGGCGGCACCAGGTCGAGATGCGGATTGTGCAGCGGCGGCACCGCGCGGTGCACGGCCTCGAGCACGCTTTCATATTGTTGCGGACCCGTGATCGAGAGCACGCCGGGATGGGCTTTTTCGATCTGTTCGGGTTCGGCGCCCATGCAGCCGGTGACGATGACCTTGCCGTTCTCGGCCATGGCCTCGCCGATCGCGGCGAGCGATTCCTGCTTGGCGCTGTCGAGAAAGCCGCAGGTGTTGACGATGACGAGATCGGCGCCATCATGCTTGCGTGCAAGCTCGTAGCCCTCCGCGCGCAACCGCGTGATGATGCGCTCGGAATCCACCAACGCCTTGGGACATCCCAAGGACACAAAGCTGACTTTGGGGGCTGACGCCTGTTGCATGCTCGATCTGCCTAATTGACCGGCACAGCTAGTCCTGTTCATCCCTAATTACAAGGCTTTGCGCGAGCCCGCGACATGCTATGGATGCCAGCGGGATACGAGTGACCGATGAGCGCCGAGTCGCCCAAGATCGTGATCGTCGACGAGAGTCCGATCCGTGCCGCGATCCTCGAGGAGGGGTTGCGGGAGGCGGGCTTTACCGGCGTGGTCCATATCCGCGAGATGCAGAGCCTGCTGGTGCGCATCTACGCGCTCGATCCCGATGTGATCCTGATCGACCTTGAAAATCCCAGCCGCGATATCCTGGAACAGATGTTCCAGGTCAGCCGCGCCGTGCGGCGTCCGATCGCAATGTTCGTCGACCAGAGCGACGCGGCCTCGATCCAGGCGTCAGTCGATGCCGGCGTCTCCGCCTACATCGTCGACGGGCTGAAGAAGGAACGCGTCAAGCCTATCCTCGATCTCTGCATCTCCCGCTTCAATGCGTTCGCAAAACTGCAGGATGAGCTCGACCGCACCAAATCCGCGCTCGAAGAGCGCAAGGTGATCGATCGCGCCAAGGGAATATTGATGAAATTGAAGGGTCTCACGGAGGAGGAGGCCTATGTTTTGATGCGCTCCACCGCGATGCGCCAGAAGAAGAAAATGGGCGAGATCGCGCAGTCGATCCTGACCGCGTCGGAGCTCTTGAAATGATGACACCGCTTCATATCGGCTTCATTCCGCTGGTCGACGCCGCGGCGCTGATCGTCGCGGTCGACAAGGGCTTTACCGCCGCCGAGGGGCTCGACGTGAACCTGGTGCGGGAAGTGTCGTGGTCGAATGTCCGCGACAAGCTGAATATCGGCCTGTTGGATGCCGCGCATCTGCTGGCGCCGGTCGCGATCGCGTCAAGTCTCGGGCTCGGGCACGTCAAGGTGCCGATCGCAGCGCCATTCACGCTCGGCATCAACGGCAACGCCATCACGGTCTCGAAGGCGCTGCATGCGGCGATCCTGCATCAGATCGACGGCGACCGGTTCGACCCGATGGCGACGGCGCGGGCGCTGGCGCGGGTGGTCGCCGAGCGGGCAAAGATTGGCGCCGAGCCCCTGACCTTCGCCATGACCTTTCCGTTCTCGACCCACAACTACCAGTTGCGGTTCTGGATGGCAGCCGGCGGCGTCGATCCCGACGAGGACGTGCGGCTGGTCGTGCTGCCGCCGCCTTACATGGTGGACAGCCTCGCCAATGGGCATGTCGATGCGTTCTGCGTCGGCGCGCCCTGGAATTCCATCGCGGTCGACCAGGGCGTCGGCCACATCCTGCATTTCGCCTCCGACATTCTGGCGCGCGCCGCCGAGAAGGTGCTGGCCGTCAGGCAGAACTGGGCGGAGAAAAACCCCGAGATTCTCGCGAGCCTGGTTCGGGCCGTGGCGCGCGCGGCCGAATATGTCGAGCAGCCGCAAAATCGCGCCGAGGTGGCCCGCCTGCTGGCGCAGCCGGAACGGGTCGGTGTCGCGGCGGACCTGATCCGGCGGACGCTGGATGGCCGGCTGAAGATTTCGCCCGACGGCACCATGCGCGAGAGCAGCCGCTATCTCCTGATCGGACGCGAGGAGGCCGCACGGCCGGAACCAGTGCAGGCCGCCTGGCTCTACGCGCAAATGGTCCGCTGGGGCCAGGCGCCGCTGAGCGCGGAGGCTCTGAAGACGGCGATGGCGGTGTTCCGGGGCGACCTCTACGACCTGGCGCTGAAACGAGGGAGGGCGACGGGCCCCGTGGCGCCGGAGCCGTTCGGCGCGTTCGCAGGCCCTGACTTCGATCCAGCCGACGTCACAGGCTATTTGGCCTCGTTCGAGATCGGTCGCCGGGCGCCATAACGTGCCTGCCAGGATTTTGGGCGGCTGGGTTCATTGCTTATCAATTGAGCTTATGCCTGTTTGAAAGGCATGAACAGCGATCCATTTGATGCGATGCGATATACGCAACCATTTGATTTGATAGCGATTTCAAGATCGTTCTGCACTGGCACACGATTTGAATGAGAGAAGCTGAGCCAGCCGTCGCAGACGATGCCCGCTGGCCTTTCCACGATGGAATTCCGCAGCAACGACGCTGATCGGACCATGTCCTCGGAATTGACCGGTGCTTTGCCGGATCGATGCCGGGCTGGTCGCCCCGTTTCTCGTCGAGGCCACCGCGAGTGGCCGCAGGAGCTTCGTCGCATATCATGAAACTCGAAACACTCTCCGTCGATTTTAACGACGAACAGAAACGCTACCTCGAAGGCTTCGCCGCCGGCCTGCAGGTGCTGCGGTCGGGGGCGGCGCGCCTGCCACGACAACCGCAGGTTCGAATGCCGAGCCGACCGGACCGGAGGCTGCGCATATCAAGGCGCAGGACAAGGTCGTCGCGTCCGGCAAGAAGCTCGCCGACCAGGAGAAATTCAAGCGCGAGGAGCATCCGTTCGACGCCTATCCGCGGCTGAAGCAGCAGGCGCTCGACAACGCCCCGCCGTCGCCCGCGGATAATTTCCGCTGGCGCTATTTCGGCCTGTTCTATGTCGCGCCGGCGCAGGACTCCTACATGTGCCGCCTGCGCATGCCGAACGGCATTCTCAAGCACTGGCAATTGACCGGCCTTGCCGATCTCGCCGAGAGCTATGGCGGCGGCTATTCGCACGTCACGACGCGCGCCAACCTCCAGATCAGGGAAATCCTGCCCAAGAACGGCGTGGCGCTGATCGAGGGCATTCAGGACCTCGGCCTGTGCTCGCGCGGTTCCGGCGCCGACAATATCCGCAACGTCACGGGCACGCCGACCGCCGGCATCGATCCGCAGGAGCTGCTCGACACGCGCCCCTATGCGCGCGAGTGGCACTATCACATCCTGAACGACCGCTCGCTCACCGGTCTGCCGCGCAAATTCAACGTGGCCTTCGACGGCGCCGGCAGGATCGCGGTGCTGGAGGAGACCAACGACATCGCGTTTTCCGCGGTCGAGGTGAAAGACGGCTTCGGCGTCGAGCCCGGCGTGTGGTTCCGGCTCGGTGTCGGCGGCATCACCGGGCACAAGGATTTCGCCAAGGCGACCGGCATCATCGTCAAGCCGGAGGACGCCACCAAGGTGGCCGACGCCATCGTGCGCGTCTTCATCGACCAGGGCGACCGTACCAACCGCCTGAAGGCCCGCCTGAAATACGTGCTCGATAATATCGGCGTCGACAAGTTCATGGAGACCGTCGAGGAGCGTCTCGGCCGCAAGCTGACGCGGGTGCCGGCGGAGGCGATGGCGCCGCGCCCGATGTTCGACCGCATGGCCCATATCGGCGCGCACAAGCAGCAGCAGGAGGGGTTGAACTGGATCGGCGTCGTGCTGCCGGTCGGCAAGCTCACCTGCGAGCAGATGCGCGGGCTTGCCAAGATCGCGCACGACCTCGGCGACGGCGATATCCGCCTGACGGTGTGGCAGAACCTGCTGCTCTCCGGCGTGCGCGACGAGAACGTGGCGCTGGCTTCCGCCGCGATCGAGCAACTTGGTCTGGCGGTGACGTCGTCGCAGATCCGCGCCGGCCTGGTAGCCTGCACCGGCAATGCCGGCTGCAAGTTCGCGGCCTCCGACACCAAGCGCCATGCCGCCGCAATCGGCGATTGGTGCGAGCCGCGGGTCGATATCCAGACGCCGCTCAACATCCATTTGACCGGCTGCCATCACTCCTGCGCGCAGCACTACATCAGCGATATCGGTCTGATCGCGGCCAAGGTGCCTGTCGGCGAGAGCGACGACACGGTCGAGGGCTACCACCTGTTCGCGGGCGGCGGCTTCGGGCCCGACGCCGATATCGGGCAGGAGGTCTATCACGACCTCAAGGCTGAGGACGCGCCGCAGACGGTCGAGAAGCTTTTGAAGGCCTATCGCGCCCATCGCGCCTCTCCAGACGAAACGTTCCTCACCTTTGCCCGCCGGCATGACGGCGAAACGTTGCGCAAGCTCGCGGATGCGGAGATGTCCTCATGAACCAGATCACCCCGCCTTCCAAGATCGAGATCATTCCGTCGAGCGCGCCGTTCTCCGAGGCGCAGCGCTCATGGCTGAACGGCTTCTTCGCGGGCCTGCTCAATGAGGGCGCCACGCCGCTGTCGGCCGAGCAGGGCGCGGCCGTCATGCAAGGCGCGGTTGGCGATGGCGACGATGGCGAAGCGCCGTGGCATGACCAGACGCTGCCGATCGCCGAACGCATGAAGCTCGCCGAAGGCCGCCCGTTGCGGCGGCGGATGATGGCGGCGATGGCTCAGCAGGATTGCGGCCAATGCGGCTATAATTGTCATGACTATTCCGACGCGATCGTAAGCAAGAGCGAGACGCGGCTCAATCTTTGCGTTCCCGGCGGCAAGGAAACCGCCCGGATGCTGAAGGCGTTGCACGAGGAATTGGACAAGGCGCCGGCAGCGTCGTCATCGCCGGCGGTCGTGCCCGCGGTCGCCGTTTCGACAGTGATCGCCGAACCCGGGCGCTCGCGCGACAATCCCATCGCGGCGACGTTCCTGTCGCGGCGGCTGTTGAACAAAAAGGGCTCGGAGAAGGAAACCTGGCATATCGATTTCGATCTCGCCGGCTGCGGCCTCGACTATGTCGTCGGCGATTCTTTCGGCATCTTTGCCAAGAACGATCTCGGACTGGTCGACCAGATCATCGCGCTGCTCGGCGCCTCACATACCACGGAGGTGAGGGGCAGGACCCTGCGCGAGGTGCTGACCGAGGACATGTCTCTGTCGCCGGCACCCGACTCGCTGTTCGAACTGCTGTCTTACCTGACCGGTGGCGCGCAACGCGAGAAGGCGCGCGCGCTGGCGCAGGGCGAGGATCCCGATGGCGATGCCGCGACGCTCGACGTGATGGCGGTGCTGCAGAAATTCTCCAATGTGCGTCCGCACCCCGAAGCCTTTGTCGAGGCGCTGGAGCCGTTGCAGCCGCGGCTCTATTCGATTTCCTCGTCGCACAATGCGACGCCGGGAAAACTGTCGCTGACGGTCGATTGCGTGCGCTACGTCGTGGGCAAGCGCAAACGGCTAGGGCTTGCCTCGACCTTCCTCGCCGAACGCATCCAGCCCGGCGACGAGGTCAAGGTCTATGTGCAGAAAGCCCACGGCTTCGCGCTGCCGGAGGATCCGAAGACGCCGATCATCATGATCGGGCCCGGCACCGGCATCGCGCCGTTCCGCGCTTTCCTGCTCGATCGCAGGGCGACCGGCGCGCCCGGCAAGAACTGGTTGTTCTTTGGCCATCAGCGCAGCGAATCCGATTTCTTCTATTCCGATGAGCTCAACGCCATGAAAACGTCAGGCCTGCTGACACGCCTGTCGCTGGCCTGGTCGCGCGACGGCGCCAAGAAATTCTATGTGCAGGACCGCATGCGCGAGGTTGGCCGCGAGGTCTGGACCTGGCTCGCCGATGGCGCCAACGTCTATATCTGCGGCGATGCCAAGCGCATGGCGAAGGATGTCGAGCGGGCGCTGGTCGATATCGTCGCCCAGTTCGGCGCGCGTTCGACGGACGAGGCCATCGGTTTCGTCGCGGAACTCAAGAAGAAGGGCCGATTCCAGCAGGACGTGTACTGATCCCGGCGATTTTGTGTCGGATCCGGCCGAATAACATTCCTGTCCAGCGTCACCGCGGAGAATTTTTCTCCGCGATTGGCCGAGGTGAGAGCGCCCTTATCGCTATTTCTTACCGTTGCCTTGCAAGTCGCCGCAGCCGGCATTTCATCATCGCACGATGGGGCGTTGGAGATCGGCCATGCGCGAACTATCGGCGGAAGCCCGCCTGCATCTGCTTGCCCGCTCCCTGTCCGGGCGAAAGGGCCACGGCCTTCACCTGGTGGCGCTCTACAGCGCCTTTGCGCTCATCGCAGCCGTGGTGTTCGGCACCTTGTCGGTCCATCCGTTCTAGGTTCGAGTTAGCTTCCGCGCTTGAACGGCGCGACGTCGATTCCGGCATCCTTCAGCGCCTTGCGGACGCCGCGCGCGATCTCGACTGCGCCCGGCGTATCGCCATGAATGCAGACCGTGTCGGTGCGCATCTTGATGGCCTTGCCGGTCACCGAGACCACTCCGCCGTCCTGCACCATCCGCACCACGCGATCGGCGATCTCCTTGGCATCATGCAGCACCGCGCCCGCCTTGCGGCGTGAGACCAGGGAGCCGTCGTCCTCATAGGCGCGGTCGGCGAAGACCTCGTGCACCATCGGCAGATTGGCCGCCTCGCCAGCCTGCACCAGTTTCGAATTGGCGAGCACCACGAAGATCAGGTCGCGATCGACCGCCTTGATCGCATTGGCGATGGCGCGCGCGGTCATGTCATCCGCGCAGGCGACGTTTGAGAGCGCGCCATGCGCCTTGACGTGGGTGACCTTGTGACCCGCCGCGGTCGCGATCGCCTGCAACGCGCCGATCTGGTAGGCGACCAGGTTTTCGATCTCCGACGACGTCATGCCGGGGACGGGACGGCGGCCGAAGCCGTGCAGGTCGCGGTAGCCCGGATGCGCGCCGACGCTGACGCCGCGCGCCTTCGCCATCTCGACCGTCTTGCGCATGATGTCGGCGTCGCCGGCATGGAAGCCGCAGGCGACATTGACGGAGGTGGCAAGCTCGATCATGGCGGAATCGTTGCCCATTTCCCAGGGGCCGAAGCTTTCGCCGAGATCGCAGTTGAGGTCGATGGTCGTCATGGCCTGATCCGCTTCCCTTGAGGTCTTTCTTGCCCGTTACGGCTGCGTGAATGTGTCGGCTGACGTCGCATGCCACGTTTCGGCGTCGACCGCGCTGACGGCGCTGCCTGCCACATTAGCACCTTGCAGCGCCTCGATGTTGAGATCGAAATTCTCGGCCGCACGGAGCCGGTCGGGCAGGCTGCGCAGCAATGCGGCGAATGCCTTCGCCTCGGCCTGCGCCTCGGCCATGGTGACGGCCTTGAAGCGGAAGCCGGTTCCGGCCGGGGTCTGGGCGAAGCGGCCGAAATCTGCCGTGATCACGGTTGCAATCTTGGGATATCCGCCGCTGGTCCCACGGTCCGACATCAACACGATCGGCGCGCCGTTGCCGGGCACCTGGATGCTGCCATCGACGGTGCCGTCGGTGACGATGTTGTGGCCGTGGAGATGCTTGATGACCGGGCCCTCCAGCCGATAGCCCATGCGATCGCTGGTTGCCGAGATCTTCCATTCGCTCTCGAGGAAAAGCGCTTTCGCCGCATCGCTGAATTCATCATCCTGCGGTCCCAGCAAGACCCGGATCGGCCCTTGCGTTGCGGGTGGAAGTTCGATCCGCCGTTCGGCCGCGCCGCTCGCCGGCTTCACCGTGAATTGGTCCCCGGCCTGCAATGGCCGCGGATAGGGACTGCCGAGACCGGTGCGGGCGTTCACCGCCAGGCTGCCGAACATCGGCTCGCCCGCGATACCGCCTTCGATCGCCAGATAGCTGAAGGCGCCACTCTTGGCGAAACCGAGCGTGAGGGTTTCACCGTTAGCGAGCGTCATCGAGGTATCGAGCGCAGCGGCGCGCCCCGCGACGTCTGCGCTGCGTTGTGCTCCCGAAAGCGCGACGCGAACCGCGCCCTCGCGCGCGGTGAAAGTCGCGCCGAAGGGACCGATCTCGATCGCGGCTGCCAACAGCTCATTGCCGACCAGGCAATTCGCCGCGGCAAGCGAAAGCTTGTCCATCGCGCCGCTCGGCGTCAGGCCGTAGCGTTGCGCGCCGTGACGGCCGCCATCCTGGACGGAGCTCGCGGGTCCTATCGAGGCAACGACGAGCTTGCTCATGCAGGCATCAGTTCGGCGATGATCTCGCCGGCTTCCGCCGCACGATCCAGCTCGGCGAAGGTCTTGGCGTCGATCGCAAAGAACGTCACGTGGTCGCCGGGCTCCAGGAGGAAGATCGGCTCACGGTGCATCTGGTAGGTTCGGACCGGCGTGCGGCCCAACAGATGCCAGCCGCTGGGGGCGGCGAAACACTGGATGCCGGCCTGCACGCCGCCGACCGATATTGTTCCGGCCGGCGTCAGCAAACGCGGATTCTGCCGGCGCGACATGTGCAGGAATTTGTCCAGCCCGCTGAGATAGGACCAGCCGGGCGTGAAGCCGATCATGGCGACGCGGTAGCGGCCGGCGGCGTGTCGCTTGACGATGTCGTCGGGCGTGGTGTTGAGGGTTTTGGCGACGTCTTCCAGATCGATGCCGTGCTCCCCGCCATAGACGACCGGGACGCGCCAGCGCCGCGCCTTCGTGCCTGCCGAAACCGCCCGCCGCGCCAGCGCCATGAGCTTCTCGCCGAGCGTTGCGAAATCGATCCCGCAGGGATCGTAATGCACCAGAAGCGACCGATAGGTCGGCACCGTCTCGGTCACACCCGCAATCGGGGCTTCGGCCAGCGTGCGGTCGAGCGCCAGCACACGCTGATTGGCGGCGTCATCGATATTGCGGCTGAACTCCACCGTGATGGCGCTGTCGCCACTCGGCAAGAGGCGGGGCGGGGGAAGCGTCGTCGCGGCCATGGCCTCACAAACTCGTCAGGCCAAAGCGAATAGCGTGTTTTGCCGCGAAGTGGAATCCGCTTCTCGTAAATCAGCCCGTAAATTCAATAAATTAATCGGATGAACGGTGATAAGAGGGCATTATTGGTCGAGCCTGCGGTAACACCTTAACGGCTTGCGACACCACTTGACGCCACCCCCGCGCCTCGCAAGATGCGCCTGCCATTTCCCCTTCAATCGGAGCCCGCTTTTTTCGATGTCCCTGTCCCCCGAGGCGATTGCAACCCTTTCCCGCGTGTCCACCGCCACCATCACCACGGTTCTGCTCAAGAAGGGCTTGCGGAACGTCTGGATGCGGGGCGCGCGCCCGCTCAAGCCCGGATTGCCGCGGCTGGTCGGCCCGGCCTTCACCTTGCGCTTTGTGCCGGCGCGGGAAGATCTGGCGACGCCGGAATCCTGGTCGTCGCCGATCTCGACCCGCACCGCGATCGAGGCCATGCCCGCAGGCTGCATCACGGTGGTCGACGCCATGGGCATCACGGATGCCGGCATTTTCGGCGACATTCTCTGCGCGCGCATGGTCAAGCGCGGGGTGACCGCGCTGATCACCGACGGCGTGGTACGCGATGTCGAGGGCGTGCTCGGCACCGGGCTGCCGGTCTGGTGCAACGGATATGCGGCGCCGCCGTCGGTTGCAGGCCTGACCTTCGTCGGCTGGGGCGAACCGATCGGCTGCGGCGGCGTGGCCGTGTTTCCGAACGACATCATCGTGGCCGACCAGGATGGCGCCGTGCTGATCCCGCAGGCGCAGCTCGAACATATTCTGGCCGAAGGACCCGAGCAGGAGCGCATGGAAGCCTGGATCGTCGACGAGGTGAATGGCGGCGCAGCGCTGCCCGGGCTTTATCCGATGAATGCCGAGACCAAGGCGCGCTACGCGGCTTCGAAGAAATAGTGTCATCTGGCGTGGCCAGTACGAGTAGGGTGGGCTGAGCGTCAGCGAGCCCACCATCTCCTTCCGGCTGGTTTGGTGGGCACTGCGCGAGATGCACTTTTGCCCACCCCACACGCGACGGTGCGATTGATCAAGAAGCCCGGTTGCCCTTTTCTCGCGATCCAAGAGCTGGTTCTCGCGATCCGAGAGCTGGTTTGTTACTCTCCTCCAGTTCCTTCGCCCACATCATGTGCTGCGTCCGCGAGACCGCTACCGAACAATAACCCCGCTCCTTCTTGTCGGGGTCCTCCCAGAACCAGTGCATGCAGCTCGCTCCGATGCAGAAATCTCCACGATAACGCAATTCGCGCGCGTACCAGGGAAAGAACTTCCACAAGAAGCGCCATCTGATCCAGTCCCGGTATGTCCATCGCCCGCGCTTGCCGACCTGCATGACGCACATCCGCATCCGGGCTTCACTCGG
>WNFD01002481.1_pt1 | contig 26117 bp, 21 predicted proteins | sample 5400491 | NCBI WGS metagenome assembly WNFD01 (sample SAMN13153343, study PRJNA577476) | soil metagenome | isolation source: 120 cm saprolite under Douglas fir tree site 2 hole 2 replicate 2 | place: USA:California | collected 2015-04-18
GCAGCGCAGGCCCTCAAGGGGGCGGTCGCCAATTTTGGCACCAATCACCCGGCCTTTCGAGCAGCGGCCACGCTGGAACGCTGTGGCATGTCCGCTGATCTGGCAGAGGTCGGGCGTCTTTACGCGGAACTATCGGCAAGGCTTGGCGAACTGCAATCCGAGATGCAATCCTACTCGGAAAGGGCTCTTCACAACCGACCGAGGATTTGACCTCCCAGGTATGCATTAACGGCACTGAGCTGGGAGTCCAGCGCGGGTCATTTTCCCAATTCTGACGATATCGGCGTTCAACTGGTAGGGTAGGAACAGCCCCGAAACCTATGCTGGAAGGGATAGTGATTCATTCAGGGAACGTCGCAAGCGCCGGGGTGTGGCTCGGGGCTATGAACATCCCAGAGTAAGGACGGGCGCTTATCGAGCAGGGCGCAGTCGAAAAAGTACTATTGACCGCAGCTATTCTTCGGGCTAACGTATAAAGAAAGATGGGAAAGACTCCGAAGCCACAAACGCATTATCTCCCGGGTGAAGCTCCTGGTGGAGTGGGAGCAAGGCGGGGCGAATGAACGCGCGAACGCCGTCACGGTGGACGTGAGCCACTCCGGCTGCATGGCAGTGGTGGGTGCGGACCTGCCGCTGCACAGGCGCGTCCGGCTGATCCATCCGGAGACAGGCCGCAAGGCGGAGGCCGAGGTTGTCTGGCGCAGCCATGAAGCGTGGGATGCAGGGTTCGAACTGGTAAAGCCGGACGCTACGTTCTGGGGCTTGAAATAACCGGCTGCGCTGCTCGATTTGAATCTACTGAGGCCACTTTTCCTTCGGCAGGCTCCCCTGAATCGTTTCTAGATTATGGAAACCGTCCTTGATGACGGTCTGTTTGACGTTGTCCATTGTCAGGTGACAGGACTCAAGAGAATTGCAGGAATGGTCTTGTTCCCGGCCGATATGGCAGCGGTGGTCTTGACAGTATCCACCCTTCGCCGCCGGCCCACATTTAGCTATTCGTGAAGCATCCGTTGTGTCATCTCCAGCGCCATTCCGCGCGCTTTGCGCAAATCGAGTTTTCCGGTGCCGAGATAAGGAAGATTCTCGATGCGCAGGAACTGGTCCTTCCGTGGCCGCCATAGCGCGGGCAGGTCACTCTTTCCCAGTTTCTCGAGGCATTCTTCCAGCTTAGAGTCATCCAGCGTGTGCAGCACGACGAGGCGCTCGCCTTTCTTCTCATCGGGCACGGCGGTGACGACAAAGGTCTGTTCCGTGACGCCGGCCAGTTCTTGCAGGACGTCCTCGACTTTGATATGCGGTACCATTTCGCCGCCAATTTTGCTGAAACGGCTCAAGCGGTCGATGATGCGAATGAAGCCATCTTCGTCCATCCGCGCGACGTCCCCGGTGTTGTACCAGCCGTCGCGGAGAACCTCGGCGGTTTTTTCCGGCTTGTTGAGGTAGCCGCGCATGATGTTCGGGCCGCGGACAAGCAGCAGGCCCGGCTCATCCACTCCGACGGGCTGCAAGGTGTCTGGATCAACAATCTTCACGCTGATTCCGGGCAAGGGGTGGCCAATGCTGCCGCGCTTCGCCCCGACCTGCCGGAACGACGCGGCGCGAAAATCGATGGTGTTCACAGTGACCGCCGGCGAACATTCGGTGCAGCCATAACCTTCGTGAGGGCGGATGCCAAAATGATCCTCGAAAGCTTGCGAAATACGGTCGGGCAATTTTTCCGCGCCGGCCATCACGAAGCGCAAGCTTCCAAAATCTTCGGGTGTGCAGCGGCGCGTGTAGGCATTCAGGAACGTCGGCGTGGCGAGAAGCATGGTGACCGCATACTTGTTGACAAGAGCGCCGATGACGCGTGAATCCAGCGGATTGGGATGGAAGACGACACCGATGCCGGTGGCCGCCGGCAAACAAAGCGTGCCTGTAAAACCGAACGAGTGAAAGAACGGAAGAATGCCCATGATGCGATCTTCGGCGTGCAGCATGAAAACCTGGTTGAGCTGCTCCACGTTCGAAGCAATATTGTAGTGCGTGAGAATGACGCCTTTGGGGTCACCGGTCGAGCCGCTGGAAAAAATAATCGTTGCGATGTCATCTAGCGAAGCGCGGCGATCGCAACCCGCATATTTCGCGACCATCTTCGCCGGCAAGAGGCTGGCAGCCAATGCCGCGGCGGCGCGTTCATCGAAGCCCTCGTCTTTCGCCACGTCCTCGATGAAAATCGTTTCGCCGGGTGGCTGGATTTTGACCTTTTCCAGAAAAACTCGCGCGGTGATGATCGTTCTCAAGCTGCACTGCTGCGCGCAGGAAGCCAGCGTTTCATTCGAAACCGTGTAGTTCAGGTTCACCGGCACCTTGCCCAGCAACATCGCCGCGTAATTCACCAGCGCGCCGGGAACCGATGGCGGCAACAGGATGCCGACCATTTCCTGGCCCTGCCATGGTTTTCGCAAGCGCCGCGCAAGAACCAGAGCTCCCACCAGCGCCGAAAACCAGCTCAATTTCGGCCTCTGCCCGTCGGCCATGGCGAAACGGAAAGGATGCCTCCGCGCCGAGTAGACGAATGATTCGGGCAGAGTGTGCATGCGCTTCTTGCGGCGCGCGAAAGCTTCCGCGCCGAGATCCTGAACCGCGCGGCGGACTTCCTGCGCAGAGGCCGTCGGGGGCAGCGGCTTTCCAAAAGTGACTCGCACGGGGTAGGGAATGTGCCGCGGGAATTTCCAAAGAAATCGCCCGCCCGCAAAACTGAAGATCGAGCCCCACACCCCGTCTAAATTCACGGGAATGATGGGAACGTCGACGCCCTTGATGATGCGCTCCATGCCCCGGCGGAAAGGCAGCATCTGGCCGATCCGCGTCATCTGCCCTTCGGGGAAGATGCAGACGATTTCGCCGTTCTTCAGCGCGTCCGTCGCCAGCCGCAAGGAATGGATCATTTCGCGCGGCCCTTGATCCGACGCGATGGGAATCACACCGAGGATCTTTGCGAATGGCTTGACGAGCGGATGCTCGTACGACCCCTTGAACATGAGAAAGCGAATCGGCCGCTCGATGGACGCGATCAAAAGAACAGCGTCGGCCATCGAGACGTGATTCGGCGCGAGCAGTGCTCCACCACGCGCCGGCACGTTCGCGCGCCCTTCCACATCCAGCCGGTACAGCGTGTGCGTGGCGATCCACAGCAGCAACCGCAGCAGAGAGTCCGGAAGCAGCCACAGCACATAGGCCGTCGCCCCAAGCGTCGCAAGCGCCGACCAGAAGAAAATTCCACCCGGGCTGAGATGGGCAAAATGAGTGGCAGCGTAATACACACCGGAAGCGGCGCCAATGCCTACAAAAGAAAGCCAGTTCGCCGTGCCGATGACGACGCCCTTCTTGTCTTCCTCCGGCTGGTGCTGGATCAGGGCGCTGATCGGCACAATAAAAAATCCACCGAAGAAGCCCAGCGCCGCCAGCAGCAGCAGCACGGCGCGGAACGACAAGTCCGGGATTGCCAGGCAGAGTCCGAGGGCTGTCATGCCCAGTGAGCCAAGCGGAATCAGTCCGTACTCGATTTTTCCGCCCGAGAGATATCCCGCGGCAAAGCTGCCAAGGCCGATCCCGATGGCTACTGCCGCCTGAAGGAAACCTCCCTGCGTCGAGCGGATATGCAATACGTCTTGTCCATAGATAAAAATGTTGAATTGCAGCAGCCCGCCGACAAAGAAGAAGTAACTGTTGCCCAGCACCGCCAGCCACAGCACGCGGTCGCTGCGAATCACTTTCATTGGCGACCAGACATCGATCAGCGAGGTGAGATGGAATCTCTTCGCGGGGTCCGCTGCGGGAACGCGGCTGATTCCAAGGCTCCAGGCCAGACCGACAATCGTAAAACCGAGCAGCAGCGCTCCCGAATAGACCTCGCGTCCGTCAAATGCCTCGGCAAGAAAAGAACCACTCACGCTCCCGACGATGATGGCGAGAAAGGTCCCAAGTTCCAGAACGCCGTTGCCCCACGAAAGCCTTTCCTGCGGAAGCAATTCCGGCAGCAAACCGTACTTGGACGGCCCAAAGAATGCTCCCTGCGTGCAGATGAGAAAGATCGCCGCCAGCGCCAATTTCAGATTGGGTCCCACGAGAGCTGCTGCTGCGAACAGCATGACGGCCACTTCAAACACTTTCGTCCAGATGGTGACGCCGCGTTTGCTGAACCGGTCCGCCAAATATCCGCCCGTCAGCGAGAAGAGAATGAAGGGGGCCGCGAAGAGCACGCCGACAAGCAATTCGAGCTGGTCACGCTGTGCTTTGTCTTTTTCGATGGCCAGAATGAGATAGATAACGAGGAATTTCAGCGCATTCTCGTTGAAGGCGCCCTGGAACTGCGTGGCGATCAGGCTCCAAAAGCCGAGCCGCCACTTCTTTTCAGGCGCAGGTGCGGAGAGGATTTCGTGGGCCGGCATGCACGTTCACCCAAGCCTTGCGATTAGAACGTAGGTAATACAATTAGTCTAGCAATCCTAATCAGTCCAGAGAGCAGCACCTCCGCCCCCTGTGCCGAAAACGAGACGCTGACACGTGCAGCGCCGCCCCGCTCAATTCGCGATACGATAACCTCCGCCAAAGGGGGCGAGATGAGCGTGGAGCGCGGAACTCAGACGGTTTTGATTACCGGTGCCACGGATGGATTGGGGAAGGCCGCTACGCTGTTGCTCGCCGAGCGAGGCTACCGCGTATTCGCCGCGGGGCGCTCGGCCGAGAAGCGCGCGCAGCTCGATGCGTTCGCGAAGGAGAAGAAACTGCCGCTCGAAACCCTGGAAATGGACGTGTGTGACGACAACTCGGTGCAAAGGGCCGTCGCTTCCGTCTACCAGAAGTCAGGCACGATCGACGTGCTGATCAACAATGCGGGGCTTGTCTACGTTGGTGCCGTCGAGGATCTGCGCATGGAAGACTGGCGGCGGCAATTCGAAACGAACTTTTTCGGCGTGATTCGGGTGACCCAGGCCGTCCTGCCGCAGATGCGAGAACGCCGGAAAGGGCGCATCTTGATGATGAGCTCGGTCTCAGGCTTTGTGACGCCGCCAACGCAGGGCGCCTACAGCGCCTCAAAACACGCCATCGAAGCGCTAAGCAACGCATTGCGTTACGAGCTCTACCCCTTCGGCATCCACACCATCCTCATCCAGCCCGGCTATATCGTGACCAACATTCAGAATGCGGCCATGGACTTGGCGCAAACCTACGAGGAAAAGTTCAAAAGCGGACCCTACGCCAAGCTCTATGCGTCCTATTTGGGAAGCGCAGAGAGCACTCGGGCACAGTCCAAAACCACACCAGAAGATTGCGCGCGCATCATGCTCGATGCTATTGAGGCGCCGCGGCCAAAGGCGCGTTACGGCGTGACCCCGCTCGCGACATTTGCCAAATGGGCTAAGCGGCTGCTGAGCGACAGCGCGGCGGACAGCTTGATTCGCCGAAGGTACGGAATCAGACGCGAAGACTAATCGGCGAAGCGCTCAGGGATTCGAAATCTGAAACGAAAGGCTGTTCTCGCGCTGCTCCTGCCACGTCTTGGACCACGCCTCATGAACCGGGCTTTCCGCGTAATCGGCGGCGGCTTCGGCGCTCGTGAATTCGATGGCGTAGACGCCGCTGAAGTCTTTGATCTGGTTGCGCGATGTTTTCAGCCACACGTTCTTGATGCCGGGAATTTTTCCAGCCATGTCCTTGATGCCGTTGATGGCTTTTTCCCGGTCGTAATTCGAGACATTGTCTCTGAATTTGTACACCACCACGTGCAGCACCGTTTTTGGCTGGCCGAAGCGGTTCTGTACCGGCGCGCTGCGTGCATGCAACGCGCCGGCCGCGATTCCTGCAACGAATATCGCCGCGCCCAGGACAATCTGCGAGGCGCGTTTCATGGCTGACGTCATCTCTCCCTCCGCAATCGGAACTCTGCCAGTTTATGCAGGCATGCAAGGTGAAGCAACTCGCGGCAACAACGAAACGTCGCTCCCCCAAATGGTTTGACGCAACGGCGGCAGGGCCGTTACGCTCCCAAGGCAGATTCATCGAGGGCAGAATGGATTGGTCCGGTGGAGAATCACAAGAGCAACAGACGGAAATTGGGGCGTTGCCCCCGTTTCCACGCATCTGGATTGGTTACTTATTGGGCGTTGCGACGTTGATCGCGGAAATGATTGCGGTCACGTTGCATCCGGAACTTGCCAAAGAACCGCTGCTCATCCCTCCTTTGTATCTGTTTCTCGCGAATTTCATCAGCCTGATTTATTGGCTAGTTTGCGTTTATGAGTATCATGTCGTCCTCGCGCGGGCGACGGCCGATGCGTATGCCATTAAGCCTCTGCGTGCGGCGTGGTTTCATCTGCTTCCCATCTATGGCTTGTACTGGGTTTTCAAGTGGCCGCGGGAACTCGCACGATTTGTGAACAGCCGTCTGGAAGCGCCGCTGATGAGGCCCGACCGAACGGGGTTGGTGGTGTTTATCGCTTTTGCCGTGTTTCTCGTGCTCGACCGCGGAATTGGCATGATTCTGCTGTTTTGGGCGGCATCGTATCTGTCGCGATGCCTGCGCTATGCGCTGGCGGCGCGGCCGGCATCGCCCGCGGGGCCACTGCCTTTTTCGTGATTATTCGTTCTGAGGAGAGTAAATGCAAAGAGCCATGCGCTGGATCTTGTCTTTTTGTCTGATCGCAAGCTGTGCGCCCAGAGGACGAACTCAAAGTCTGGATCAAACGAAGCAATTGGCGCACGACATTTTCAAACAGCTCATTGAGATCAACACGACCGATTCTGTTGGCAACGTGACAACGGCTGCCGAAGCGATGGCCAGGCGTCTGCGCGACGGAGGCTTCGCCGAAGGCGATCTAAAGGTAGCCGGGCCGAACGAACGCAAGAAAAATCTCGTAGTGCGTTTTCGCGGAACCGGAAAACGCAAGCCCCTCCTATTCATCGGGCACCTGGATGTCGTCGAAGCGCTCCGAACCGACTGGACCACCGATCCCTTCGAATTCATCGAGAAAGACGGCTACTTCTACGGCCGCGGCACGGAAGACATGAAGGAAGGCGATGCCATCCTGGTTACCAATTTCATCCGTTTAAAAAAGGAAGGCTATCTGCCGGACCGCGATCTGATTCTCGCGCTGACCGCCGATGAGGAGGGCGGCTCTTCCAACGGTGTGGACTGGCTGCTCAGGGAACATCGCGACTGGATTGATGCGGAATATTGCATCAATCTGGACGGCGGCGAATTCGAAAAGGACAAAGACAAACGGCTGCTCGCAGGAATTCAAGCCAGCGAAAAAGTCTATGTGGATTTTCAATTCGAATCGCTGAATCCCGGCGGGCATAGCTCGGTCCCCAGCCCGGACAACGCCATCTATCACCTGGCCGGTGCGTTGTCCCGGCTGCAATCGTTTTCATTCACCACAAAAATCAACGAAATCACGCGGAGTTATTTCGAGCAGAACGCAGCGATGACGACGGGACAAGTTGCGGCAGACATGAAAGCCGTCGCCAGGCAACCGCCGGATCCTGCGGCGGTGCAACGGCTCTCGGCGGTGCCATATTACAATTCGCTGCTGCACACCACCTGCGTAGCCACCATGCTCTCCGGCGGGCATGCGCCAAACGCGCTTCCGCAAACCGCTCGCTCCAACGTCAACTGCCGGATTTTTCCGGGGGAAGACCCGGAGGAAGTTCACAAGGCGCTCGAGCGGCTGGCGAACGATCCGAAAGTCAGGGTCAGCATCGTTCCGCAGCTCACTCCGGACGGAAAAGTGGTGCCTGCTGTGCCGGTGCCTCCGTCGCCGTTGCTCCCTGAAGTGACGCAGGCCATGGAGAAAGTCTTGAAAGACACCTGGCCGGGACTTCCTCTCGTCGCGACCATGTCCACCGGGGCCACTGACGGAAAGTACACGCGCATCGCCGGCATCCCCACCTACGGCATCTCTTGCATGTTTTTTGATATCAATGACAATCGCGAGCATGGAAAAGACGAGCGCGTCGGCGTGCAGGATTTTTACGACGGCGTGGACTTCAATTACAAGCTGATGAAAGAGCTCTCTTCACAACGGTGAGGAACACGCCCAAGAAATAAAAGGCGGCAACAAAGCAAAACGGCCCGGAGAAGAGTTCTTCTCCGGGCCGAAATATTTGCAACGGTGAAATTCGCTAACTACGGCTTGCCTGGCGCGGATTCGCCGGTTTTTGGGTCGGTCGTCGCGGCTGCGCTGGCCGCGATGGGCTTCGAAGCATCGCTGCTGTAGCGCATCAGGTACGGCATGAACGGGGTGACTTCGAACGGCATCTTTTCACGTTCCGCCACCGTGCCCACTGGCTTGCTCTTGATGAGATCCAGCTTGTCGTTCCAGGGATCCAGCTTCACGCGCCCGCCAATGGGAAGCGCCGTGATCATCTGCGGGTTTTGCTTCTGATCGACCGGCATCGAGGACCTGAGATCTCCGATGACCGGCACGCGATCGCCGAGGTGCGGGCTTATCAGGTTCGGAATCTCCTTCTCGCGCGTGGCCAGCGCCGTCAGGAACAGCCCGGCGTTGCCGAGTTGGTTTTTGTAGGGCGAATTACTCAGGATCTGGATCGCCTTCGTGTTGGCGGCTTTCTCCTCGTCGGGAGTCCGCGCAAATCCGAAATGGCGGAAGGTTTCCTTGTCGTCGATCAGCAATTGATCGAAGAAAGCGTAGCTGGAATCGAGGCGATGGCCGAGAACGGCGTGGCTAAGCTCGTGGGCTACGATGGTGGCAAGGCTGGCTTCATCGGGAAGCACGTCGATCAAACCGCGGCTCAGCACAATGGTATGGCCGACGGTGTAGGATTCCAGCGTCGTGGTCGTCATCACGCGGCAGCGGACATCGGGTTCGACGTCGATGTTGTTGGTGACCTCGAGATTGTTGACTACCGTCTCGAGAACCTTGTCCACTTCGCCCCGCGGCGCGATCAGCCCGATGCGCTCCAGGCGATCGATCACGTTATCTTCCGCCTGGCGGTCCCAGGAGCGTTGCGCTTGAATGGGGGAAAGATCGTTCGCCGTCTTGGTGTCGTCTTGCACCGGCGTCTCAACCAGGATCTTGCTCAATTCCTGTTCCTGGCTGGCGTGGCCGAGGTTGTAGCCCCACAGCCGCGTCTGCGCTTTGAAGTCCAGTTTCTTGGCCAGGGCATAGTGCAAATCGCGTTCCTCGCTGTACACGAAGGAAGGCATCCACTGGCCCGGTTGCACATTGGTGCGCCAGCTGTCGAAGTGAAAATACCAGCTGGAGTGCCCGCCCCCGCCGTAGGCGCCGTTAAAGCGAACAATGTTGAAGTCCTGATCTTCGACCCAGATGCGGCCCAGGAACCGGCCCTTGCCGGCTTTGTCCTGCGGCGTAACGTCGAACACCAGGCAGCGCACTTCGCCGAGGAATTCCCGGCGCACGTAATCGAACTTGTAGTGCTGTTTGTCGAAGCCATTCGTGTCGATGAAGATCATCTGCAGGAAGCCGTCCGGCAGGAATTGCATCGCAAAAGAAAAGAAGTTGCCGATGGAGCCGAAAATCTTCTTCCCCTTGCTGTTGGTGTCCGTCAAGGAAACCAGCGCGACGCCTTTCGAAAAATCGGCGCGCCCAAGGAAATACTTGTCGCCGGCGGGCGTGTAGCCAAGTTCCTTATCGGGCTTCAGGTTCTGGATGTACGTCTCAACCAGCGGCGAATACTGCTTGATCTGCTGGTTGGCGCGGTTTTCGTTGGTGATCACGCGGTCGATGACTTCGTCCATGGTCCGCGGCTGATCGGCCGGCTTGGGTGCCGCCGAGGCGGCAATCGCGCCCAGCCCGCTCAAGATCAGGACCAAAATAAATGTCGATACCTTACGCATTTTCTCTCTCCCCTCAGTAAGCCAAACGGAATTCAATTCGCACGCGCGCCGGGAAGTCCACAGGCTGACCGTCGCGTCTTGCCGGCTTGAACTTGATCTGCTGCGCTGCGCGAGTTGCTGCTTCATCGAGACCGTGGCCCAGGCCACTCACCACCCGGTTCACCTGAATGCTGCCGTTCGCCAGGAATACCATCTCGAGAACAACATCACCTTCTATTTTCAGACTACGCCCTTCCGCGGTGTACTCCGGATGCGATTTCTCCACGATGTCAACAGGCGTCGTGGCACCTTCGCCGGTCGACGTTTTCTTCTTGGGCGTCTCGGTCGCGACCGTCTGATCCGCGAAGCCGGTGGTTTGCAGTGTGCCGCGCTTGCCGCTGCTTGGCGGAGGATTCGCTATGCCGTTTCCGAAGCCAGTGCTCGCCACCGTGCCGCGAATTCCCTTATCGCCGCCGGTGCCGTTGCCGTATCCCGGGCCACCCGGCAATGCGGGCGAACCAAGACGATTGACGTTCGTGGCTTTGTTCGGATCACCCTTGCCGGGGATTCCATTGGGATCGCCGAAGCCGCCGGTCTGCACTTTGTTCACCGGGGCCACGACGGTTGCCGGAGCGGCGCTGCCTGATCCAAGATTGCCGACTTTCACCTCGTCTTTCGGCCGCTTCGGCTGATTCGTCGGCGTATCGATTTTCACCTGCTCGAAAACAGGATTGAGTTCCACGGGCTTCGCTTCCAAGGTCTTTATCTTGGGCGGTTCGACTTTTGGCGCGAGAAAAACGTGCGTCTGTCTTGGGTTCAGCTTCACCGGCTCGGGAACCACCGGCTTTGGTTCCGGCGGCGCAACTTTGGCCTTCATCTTCGGTGGCGGTGGAGGCGGTGGCGCAACCGGTATTTCCGTAACCGGCTGCATCAACTCCACAACGCGGAAGTTCAATGCCGTTTTCATCTGCTGTGGGAAGAGCAGAGGAATCATCAGCAAGAAACCCAAGATGGCAAGCTGTCCGGCGGCGCTCAGGCCGATGCGGTCCCAGCGTGGTTTGGAATCAGGAAGCAAGGCAAGGCGTGCTGCAACCGGTTTAGTGCCGATGGCTTTCTTCCACGCCTGGGGATCGCCTGAACGGCCGCGGTTTGCCTCAAAACCCACGCCCATCGTCGTCTTACGTGGTGGATCTGCAATCATGGTTGTCATCCGCGTGCCGCCTCGTGAATTTTCCGGCCCGCAAGCAGGAATTGTCTTGGGATTCCAAGCGATCCCAAGTCCGCTTGCAGAGTAGGAAATGCGCTCCAGCAGTACTACAGTACTGACGAGGCTGAGGGAGTCCGAATAGGACTTTCGTACTAGCGTCGCGAAGTCGCTAATGCTCCCGCGAGCGCATCGTTGCGCACCTTGTTCCAACCCGGCGAGGCAGTTTCAGTTGCGAGTCTGGGGACGCAACATTCGATAGGATACCGCAAGTCCGGGCAGGGTTGTTCGAGTTTTGCGCACCACTTTCCGTCACCTGGGCTTATGCTCTAGGATGCAATGGGTGGCCCCGGCGTTGGGTCGGGTTTATCGGGGCTTTGCCCCTCTCGCTTGGTAGATAAATGACGGAAGACGCGCCAAAACGCGGCATTGAGAATCCGCCGGTGGATCTCTTCATGCCGCTCGACGGCCAGACCCCTCTCCTGGAGTGGCTCTACGCCCAGTCGCAGGCTGTCCGGTGGGGGATTTCGCGCGAACGATTTGCCGCCGCGCTCGAGCGCAGCGCCAAGAAGGCCCTGACACCCGGAGCGGTGACGCCGCAAAAGCTCGAACACTATCTCCGCGCGCTGCATCTCGAAGATCTGGCCCTGGCTACCGCATGCGCCGATGGACGCGAGGACGCCTGGGAGCATTTTTTCGCCACCTACCGCGCGTATCTGCGCGCGGCGGCGGCCGCGATTCTTCGCTGCAAAGCGGGTTCCGCGGAAGCCTGTGATCTCGCGGATTCCCTTTTTTCCGAGTTGTACGGTTTGGCCGGCGGTAAAGGTGCGGAACGGTCGCTTTTCCGGTACTTCCATGGACGTAGTTCGCTGAAGACCTGGCTCCGCGCCGTTCTTGCCCAACGGCACATTGATTCCATCCGCGCGGGCAGGCGCTTCGAGGAGCTTGGCGAGGACGATTCCGGCGATGGACGGCCGAAGACATTGTCCGGACCGCAGGCGCTTCCGGGCGATCCGCATCGCGATCGCTACATCGCGTCATTCACCCGGGCCTTGCAGACCGCGCTCGAATGCCTCGCACCGCAGGAAAGGGAGAGGCTCCGCCTCTATTACGCCGAGGAAAAATCGCTTTTGGAGATCGGAAGGCTGCTCGGGGAGCACGAATCCAGTGTTTCGCGTCATCTCGACCGCACGCGGCGCGATTTACGGCGTGCGGTGGAAGATATTCTTCGCCGCGGTATCGGGGCGACGAACGGTTCCCCGGTTCAGCCCGCGCTGAGCGATGCGGAGATCGCTCTCTGTTTCGAATACAGCGCGGGAGACAGCCCCATCGACTTGGAAAAATTGCTGCCGCGCTCAAAATCGCCGGGCCCGGCCGCCGGAAAGCGGACGCCGTGACCGCGCAGTGCAAGAAAGCTGCAGAGTTTCGTTCTAAGGATGGAGAAGTCTATGGCGGCTGACGAACGCGATCGGAGTTTTGACAGAGCGCTCGCACGCCATCTGCGTTCCGCCGCGCCTGCGGGTGAAGCTGCGAGAATGCCTGATGTCCACGCTTCGCAGAGCGGCGCATGTCCAGACTCGGAAACGCTGGCGGCCTATCACGAGCGGTCTTTGCTTCCCGAACAATTGAATTCCTTAAAAGAACATATCGTTGGCTGCGCGCATTGTCAGGCTATCCTCGCGCAACTCGAAGCCACGGACGAAATTTCTCTGCAAGCCGCAGAAGAAAAGGCAGTCGTGGCGGAGGAATCCGAGCCGGTGATGGCTGCGCGGAATCTCGAAACGGTCCCCGCGGCGGCGGCTCCGGGCCAGAGCCAACGCGCAGCCGTTGTGGCGGCGCCCAGGAAATCACGCCGGGTTCTTCTATTGAGGGGCGCGCGCTGGCAGTGGCTCGCTCCCGCGGGAGCAATCGCCGCTGGCTTACTGGTGTGGATCGCGCTCCATGAAAACCAGCCGTTGCCTCTTCCCAGTTTGAAGCAAGTCCCGGTCGCGACGAACCAGGTGCCCCCTCCACCCACACCCCCAGTTTCAACAAGGGCGCAGGAGGTCTCTCCGTCGCCAAAGGCCGCCCTCCAGAAGCCTCAATCCGCAGCCGATGAATTTGCCGGCGCGAATACCCGGGGCGCATCGGGCGCCATGAAATCGAGGGAGAAGCACGAATATCTGGCGCGGGTTGCGCCTTCGAAACCGTTGGCCGATAAAGAGAGCGGCTTGCGAAAAGACACAGAGCACATCTCCTCCATTGATTTGCCTCGTGCCGAAGAGCGGTTGGATCGCGATGCCAAAACCTTGTCAGGCGGAAGGCAGGAAAATGCTGAAGTGCAAATACAGGCACAATCCGCGACTGTTCAATCACAGAATCGATCCAATGCCAACTCTTCAAAGGTGGAGGGTCCCGCCCCACTCGGCCAGACCGAGGCGAAGAAAATGAAGGCTGCCCCCGCCGCGCCGCCTTCGCCCGCCGCAGGGGCAGTGGCGGGATTTAACTCCACGGCTTCCATGGAAGTTGTGACCATTTCCAATCCACGTTTGATTGCGCCACCAGGCTCCAGTGTCCTCTGGCGCGCCGGCCGCGCGGGTTTGGTGGAATTCTCGAAAGATGGTGGAGCGTCCTGGTCCCGGCAAACCAGCGGCGTGCTCGCCGACTTGTTGACCGGTTCCGCTCCTTCGGACAAAGTCTGCTGGATCGTGGGCCGCGTCGGAGCCATTCTTCTGACCACCGATGGCGGCGCGCATTGGACCTTGATTTCTTCGCCGTTGTCGGAGGATCTTGGCGGGATTCGCGCCGCGGATGCGCTGCACGCCACCATTTGGAACGCCCGAAATACCAAGAGTTTTGAAACCAGCGACAGCGGCCTGACCTGGAAGCGCGTCCCGAATCCATGATTTGAAGTGCCCCAGCCGCAATCGTCCGGTGCAAGAATTCTCGCCCGCATCGTTCTAACAGTGAAGGCAAATCCAGATTGAGGTGAAAGTGATGAAGATTCCTGGGAGTCAGGCAACTACTCGGCTTTTATGGACGATTTCCGCTGCTGCGGCTCTCACTGCGGGCGCGGCACTTCTTTATCCTGCGGTCCGCGGCAACAAGGTTTATGCGTCACAAGAGAAGGAGGCCGCCCGCGCAACCCCCGGCGATCAATCCACCAGCCTGAACGATCAGACCGATCTGAACGTCACCGTCTACAACTCCAATATTGCTCTCATTCGCGACGTCCGCAATCTCATGCTCCCCAGCGGCTCCTTTCGCCTGAAATTCATGGATATCGCCGCGACCGTGAATCCCGCGACGGTTCATTTCCGTTCGCTGAACGACCCGGAAAAGCTCGGCGTCATCGAACAGAATTACGAATACGATCTCCTCGAGCCCGCCAAGCTTCTCCACAAATACGTCGGCAAGGAAGTCACGCTCGTGCGTGCCTATCAGGAAAGCGGCACGACCAAGCGCGAAGAGATCAAGGCGACCCTGCTCTCCGACAACAACGGTCCAGTCTGGAAGATCGGCAACGACATCGTGACCGGAATGTACGCCGAGAGCTATCGCTTTCCTGAAGTCCCGGCGAACCTCTACGAGCGCCCCACGCTATTGATGTCGCTCGAAAATTCCGGCGCGAAAAAACAGCAGATCGAAGCCTCCTACCTCGCGAGCAATCTGTCCTGGAATGCCGATTACGTTCTTACCGTCGCGCGCGACGACAAGAATGCGGACTTGGATGGCTGGGTCACCGTCGTCAACAACAGCGGCACCGCGTTTCACAATGCACGGCTCCAACTCGTCGCTGGCGAACTGAATCGGGTTCGCGAGATTGGCGTGGCCGGAGGCGTGGCGGGGGATCGGGCAATGGCAATGAAAGCCGCTGCCCCACAGTTCCAGCAGGAGAGTTTCAGCGAATACCATCTCTATTCCCTCGGCCGCAAAACTTCCGTCGAGGACAAAGAAACCAAACAGATCAGCCTTCTCCAGGGCTCTGGCGTCCCCGTCGAAAAAATCTTCATGGTCAACGGCCAGAGCTACTACTACCGCAACCAACAGATTCCCGGCGCTCCCCTGAAAGATCCCGTTCTGGTCTATTACAAATTCAGAAATGAAGAGAAGAACGGCTTGGGCATCCCGCTCCCCGCAGGCAGCGTCCGCGTCTATCAGAAAGACTCAAAAGGCGGCATTCTCTTCGCCGGCGAAGACCGCATCGACCACACGCCCAAAGACGAAGACGTGAACATCCACATTGGCAACGCCTTCGATGTCGTCGCCGAGCATAAACAAACCGACTACAAGCGCATCGATACCCACACCTGGGAAATGGAATTTGAAATCACGTTGCGTAACCACAAAGACGCGCCCGTCACCGTTCAGGTGAATGAACCCATCGGCGGCGATTGGGAGATGCTCTCTTCCACCTACAAATACACGAAGACGGCGGCTTTCGCGGCGCAATTCATCGTGCCGGTCGCCAAAGACGGCACGTCGGTTCTGAAATACCGCATCCGCGCCCGCTGGTAACTCAACAGGTCACCCGAAAGCTTCGCCGGGCCCAGCTCCAGTCGTGTGGTATAATGCATTCGGGTCGAAGTATGACTTGGCTCAAAGAGCGGCAGCTTCGGCTGCCGCTTTTATTTGGGACGCGGTTGTTTACCACGGTTGATTGGGAGCTTTGCTCGCGCCGAGCGAGACCAACGTGCCTCGTTCTTTTGTATCGGCCCTAACGCACAGCGCAAGTCCTTGTGCGTCAATCGCTTGCGCGGCGCGTTGCCGCAAAACGCGGTACATTTTCGTTAAAACTCTTTCTTTTCAGCGCTTTACACACTCATTTTCTCAACGGCAATCGGCTAAGCCTATTTCTTACTATAAGTTACGCACTCTTTTCATCCTGACGGGGGGTAGGGGGGTCCTTGTCCGATTTTTGCTACCGATTTTCCGCGACGAAGATCATTTCCGGCGAATCGTCCCGGATCGGCGTCCGGTCAAAATCTCCATATTCCGCCGAGACCTTAAATCCGCATCGCGCCAACAGGTGCTCAACTTCATATCGGAAGAAGTAGCGGAGCGGCCAGGCGAACACCAGCCTCTCCTGATGCCCGTCCGGATGCCTGATGGAAAAAATCATCTCCACGTCATTCCGTTGTTCCGCCCGATGGAACGCCGCCACTCGCTCGCTGATGCGCACCTGCCGGCCGTCAGGGGTCTTGTACTCGGTCACCAGCATCTTCCGCATGTGCACGGGATCGTGCATCCGCTCGGCATCCGTCTGGAACACATCCAGGATCAGCCGCCCGCCCGGTGCCAGATGCTTGCGCACGCAGTCCAGACAATCCACCTGCTGCTGCACCTCCAAAAGGTGCTGAAACGGCCGGAAGGGAATAATGACCAGCCGGAATTTCTCCCCAAGATCGAACCGCGCCATGTCCCCCTGAACGAGGTGAACGCGCTCGCGCGCTTCCACGCGCAGTGCCGCGCGCTTTCTCACCGCTCGCTCCAGCATGCGCTCGGAAAGATCAAGCCCGGTAATCCGCTTTCCCGCCTCCGCTAGCGCCATCGTGATGCGCCCCGTGCCGCATCCCAGCTCCAGGACGGGATCGCCGAAGTCGCGCACGGCCTCGCGATAGAACGCCACGTCCTGCAGCCGCCCGAGGACGACCGGCGACTCGTCGTAGTAGTCCGCGATAAATGAATCGTAAAGCGCCGAACTCATCTGTATTTCCGCACTTTCATCTATGTGTTCACCAAGCGTATCTGTTGCCCGGTGTCCCGCCGTTCACCAGTCACCAGTCACCAGTCACGAGTCACCGACGACGGCGTCCGCCTCAATCTCCACCAGCATTTCCGGCGCAATCAGCTTGCTCACTTCCACCATGCTCGTCGCCGGCCGGATTTCACCGAAAAATTCTCCGTGGGCGCGTCCAACCTTTTCCCATTCCGCGATGTTCGTCACATAGATGCGCGTCCGCACAACGTCCTTCAGGCTCGCGCCTGCCTTGATGAGCGCCGCCTCGATGTTCTTGATCGTTTGCACCGTTTGCGCGCGCAAATCGCCCACGCCCACGATCTTTCCGTCCGGCCCCGTCGCTGTGGTTCCCGACACCGTAATCACGTTGCCGATTCTTACCGCCCGCGAGTAGCCCACAATCGGCTCCCACGGTGCTCCGCTCGAAATATTCTGACGCGTCATTTTGGTCTCCCCTTCGTCGGAATCATAGAAAGAATAATCTACTCTCTTCTTGTTTGGACGAAAGAAAATGGTTGGTGCCGCTCAGTAGGGGAACTCCTTGGGATGATGCTAAACTGATAGCAAATCGGCGGAGAAACCGAGACGACTGATGAAGTGCAATAACATTCTGGAAGCGGTTGGTCACACTCCTCTGGTGCGCTTGAACCGCATCAATCAGGGCCTGAAGCCGCAAATTTACGTCAAAGCGGAATTCACCAATCCGGGCGGCTCCGTAAAAGACCGCATCGGCATCAGCATGATCGACGAAGCTGAGAAAAAGGGCCTGTTGAAGCCCGGCGGCACGATCATTGAAGGCACTTCGGGCAACACCGGTATGGGGCTGGCGCTCGTCGCGGCGGTTCGCGGTTACAAGTGCGTTTTCACGACCACCGACAAGCAATCCAAGGAAAAAGTCGATCTCTTGAAAGCTCTCGGCGCCGAAGTCATCGTCTGTCCCACCGCCGTCGAGCCGGAAGATCCCCGCAGCTACTATTCGGTGGCGAAAAAACTCGCGCGCGAAATTCCCAATTCTTACTATCCGAATCAGTACGACAATCCCAGCAATCCCGAAGCTCACTACCGCACCACGGGTCCCGAGATTTGGGAGGACAGCGAAGGCAAGATCACGCATTTCGTTTGCGGTGTGGGCACCGGCGGCACCATCAGCGGCGTGGGAAAATACCTGAAGGAAAAAAATCCCAAAGTAAGAATTATCGGCGTGGATCCCTACGGCTCGCTCTACTACGATTTCGTGAAGACCGGCCAAACCATCAAGGCCAAGACCTACGTGGTCGAAGGCATCGGTGAGGATTTCTTCCCCACGACCATGAATCTCAAAATCCTGGACGACATCCTTCAGGTGAACGACGAGGAATGTTTCGTCGTCGCGCGCCGCCTGGCGAAGCTGGAAGGCCTTTTCACCGGCGGCTCCGGCGGCGGCTGCATCTCCGGGACGTTGCGTCTTGCGAAAGATCTGGGACCGGATGATTTCGTGGTCGCGTTGCTGCCGGACACTGGCACGCGCTACCTCAGCAAGGTTTATAACGACCTGTGGATGCACGAGCGCGGCTACGTTGACGCGGCTACTGCCATCACCGCGGCGGAAGTCATCAACGCCAAACACGCCGCCGGCAAGGTGCGCGAGCTCATCATCGCGCGGCCATACCAGACCGTTTTCCACGCCCTGAAGACCATGCAGGAGCAGGACATTTCGCAGATTCCAGTATTCGAGGAAAATCTTCCCATCGGCACGATCTACGAAGACCAGATACTCAACCTCGCCTTGCAGGGCAAGGATCTTCGCAAGCTCGTCGTTCGCGAAGTGATGAGCAAGCCTCTGCCGCAGGTTCCGATAACCGCGCCCGTCGAGCGTGTCACCCAGATCCTCAGCCATGAGAATCCCGCTGTCTTTGTCGAGATGGGCGACTCTCGTTTCGAGATCCTCACCAAGTACGACCTCATGAGCACCGTCGCCAGCCTCATGGAACAGAAGCGCTGAGCGCGTTTGATGATGGAACTTTGAAGATTTACGATTTCAATGAAAGGCTGAAAGACTCGATTCTTATCGCAGACGGCGCGATGGGCTCGATGCTCCATGAAGCCGTAGGCCCGCAGCGCTGCTTCGACGAACTGAACACCACTGAGCCGGAAGCGGTATTCCGTGTCCACCAGGCTTACATCGAAGCGGGCGCTCAAATCATCGAAACCAACACCTTTGGCGCGAATCGCTTCAAGCTTGCGCCCCTCGGTCTCGGCGAAGAAGTCCAGCGTCTCAACAGCCGCGGCGTGAAAATCGCCCGCGAAGCGCGCGAATCGGCCTCCCGCGAAGTCTTGATTGCCGGCTCCATCGGTCCGTTGGGCCTCGGCGTGCAGTCGCGCCATCCGTCCCCTGACGAGATCCAGGACATATTTCATGAACAGGCACTCGCGCTCGAAGAGCGCGGCGTGGACTTTTACATCCTCGAAACCTTTTCGTATATCGAAGATTTGCTCCTTGCAATTGACGCCATTCGCTCCTTTTCCGGTTTGCCCATCGTCGCGCAGCTCACCTACGCGGAAGAAGGCACGACCTACGGTGACGTCCGCCCTTCCGACGCCGCGGCGCAATTGAAAAACAAAAATGTTCAGGTGATCGGAGCGAACTGCACCATCGGCCCGCAAGCGCTTCTGCCGATTCTGCAGGAGCTCGCCGCTATCGATGATCTTCGGGTCAGCGGCATGCCCAACGCCGGTTTTCCCAAGCGCGAAGGCGACCGCATTGTCTATCCGAAATCCTCACCGGAATATTTTGCGCTCTTCGCGCGCGAAGCTGCCTCACTCGGCGTGCGCATTCTCGGCGGTTGCTGCGGCACGACGCCGGCGCATATTCGCGCCATGGCCGAAGCAGTGAAATCACTTCGGCCCGCGAAATCCCATCCCATCGCGCAGTCAGTAGAAGCAGTCTTAAGACCCGCACCGGTTGCCCATCGCGAGCCGGAAAGCAAGTTCTGGAAAAAGCTTCAAGCGGAGCAGTTCGCTTTGTGCGTCGAGATCGATCCGCCAAAGGGCCTTTCGCTGGATCGCATCTTCGAGCAGGTCGACAAAGTTATGACATCGAAAAAAGTCGATGCCATCGACATCAATAGCGGCGCCATGGCCCGCGTCGGTATGGACGCGCTGATTGTGGCCGGCGCGCTGGAAGCCCGCGGCATCGAAACCGTTCCTCATCTCACGACACGCGACCAGAACATCATCGGCCTGCAAGCCGCGCTTCTCGGCGCGTGGACCGTCGGCGGAGTTCGCAATGTTCTCGCCATCACGGGTGATCCGCCGTCGGTCGGCGACTACCCGGAAACCAGCGGCGTATACGAAGTCGATTCCGTCGGCCTCGTTAAAGTTCTCAACCGCTTGAACCAGGGCACCGACTGGGCAGGAAAAACTCTCGGAGGGGCGACGAATTTTACCATCGGCGTGGCTATCAATCCCGTTGCCGACGATCTCGACAATGAAATCGAGCGCTTCCATGCCAAGGTCGAAGCCGGCGCGCATTTCGCGATGACTCAACCGCTCTTCGACCCCGAACACTGGCACGCTTTCCTGAAAAAACTTGGCAGCAAGCCGGCGATCCCCGTACTAATCGGCATCTGGCCCCTCAACAGCTACAAGCAGGCGCTGCGCCTGAACAACGAAGTTCCCGGCATCGTCATCCCCGAACCATTGTTGAAATCCATGGAAGCCGCCGGGACCGCCGCGCGCGATCGCGGCTTCGAAGTCGCCCGCGACATGCTCGCCTGGGCCCGCGCCGAGCTCGCCGGTGCGTACCTCATTCCGCCTTTCAAACGCTACGAAGAGATTCTGGAGATTTTGTAGCGCGGGCTGGAATTGTTCCCAGCAGAGCAGAAGGCCTGCGTCTCTCTATGAATTCGGTTTTGTTGGTGCCACCGCGCTCGTGTGATCGTGAATGATTTTCCATCCCTCCGGAAATCGCTGCCACACCAGCGTAAACACTCCTCCGACGTCATCTTTCTCGCGTTTCAAGTGCCACCGCCCCAGGACCAGCGCCGCTTCCGGCCCCAGGAACCGAAACTCCAACTCCGAAAAATCCAGCTGTCCCATCGCGTCCTTGTCAGGATAATTCCTCTTGTATCGCGCCAGCACCCCGTCCCAGCCGCGCGCCACGCCGCTGCTCCCGGAAAACGTCAGCTCCGGCGAACGCCAATATCCCACCAGGAAACCGTCCACGTCCCCGCGGTTCCACGCGGTGTGTTGCGCGTTCAGAACCGCTTGGATCGCTTCCCTATCGTCCTTACGCTCATCAGCGGGACGGGCGGACACCTGTTTTTGCACAAGGAGGAAACCACCCATTGCCAGTGCAACTGCCACCGATACCCAGCGACGAATCGTTCGCATGACCACTCTCCTTTGTGAGCTGTAAACCCTTGTCTGCAGGCAGGATGGGCGACGGGCGGCCTCCCAAGCAAGCCTTCTCACTAGATGCAGTTACTTCAGGTAAGCCAAATGATTCCAATGGGTTACATCCGATGGTTCCAGTCCACTGGTACTCCGGGGCTATTGGTATCTATTTTCCTGCCTGCCACAATCCCTTTAGAGGCTGAGGGATGTTTAGCGCTATGCTACTCGCAATCTCCATCGTGGCCCTGTCACAGTTCGCCCTTTACTATTGGCGGGCGGTCCTGGCAGGCGTTGCGGCCCAGCCGGTTTCTGACCGTGTGCTGGTTGCTGCCCAGGTGGAGAATGGGCGCCTTACCCCCCAGCATTTCCAGATCTTGGCCGGCCTGCATGATTTGACCCCCGATCTCTTTCCAAATCGCGGCGGATTGGGTTTGGTCCGCCTCTATTACCGGGTTATCGAGGGTCTTGATGCCTTCCTCGGCAAGAGGATTCCCGCTTTCGCCATCTGGAGCGAGCGCGAACGCGTTCTCTGTGCCCGCTACGCCGCCGTCCTGGTCGACCGCCGCCTTCAAGCCAACCTCGACCTCGCAGCCTCTCTCCGCTCCTGCTAACTCACTCGCTGCAATCCCTCTCAATGATTTTTAGTACGCCCAGCGCAACAGCACGCCGCCGGTCGTGTACCCCGCACCAACGGTGACGATCAGCACCAGGTCGCCCTTGTGCAGTCGCCCCTGTTCCACTGCATCCCGCAGCCCCAGTGGGATCGTCCCCGCCGTGGTATTGCCATACCGGTCGATGTTCACCATCACCTTGGAATCGTCGATCCCTAGCCGCTCCTGCGTCGCTCGTATAATGCGAAGGTTGGCCTGGTGCGGCACCAGTAGTTTCAAATCATCCTTTGTAAAGCCGTTCTTTTCCAGAAGATGCGCCGCCATCTCGGACATCCGCCTTACTGCGTACTTGAACACTTGCGACCCTTCCTGGTGGACATAGTGCATACGCCTCTCGACGGTCTCCTGGCTGGAGGGATGGAGCGACCCGCCGCCCGGCATGTAGAGAAACGCTCCGCCTGAGCCATCCACGTCGTGCTCGAAATCGAGGATCCCGTCGTTCGAGCCGGCCGCCTCCAGCAGCACCGCCCCCGCGCCATCGCCGAATAGAACGCACGTTGCGCGATCCTTGTAGTCCAGAACGGAAGTCATCGTATCGCTTCCGATGACCAGCACTTTTTTGTGCGTGCCCGCGCCAACGAATTGCGCGCCGACGGTCAGCGCGTAGGCAAAGCCGGAGCACGCGGCAGACAGGTCAAAGCCCCACGCCTTCTTCGCGCCAATGCGCTCCTGCACCAGGCATGCGGTGGCGGGAAAAAACATGTCCGGGGTAACGCTGGCGAGCACGATCAGGTCGATATCCGCGGGATTCGTTTTGGTTTGCGCCAGCACGGCCTTCGCGGCTTCCGTGGCCATGTGCGAGGTAGCCGTGCCATTCTCCACGATGTGGCGTTCGCGGATGCCGGTGCGCGTGCGGATCCATTCGTCGTTGGTTTCGACGATTTTCTCCAGGTCCGCGTTGGTCATCACCTTTGGCGGAACGTAACCGGCTACACCCGTAATTTTTGCCGCGATGCGGTGGGACATGACTCTCCTTGCGAATTGCTTCCCGAAGCAAAAGAACCTGAATTTTATGCGATAGCCCTGTGGCGATACAAGGCGCAGTCCGCTCCTCTTCAGAATCGCAAGAGGTAACTCAATTTGATGAAGAACAGCCGGCTTGTGGAGTTGTTCGGCGCACCCTGCGCACTCACCGTGGGCGGAAGCCCGTGAAGCGTGAGATCGCTGTAACCGTTGTTATAGCCAAGATACACGGCCGTTCCGGGATGCAGCAGATACGTCAAGAGCACATCCGTCGTAAATTGCTTGGTCGGCGCGATGGGTCCTCCGTCGAAGCTGCCGAGGTTGGTCTGCAGATCCAGCAGGTTCGTGTTGGCGATCGTCGCGTTGTAATCCAGAATCAACCGCAGCGACAATTCTTTCGAGAACTGGTAATGCAGCTTCGCGCGATTCAGGTAATTGTTGAAAACACTTTGCCCGGGCGAAAACGGCGGCGTCACCCAGCCCGCTCGTGTTCCCAACCGGTAGTAAATCAGCGTCTCATCAAATCGGAAACGCGAGGAAGGCCGGAGCGTCAGCCCGAAATTCACGCGCCTCGCATTTGCCAGGAATGGCAAGAGGCCGGGAGCCGGGAAAAAATTCTCTTGGATTCCCTGCGTATACCGCGCGGAAAAGGAGATCCATTTGTACGGCTGCGTGGCCGCGAGCACCGATGTGCTGTGTCTACGGAATCCGATATTGTCGAAGAGTTCGTAAGCTTCGCCGCGATTGAGGCTGAGGGTCGTCTGCTTCGTCAGGTCCACTTGAAATCCCACGGCGGCCTGCCAGTCCTGCAGCACGCCGTTATGATCCCAGTCCAGCGTCTCGCTGGCAGTGGGGCCGAAATCGATGACTTTGCTTTTCTCCGGTCTCCAGAAATAGCCGCCGAACGCGTTGTTCTGCCGGAGGTCGATGCGAACCACGAATCCCATCTCGGAGCAGAAATTCGGCGAGAAATCGTTGTAGTTGGTGGAAAAACTGAAATGCCGGCCGCTGTACGACGCGTCAGCCCACAGCGCATTGCCCTGTTGCGATCCAATGGCCGGGTCACTTGATGCAAACGACGGGCAATTCCGTTCTGCGTTGAGATCCTGCCGCGTCCAGCTATGCACTCCCTGAACGTTGACGACCCAGTTTCTGGAAAATTTCAACCGCGTATCCAGCGAAGCCACGCGATTGCTTGTGTCCGCGAAATCGCGGCTCGAAAAAAAGCCCCCAATGTACGACTGATTGCCGAACTCTCGCGTCACGCGCACCACCTCGTCCGCCGCTCGCGTGTTATAAGGGCCGCTGCTGAATCTCTGCGCAGGTTGAAGGTCGTCGATGACCAAGGCGCCCAGCGTCCAGTTGCCGAGCTTTCCCGTCATGCGAGTTCCAAATTGCGGGTCCGCAATCCGGCGTGAAAAAAACAAATTGATCGGCGTCGCAAAGAACCCTGCATTCTCAATAAAGAACGGCCGCTTCTCAGGGAAAAAAACCGCGAAGCGCTGGTTGACGGTGACCTGCGGGTCGTCCGATTCCACCTGGCTGAAATCTGGATTCAGCGTGACGTCGAATGTCAGCGAATCCCTGGCCACAAATTTTGCATCCAGTCCTGCGCGATGCTCGAAGTTATCCAAGAAACCGGGAGGGCCGCCGCTCGGCTGATTCAGGAAGTGGTCGTTGGCAAGCAGTCCGTATGGAATGAACTGAATGTTCCGCCCAGGGGACACATTTTCCATGCCATTTACCGGCGCAAATTGCTGTGTCAACCCTTCGACGCGTTGGGTCACATACGGCCAATAGTCGTATTCGCTCTTCCGAAGAATCGCGCGATAAAGCGCCACTCCCCAGGTTTGCTCCGGGTCGCTCGAGAACCGCAGGCTCTTGAATGGAATCGAAAAGAAAACAATGTAGCCGTCGCTCGTGACTCGGCCCGCGTTGTCCCACAACGTGTCGAAGCTGAAGTCGTATCCTTGCCCTTCGGTGTAGATCGCATCGGTCTGCACCCCGAGCGGATTGGAGTAAAAGAAATATGCTCGGTGAAAATCCCGAAACGTGTCCAGCAGCACACCCACGCCGTCGTCCTGATCGGAGGCCTCGCGCTTGGAAAGATGCGCGCGCACCTCGCCCGCTTCATCGTGGCATACGAAGGCGGCGTAAAGATTCTTGTCGTCGTAGGAAAGGTAAGCGGTAGTGGATTCCGTGGCAGGCGTGCCGTCGCCGGGAGTGTTCTGGCGGAAATCGGTGACCGTCAGTTCCGCTTCGCGCGGATGGTTTTCCAGGAAGTCTTCCAGTTTGGGCGCGCGATGCACACGGGGAATCTTCGAAAGAGGGATCTTTGCCTTATTTGGAGGGGGTGCGGCCGGGGCCTGCGCGGAGACCCGTGTCGCCGCGGTGAAAACGAAAATAATCCCAAGAATAGAATTCCGAATGACAGGGCCCATCTAGCTTATATTTATATAACTTCTACTTTTCCCTTGCGCAAGCGTAGAGTGGGATAGATATTGACTTGTTGGGCAAGGCAGCGGCGAAGGCTCGCGGAATCTTCGGTTTGGCCACTACGAGGACGGCGGAAGAATTTCATAGCGCCACGAGAGCGTCGCCGTTTTCCTGAGCATGGCCGCAACGGAGCAGTACTTGTCCTCGCTGAGCTGGATGGCGTGCTTTACGGCCACGTCGTCGAGTTGGCCGCGGAGACGATAGAACAATTCCAACTTGGTCCAGACCGTGGGCGGCTCCGCCGCGCGTTCGCCCGAGCAAATCACTTCCAGCGATTCGAGCTTCTGCCGCTTCTTTTCCAGGATGATGACCACGTCGGTGGCAGTGCAGGCGCCCAGCGCCAACAGCACAAGCTCCATCGGGCCAGGCGCCTTGTTCGAGGCACGGTCGGAATCGATGGTTATCGCGTGCCCGGACGGGCTGGTTGCAACAAATTTCTGCTCGCCAATCCACTCTACGGTTCCGGTTTGCATCCAGCTGCCTCCGAGGAAGGTTCCTTAAATCAGGTATGTTGTCACGTTTGCATGATGGATTCCTTGGCGCTGGCCGCAGCGCCGAAGCTTCCGACCGGCAGGTAAAAATATGGAATTTCCATGCCGCTAATGCGCACGCACTTGGCATCAATATTCCGAAACCCTGGCAATCCAAGAAAGAGACAAGAAGCCTTCTTTCATGTCTCTGATAATACATGACCTAGTCGCAGCATGAGCGGGGGAACGCATCCATCATGGCGCTCGAAGTGCTCGCTATTCGGTTCAGTTGCCGTTTCAAACCAAGATCTGTCCCACTTGTTTCAGCAATGTCGCACTTTGGGGGGCCACGAAGTTTCATCTCACTCAATCTCGC
>WNFD01007607.1_pt1 | contig 26104 bp, 26 predicted proteins | sample 5400491 | NCBI WGS metagenome assembly WNFD01 (sample SAMN13153343, study PRJNA577476) | soil metagenome | isolation source: 120 cm saprolite under Douglas fir tree site 2 hole 2 replicate 2 | place: USA:California | collected 2015-04-18
ACCGCAACCTCGTTTCCTCCTGCGCAGAATGCAACTCACAGAAAGGAGAAACCCCGGCAGAGGGGTTTCTGCGCTTGCTCTACCGCGACGGGCGTTTGACGGCCGCCGAACTCACTGGGCGGCTGCGGGCGGTCGAAGCGCTTGCGGCGGGCAAGCTCCGGCCCGCAGTGCGCAGCGAGGACGCAAAGGACTAGAGGCACCATGCTCCTTCAAGATCACTTTTGCGGGAATGTATGTCTTAGGGGGCACCGGAATTAAGGCTCGCGCGGCTGCTGGCGCACGGGGGGCTGCATGACCGGCTGAAATTGACCCAGATTGGTGAACTGAATCTGGCTGCCGTCAAGCAACAAGTCATGCTCGAGGACAACGTCCATCGTCGAGCCGCGCGGAAGCTCGGCCTCGGGCCCACGCGTGAGCAACACGGCAGCGAGACCAGCGGCCGCGCCGATTCCGGCGCCAATGCCAGCACCCTTGGGGGTACGCGTGGCGATGGCGCCGATCCCGGCTCCCGCGGTCGTTGTTGATACGACCGTCCCTACTTTCTTGCCTTTGTTGCCGCCACCGGTGACTTTGCCTTCCGAATCCGTGGTCTCATTGCCCCCGGAATCCGCGCTGCGCGGGGCGGCCCGCAGATCGACAGTGTAGCCGTTCGGCAGAATCAGAGTATCGAGGCGCATCCGAAACTCGCCACGTCCCTTGATCCGGCCGGGGCGCTTAGCTTCCAGCAATTCGCCGCGAAGGTAGGATCCCACCGGGATCACGATGCGGTTGTTCGCGGTAATCGGGAAGGACGTTTGAAGATAGACGGAGTCGCCGGCTTTGGCGCTGTGCGTGGAGATACCGTTCTGAAGCACGACGCCGACTCGGGTTCCTGCGGGAACCGTGATTTTTTCGCTGGAGCCGGGCGGCTGTTCCTGTGCCGGCTTGGGAGCGACCGGAGGGGGTGCATCGGACTGCGGCCCTTCGGGCTGCTGGGCGGCGCAGGACGCGCCCATCGCCAGCAGGCTTGCGATCAAAAATAGGTTTTGGCGGAACCCCCGGCGCAGCAGCTCTCTCATGGCGACCCTCCGCAAATACCTGGTGCGATGCATCAAGCGACGGCCTTGGATGCCTAAGTATAAACCCACCTGTTCATCTGTTCACAGGAGTTTGACCGGCGAGAGAACGAGGGCTACGCTTGGAGCAAAGTGAGGAGAATCGCATGGCGAAGCTGGCGCTGATTTACGGGATGAGGCTGCTGCCCGAGGAAGAGCTCGGCGAAGTGAAGGACGCCACGGTGGTGCTGAAGAATGGCCGCACGGCGCGCGTGACCATGCACTTGATCGAAGGCAGCAAGGAAGAGATCGAGAACACGTTTCGCCAGTCCATCGAAGCTTTCTTTGAAATGTACCCGGAAATCTGAAGAGCGTACCTGCAATCCACTTTTTCAGCGATTGCCGAAGTTTTCCGGATCGGCGCTGGGATCGCCAAGATCATCACTGATGAGGACCGTCGACTGGCCGGTCAATTCGAAGCGCTTGCGGCACTTGTAGCAAGCCACCAAATCGTCCAGCCGCACCATGTAAGAACTGGCCTTTGCGAACTTTTTCCTGTCTTCTTCGCCGATTCCGCGCGGCAATTCTCTTTTCTTCCGGCAGACCTTCCAGCGCACGGGAGCCTCGAATTCACCGCGGCAGCTCGGACAGATGAGCTTTACCTTCCGGGTTTCTTCCTTTTCCGTGTAAAACGCGCGTTCGTCCATAATTAAGAAGCGGGTGTGCTCACCGCTTGCCCGATTGTAACAAATTCGAGGCCGAGGTCACGCCAGCGCGGCAGCCAATATTCGAGAGCGGCGAGCGTCCGGGAGCGGTCGCCATTCAATTGGCGGTGCGCACCGTCGTGAAGACAGAGCACGTCGCCTTGACCGCGCGCATTGGAACTGGAGTTAACCACGAGCTTCCGTTGCGCATGGTCGGTGATGGGCTGCATGCGCGGAATCAGCCATTCCACCGGTTTCTCCTTCCAATCACCCGGAAGCAATGTCCACATGACCGTGCGGTAGCCGAGTTCGCGGGCCGCCGGAATGACCCAGGGATTTCGCAACCCAAACGGCGGGCGAAACCACTTTGGCGGGGCGCCCAGAGCGTTGGAAATCGCGTCGTGGCAGAGGCGCAGCTCAATCCGGATTTCTCTGAGAGTCCGACGAAAAAGATTCGGATGCGTTTCCGTGTGATTGCCAACAACGTGACCACGCGCAGCGACTTCTTGCACTAGTTCCGGACATTCGCGTACATACTGCCCAATCAAGAAAAATGTCGCCTTCGCGTTGTAGCGGTTCAGCAGATCGAGCAACTTCGGCGTGATGGAAGGATTCGGTCCATCGTCGAAAGTGAGAGCCAGCTTGCGTGCGGAGTTTGTGCGGCAAATCGTTGATCCGAAGAGTTGCGCCCGGGGATGGACAGCGCCGTAGGCAATGGCCCCTACGGCCGTGAGCACAGAAGGAACGGCAAGAGACAACGGATTCATGCTGGGAACCTCGTCCACGAGCCGCAGCCGCGAAGGGCCTAGGATACCCCATCCGGGCACTGCAATGACCTACTGAGATGCTAGTTGTATCAGATTGAGACAAGTTCTTCGGTTCTGGGCCAGCGGCTATGTCAGAGCCTTTTTACCAATTTGGAACATACGTAAGCCACGCAATTTGAATCACTTAGAATGGAAATCGACGGCAGATCTCCATCGCCAATGGAGCCCTTATTGCATTGATTCCCAGAGAGTTTATGTGCGCGCTATCAGACAAAAGGCCTCGAGGTGGATCGACTTGCGAAACTTTCGATTCGTCATCGGTGCCACTACTAAGGCTGATATTCATCGTCTTCCTAGTAGCATGCCCAACCTTCGGCCAGGACAAGACACCCGATTGGCAAACACAGGTTCGCAAGTATGCCGAGGCGCAAGATTGGGATTCGGCAATGCGAATCGTTGACCATGAGGTTGCGCGATCGCCCCAAGACATGGACGTGCGGGCGTGGCGCGCACGCGTTCTGGCGTGGTCGGGGCGCCTAACGGAAGCGGAAAAGGAATACGTCGAAATCTTGAAGGTCTCGCGGAACGATCCGGACAACTGGATGGGGCTTGCGAGCGTGTATTCGCGCGAAGGAAAAGCCGATGAGGCGTTGCGAGCGCTGAGCAGGGCCTTGGAACTCGATCCGAAACGCGCTGACCTTCACGCCGCCCGTGCGCGGGCGTTGCGAGCCGCAGGCGAACGAAGCGAGGCTCGCAGCGAATTTCAGAAGGCGCTGAGTCTGGACCCTACCGACAGGGAAGCGCGCGCGGGGCTGACCTCCGTTCGCGGAGAACCAAAACACGAACTGCGGCTCGGGCAGGACAACGACCTCTTTAACTTCGCGAGCGCCAATCGCGACGGATGGGTACGCCTAATGTCGCAGTGGACGTCCCACTGGAGCACGGACTTCTCGGGAAGTTTCTACGAGCGAGCGGGAATCGACGCAGGGAAGTTTTCGGGCTCGATTACGGGGCGCCAGCGCCGATGGGGAGCCTTGACCGTGGGTGGCGCAGCAGGACATGACAATGCCGTGATCCCAAAGAGCGAAGCTTTTTTTGACGCTGACCACGGATGGAAGATCAGTGAAGCCAATTTCGTTCGCTCCGTGGAATTTGTGTATGGACAGCACTGGTATTGGTATCAACAGTCTCGAATTCTAACGTTGAATGGCGCCACGATTCTCTACCTCCCGCGGGAGTGGACGCTATCGCTGGGTGCCACGGGCGCGCGGAGCGCTTTTTCAGGAACGGGAGCGGAGTGGCGACCTTCCGGAATTGGACGTCTGGGATTTCCTCTGGCGCACTGGGGTGAACGAGGGCTGTCCGGAAATGTATTCTTCGCCGCCGGCACAGAAAATTTCGCACAGGTGGATCAGATCGGCGGGTTTGCCTCGCAAACCTACGGTGGTGCGCTGCGCTTCCAGGTAACGGCGCGGCAGGATGTGACGAGCTTTGCGTCCTATCAAAAGCGGGCGCAAAACCGGACAGACACGAGTTTCGGGTTGAGCTATGGCATCCATTTTTGAAAAGCTGTGGAGGCTGGGGCCGGCAGCGTTTGTGCTAAAGGCCATCGTCGCGGCCATCGTGGTCGACGCGTTGCTGCTGGCGTTCATCCTGCTTCGGCGGACATACCGGAAGCGGTATTTTGCGAAGCGCGACGCGCGCGTCTTCGAAATACGCCAGAAATGGGAGGCGTTGATCTCCCTTGAAATTCCATATGAAACGTGGCGGAAGAAACCATTCGACCGGCGGATTGTCGAGACGATTGCTCTGGATGCATTAGAAGCTGCGGGGCCGGAAGAATCGGCGCGCCTGCTGAGATTTCTGCGGGAAAGCGGGCTCATTGAAAAACGGATCTTTGAAGCGCGGCGGCTCAGCGGTTGGAGGCGCATGCGGGCGCTGGTGGCGCTGGGACGAACACGCGCGCCGGAAGGCATTCCAGCACTGGCCGAGGGGTTGCGTGACCGCGATCAGGAAACGCGGCTAGCGGCGCTGCGAGGCTTGGGACGAACGGCTTGTCCGCAGGCGGCGATGGAGATTCTGGCGTGGATGAGCGAAGGTGGATTGTCTGTGCCGGCGCTACCGCTTCAGAGCGCGCTTATCCAGTGCTGTGCGGAGCGCCCGCAACTGTTGATTCCGTATGTGCAACATGCGGAAGGGCCCATGCGTGAAGTGCTGGGCCGCGTGCTAGGCGAAGTGGCGACTCCCTCTCTGGGGCTGGACCTCCTGCAATTCGTGCAGGACGAGCGCGAAGAGCTGCGGGCGGCAGCGGCCCGCGCCATGTCGCACGCCGAATCCGGCCTGGCATTCGACGTTCTGAACGAACTGGCGCGAGATCCGGTTTGGTTCGTGCGGTTGCGCGCGATCGTGGGCCTCGGCGGACTCTGCGATCCACGCGCGATTCCCGCCTTAATGCATGGGTTAACCGATTCGAACCGGCTGGTTCGATTGCGTGCGGCCGAAGCGCTAGTGAAACTCAAGACAGAAATGGTTCCGATTTTCCAACGCGTCGTGGCGACACGCGATCGCTACGGGCTGCACGCTTATTTGACGGCGCTCGAAAATGCCGACTTGCGAGGCAAGCTGGAGAACGAACTTGAAGCCGGCACACAAGCCAGCGAAGAAGTGAAGAAGAGTCTGCAGAAAATATTACAGCTGGGGACGCTGAACATCGAGGAACCGGAGATGGCGGCGATCGCCACAGCCAAGGCAGAGTTGCTGCCATGATTCGTGTCCTGGATATTTCGAACCACACGCTCTTCTGGTATTACGTGGCGAGCAACCTGGCGTACCTGACGATGTTGATTGTCGCGCTGAAGACGAGCACGGCGCACCAGCAGAGGCTGCAAAGCCATCGCCTGCCATGGATCAAGGAATCGCCGCTAGTGCCGCCAATCACGATCATTGCGCCCGCGCACAATGAAGAGAAGTCTATCCGCGTGGCCGTGCGCAACCTCTTTGAACTGGATTACCCTCAACTCGAAATCATCGTTGTCAACGACGGATCAGAAGACCGGACTTTCGAAGAAATGCGCGATGAGTTCCGCCTGCGGCCGGTCCGGGCAGTGTACATCCCTGAAGCGAAAAGCGCGGCCGTGCGGGGATTGTATCGAAGCGAGGTGGACGCAAGATTATTAGTCATTGACAAAGAACCAGGAGGCAGCAAGGCGGATGCGGTAAATGCCGGCTTGAATGCGGCGACTTCCCCGTACGTTTGCGTGGTGGATGCGGACTCCGTCCTTGAACGTGACGCGCTGCTGCGCATCATGGTTCCCATCCTGGAGGATCCCAAACGCGTCGTTGCGGTGGGCGGGATCATCCGCGTGTTGAACGGCTCGGAGATCCTTGGCGGCACTCTGCGGCGTGTGCGTTTGCCGCGCAAGAGCATCGAAGTAATCCAAGTGATCGAGTATCTTCGCGCGTTCCTGATTGGCAGGGAGGCTTGGGCACAGGGAAACATGCTGACGATCATTTCCGGGGCGTTTGGCCTCTTTCGAACCGATCTGGTACGCGCCGTCGGTGGCTATCGGTCAAGCTCCATCGGTGAAGATTTTGATTTGGTGACACGCCTGCACCGCCACCTGCTCGAAAAAGGGGCGGACTATCATATTCGTTTTGTGCCCGATCCCATGTGCTGGACGGAAGTTCCTTCAGACCTGAAATCCCTTGGAGGACAGCGCGCCCGCTGGCAAAAGGGCTTATTGGATGTGCTGTGGTCCAATCGCGACATGCTTCTTCGGCCGCGTTACGGCAGGCTCGGCTTCGTTGCGCTCCCATACCTGTGGTTGTTTGAGCTGTTTGCACCGGTCGTCGAGATCGCGGGAATCGCAACGATTATTTTAGCGGCGTGCCTGGGCGTGCTGAGCCGGGAGTTTTTCCTGCAGTTCCTGATTTTCGGGTATGCGTTTGCCACCGTGATTTCCATCGGTTCCGTGCTGCAAGAAGAAATCACGTATAAACGCTACAACGACTGGAAAGACGTCGTTCGGCTGGTAAGCTACTGCTTCTTCGAGCATTTTCCTTACCGCCAGTTACACATGATCTGGCGACTGCGGGGACTCTGGGAGTACCTGCGCGGAGACCACGTGTGGAAACCCGTGAAGCGCAAAGGACTTCAATCCGCACAGGCCCCGTGAAACCGACGCGCCGCCTAGCTTGATGGCGACGGGTTCCTTTCCTTCAAATAATTCGTGTGGTAGAGTCCCGCACGCTTCCGTCTCTGAGGAGAACATGCCGTGAAGTGCAGTGTCTGTGGGCAGGATTATGGTGTTGCGCACAACTAGGCAGGAGTGGCTGCATTTGTGCCGCCCGAGGAATTGGCGCCTCCTCCGGCAGGCTTTGCTCCCTCTTATTATCTCCGCATGGCATTCGATATCGCGCGGTGGGATGACGTGGCGATTCGGCGTGCTTCACGAGACTCCAATGCCGTCTTTTATGGCGCTTTCTTTTGGACCATGACCGCAATAACGATTGTCCTCGTTTCGGTTCTCCCCGGAATGCTGAACTCAGCGAAATTTTCTGGACCAGCAGTGATTATTGGTGTGATCGTAGGAGTGATTTTTGGTGTAATCGTTATGGCTTTCCTGACCTTTGTGCAGCTTGGGTTGTGCCACCTCATCGCGAAATGGTTCTTCGGAGCAACGGGAAGCTATATGGGGATCATGCGCCCCTTGTTACTCGGCTGGTTTGTGAACGCCCTCATTCTGATTCCCGTGGCTGGAACGCTCGCCGCGGCAATCGCCTGGACCGCTGTCCTGATGATGGTCTTTGAAGAAGTCGAAGGCATCGGCCGGCTTCAAGCGTTTGGCATTTCCGCCGGCATAAACGTCTGCTTCTTCGTACTACAGCTTATGATGACACCCGTAACACGGCATCTCTGATCGACGGCTGCTGCCATCACGCCGGCAGGCCGCGGCGGGCCTTCAGATCGGCGAGGAGGCGATCGACCTCCGCGTCGCGATCCAGACGCGTTAGTTTCTCACCGACATCGTCGGTCAGAAGCTCGACCTCAGCGGTGGCCACCGCTTCGGTGTGATGCACGCGGTCCTTGAGCCGGTCAAACGTGGCGCTTTTGGAATTGTCGCCCATGGCGGTTTGCGCGTGTGCTGCTTTTCCAAGTGCGATGCTGCGCCGATGCCGTGCCAGCAGCAGATCGCGCTTGGACTTCGCTTCGTCAAGCTTCTGTTCGAGTTTCATGAGCGCCCCCTTCAATGTTTCCACCTGCGCCCTCTGGTCGTCCACCTGTTCGCGGTAGCTTTGCGCCAGCCGCTGCGAAGTTTGGTATCGATCGAGCGCCGCGCGGGCCAAGTCATCCTGCCCCTTGTCCACGGCGGTTTCGGCTTTGCGCATCCAGCCCTTCCCGGAGTCCTCGTTCTCTCGCCACTTTTTTTCCAGCATGTGCTGGTCGGCGATGGAAACCGCCACCTGCGTCTTGACCTGGAGATACTGGTTCTCCATGTCGAGGATCACCTGCTTGATCATTTTTTCAGGATCTTCCGCGCGATCGACCATGTCATTGATGTTCGCGCGAATCAAAGTGCCTACTCGTTCCAAAAGTCCCATGATGAATCTCCTTTCACGAACCAAATGATGCGAATCACTCAAAGCCGTTCAAAGAAAATCGCGCGCGCCTGCCGGCCCCGTGTCCACAATTAAGGCAAGAGGTGCACGCTCCAAATCTCCGACGCAAACTTCGCAAGGCCCGTCAGAGAAACGAGGTTCAGCACGACGACCTTGCCAAGCGCATAGACCGTGTTTGCCCAAAAGTGGCGGAACACAAGACGGAATACCACCACTACCAGAAGCCAGACGATTAGAAGTTTTTCTCTCATGCTCATGGCCATCCCCCGAGACCACTGGGCGCCTAGTGGGTTTGTGAAAACCCACCGGGGCGGAAGCAGACATTACGCTTTCTTTACCGGCGCTTGCGGCTGGTCCGGCTTCGGCGTCTTGTCGCCGATCAGCCGGACTTTGCTAAGCAGCTCCGACATCTGCATGCCGGAGAGCGCTTCGAAAAGCGCTGGCACTTGCGCGGCAATTCGGGTGACGTCGCCTGTCAGCTTGTAGGCGCCGGCGGCGTCGCCGGTCCCGTTCTCCCGGATCGGCATGCTGATGGTCCCCACCGAACCCTCCATCCGGTAGTCTTCGCTCTTCATCGGTGCGTCGGTCGAATTCATGAGTTTCACCATAAAGCGGAAGACGACCCATCCAGCGGCCAGGCCTGCGAAAGTGGAAAGCAAAAGGCTGAAGACTGCAAACAAGTGCGAATGCCGCGTGAGCAGATAGCCCGTTCCACCGAACCAAGCTAGAAAGGCCATTGCTGACGAAGCGTTGAACCAGGAAATGTGCGTGCCGCCTCTGAGTCCGCCGTGAGAGGTGCCAGCCGCGGCGTGGTGCGCACCATGGAATGGCAGGTGCATCTTGAACGGCAGATGGATGTGGACCGCGCCGGCTAGAAACGAAAGAACGCTCAGCGAAAAGCCCACCAGGAAGCACAGAAGATAAAAATCAGACCAGGTCATAAGTCACCTCGAACGCGACATTACTTTCCGCAACTTGCCGCCGCGGTGCGCGAGCTGGAATTCGAGAGTCGGACCTTGTTGGCTGCTCCGGCCGCGCCGGGCCGGTACTCCTTAATTGCGAAGCGGTGAAGCTGGCGGCGGATGACTGCCGCCGTTTTTTCCTCCGTTCTGATGATTGCCCGAATGCAAAACCTCCCCGAGGCGCTCCGCCAAGTCGGGCGTCCGGAGAATCTCGGCCAGCAGCAAAATCGCGCGCCGCGAGTCTTCATGCTCGGCGATCGTCAGAAGCGCACGCTGAAGCGCCGGATCGGCCGTGAACTGTTCGGCGCCGCCAAAAAGCCAGGAGTCCACCTTCGCGTCGATGGCACGCAATTCAGACTGAAGCCCCGGTGTGTAGCCTTCCGGGTCGTCCACCAAGAAGCCTGGATAGACGCGGAAGAATCGTGCCAGCAGCTCGCGCGTCGTATGTGTCAGATGAGGCCGGGCGCCGTTCTCGATCTGCGAGAGATACGCCTGGCTCAAACCGCGGCCGATCTCCCTTTTCATTGCGGCAGCCAGTTCCTGTTGAGTCATCGAACGGCCTAAGCCGCGGAGCGAACCTTCGACGGAGCGGAGGGAGCGAAGTTTGTCGCCAAGTTTCATGGAGAACCTGTCTATTGCAATCTGCAAATATCATATTACGTATCGCTATTTTGTCAAGCGAAACATTACCCCTGTTTTCAACAACTTACAGACTCATTCCGGATTGCTTGACTATTCTGGCTTGCGGAGGGACTGCAGATCGATTCCCAGTTGCTGGCACTTTTTATAGAGATGGCTGCGTTCGAGGCCCAATGCCCGCGCCACATTCGTCATATGAAAGTTGTGGCGCCGAATTTCCGCGAGCATCACTTCCTTTTCGAACGATTCCGTGCGTTCCGCGAGCGTGCCCGTTGAACTTCCGCCCGACAAGGCGGATGGACCACCAGACGGAGAGTCTGAAGAAGGCAGAACGAGACGCACATCGGCGGCAGTGACGTTTTCGTCCGATGCCAGCAGGATGAGACGTTCCACTACTCCGTGAAAAGTTTTTCCTTCCAGCCGTTTTGCGCCGCCACTTGGCGGGCGAAATGCGCAATCAAGCCGGGAAAATCTTCCGGGCGCTCGCGCATCGGCGGCAGCGTCAATGGAAAAACATAAATACGGTGAAACAGGTCGCTGCGAAAGGCGTTCTGCTTGACGAGATCTTCCAGGTTGCGATGTGTGGCGACCACTACGCGCACGTTGACTTTGATGGGCTTGTCGCCGCCAACGCGTTCTACTTCGCCTTCCTCCAGCACGCGCAATAATTTCGCCTGCATCGCCACCGGCATGTCGCCGATTTCATCCAGAAAGAGTGTTCCGCCGTCGGCCTGTTCGAATTTCCCCAGATGCTTGGCCGCGGCGCCGGTGAAAGCGCCCTTTTCGTGGCCAAAAAGCTCCGATTCAATCAATTCCGCAGGTACCGCTGCGCAATTCAGCGTGATGAACGGGTGCTCGCGCCGGGGCGATTTTTCATGGATCGCGCGCGCGACCAGTTCCTTGCCTGTGCCGGTCTCGCCCAGAATGCAAACGCGCGTCTCGCTTGCAGCGACGCGTTCAACTTGCGCGAGCAACTTTTTCATCGCCGGGCCGGAGCCAACGAGTTCGTGTTTTCCCAGGCGGTAGCGCAGTTCGCGGTTTTCATCTTCCAGCCGCGAGAGCCGCAGCGCATTCTCCACGGTCACCAAAAGTTTGTCTGTCGAAAGCGGTTTCTCCAGAAAATCAAGCGCGCCCAGCCTCGTCGCCTTCACCGCCATTTCGATGTTTGCTTGCCCGGAAATGAGCACGATGGGCGTCTTCATCCCGGTTTTCTTTAAATCTTCGAGCAGCTCCAAGCCGCTTTTTCCCGGCATCACGACATCGGAAAGAATCAGGTCGAACGATTCTGCGCGCAGCAAATCGAGCGCGCGGGCGGCGTTATCGCAAACAGTGGCTTCATGTCCCGCAAGCCGGAAGGCTCGGGAAAGCGATGCCAGTGTATTGTGATCGTCGTCGACGATGAGGAGATGAGCTTTGCGCGCCAAGCGTCGGTCCTTTGTCCGGAGTCAGTCGGAGGCCGCAGCCAGTGTGGACGGCGTGCTCTTCGCCTCTGGCGCCGGCTCTCGCGGTGCCGTCGTACGGCCGGCTTGGCGCTGCGGCAGATCAATTCGAAAAGTTGTGCCGCGGTCCTCGTCGCTCGTCACCGAAATGGTGCCGTGATGATCGCTGACCACCGACTGCACGATGGCGAGCCCAAGCCCCGTCCCTTGAGACTTGGTCGTGTAATACGGCGTGAAAAGCCGCGAACACTCTTCAGACGTCAAGCCTTTGCCAGTGTCGGCCACCTCGATACGCACGTGGCCGTTCTGTTCCGAAGTTCTCAGCGTCAGCGTCCCGCCGGCAGGCATGGCATCCAGCGCATTCAGCACCAGGTTCTGAAACGCGCGGTGGAGCAAGTCGGGATCAGCGTCGATATCAGGCAAAGGTTCGGTCAGAAACAACTCCGGCGTGATAGTGGGCTTGCCCACTTCGTTGAATTGCGGCTCGAACAGGCGCACCGCGTTGCGCAGCGCCTCATTCACATTGACGCGCACGAACTGCGGCGAAGGCATCTTTGAAAAATCGCTGAAACGCCCCACGATGGTATTGAGATTGGCAAGCTCCGCTTTCAAAGTGGCCGTCGATTCGTGGAAGACTTCCAGGAATTGCTTGGCGTCGAGCTGTCGAGCCTTCTGCAGATTTTCAACCGTAATCTGCATGGGAAACAGCGGATTGCGCAACTCGTGCGCGAGGCGCCGCGCCAGTTCGCGCCACGCGGCAACTCGCTCGGTTTGCACCAGACGCTCCTTCTGGGCCGCAAGCGTTTGCGTCATATGATTGAAGGCTTTGGCAAGCTGGCCGATCTCGTCGCGTCCGCGAACATCGATGCGCGTATCCCATTTTCCGCCGGCAACCTCGCGGGCGCCTTCGGCAAGTTCTTCGACCGGTTTGGTGATCCGCGCGGAAATCCAGAAGCTGACGAGCAGCCCGACGAATAACGCTGCAGCGGCAACTGCAGCCGCAATTTTCAGGATTTGGCGAGTCAACAGTACAAGCTCTTTCCGCGAGCTGCCGACGAAGAAGATGCCAAGCAGTTCATTATTGCGGCCGGTCAGGGGGATGGCATGAAACGTTTCCGCATCCGCCGGATCCCGCGTCCACTCCATCGTTCGCACCATGGGCTGCGGCTCTCTTTGCAACTGCTCGACAAGGGACGCCAAGCGCTCTGCTTGCTCCGCATCGATTTTCTCGGCCATCAGGGATGTGGATACAAAAGTTGGCTCGAGGTTCGTATAGATGAGCGCCCGCATCCCGGTGGGCAAAACGAGTGAAGCGAGGAAATTCTTATCCAGACGGTGACCTCCGATGATGTACAAACTCTTGTCCGCCACGGTGGTGTTCGTACGAACGACGCTAAGGGAAAGCGATACGCCATCGGGCAGCTCTTCTTTCTTCAAGAATGCAGGGGTGTCATTCCAGTCCTTCACCGAGGTCACCCAGTCGTTTTTGTAGCCGACTCGAGCGGGAAACTGCGCCGAGGAAATCAGCACACCGTCATGATTCACGAACTCCACATAGTCCAGCCCGTGCTCCTGCGCGCTGCCAACTGCGTCGCGTACAAAAAGGGACAGGTCGGCATTCGGGCGGGAGAGGTCAATCGCCATGCGCTCGGTGAGGGTGGCTTCTGCAATGTTTTTTGCTTGATGGGCGATTTCCTCTCCGCGCTGGACGAACTCCTTCTTGAATTGCGCAACCAGGGCTTCGGTGCGCTCCGCGTCCAACGCTTCAAACGCGGACTGCGTGTAATGCGTCACCGCATAAGCAACCACCGATACGGACGCAAAAATGGTGAGCAACACAACAAGCAGCAATTTCGTTCGGAAGCTCATGGTTTAGCTCCGAGGGACGCGGCAGGCAGCCGGCTGGCAGGAGCCGCCGTACCGTTGTTCGCGCTGAGCCCGCGAGAATGCGAGGGGGACAATTTTAGCTTGGCAGACACGGGTTACGTGCTGATGATATCACGGCTCTGAATGAAGGATTGTCCTCCATTCATTAGAGTTGGGAGTTAGAACTCTTCGGACCACAAATCTTTTTCGTCGTTGGCCCAGCGCTGCAGGTTCTCGATCACCCGGGAATCGATTCTCGGCAGCCGAACCTCGTGCAGCGGCGCGTGCGTCACTGAGGCAATCGCGGGTGCAACAAAGACGCAAGTCGCGAGTACCGTTGCTGCAACCATCCGCCTGCAAAACTTTCTTGCGATCCTTTCGATGCATGCGTCGCTTGGAACTCCTGGCGAAGTCTTCATGGTCTTTTCCGTGGAGCCCTATATCCCGCTCTCCGTCGATTCCCTCCTTACAATTTCTGACCGCTAGCCGGGTGGCACGGAACGCATTGCCGGGGGAGGGGCCTTTGGCTGAAAGGGCTAAGCGCGGCGGTGCTTGCCTTCTTGCTCGTTGACCGCTTGCGGTCACCAGTACCTTGGCCGCTTGCGGTCACCAAGGCCAAGGCCCTCCTCCTTCCTACATCGCGTCCCGGGCCACCCACAGGGTATTGGCTAGCGGAACCCATTGGCACAACCATTCCTGGCGGCCCGAATCTCTTTTCTCTGGATCACGTACCGGGGAGCGCGCCCCAGAACTCGCTGACGCGTATGTCCGCCGCTCCGTCGAGAATCATCACGAAGCCTTCCGTGGTCAGCACCATCAGGATGCCGAACGCCGTCAGCTGCAGCGCCGTCCGCCAACGCACCGGCCGTAAAGGGCGGCGAGCCAGCGCCCCCACCTCCGCACCGGACTCGTCCGACTTTCTGCGTGAAAGCAAACGGCGCAGTTGTTCCGAGAGATAAATGTCGTAAGCGGCCAGTGCTCCTGCGCTTCCGAAGAGTGCTACGCCCAGAACCATCAGCAAGTACTTCAATGCCAGCATCTCGTTACTCCCTTCTTTCCATTTCCAGGAGCGCCGCGGCGGACCGGTTACCGCTGTCGCCGCCGCTCACGTTGGGCCGGACAATCCCAGTCGCACAGGCTTTAGTTCACGCTGAGTGAAGCGTCTCTTGGGCTCCGGACGGGTTTGCGGAGCGAGCAGTCTGCGTCCGCAAATGGTTCTCGCGCTCAACGTTCCGCGACGAAAGCCCGGGCTAGTTGCGCCGTCCCGCGCGCCAGTTCTGTCCGCATGGGAATCCTTTGCGCCGTAGCCGGTCGCATCATCAAAAGAGCTGCCTCCAGGAACAACCACTGCAGCCCAACCGCAGCGGCGGCCGCAAACATCGTGGTGATAACGAGCGTTGCGAATTGCAGCATAGCGACCATGGCGTGCCTCCCGACTTGCGATTTGGGGAATCGCACGGTCAAGCCCAATCTCAATCTATTGATAGATAAGGACTTACGAAATGGAAAGGCCTGGAAAACTGTGGGGGCTGGCACACGCCGTGTCGCACCGGACGCGCCGTTCAGGTTAGCGCTCTGGGACCGGCTATCATCGATTCGCCTCCGCGATAGCGCGCTTAAGGCAGCGAACTCAAGTCCGACCGGACGGAAAGTTGCGGCTCCGGCGAAACAAGGCGCCAAACTTCCAAGAAGCAGCCCAAGAAGTCAGCCTCTAAACGCAAGCGTCGGTGTCGGCTATTCGTCCTGGCCTTCCGGTGTTCACCAAGTATCGGGCCAACCGGGCCCCCTGGCTTCTTCTCCGTGACCTTAAGCGAATCTCTATCTTGTGTCCGGACCCTGCGGTCACTGCCGCGAATTCAACGTCAGGACTGGTTTTTCCGGGTGCCAATTCGGGAAGGCCTCCTTCCATCCCTCGGCAAACAAACCACTTACAAGTAATCATTGACAGACGGTACCAATATGCTATAATGGTTTCGTTAAGTCGGCACGATTCCTTCCCCTGCCCGCCGTATCCTTGGCGAACGAGGGTGCCCTGCCCACAATGCTCGCCCGCCCCGCAGTCCTTCTAACTCCACCAACATATTCGCGTCCGAACCAATTCCTCTCTCGCGAACAGATTGTGCGCGAAAGTCCTCAAATTCCGTTGTTTGTTTTCAAGCGTTTACACACTCTTTCATTTTCCGTATCCTGTAAGTCCTGTGTTTGCCACTCTTGCGAAAACTGCCGGGTGTATACCAACAATTCCCGTTATGAAACTCAACGCTCTGCCCACGCTACTTCAACCTCCATCCTTCAACCCCTAACCCCTGTCTTTTCACATTCTTCCGCACTCTTTTGCACTCGCGCAAAACTCAACTCCTTTGTTTTCAAGCGATTCCGCACTCTTTGCAGAAAACCACCCGGGGTGGGGGGAGGGGCTTTTGACAGGTCGTATGAGACTCTCCTTCCCCGCTTCCATCGATGTCTTGTGCTAGGCTAAACGTTGGAACACTCATGAATCGCGGATCAGGCTTGCGCATCGGCAAAATTCTCGGAATTCCCATCTATCTCCACTCCACTTGGGTTTTCATTTTTCTGGCCATCACCTACATCATTGCCTCGCACAGCGTCGTTGCCCAGCATTACAAGATTCGCGTCGTTTCCATCACCCTATTTCTCTTCGGAGGCTTGGCGCGCATCGAGCGCGAGCCTTCCAACGCCATTCAGGAATTCAACATCGCGATTGCCGGACCGCTGGCCAGTGGCGTGCTCTCTGGTGGATTTTTTGGATTAACGCTTCTCTTCCCTTATAGCCAGACCGTCGGGGCGCTGGCCACCTGGCTTTGCCGCACGAACGCCGCGCTTGCCGTTTTCAATCTCTTGCCGGGATTTCCTCTGGACGGCGGAAGAATTTTCCGCGCCATGGTTTGGGGAGCGACCAAGAATTTTGAGAAGGCCACTCGCGTCGCGGGTGCCAGCGGAAAGGTGATCGCCTACATGATGATTCTTGCCGGCGCATGGGGTGCCTTGAACGGGTCTGTTCAAAATGGGCTCTGGTTCGTGTTCATCGGCTGGTTCATCTTAAACGCCGCGCAGGAAAGCGTCTCTCAAGTGGCCATCCGGCAAACTCTCGCTGGCCTCAGCGCGGCCGACGTCATGAGCAAGGAGGTGCCCACAGTTCCGGGACACATCACCCTCGAAGAATACGGCGCCGAAGTGCTCCGCACGGGCCGCCGCTGCCATCTTGTGGTCAACGAAGATCGTTTCTCCGGCATGATGAATGTTCATACTCTCAACTCGATCCCGCGACACGAGTGGGCCCACAACTCCGTCCAGGCCGCCATGATTCCGCGCGAAAAAATCCTCTGGACGTCGCCGGATGAGCCTCTCTTGCGTTTGCTCGAGCGGCTCCTGAGCGCGGACGTCAATCAGATGCCTGTCGTGAGCGGTATCGCCGGCGGCGCGCCCCAAATTGTTGGCATCGTCACGCGCGACTCCATCCTCCGCGTGATGCAAACGCGCTCTGAACTCGGCCCGCTTGCCACAAGCAGGTAGCTGCATCCGTTCCCAGCATCGTTTTTTTGTCGGGATTTGTTCTTCGGGAGAGGGAACATTTCAATCCGCAACCGCCGATTGTTTCCCTGTGAACGCGGCCCCCGCTTCGCGTCCCTGCCGCGACTCCAGTGAGACACGCACTCCATGCCGTGGCCGCAGCGTGATCGACGCCAGCGGCACCACGGGATGATTCGCGACCAGACGCAATCGGAATTTCCGCGCGATCGTAGCCAGAATCAGCGTCGCTTCCATCAGCGCAAAGGTATTCCCAATGCACTGGCGCGCCCCGCCACCGAACGGAAAATATGCGAACCGCGGCAATCGCTTCAATAAGTCATCATTCCAGCGCTCCGGCCGGAACTCTTCCGGCGCGTCGTACCATCGCGCGTCGCGGTGCACTACCCATTGCGCCATCGCCACGCCCATTCCTTTCGTAACGGGATACCCCGCAATTTCGTGGTCCTCCACGACCAGCCGCGCCAATCCCCACGCAGCCGGATAAAGCCGCAGCGATTCCGTGATGACGTGTCCCGCGTAAGGAAGTTTTGGCAAATCATCGAGAGCAGGAGCGCGATCGCCGAGGATGGCGTCCAATTCCGCATGCAACTTTGCTTCAACCGCTGGATTTTGCGCCAGCAGCCACCAGGTCCAGGAAAGCGTGCTTGCAGTAGTCTCGTGACCCGCCAGGAACAGAGTGATCGTCTCATCACGAAGTTGCCGGTCCGTCATTCGCGAACCGTCTTCGTCCTGGGCGTGAAGCAGCATCGAAAGCAGATCGCCCGCATCGCGGCCAGACGCGCGCCGTTCCGCAATAATCCGGTAAAGAATGTTTTCGATCTGCGCCACTTCCCGTTTCACACGCAAATTCGCCGGCGTCGGCAGCCAATGCGGCACAAAGATCGCGCGCCGGAAATTTGCGCCGATTTCCAGCAACAGCTCCAACGATTTCCCCACTTCTTGCGCGTCGCGTTCGACGTCGGCGTCGAATAGCGTTTTCCCCACGATCTGCAGAGTCAGCCGCATCATTTCCCGATGCACGTCGCGCTCTTCCCCGTCTCGCCAGCCATCCACCAAGCGTTGCGTGTATTCCACCATCGTCGCCGCATAAGAAGCGATTCGCGCGCGGTGAAACGCCGGCTGCGCCAGCCGCCGTTGCCGCAGCCAGAAATCTCCCTCACTGGTCAGCAAGCCTTCGCCAAATACGTGCCTGTTCGCCCGCAGCACCTTGCCCTTTGAGTATTTGCGCGCGTTGGTAACCAGCACTTCTTCGATCAAGCCGGGATGGTTGATGAAAATCGTCTTGAAATTCAGGACGCGCAGTCCCGCGACGTCGCCATATTCGCGGGCGATCTTGGTGAAATATTCCAGCGGATTGTTGTTGAGCGGCCCGAACGACCATCGTTTAAGCCCTTCGGAGGGGCCGTCGGGAAATTTCCTGCGGGTCGCGCGCCACATGCCTTGATGCTATGCCGGCGTTCGCACGGCGTCAACGCAGCGCCTTGAAGCGCTCAGGCTTCGCGCGCGCGGAGCGCCCGGATTCGAAAGCCGCCGCGCTGGAAATCGACATTCACGTTTGAAAATCCCGCGGCCGTCAATCTAGCGAACACCGACGGCGGCGTCACAGGCACAAACGTGCTGCGGATGTGCCCCACTCTGTGCAGCCATCCATCCTGAATCTCAAACGCGACGAACACGCCGCCTGGCCGAAGCACCCGCCAAATTTCCGCAAAAGCGCGATCCTGCAGCTCTTTCGAACGCAAGTGATGAAGCATGAGAATCGCAATCGCGGCGGAAAATGCCGCGTTCGAAAACGGCAGCGCCGCCGCATCCCCTTGGATGACGGCCGCGTTCGAGCCATCCACAGACGCGCCAAGCTTGGCCGCAAATGCATGGTCGTACTCCAGACTGGTGACACGGTTCGTGAGGTGGCCCAACTCCTCCGTCGCCGCTCCAGGCCCCGCGCCCAACTCCAGTACGTGTTCGCCCAGCTCTGAGCCTTGCAAAATCCACGGCAGAAGTTGCCGCCGTGTCACCCATCGCCAGAACCGTGACCCGCAAAACCACGTTTCGTATGCGTTCATTGAGGACTCGACAGAATTCGATGAGAATTTTAACTTAGCGGACGTGCCCTCAGCTCGATTCCGTTTTGACGATCCGGCGGACAACCTTCAGCGGCCAACTGACTTCATCATTTGCTCCGGATAGCGCAATCCCGCCGCGGCGCCACGCGGCGACACTTCGTCGATGCGGCGCAGATCCTGTTTCGTCAGCGACAAATTCAAAGCGCCGGCATTTTCTTCCAGATACTGGCGGCGCTTCGTGCCCGGGATGGGAATGATGTCTTCGCCATGGGCGAGCAGCCACGCAAGCGCGAGCTGGCCGGGCGTGTATTTCTTTTCTTTGGCAATGGCCTCGATGCGCGCGACGAGATCCAGATTCTTCTGAAAATTTTCTCCCTGGAACCGCGGCGAATTGCGCCGATAATCGTCCGGCGCAAAATCCTCGAAGCGTTTGATTTGGCCTGTCAGAAAGCCGCGGCCCAGCGGGCTATACGCGACGAAGGCGATTCCCAACCCACGGGCAGTGGCCAGGATTTCGTCTTCCGGGTCGCGGCTCCATAGCGAATACTCTGTTTGCAACGCAGCGATCGGGTGCACCTTGTGCGCGCGACGGATGGTGTCCGCGGAAGCCTCGGACAATCCTAGGTATCGGACTTTACCGGCATGCACAAGCGCCGCCATCGCGCCGACGGTTTCTTCAATGGGCACAGACGGATCGACGCGATGCTGGTAATACAAATCGATGGTTTCAACGCCGAGGCGCTTCAAGCTTGCATCGCAAGATTGGCGCACATATTCCGGACGGCCGTTGACGCCGCGCACGGCGGGATTGGCTTTGTCGCGAACGATTCCGAATTTAGTAGCGAGAAAAACCTTGGCGCGGAACGCACGGATGGCCATGCCAACCAATATTTCGTTGTCGCCATAACCATAAATGTCCGCGGTATCGAGAAAGGTGACGCCGAGTTGGATGGAACGATGGATGGTAGCGATGGATTCCGCGTCGTCACGGGCTCCATAGAATTCCGACATCCCCATGCAGCCCAGACCCATTGCCGAGACGAGAGGACCTTTTTTTCCAAGTTGGCGCTGTGGCATGAATTTCTCCTCGCTGAGATTCATCCGGTTGGATGAAAAGTCTGCGCGTTCCGGTACAGATTATGCCACCAGCACGATCGCGCGTCCTTCGCTACAATGAAAGTGGGCCATGCCACACGCGCGTCCCGCTCCATTTGGCTTGTTGATGGGTTCCTCTTCCCAAGATGTCTCCGCGCTATTGGCTCCGTCTTCAGCGGCGCCCGTCGTTTATGACAGGAGAGTGGCATAATGCGGCGGCAGAACGGCGAGGGATGAGGATGAAGCGACACGTGCTGTCCGTAGTGATGAGCCTCATGGCGGCGGTCATCAGCGGAGCGATTTTTGTGGCCGCGCTGTTTCATGAATTCGCGCTGGTGGAAATGGCGGCGAGCATCCTCACCGGGCTGCAAGTTTTTTTCTTGAGTTCGGCGATCGGCGACTTGCTGGAGAAAAGGAAAGAGTCGAATCGGGCGAGGAATTCGGCGGTGGTTCTGGCGACGATCTTCCTGGTGGCGTTCTATTCCTTCAGGCGGTATTTCCGTTAAATGCGGATTCCAAGGTTGTTGTAACCGCACGCAAATCGCTAACGCCACACTGAGCAAGAACCCTGCGGCTCTCGATAAACTACGGAAGGAAATTCAGAATCCACGCGCTTGCACAAAGCGCATGGACGATGTCTTGCGAAAGAGCCAAGGCTACGCGGCGCCGTCCGCTTATTTGGATGCGCCGCCGACCATGCAATCCGAAGAGCCCCTGCTGAGCGGCACAGGCGGAAGGCCCCGTCAAAAGATGCGCATTGGCTCAGTAGTTCTGAGATTTGGCATCGCCCTTCGGAGCTGCGAACGAGCTGATGACCACCTGGTCATAGATGATCTCGGAACTCATCCATCCTCCATAGGCAAGGAGAGCGAAGAAAATGACGGCCAAGAGATACCGCTTCTTCGAGAAAAGTTGAGTCTTGACGCCCCTTACTACCAGAATTGCTCCGAAGGTGACGATGGTGGCCATCAGGGCTTCCAGTACCGGTATATCGAAAATTACATGATTTAACAGATCCTGCCAGCCATTGAGGAGGGCGAATAGCGCGAAACAAATGGCCAGCACGGTACCGAAAACAGCCCTAACCCGATGAGCGGGATGGCCGTATGCGGGAGCGAAGTAGGCAAAAAGGCAAATAAGGGACAAAACGAACCCACTGAAGACCGCGCCGCGAAGCACCACAATCCGTTCATGCAACTGCCTGAGCTGTTCCGCTTTATCGGTACCTTGGTTCAGCAGCTTGCTTTCTTGCAACTGAAAGAGACTCAATATTTTGTCCTTTTTGCCGTCATCCTCTGATGCCGAATGGTCTGCTTTTTTGAAGGGAGAGGGCGCCCACAGCCGCACAAAAGTCCATATTCCGTGTCCTATTCCATCTTCGAACATGGGCGCCCAATGGGAGCAGTGGCGGGGGTTGAAGTCGTCTTCTGGAAGATGCCCGGGCACTGCGGTGTAATGAATACCCTGAAGCAGTACTTGTTGCTGAGTGAAAACCTGACAACGGATGGCGTTTTCGGGAAGCGGCCAGTGCTCGTCGTTTAGCAACTGGGTTGATATGGGGAGAATGGCCGAACCGAGGCAGTAGGCCAGGGTCAGGACGGCCACACCAAGCAGGGTTTGATTGTCCTTTGCGTATGCGGGGATGCGCCGAGAAAGAAGGTCGATCAAAAAGTCGGGGGAAAAAAGATAAGTCGCAACGCCTAACCAGACAAAGGCCAGGAGGCCTACGACGATGGTTTCGAATGCGAGCTTGAAGACGTCCATATAGCCGACTGAAGGCTCTGTCAGATAGTGCCGCTCACGTCTTTATCGTTTCAGGATTCGCTCCGTGGGTGGCTTGCTTAGTGCCCCAGGCCGTACGTTCCTTCGCCGAGCGCATGGGATGGCCTTTCTCAGCGCGAGGCGAAAACCTCTTTTGTTGCGGAGTAGACGCGGCGGAAGGCGGAATAACCGGCGTTGAGAGTGGCGACCGCTGCGGGATCGGGGTGGACGCGAGAGGCGACGCGAACTGTGGCGGAGCATGCGGCGTCGACGGTGGGCCAGAGGCCAGCGCCAACGCCAGCGAGGAGGGCGGCTCCATAGGTGGCGCCTTCCTCGGCTTCAACGATTTCAACGGCGTGGCCATAAACATCGGCCTGGATCTGGCGCCAGAGCGGTGAGCGCGCGCCACCACCACCGAGGCGGATGGTCGTGACGGGGACATTCATTTCGCGGAAGAGGGTGAAGGTGTCGCGGAGGCTGAAGGCAACTCCCTCGAGAATGGCGCGAACGACATGGGCGCGGGTGTGCGAGGCGGTGAGGCCGACGAGCGCGCCACGGGCGCTGGAGTCGAGATGGGGAGTGCGCTCGCCCATCAGATAGGGTGTCCATAGTAGTCCATCGGAACCAGCGGGGATTTTGGAGGCTTCGGCGGTGAGCTGGTCGTAGGATGCACGGGCTCGGCTGGAGTTTGTGGCGAACGTGTCTCGAAACCAGCGCAGGGAGAGGCCTGCGGCCTGCGTCACGCCCATGACGTGCCAACGTCCGGGAATCGCGTGGCAGAACGTGTGGACACGACCGTGCGGATCGAGCGCGGGGCGGTCGGTGGCGGCAAAGACGACGCCAGAAGTGCCGATGGTGGCGCTGACCGCTCCGGCCGCGACGATGCCCATGCCGGTGGCTCCGGCCGCTTGGTCGCCCGCACCCGCTACAACCGGCGTGCCAACGCGCAGCCCCGATTCCGCTGCTCCTTTGCCGGAAATTTTTCCGCAGACTTCGGGAGATTCGTGGAGGGAAGGCAGCAAGCGCTCATCAATTTCGGCGGCCTGCAACATTTCCTGTGACCAGCGGCGATGGGACACGTCGAGAAGCAGCGTGCCGGAAGCGTCGGCCATGTCAGTGGCGCGTTCGCCGGTGAGACGAAACCGGACGTAATCCTTCGGAAGCATGACAGAGCGAACGCGTTTCCAGTTGCCGGGTTCGTTCTCGCGTACCCAAAGCAGTTTTGTAAGCGTGAAATTGGCCAAGGCGGGATTGCAGGTGAGCTGAACTAAACGTTCCTGGCCGATTTTGGCGGTCAGATCGCGGCACTGCTTTTCGGTGCGGACGTCGCACCAGATCAACGCGGGACGAACAACGCTTCCCTGCTCGTCCAGCATAACCGCGCCGTGCATTTGGCCGGAGAAGCCGACACAAGAGATTTCTTCGGCGCTGAGATTGGCGCTCGTGATGGCCTTCTGAACCGCGATACAGGTGGCTCGCCACCAGTCTTCCGGGTGCTGCTCGGCCCAGCCGATCTGGGGCGAAGCAAAGGGCTGGTGTTCTTCGGTGGCGGAGGAGACCATGCGGCCGTGGCCATCGATGACGACGGCGCGCGTTCCTCCAGTACCAACGTCAATCCCGAGTACGTAAATAGAACCTCCCCTCAACAACCGGCGTCGCTTGCCCAGCATATTGGGAGAGAGCCTATCTCACTTCGTTGCTCATGAGAAAGAGCGGGCGCATTTCGAAGCTGGCGTATTGCGGGCGAAGGCGGTCGGTATTGTATTGTTCCTTGACGTTGACGACTTTCTTCGTGGCGGTGACCGTTTCGAGAGGAATGTTGTCATAGTGGCCGTTCTTGAGGACGACGAGACGGCCGCTGACATTCTTTAAGAGGAGATCGAGAGCGAGATTGCCATAGGCCATGGGAGCGATGGAGTCAATGGCATCGGGATCGCCGCAGCGGACGAGATAGCCAAGCTTCTGGTTGATGACGTCGATTTTTTTGCCGTTGTTGAATTTCGCGGAAACTTCCCTAATTTTTTCGCCGACGATTTCGCCGATGCCGCCAAGCTTTTTGTGGCCGTAAGCGTCGGCGCTTTCGCTCTCGAAGACCATTTCGCCGCCTTCGAATATGGCGCCTTCGGAGACGAGGACGATGGAGTAGCGGCTGGGATTTTTGCGGCGGTCGGCGACGAGCAGTTCAGTAAGATGCTCAATATTGAATTTGTACTCCGGAATGACGCAGCGATTGGCAGCGCCGGCCATGGTGGGAAGCATGGCGGTGAAACCCGCGTACCGGCCGAAGACTTCGATGACCATGAAACGCTCGTGGGAGCCGGCGGAGGTGCGGAGACTGTTGACCATTTGAATGGTGCGGGTGACGCAGGTGCTGAAGCCAATGCAGTAGTCGGTGCCGGGGACATCATTGTCCATGGTCTTGGGAATGCCGATGACTTTGAACCCTTCTTTGTGGAGACGAACACCGTAGCTAAGCGTGTCGTCGCCGCCGATGGGGATGAGAGTGTCGATGCCCAGCCAGGCGAGGTTTTTAAGGACTTCAGGGGTGAGGTCGTTTTTCTCAGCGGTGAATTTGTCTTTTAGATGCGCGGGGACGCTGGACTTCGCGACGCGGCCGGGATTGGTGCGGGAAGAATGGAGAAAAGTGCCGCCGGTGCGGCCGGCACGATCGACGGTCTCTTCGTCCAGGAGAAAGGAATTGTCGGAATTGTCGTAATCCTTCTCGCGGACCATATCCACGAGGCCGGCCCAGCCGTGGCGAATGCCGATGACCTGATAGCCTTCGCGAATGGCGCGAAGGGTGACGCCGCGGATGGCGGGATTCAGACCGGGAACGTCACCGCCTCCGGTGAGGATACCGATCACGCCTTTCCTGGTGTTGACGTTAGCCATGAGATGACGAATCGCCCTTTCGTGGGATGCGGAACAAAAAATTATGCTCCACGGAAGGGTTTTTAGGAAGAGTGAAGGCGGGATTCGTTTGTTGGGAACGATGGATTCAAATAATTGATTTGGAAATTACGGCTCGATTCTTGTGCCCAGGACACCGAGGAACTTTGCCAGCCAAGCGCTGAGCGCAGGCCAGGCGGGCCCGGTGACGAGGTTGCCGTCTGCGATGGCGTCGGTCATGGGGAGATTGACATACGTGCCGCCAGCGAGAGTAACGTCAGGGCCGGTGGCCGGATAAGCGCTGCACTTCTTTCCTTGCAGGACTCCCGCGGCGGCGAGGACTTGCGCGGCGTGGCAAATGGCGGCGATCGGCTTATTGGCCTTTGAGAAGTGGTGGACGATTTCGATGACGCGGGGAATCAGGCGAATGTATTCCGGGGCGCGGCCGCCGGGGATGACGAGGGCGTCGTACTCTTCGGGCTTGATCTGGTCGAAGGTGGCGTTGAGAGCGAAATTGTGGCCGCGCTTTTCGGTGTAGGTCTGATCGCCTTCGAAATCGTGGATGGAGGTGGGGACGAAGTCGCCGGATTTTTTGCCGGGACAGACGGCATGAACGGAGTGACCTACCATGAGTAACGCTTGAAAAGGGACCATCACCTCGTAGTCTTCAACGTAATCGCCGACGAGCATGAGAATGGACTTCTTGGACATGGCGGCCTCCGAAACTCGAAAAGAATAACAGACATTCAGATGCCGATGAAAAATTCCTGGCTATAGGAATCGAGAGCCGCTTCTCCTTGCGTCGTGGTGACTAGGGATGCGCGACAGAGGCATTGCCGGGGCCTCCGACTTGCTGGGGACGCGGAATCCGCTGGTCGGCGGAGGGAAGAATTGGAAACGGGGCGTGAGGCTCGGATTGATACCAGTAGGCAACGGAATAGTAATTGTCCGAGCGGTGATTGGCGTGGCCGTGCTCAATGGTGGCGCGGATTGATTTTGTGAATGGAATTGGCGAATCCAGGTGGAAGCGATACACAGACGACTTGCTGCCAGCGCGTTCTTCCCCCACAACGGGAGCGCCGTAAAGCCGATAGGAGAAGGAGTGACCTCCAAAATCCCATGCGCCAAGGAAATAATCTTCCGAACCGGTCCCGGCAATCGAGGGACGCGCTTCGCCATCCATGAAAAACATGTCGTCGCCTTCGCCCCACCAGCCGTCCTGATTTTGCAGGACGGACATGGTGACCCCGACGAAGTGCCCGCGACCCGTGGCGTCCAGCCAGACGTAATTGTCCTGGCCGTCGAGATTCGTTTTCCGGTCGACGTTGGGATCGCCATTGTGTTGCCAGTCGGAAGTCCAGCCGCGGTTGGGCTGGGCCTGACGGAACTGCGCGTGAAAGTAGAGAGTTCCTTGCGGGAGAGGCTGCGAGTACGCGCGATAGTCGAGATTGAAATAGAAGGCATCCACTTTTTGGTGGCCTTCGTTGGAAACGGTGATGCGGGCATGATTTTGAAACGGCATGCGGAAAAAAGAATTAAGAGCTTTGTCGCTGCCGACGGAGAGAAGCTCGGATTCCCAGCGATGGTATTCGCCGAGGCCAAGGCCAAAAAAATCTCCCAAAGGAGCTTCGACGCTCGGTGATGTCTCACCGTCCCAATAGATTCGCAGCACGAGTTTCTTGAGGTGGTAGACCTCGGGACTCGCAACAGTGAT
>WNFD01003331.1_pt1 | contig 26076 bp, 19 predicted proteins | sample 5400491 | NCBI WGS metagenome assembly WNFD01 (sample SAMN13153343, study PRJNA577476) | soil metagenome | isolation source: 120 cm saprolite under Douglas fir tree site 2 hole 2 replicate 2 | place: USA:California | collected 2015-04-18
GTAGCGGATCTGAAAGAACGCACGATCGGTGTCGAACTGTTCGGCCGCACACCAGCTTACGATACCGGTGAAGACGCCATCGTTCGCGTGACAGCCAGCGATGTGCGCAAACGCCTCGTGCAGCACTACAGCGGAGTCGGAAACACGTCAGAGTTTCGCATCAGTCTCCCCTCAGGCGGATACGTCCCCGAATTGATCCGGATTCCAAAGGCGTCCACTGAGGTGTTGGCTCATCAGATCTCAGTTGAAGAGAAACTGGTTGAGCCCCCTGGTCCGGAGTCTTCTTCACGGGGCGGTCCGGAAGATGGGACGTCGTCCGGCTGGAAATATTGGATATTGCCTCTCCTGGGGATCATCGCGATGGCGGTGGGCATCGCGCTCTCGATCATGAATCGACCTGGGCGAACCGCGATACCGGGGAAGTGGGTTTGGAGTTCGAGCTCAGCACCCTGGACGACGCTCTTCGACGGCTCTCGTCGCGTCTTCATAGTAGCCAGTGATCCAAACATAGAAGAAATTCAGAGGATTTCGCATAGCAGTTTGTCGCTCTCTGATTACGCCAACCAGTCCTATTTGCCTCCCGGCACGAGTAACCTCTCAACGTCCCAAATTAGCTTTATGAAGGAGATACTCCGCGGGAACAAAATATCGGCCTTCGACGGCAGCATCATCGCGAACAGACGAGAACTTCGTTTTTCTCGGTAGCCCTCGGTCCAACCCTTGGACGTCTATGTTCGATCCTGTCCTTGACTTCCAGTTTGCGTTTGATGATCGGACTCAGCGGGAATTTGTCCACAATGTGCATCCAGGACAAGATGAAAACATCGATTACATTCCCACCGCCGGCGGTTTCGATACAGGCGATTCGTTTGCCATCATCAGCGTCTTCCACAATCCTGGCTATGGAGGCCGAGTGCTAATCATCGCCGGCGCCAGTGGCGAGGGAACCGAAGCTGCAGGAGACCTGGTAGCAGATCCTTCTCGGTGGGCAGCCATACTCCAGTCCTGCCACATCGCGCAAGATGCATCGCGCCAATCGCTGCAAGTTCTTCTGCATCTACAAACAATGGCTGGTTCCTACGGTACAGTCAACACGGTGGCCTGTCATCTATTGGCCTCGGGAGACTAGCGAAGCCGAGAGCACAAATAGGCACCTCCGATCGTCAACAGGCGAGGACAGGGTATTTCATCGACGGAGCTTCGGCCTTTTGCATCTAGCCATACTCTGACCCGTTGAGTCTCAAGGGTGTAGAATCGCTGACTTCCCTGCCTCCTTTCTGAATGATGGGCTACTCGGAAAGTATGGTCCGCCGCCTTATCGCAAGCGAAAAGTGAGAGTGACAGGTTGCTCTGCGCAGAAGGGGGGTTCGTATGCGCACCCACTGTTGACGATGTAAGAGCAGAGCCCGTACATCGCGTTGTTCTACAGAAGGCATCCAGATCGCCGGAAACCGGCCTTCGGCCAGCAGCGTCCGGATCAGCGCCCGTCGCGTCGGTCATGCTTCTGCTTCTGCGGACATGTCGCTGTCCCCAGCGAAGGTACCGTGAGGCTCGGTTCGCTCAATCGAGACTTTCGCCTCGCCGCTGCATTTGTGCCCCAAGCTCGCGGGTTTCCCTGCTAGCCCAGGCGCGCTCGAACCTTCGCTGGGTGACCGACCTGGCACTCGATCTTCAGCGCTTCCATCAATTGGAGAAACCACTGCATCGATCCCGTCCCTTCGATGTCGATGCAACCGGCCCTTCCAGCCCAGAATGGAACTCCTGCACTGCGTCGCCTGCATGCTCCACCGTCTTCTCTACGATCTCCCGTGCGGCAGTATCCACCATCGAGATCGTCTGCTGTCGTGCGTGTAAATCCACACCTATGATCTGCATCTCGGCCTCCTTCGATCCGAGCCCTTGCGGTTGGACACCGCTTAAGTCTACCCGGCCTCGTAGCCGACTTCGTTATTTCATCAGGGCTTGGCACTCGATGATGAGTGATGTGGCGGCCCTTGCAAAGGGATAGAAAACGCCGCTTATTGTTGGCTCTTAGCGAGCTCCTAAAACGCATAGCCAAAGCCGACAGAGAAGATCGGAAAGAAAGATGCGTAGCTGAGGTTATTGTTATTGCGCGCTATGAATGCCGCGAGATTCTGCTGGAAACCCGCGTCTTGACTAACAGATTGACACCCGATAGCCGGCGGTTGCGTGGGGTCGCACGCACTGCCACTGAAGTTAACCTTCAATCCAGGTTGGCCCACATAGTAGAATCCCACTTCTACCGGAGTGCTTAAGTGGCTTCTCGTGCGGGGGATGATATTGCCGAACCCAAGCGTGAGGCCGGGCGAAACCTTACGAAACTCGACCGACCCGCTTCCGTGCAGAGGGTCAGTAAAACTGCTGATGTAATCTTGCCCGTTCAAGGTCACCGTACTGCCTGACGGAATCAACGCGGTTGCCTGAACCCGGTTGTTGTTTGCGAAGACCACCTGAGGACTCAGCCGAAACCGACCACCGAACGGAAACCAATCCAGAGACGCGTGTCCGGATCGCATACGGAGGTTGATGGCAACATTCGCTCCCTGCTCCTGGAAGGTGGTGGAATAGCCGAAGAAGTCAGAGCCTGCGCGAACATTGAAGTTCCTCGATAGAGGAGTTGTTATATCGAACCCTGCTCCTCCAAATCCCGTGTGCGAGTCGATGCCCACCCTGGAAAATGGTCGAAAGGGTTTGGGCGCAGCAGCGCCAGAAGGAGAAAGTCTTACAAAAGCTGTCGCAGCAGACTCTGTTTCGGCAGCAGCGTCGCTACTCGAGCTGAAGGCGTGCAACGGCTCGAAGGAGGAATCTGAGGCTGAAATGTTCTCAATGGCTCCGTGTCCGGACAGGCTTTGCGAGAATCCGCGATTGCTTGGGATAAGCATGGCCAGAACAAGTGCACCCAATGGAAATATTCGAGACTTCATGAGCGGGTTCTACCAGTTCGACAATCGCTTGGGCCTCGGATGCCATGGCCCCGCAATACGAAACTTGCAGTTGAGAAACCTCCTCTTCCCTCCCTCTATCGGCACGGCCTCGTGAATGCTGCAGATCAAATTCCCAAATTTCACCGGCGATGAAGGGGCGAGACCTTAGTCCCGCCGTGAGGTCAGTAACATCAACCATAGAGAGCAACTCTTGAGTGTTCCGCACTGGAGGTTGAGCCAGTCCAACGCGGCGTGAGTTTGAACCTGACTTTGAGTAGGCAATGTCCTGGCTAAAAGCTGTAGCGAAGGTTGAATTGGAATTGACGGGGAGCCAATGAAGCGGTGGGCCGGCGGAAGAGCGGCGAGTTAATACTGCCGATATAGCTGGTGCAATTGGTGCGGTTGAGGACGTTGAAGGCGGAGATGTCGGTCGTGAAGATCTTGGCCTTATCGCCCTGGGCGTGGGTGAAATGGAAGCCGTGATCCCAGAGGAGATCGAAGTCAGCGGTGCCGCCGGTCTGAAGGGTATTCCGCCCGACGCTAACTGGGCGAGCGTTGCCGAGACCCGGTGTGGAAGCTATCTACGCCGGTCGTATCGGTATAGGGGCTGCCGCTGTAGAGGGTGGCAGCGATGCCGAGCGTGAGCCAGTGGTCTGGGTTGATGTCGCCGATGAGATTGAAACGCTGGCGGCGGTCGGTATCGGCGCGTCCCCACTCGGCGGCAGGGTCGTACTGATCCTGCGGATAGAAGAGAATGCCGCCTGTATTGTTCCGATTGCTGGCCAGCGTGTATTGGGCTCGTCCCCTGAACCACCCGCCTACGCTCCCTTGAAGGGAGAGATCGAGCGCGTTGAGGATAGCGCGGCCAAAACCAACCCAAAATACCAACGCCCTGAGCCTATTTTCACTACTTAGCACTCTTTGAAGCCACCGACCTTGCCGTCTAACTCAATGATATTACATCAGTTACGTCACTCATGTTCAAAGGTGGGATATCGAGGCTGATGCGGAGGGATGATATCGGGGATCAATAGTGGCAACCCTGAAGTTACAAAGTGATTTAACTGCTGCTTCGCCTTTTTGGGTCGATAAGACTTTTTGAGGAGAAGGGAGATGTTTTATGCATGTCGCATTGGGTGTTGCTTTTGGAATGGTAGCCGTTGCACCGTTCTTTGGACGGTGGAGGGCGAATGTGTGGTTGAAGAAAAATACACCGGTTGAGCGGACGATTACCCGTCTGCCTGGACCTGTTTGTTAGAGCCGCGCGAAAACTAACGATATCTAAATCGATTTTCACCGTCGTAACGAATACATGGGCACCCGAACGCAATCATTTGGCGAAAACCGCCATCTCCCAACTGTGCAACGGCGAGCGGCACATTATCCGACTTGATCGGCTTAGGCTTCCGCAGCTTGTCGGTAATCAGATAGCTGCCGGTAACAGTCCGAATGGGGATAGGGTCAGATACGTGGACGTGCTAACCCTTATGGTTTCCGCAATGAAGCAGGCCACTGAAAAGATGGGAGCGATTTGCCTGGGAGCAGAACATTCCTCCCGCTCTTGGGAAGCCGAACTTCTCACAGTCCATCCGGTTCCCCTCAAATATAAGTCGAAATGAGCTCAAAATCCATAAACCCAACGTACCACCGAGCCGAAAGAGATTGTAATGGTTTATTCGATATGACATTCCACCTACGGCGATGCTTCTATATCGGTTTTGGCACAATCAACGACGCCCATATAGGGCGTAACAAAAGTCCACTGTTGTTCGGAAGATCATTTGCGGCACTATTAATTCTGGGTCTATTGGCCCCATTCGCAGTGGCGCAAGCCTCACCTACGGCCGAACGGCGTCTGGATGTACAACTCGGGGGCATGTTTTCTCTGGCGAACCCTGGAATTCCGAACGGTGCATCCGTCCTTTACGGACGTTGGAACTACAGTGGTGGCGGCGTCTATGCAACACTCGACCCACATCGGCGCTTCGGCTTGGAGTTGGGCGCCCGCGAACTGTCTGGCAGATACGTCAGCGAGCGCACGTATCTGGCAGGACCACGTTATTTCAAGTCATACGGACACTATGTTCCTTACGGCAAAGTGCTTTTGGGACGTGGAACTTTCAAGTTCCCGAATAGTATCGACGCCTTGTCTTTTACTGTAATTTCTTTCGGAGGAGGAGTTGACTACCGTATCAGCTCTTCCATTTACGTTCGCGGCGACTACGAATATCACCGATGGCTCGGTTTTACCGATAAGGTCCACAACTTTCCAGGCCCACTGACTCCCCAAGTTCTCTCAATTGGAGTCGCCTACCACATTCAGTAGTTGTTCCGGTCATCCTCGAAGGGCATGGGCAGTGCCCCAACGAGTTTGTTATGGAGTTGGATAGCGGCTCGAGTGGATGGATCAGGATGCCTGATGTTCCGACCAAGAAGAGTGGTAGTGACAGATGGTGGAACCACAATCTGAACCTTGTGGCTCGATGCTAGCGGTAAAACCAAACTACACAACACTGACGGCTGGATCTCACAATCTGGTCGTTACACATAACGGCGATACCAATTCCTCACACTCATGAGTGCGAGGGGCACGCCGATGTACTGATAGTAGGACTCGCGTCTTTTCGTTTTGCTGAGGCACAATTCATGAAGATCAACTCGACATTCAGGATCCTAGCATCGCTTGCGCTATTACAAGCTTTCCACGCGACATGGGCCCAACCTGCGAAGTTAGCGCAGATCGTGCTCCAAGCTACCCCAGTCGTGACGTTGACGGTCACTCCAACTACTGTAAGTTCAGGCAGCAGTGCTCGGTTTGACGTGAGTATTTCCGGTGTCCCGGCCGCGATCCCAACAGGGTCAATAAGTTATGTGCTCAAGCCGGCGAGTGGATCTGCCCCGCTAACTTCCGTCGTTTCGCTTTTCGATGGGGCGGCGTCTTGGACAACCAGCCCTCCTGCTGGCGACTATACAATCTCAGCTGTCTACTCTGGCGACACAAATTATCGTGCACAGAGCGCTTCCTCCACGGGCACAGTAACAGCTCCGCCGCCAGACTTCGATTTCTCCGTATCAACGCTAACAATCCGACAGGGGCAGACTTGGACCGGTATCGTACAGGTGAACCCTATCAATGGCTTCGCCCAGACGGTCACGTTCGCCTGTGCTGCGCCTTTGGCATTAGGATGCAGTTTCCCCACGACAAGCTATTCATTTGCACAGCCTAATGCGTCTAGTTCTACGACTGGAATACCGCTCACAGTCACTGCGTACCCTGGTCAGTTTACGAGTGCATCGTTGCTTATGCTAACGTTCCTATCACGCTCACGTAAATGGCGAAAACTGCGAAGGTGGATATGCATTGCTCTTGGAAGCGTCAGCCTATTTGCGATCTCCGGATGCGGGACGAGCGGCAACGCTGGATGGCAACCGATAACTCCTAAAGGCAAATATCAGGCTACGATCACTGGTGTTTCCGGCAGCCTAATACACACTAAACAGCTAACAATCATTGTTGAATAGCTGGCGTAGGCGAATTCAGTAGAGGGGCGCCATCTAAATGGCGCCGGTTCTCTCGGTTTTCCCTAGGTTGACGGATATCGTGTCCGGAAGCTGTCCTGTAGAACGACATGAACGCAATAGCCTAGCGGTCTATTCTTCGTCGACGACGCGAGTCGTCGATGGGCCACGCCCAAACATCGAATATGTTATCTAGCTACCCCTACATATTTCTTTCAGATAGAAGTGTCCTGTTGTGTGTCTTTTGACGATTAATAGCTAAGCACGACTGTAATGAAGGAGATCAGAAATATGCCTCCATTTTGTAAAGGGCTTACGGCCACCATTCTACTCTTGCTTACCGGTCCTCTTTTGGCGTCCGTAGCTAAGGCTACCAACACAACACTCGCGATTGCACCGGGAAATACCGTGGTTACTGGCGCGGTGGTCACGCTGACCGCGAACATAGCTAGCACTTCGGTGTCGACCGGGTCGGTTGTGTTTTGTAATGCATCTGCCGCTCATTGCGAAGATGCAGCCATTTTGGGAACTGCGACAGCTGTCAAGGTGAGTTCCACTCAACTCTCAGCAACGATCCAGCTACGGCTCGGAGTCGGGACACACAGTATCAACGCTGTCTTCCTGCCAACGTTATCTAATCTTGGAAGCATGTCTGTAGCACAGACTATTACCGTTACCTCCAGTCCGATCTACTCAAGCACCACTACTTTGGCTTCGAATGGGAGTGCAGGCAACTACGCTCTTAGCGGGACTGTGACTGGATTTGGTAGCCAGCCACTAGGAGGATCGCTAAGATTTCTGGACACGTCGAACGGTGATCTGCAAATAGGTGCAGCCTCTCTAGATTTGCCAACGTGGACATTCTCTTCTCCTGTATTTCTGTCTTCGGATACCTACCCAACTGCTCATGCAGTCGGGGACTTCAACCGAGATGGCAGGCTTGATTTGGTTACAGTAAGTGGTACGAGTACAGGTTCAATGTCTGTGTTGCTTGGTAACGGTGACGGCACTTTTCGGGCCAGAGTCGACTACCCAGCAGACGCAAATCTTACCTATATTGCGGTTGGGGATTTCAATGGAGACGGTAGGCTGGACCTGGTCACAGTGAGTGGTACGAGTGCAGGGCTAATGTCTGTGTGGCTCGGCAATGGAGATGGCACCTTTCAACCCAAGGCTGATTATTCAGTAGATGCAAATCCAAGTTCAGTAGCGGTCGGGGACTTCAACGGAGACGGCAAGCCGGATCTCGGGATACTCAGTTCACCGTCCAGTACAGGGCTCATATCCGTGTTGCTCGGCAACGGAGATGGCACCTTTCAGCCTAAGATTGATAATCTGGCAAATGCGACCCCAGTTTCAATAGCGATCGGAGACTTCAACTCGGACGGCAAGCCCGACCTGGCAGTAGCGTATAACATCGATACAAATGTCTCTGTATTGCTCGGCAACGGAGATGGCACCTTTCAGCCGAAGGTTGACTATCCAACCAGTACGGCCAGTAATTCGGTTAGGATCGGAGATTTCAATGGGGACGGCAAGCTTGACCTCGTCACTAACGATACCTCCACCGCCGTGGCTGTGCTTCTTGGCAACGGGGATGGGACTTTTCAGTCCAAAGTCGATTATCCAACTAGTTGGCCAGCTGAATTTTTTGTGGTAGGAGATTTCAATGGAGACGGCAGGTCAGACATCGCCTTTACGAACGGAGGTGTCGGCACTATATCCCTTATGTTTGGGAATGGAGATGGTTCCTTTCAACCGGACGTCAATCTTCTTGGTAGCGTGAATCATTATCCAATTGCGATAGGAGATTTCAACGGAGACGGTGTCCAAGACATCACAGGAGGTGGCTATAACGAATTCGTACTATTCGGAAAGCAGACCGCGAACTACAGCGCCAATGCCATTTCTGTCTTTGGCACAGGTACACACAACGTTCTAGCCGCGTATTCCGACGACGCAGGCAGGGTAGCAAGTCAATCGGCTACGGTTTCCCTCACTGGCTTACCGGGGACTACCACGATTTATCTTTCAACAAGTCAGAATCCTGCCCGTTATGGTAGTGACTTAACGATCAGCGCTGCTTTTACAGCAGTAGGTGGAGTAAACCCTACAGGTTCAGTAACCTTTAAGGACGGTGGGACGACGCTCGGATCAAGCATCATTTCCGGTGGCGTGGCGAGCTTCACCAGCTCCAGCCTGGCGATAGGTACACACTCGCTCACAGCTGTTTATAGTGGTGACGCCAACTATAATAGTGCAACCAGCATCGCTGTTTCGCAAACCATCAATCAGCTGAGTTTAGGCAGTTACGCTCCTAGTCAACCGGCCCTCGTTTTCATCCCCGGCCAAATCACAACAATCGTTGGGACAGGAGCGGGAGGAGGAAGTGGAGACGGAGGTCTTGGCACAAGTGCCCAGATCAACCAGCCGTACGGGGCGGTACTCGATTTCGCTGGTAACCTCTACATCTCTGATGGAGGCAACAACAAAATAAGAAAACTGAACACGTCGACCGGAATCATGACCACTTTTGCCGGGACAGGTACCGTTGGCTATTCAGGTGACGGAGGACCTGCGACCAATGCCAGGATCAACTCCCCCCGCGCGCTCTCAGCAGACCAATCGGGAAATGTCTACTTCGCGGACCGCAACAATCAATGCGTACGCCGCATTGACGCTGCAACGAACGTCATGACGACAGTTGCGGGTACTTGCACCTCTGCTGGTTATTCGGGTGACGGCGGACCTGCGACGATTGCCCGGCTAAACCAGCCCACGGATGTCGTCATCGATAGCGCAGGAAATATGTTTATCGCCGACTCCGGAAACAGTTGCGTTCGAAAAGTCGCGGTTGGAAGCGGCACGATCTCGACGATAGCCGGCATCTGTGCGTCACCTGGTTTTTCGGGTGATGGCGGACAAGCAACGAGTGCTCAGATGAATAGTGACGAGTACGTGGCTCTCGACAGATCTGGAAACCTCTATATCGCCGACACCGCCAATAACCGCGTCCGTAAAGTAGATGGAACGACTTTGGACATCACTACGATCGCTGGTACGGGTGCGGCTTCGTACAATGGGGATGGAGACCTTGCCACGGCTGCGGCACTCAATCTCCCTGCGGGTTTGGCGTTCGATGGCGCTGGCAATCTTTACATCGCTGACCGAGGCAATGACGTTATCAGGATGGTGAATGCTGCGACCAGCGGCATCACAACTATTGCCGGAACAGGTGGGGTTTCTGGATACGCGGGTGACGGAGGACCTGCTACGACTGCGAAACTCAACGCCGCCAATGGAGTTATGGTTTCACCGTCTGGAGTTCTTTACATCGTCGATCAGGGCAACAATGTCATACGCATGGTCGGACCGTCTGGAGTGTTGGCATTTGGGTCACAGGCCACTGGTACACAAAGCGCCTCAATGATCCAGACGATTGCCAACTACGGCAGCACTGCTCTGACCTTCAGCGCCGAACCGGTCGTTACCGGAGACTTCTCCATCCAAAGCGGGAATACATGCGGTGTATCCCCTCTGGCTCCCAGCGCAACTTGTAACTTAACTATCGATTTCGTACCGACCGCTGTCGGCGCAAGGGCTGGAACGGTTCAATTCAGCAACAATGGTATCCCGAACTCTCAAACCCTTTACTTGTCGGGAACGGCTACCATGGGAGCCTCATCAGTGCTGTTGTCGGGTACGCCGGATCCTTCCACATATGGAGATTCGGTAACGTTCAAGGCAAGCGTCCCATCCGGCGCTACCGGCACTGTGACATTCAAGGATGGCAATGAAACGCTCGGATTGGCATCGATCTCTGGCGGAGCGGCATCGATAGCTACAACCTCACTCTCAGCAGGTACCCACATCATCACAGGAGTTTACGGAGGTGACAGCAACTACGCAGGGTCCAGGTCCGCAAATCTCTACCAAACGGTCAACAAGGCGTCCGCCAACCTAAATCTAACCTCTTCGACCAATCCGTCCCCCTATGGTGCGGCGCTAACACTAAAGGCTACCATCGTGCCCGCAGCAACGGGAACTGTCACATTCGCCGATGGGTCAAACCAACTTGGGAGCGTGACGTTGAATTCGGGGTCTGCATCCCTCACGATCTCGAACCTGACGGCTGGATCACACTCCATTGTCGCAATCTACTCAGGAGATCCCAATTATCAATAGATAATTGCGAAATTACCTTCTCTAACGCTTGGTCGAGCGAGCCGCGGAAGATAAGAATCTTAACTTCCGGTACCGCCCGCTGGCCCGGCGCGAGCGAGACCTCCGGGTCGACGTGCTGGCACGTGAGTTCCGGGTTACTCCATACGTTGCCTATGGCGCGCGCGAAGCTGGCGACGACCCATTTGCGATCGGACGAAAGCGTGGCGATCATGGGTTCGTCAACAGCCCGCGACTTGTTGTATCTGGTCTCTCTTCCGGTCGCGTTGCCCACAATATTTCTGGGCAGAGCTGTAAACCATCGCTTGCAAGGAGACAGCTTCCTCAAGTACGTGCACTACGGCTTGATGTGTATTGGAATACTCTTGCTAGTCCAATCGGTTCGTCGGTGAAGAGGAATTCTCACGTTCACAACTGAACACGGGGGGCAATCTCGCTACCTATCACTACGCCTGCGTGGTCGGCGAACGATCAGGCAAGCTCGATCTCGACTAGTTCGCCCAAAAGCCCGTCGGCGAGACCGAGGTCGGTAAGATAGGGGAAGGGGTTGCAGGCAAGCGACATGCCTTCAAGTGTCTTGAAGATCCAGTACGGGAGCTTCCATTCGGCGACGCGGCCCGCCGCCTCGCGCACTGCAGTGAAGTCGGAGGCAACTTGCTCAGGTGGGTTGGGAGAGAGCATGCCGGCGATGGGGAATTCTGCAACGGAGAGCACCTTTCCGTCCTGCACGGCGACGATGCCTCCGCCGCAGGCTATCAGCGTGTTGGCGGCGAGTTGCATATCTTGAGGGTTGCCGCCGATGACGAAGAGGTTGTGCGAATCGTGCAGGTAGGTAGTTGCGAGCGCTCCATTGATGCGGGGAAGACCTTCCTGAAGGGCGACCTGCGGCGGAGCTTCGTGGCGTCCGTGGCGGTGCTGCACATAGAGGAGATTGAGATCACCGTTCGGCCCGTCGGCGGGCGGCAGCACTGCGAAGCCGTCGCGCACGTCGAGCTCAGCCACGCTCCACTCTGAGAAGCGAACCCCCTTGATGGTCTTCAGGCGGGCGCGCCCGTTGGTGGTCCCCTTGACCGGGAGGCGGAAGTCCTCGACGCTTCGGGGCGGAATGTGCACGCTGCTAGCGGGCGCGGCGACAGATGGTGGGATTACGGGGTGCAGCATCCTGCCGTTCTTCGCGGCGTGGCGGCCAGAGACGAAGACGTCCGTGACCGTGATGGCCTCGAGGTCGCTGAGGATGACGATATCGGCGATACGCCCGGCACAGACCGCCCCGAGATCTCGACGGCCAAGATGCAGCGCGGCGTTTAAGGTGGCGAAGCGAATGGCGTCGAGCGGCTTCATACCGGCGGCGATGAAGCGGCGGAGGACATCATTAATGCCTCCGAAGGCGACAAGATGATCGGGCGGCACATCGTCTGTACAGAGCATGATCTGTGAGGAGAGGTGCGGCAGCACGCGAAGCGTCTCGACGATGGGCGGAAGGACGTAATTGTGGGAACCGCGAATCTCGATGGCGAGGCCGGCGCGCAGCTTCTCAAGCAGGTCTTCACCCGAAGTAATCTCATGGTCGGAGCCGATGCCCGCGGCGAGATAGCCCTGCAGGCGCGGGCCTGTCAGGCCGCGGGCGTGGCCTTCGACCAGCTTGCCCGAGGCGTGGCCCTCTTCAGCGATCGCCACCATCCGCGCCGAACCGCTGAGCACTCCGTTCATGTCCATCATCTCGGCGACTCCGATAACTTCCGGCCAGGCGAGCATCTCGCGCATCTCGGCACGGTCGAAGCTGGCACCGGAGACCTCAATCGCGGGTGCCGAAGGGACCGACGAGGGTGCCTGGATCAGACAGCGCAGTGGCAGGTTACGGCTAGAATCCGTGGCGTAGCGGACACCTTCGATGCCCATCACGTTCGCGAGTTCATGAGGGTCCCAGAAGGCGGTCGTCGTACCCTGCGGAACGATGGTCGCGGCATAGTGATGGGGCAGCATGTGCGAACTCTCGAAGTGGACGTGCGTGTCGATAAAGCCGGGCGCGATGAAGCGTCCCTCCAACTCGTGAATCACAGTTGCATCGCTACGGGTTCCGGGTGCATGGACGCTGGCAACCATCGGGCCGACGATTCCTATGTCCGCGGGACGGATCTCCCCGGTGATGACGTCAATGAGTTGGCCGCCTTTGAGCAGAAGATCAAAAGATGCGCTGCCCTGCGCGGCCTGGACGGCACGGCGGCGCGTGAGGGAGTCGATCTCGGGCTGCCATTGGGTTGAATTCATCGGAAGCTCCGTGTACCCATCGTATCTCGATGGCTCATTTCTCGGGAAGTGGCGCCGGGTTCTGCGCGTGCGGTGTGGGTGCGGTGAACAGGGCGACGAGGTCCTTCTCTAGGAGAGCGGCGTCGACGTCGATCTGCACGTGCACCTTTTGCAGCGTCAGGTTTGGCTTGTCGTTATCAGAGAAAGTGAGGACATCGCCATAGTTCGGACCGTGGTTCACGTTGACATCCATATAGACGTGGCGGGCTTGCACGGTGATCGCCGGATCGAGCCATGTTGCCGCAGCGAGCTCATCCCATGCGTACTGGGAAGAGTTGTTGTGTCGGGCGTACTTGATCAAATACTGCGCGGCAACGCTCTTCGAGCCGGCAATGTTGCTCAGGACCCCGCTGAGGTGCGTTTGAATGGAAGCATCGATGGTGGTGACCGTGATCTTCGACCACGTCGCGTTTAGTGCGATGCTCGCGGCCTCCGGATCGAACCAGAAGTTGAACTCGTGGCGCGGGGAGTTCACCCACTCCGCCGCCTCGGTGTGGGGATTGATGCTTCCGCCCATGATAACGAGCTCCTGCGCCAGTTCGGCGAAGTGAGGATCGAGACGGATGGCGAGTGCGATATTGGTGAGCGGGCCAGCACCGTAGATCGTCACCTGGTGCGGATGCAGATGCACCATGCGGACCATGAAGTGTGCGGCGTCCTCGTCGTCGGCCCTGGTCGTGGGATTGCCCTCCTGGAGCTCGGGCACTTCATCCCAGCGCTGTTTGTTTCTCTCGTTCCACGCGCCCATGTAAGTCGTTTTGCCGAAGAGCTGCGAGGCGAGTCGGGTCCACTCCTGGGTGCGGATGAGCGGGAAGGCCGCACCGGGGTAGACCTTTACATCGGTGCGGCCCATCAGTTCGAGCAGCCGCAGAGCGTGGGCAACCTCGACGTCGCGCCAGTTGTCCCCGGAGACAACCGTGATGCCGAGCAGATCGACATTCGGGGACTGTAGGAAGACGAGCAACGAGGCCATGTCCGAGCCACCTGGGCCCGAGGCGTCCTGGTCGGCGATCACGTAACGCGGAGACTGGGCTTGAGCCGGCAGGGTGACGCAGCAGAAGGACAATGCGGAGGAAAGAGCTGTTGCAACTAGGGCTGGGAGACGCACGAACGTTCCTCCATCTTTCTCATCTGACTTCAGATTCCGTGCAAAAGCACCTGTGGACAGAGTTATCTGCCCGCAGGGGTTGGATCGACGGTGTGAGACATCGATTCTAGAACAGGTACTTGAGAGCGAACTGAATCTGTCGGTTCTCGTGGACGGTTGTTGAGATGGCACCGAAGGAGGCATTTCCGAAACCTTGATCCGGAAGTCCGAACTGCGAGTGATTGAGGATGTTGAAGAACTCGGCGCGGAACTCCAAATTCTGCGTTTCAAAGGTGGCGAACTTCTTGTAGAGCGAGAAGTCGACGTTAGTGCGCTGCGGACCGTATCCCACAGTACGCGGAGCGTTGCCGAGCTGCTGTGCCGTAGGCGCGGCAAAGCAGGCAGTATTGATCCACTTGTTCGCCGCGTGTCCTCCGGCGTAAAGATCACATCCGGCGACAAGGTCGGGACGGTTCGTGACACCTGAGCCGGAGGTATTGGTGGCCTGGGTAAATGCGAGTGGGAAGCCGCTGTGTGTTGTGATGATGCTGTTGACCTGCCAGCCACCGACCGCCCCGTCGGTCAGCCTGCCGATATTGGAAAGGAACATCTTGCCCTTGCCAAATGGAAGTTTATAGATGACGCTGGCCGTGAAGTTGTTGCGCAACTGCAGCGAAGAGAGGCCCCGGTCGGCATACGGCGAGATCGGCGTGCCGGCCGAATTACCTGGAGTGGAGATGAGCACAGGAAATCCGTGGTAGAAGCTTGAGCCGAGCGTTAGCGGGAAGTAGGTTGATCCCGGTAGTGTCGTGACCGCCTCAGAGAAGCCGTTGGTCATCGCCTGGCTGTAAGTGTAGGAACCGAGGACGTAGAAGTCGCGAAGGCGTTCCTCGATCTTGGCCTGCAGCGAGTTATAGACGAGCCAGCCATTGGAGGTAATGTCACTGATGCTGTTCAGCGTAGTGAAGGGGCGTCGCGCCGCTGTGTTGTTTCCAGCGCCAGGCGCGGCGCCGTTGAAGGAGCCGACGTTGTTGAAGATGCGCGTCGCGTGGGTTCCGGCGTAGGCGACGGTGAGGACCATGCCCTTGGGAGCGCCCTGCTGAAAGTTCAGGTTGTACTGCTGCACGAGCCCCTGCTTGAAGTTGCGGTCCTGAGCGACGAGCGAGCCGGTGTAAGTCGTGGGGTTGCGCGGCTGGCTGTTATCCGGGAAGCCGTTGATCGTCGAGCCGGGGATCAGTACCCGGGCGGGATTGATGTCATTTGTGCTGAAGGTATATGTGTTCGTGTAAGGCGGGTTCTGGTGAATTCCTGCGGACTGGCCAAGGTGCGCAGTATCGTGGAAGATGGCGTAGCCGCCGCGCAGCACCGTATTATGCTCCGGGCCGAAAGGGCTAACCGCAAAGCCGAAGCGCGGCTCAACGTTACTGTAGTCGGTCGCGATGCCGGCGTACTTGTTTGAAGCCACGGTCCCCGGATAGCTGGTAGCTTGCGAGCCGGCGACGAAGAAGGTTCCGGTAGTTACGTCGAAGTTTGCGATGCGCGACTGCGCCTCGCTGAGCGGCGTGGTGACGCCATAGGCCAACCCAAGATTCAAGCTGAAGGACGGCGTCACTGCCCAGTTATCCTGCGCATAGCCGCGGTACTCCTTCCAACGGCGGCCGATGATGCCACTGTTCACCTGGTTCTGTCTGTTGCCGCCATTGGCATAGCCAAGTAGAAGGTTCGCGACCGGGCTCCCGTTCGCCCCTGTGATGCCGCTCGCCGGATCCGTGATGGTCGCCGCGAAGGTGCTGGTTGGACTGAAGGCGGTGAAGTTCTTCGTGAAGGCCATCTGTCCGTGGAAGTAGGTCTCTCCCAGTCCATTGTTCTGCATGGGGCGGAAGTCGAAACCGAACACCATGGTGTGCTTGCCACTCACCACGCTCAACGAATCGAAGTAGTGATAGACATTGGTTCCCCCCTGGTATGGCGAGTAGAGGCGGTCGCCGATGGGATTGAAGCCGGTGACGCCGATGAGCGTCATGCCTGAGGTAGCGAGGTCACCGAGGTTCGCACCCGTGATTCCGAGGTCCGCAGCGGCGTTGGTTCCGTAGCCAAGCGCGTGGATGGTGTTGAAGTCGCGATTGAATCCGACCGCGATCTGATTGAGTACATGCGGAGAGAAGATATGCGTCTCAGAGAGGGCGATGTTGCGTGCGCGGGTGCGGAAGTTGGTTGTGCTGGTGAAGGAACTCTTGGAACCGAAGCCTGGCAGGCCCGAGGGATTGAACTGCGATGCATTATCCCAACTGAAACGGGCAAAGATGCGGTCTTTTGCGGTTAGTTGATGATCGATGCGGGCATCGAATTCGTTGTCATTGAGCGAACGTGTAGGACTGGCGGTGTAATTGAACCCGGTGCTGAGTCCGGGCGAGCCGATAGGAAGCGCCATCGGATACAAATTGAGAATCGCCTGACCAATTGAGCTGATCTGCGACGCGGGGATGACATAGGCTCCAGAGCCTGAGTTGTAGTAGCTGGTGCGGCTGGCAGCGGTTGCTGCGTTGGACGCGATTGCCTTGGTAGTCGACGAAGAAGAAGGTCTTATCCTTGAAGATGGGCCCGCCGACGGCTCCACCGAACTCGTTCTGGCGATACTTACCCTTCTTGACCGGATCAAAGTAGTTACGCGCGTCCAGGTAGTCATTGCGGAGGAACTCGAAGGCCGAGCCGTGGAACTGATTTGTTCCTGACTTGGTCGAGACCAGCACAGTGCTTCCACCACGGCTACCGTACTGAGCCGAGTAATTGAAGGTGAGCACGTTGAACTCCTGAATGCCATCGACCTGCGGCAGGAAAGCGACGCCTCCTCCGGTCAGTTCGTTGTCATCGACGCCGTCGAGTCGCCAGTCGTTCGTGTTCTCAGCCATGCCCTGCACGGAGAGTGAGACGGAGCCGCGGAACGAGACCTCGCTCGACGTTCCCTGATTGAGGAAGTCGCTCGTCTGCTCGCCGCGGGTAGTTCCTGGGGTGAGCAAAGCGAGCTGAGCGAAGTCGCGGCCGTTGAGTGGGAGGTCAGCGACCTGCTCGGCATGGATAGTCTGTCCAAGTGCGGCATCGGCGCGCTGTAACGTCGCCGTGGCCTGTTCCGCCTGCACATCGACCGTCGAGGATACTGACGCGGCCTGGAGTCTGATCTCCAACTGCACGTTCTGCTGGCCTTCGAGCGATGCGCTCTTCAACTCAGAGGGTTGAAAGCCGTTTTGCGTGACACGCACGCTATAGGTCCCGATGGGCAGCAGAGGGAAAGCGAAGTAGCCACCACTGTCGGCCTGCGCGGTCCGTTGGGCGTTCGTGCCCTGGTTGATCACCGTTACCGCGGCTCCAGGAATGACGGCCGCAGTCGCATCCGTGACGCGACCGGAGATGGAGCCCACCGCCTGCGCATGCGCGGAGATAGAGAGACACAAACAACAGAGGAAGAGGGTAAAAGCCGAGAGAAGATGCTTCACGGGCGCTCCTTGAAAAACTTCAAAGATGAGTGGCACGGCGGGACTGCGAAGCCGTCAGAATTGTTTTATTTTTTGAATCGATTCAGAGATAGGTTGAATTTACTGCTATATTCTCGCTAGGTCAACCAAATTAGCTGCATTCCATGTAGTTTCAGCCCGTGAACAGCACGGCTTGCGGATCTTTGTAGCCTCGCCGCTGCAATTCCACCGCCTCGCTCGCTTCTGCGAAGGCCCTTGACGCCGCATACTGCTACGGAGGACGTGGGTCTCAATGGCATTATCCGAAACCAGCCTTTCACCGAAGAGTGAACGTTCTAGCGGGAGAGCAATCGAACTCGCCTTCGATCGCTACTTCCACTTCTCCGAGCGCGGTTCGACCTTTCCGCGCGAGATCCTCGCCGGGATGACGACCTTCAGCACCATGTCCTATGTGCTGGTCGTGCATCCTCTCGTCCTCTCGGCTGCTGGCATGGACCGAGGAGCGCTGATCACGGCGACTGCACTGATTGCCGCGATCTTCTCGATCATCATGGGACTGCGGACGAACTATCCACTCGCCATGGCCCCGGGAATGGGCGTTAATGCCTACGTCGCAGTGCAGGTCTGCCAGGGCATGCATATCCCGTGGCAGGCAGCACTGGGCATGGTCTTTTACACCGGTGTGCTGTTCATGATCATTTCCCTGACCGGTATCCGCCAGAAGATCATGGAGGCATTTCCAGCGAGCTTCAAACGAACTGTCGGTGCGGGGATCGGGCTGTTCATCGCATTCCTCGGACTGAAGAACGCGGGCATTATCGTCGCAAACCCACGCAGCATCGTTGGGCTTGGAAATATGACCTCTCCAACCGTGCTGCTTGGGTTGGGCGGCGTGATCCTGACGATCATTCTGGTCGCGAGGAAGGTTCCCGGAGCGCTGATCCTGTCGATCCTGGCCGCTACCCTGGTCGGCCTGCTGCTGCCTGGAACGAACGGACACGCGCATATCACGGATATGCCACAACATCTGTTTTCGCGGCCAAACTCGATCATGCCGGTCGCGTTCAAGCTGGATCTGACATATGTATGGCACCATCCGTCGCAGAGTATCCCTATCGTACTGGCGCTTTTGTTCACTGACCTCTTCTCTGCAATGGCCGTGCTCTTCGGGGTAGGCGCCCGGGCGCATCTGACAGACGCAGAGGGTAACTTGCCCAAACTCAAGCAGGCCCTCTCGGCCGATGCCGCTGCGGCCTCCGGCGGAGCGCTTCTTGGAAGCACGACGGCGATCATCTACCTCGAGTCTGCCGCCGGCGTCGAGCAGGGCGGACGAACCGGCCTGGTGAGCATCTCCGTAGCGATCTGTTTTCTGCTCGCGTTATTCGTGACTCCGGTAATCGCGATCATCCCGTCGGTCGCAACGACCTCCGCTTTGGTGATGATCGGCGTCTTCATGATGCAGGGGCTGGGCGAACTCGACTTGAAGAACGTTACAGTAGCCTCGACGGCGCTTGTGACCCTTCTCCTGATGACCTTGACATCAGCTAGTGACGGACTTGCACTAGGCTTCATCGTCAATGTTGCGGCGTTGTCAGCGACGGGGATGATCCGAACCATCAAGCCGGTAGCCTGGGCGCTGACCATCCTCTTCCTGCTTCATTACATGTTCCGCTGAGGACCATGTAATGAAGCAGAGGGCTGTTTCGGAGGATCCTCAGCTCAGGCATGTTGCATGCGGAATTCTTCGAGCTCAGCTAGTGTAGGCAGCGATGGGATCGCACCGGCGCGTGTAACCGAAAGCGACGCTGCGGCAACTCCGAACCGAACGGCTTCAAGCGGTTCGGCACCTTGCACCAGAGCCGTCGCAAAGGCTCCATTCAGGGCATCACCGGCTGCCGTCGAGTCGAGCGGTCGGACAGAAGGCGCGGGGACATGCTCGCGCAGGCCCGAGCCAGTCGCGAGATAGGCTCCCCTGGCTCCCAACTTCAAGAGGATATTGCGCGGTCCAAGCGCAAGCAGATGCTCTGCAAAGATGCGAATACCACTATCGTCAGGAACCTGCTTACCACTGAAAAACGCTGCTTCCGTCTCATTTGGTGTGAACCAATCGATGCGTTCGAGAAGCTTAGGGGACAAGAGCTGTGCTGGAGCAGGATCGAGCATAACTGGCACGCCCGTGGCAGATGTCACATCGACGGTCGCCTCCAGAGTTTCGATTGGAGTCTCAAGCTGCGTCAGGACGATCCCCGCTTGCTCTATGAGGCCGCGACCGGCATACACGTCGGCCGAACAAAAGCGTCCGTTCGAACCGGGAACGACAACGATGCTGTTGTTCCCTTCTTCGTTTACCAGAATGACAGCCACACCCGACGGCCCGACGGACCGAGTTATCGATGCTGTGGAGACACCCTTCTCTCGCAGTGTGGCTAGCAGGCCAATCTCCAACCCATCGGTGCCGTGCCGCCCAATCATATGTACGCGCCCTCCGAGCAGAGATGCCGCGACGGCCTGGTTCGCACCCTTACCCCCTATGAAACGCCTAAAATCCGTTCCAGTGATGGTCTCACCGACCTCTGGATTGCGAGGCACGTTGGCGACCATATCAAGATTCAGGCTTCCGACAATGACAATATCTTTGACCATAATTTATCGATCTTGGAACACTTATTTGGTTTTTTGACTTGCTAGAACTAATGGGACACCCGTCAGCACCAAACGTCAGTGCCATGCAGGGGCCAGCGCAATAAGACCAAGTCCGGCAATGAAGAAAAGAAACATCAGTACGAGAAGCCGGCCAGTCCCTCGTGGTGCGTCGCGAAACTCGCGCCAGATGAAAACACCCCATGCAGCAGAGATCATCGTAGCTCCCTGGCCGAGGGCGTAAGAGACTGCTGGACCGACCAGCTGGGCACGCGAGGCCGCAAGGTTAAACTGCAATCCGGACCCCCAGACGATGCCTCCGATAATGCCCCATAGATGCCAGCTGGTTTTTGCGCCAAGATAGTTCGAGAACGAGACGGGTGCGCCCACCATGGGCCTGCGCATCATCCAACAATTGACCGGTAAGGCGCACAGTGTAAGTCCAGCAGCGAAAAATGGGACGACGGTGTATGCATCAAGCGAAGAAGGACCCTGCATGGCGCGGGTCAATATGGGATAGAAACCTCCCATAAGCAGACCGCTGATCAAAGTAACGAAGATACCAACCCGTGAGATAGCAGGCTTCTCCCGCTCGCGCCTGCGATAGGCGATGGCGTCGACCAGAATCGCAACAGCAACCAGGACGACACCAGTAAAGAGCAGCACCGGGTTGGCCGCAGGGGCAAGCAGATAGTTCAAGAGCACGCCGACCACGAGAGCGAGGCCGATCGCCATAGGGAACGCAACGGCGAGTCCCGCCAGATCGATGGCTGCGACCAAGAGTTGATTGGCCGCGTTAAATACAATTCCCGCCACCACGGCCAGCAGAATTGCGGTGCCGGACGCTGTTCTCATGCCGTGAAGAAACTGAGAGCCGCCGCCCAGGCCGAGACCCCATAAGAAAGAGCCAAGCAACACGCCAATGACGTAATCCCAATAAAAAGACTGAAAGCGCCAGCCTGGCGTCAATTTGACGGTATTGGCCCACGAACCCCAGCAGACCATACTGCCAAACATGAACGCCAGTTGCGCCGAATAGGTGGATGGTAAGTACACGAACGTCCTCATTCTTTTGAAACCTTTCAACTGATAGACATGTACGCGGCGATAGTCAAGTGCTTTGTTGGTGGGATCACTTCCCAGCAGATTTGACAAGCCGCCGGCGGCTCCGCAACGTTGCGCGGAGTGCAGACGAATCAAACGCACGGACCGACTTCCGCTCGCGCAACTCGGTGTCAAGCACACGTTGCTCGGGTGGGACTAAACTGCCGCGAACCCTCTCCAGCAGGAGCGTGCAGGCGGTTACACCCATCTGGTAACCCGGCTGGTAAACCGTCGTTAGGGAAGGTTCGGACAGACTAGCAAAGTCAAGATCGTCGAAACCTACAATCGATACATTCTCAGGGCACCTCAATTTACATTTGCGCGCTGCGGCTAACACTCCGGACGCGAGCAAGTCGCTGCACGCAAAGATAGCCGTCGGTCGAGGGTCAAGCTCAAGAAGCTCCAATGCCGCAGTGAAGCCAGCCTCAGCGGTGAACGGTACCTGACGAATGTACTCCCTCTGGAGGCGAATCCCGGCAGCACCAAGCGCCCGCCGAAAGCCCAGCATCCGCTCTTGCGCTGAGCTGATCTTCGATGGGCCGCCGATCACCGCAAGCACCCGGTGTCCCATGCCGACGAGATGCTCGCCCACGCCATAGCCTCCCTTCTCGTTATTTGCGACGACGACATCACCCCTCCACCACTTCGGGCGTCGATCGACGATGACTACTGGAAGGGCGCTATCGGCAATCTCCTGTTGCAGCATGCTTTCGAGCGAGGGAATGATGATGATACCTGCAGGCTGGAACGTTCGAAGATCGTTGAAGTAAATTCGCTCTTTGGCTGGATCGTTATCTGCGTTACATAACACTAGTCGAAAACCCTCGCAGAAGGCCACGTCTTCTACGCCCCTGACTATGCTCGGGAAGAAGGGATTCGTAATATCGGGAATGATGACGCCGAGCAGATCAGTTGTCTTGCGGCGAAGTCCACGTGCGAGACGGCTCGGCTGATAGCCGAGCCTCTGGATGACCTTCTCTACCCGTCGACGACGAACTCCCCCAACCTTTTCAGGACTATTTAGCACGTGTGAGACAGTTCCAACTGAGACACCAGCGTGCGCAGCGATCTCTTTGACTGTAGGTGCCTTTTTCAGCCTACCCCCCTATATTGCATTAGCTTCGCTTCCACCTGCGAACATACTCCGACAACAGTTATGGCGCGGGAGATTGCATTCCGAGCGGAAAGGCTCGTCGACGGGAGGAAGACAGTCCAATAGAAACGAACCCGACACAACTTATATCACGCTTACACTCGCTTCCATTGGCAGTGATTTGGCGAGCGCTTCTTGGGTGTGGCAGCATGGTTCATCTGACACAAATGGACATGCATTCGAAGCCTGCAAGCGAATGGACCTGGTCAGGGGAGGATAACCTCCGCCGACAGCTCATTGGAGTTCATTTAAATGCAGCCCGCGTATTCCGTTTGGAGTCTCACAATCTTTTCCAACAGTGGTCGGCCATTGGGATTCCCAGGCTGCTGCGAAAATTGCAACGTCTCCGCCTCTTCAAGAATGGCGGCCGAGCAATTTCGAAGGAGGAATTTAAAGCTGCTTATAGCTCTTGAAGGATTGCAGGCTTTCAAGATGACCCGCAGCAACCACTGGGGAGGTCGGGGGCATCCTGTGCTATCGGCAGAATCCATGAGCCTCTGGGCGGTCTGCTTCAGATTGAATGTGTCGCAGTGTAAACTGGAGTGAGGGTGGGTAAACGTTTTCTGTAAGACGCCGTCTAACTTTTGATGACTCGACAGGTGTGTCAGTAAGATTCCTAATTGATTGAACTTTTTCAGAGGCTAATTCTCCAGAGCAGAGCTTTGACAAACTGCGATCCACCAGGACCCTTCCGCTTGTCTGGCATGGAGCGCAGTAGTTCGTTTCGCAGCATCGGAAATTTAGTCCGACAGTTCGAGCGCGAAGACGGCGAGACGGTAGCTCGCCCCCAATGAGCGAGACGGTCGAACGCCTGAGCAAATAAGTCCGAGGTGTAGTGGATACAATCGCGTGCAACGCACACGCATGGCACCGAGAGAGGTCATCAGGATGATTGAAAGCATCTTCGTCTTTGAAAGTACGCGTTCAAGACAGCGGGAGGCACCCCTGCTCAAAGAGCGCGAACAATACTTGTCATATATGCTCGATCAGGGCGTCAGTAAACAACGCGTTCGAACAATCGCAGCAATGCTTCTACATGTCATTCGGTTGATGGACCTGAGTTGTTTACGCGTTGTAGATATGACGGAGATTCAAGAAGGCGGTCAGCGCTGGCTAACAGATACTGCTCACAAAATGAGGCGGCCAGGAGAGTCGTCGGTTTCTTCGTTCACATATACAGCTACAAACTGGCTCCGTTTTCACAAACTGATAGACAATCCAGCTGCACCTGCGGGACCTCCTGAAGTTATCGTCGAGGAATTTCTCCATTTTCTAAAAGTTACTCGAGGCATGTCGTCCCAAACGACACGAGTTTATGGTTCCAGAGTAGTTCATTTTCTAAGGTGGGCAATGGTTCGTCATGAGCAGTTGTCGATGATTTCCCTGCATGACGTAGACGAGTATCTTGCAAGCAAGCGAGAGGCAGGTTGCCTCCCACGAACAATCGCATCATGCTGCGCAGCGTTTCGCATGTTCTTTCGGTATGCGGAAATGCGAGGATGGAACGAATCTAAGATCGCTCGAGCTATTCACAGTCCCCGGATCTCAAGGTACGACGCGGCACCGAAGGGTCCCCAGTGGAAGGACGTTAGACGATTGCTTGACTCTAGCTCAGGCACGACGCCAGCTGAACTACGAGCCGCAGCGATCTTCTCTTTGTGCTCGATCTACGCACTACGGAGCAGCGAGGTCGTAAACCTTACGCTCAGCGACTTCGATTGGGTCAATGAAACCTTCACGGTAAAACGAGCTAAGCGCGGCAGAATTCAACAATTTCCTATCCAGTACGAGGTGGGGGAAACGATCCTACGGTATCTCCAGCGAGGTCGTCCGCCGTGTTCATGCCGGCATCTGTTTGTAACTCTGAGACCACCGTATAGACCGGTGCGGGCGGCCACGTTATGGACGATTGTTGCGCCGCGAATGAAACATTTAGGAATCAACTCAGAACGATTCGGTGCGCATTCGCTTCGACACGCTTGCCAGACTTCCTCGGGCATCGCGATATGAAGTCTGTGAGTATCTATGCCAAATACGATGTTCGGTCTCTTAAACAGGTGGCCGCCTTTAGTTTGGCTGGTGTGAAATGAAACTCTCTGACGGGATTGAGCAATATGTCGTGCGTAAACGCGCGAGCGGGCACGTATTCGAAAAGGGTGAGTCTAACCTCGCGGCATTTTCTCGGCACGTCGGTGATGTGCATCTCAGTCAAGTGAAGACCCAACAAGTGTTGACATATTTGAATGGCTCAAACACGGGGGCCATCACATGGCGTCTGAAGTATCAAATGCTATTCCGTTTTTTTGATTTCTGGTCTGCTCGCGGAGCGATGGCCGAATTGCTGATGCCGCCGCCAAGGTCACGGGTGCGTCAAACCTTTGTCCCATACATATATACCCGAGCGCAACTGCGGGCCTTGCTTAAGGCGACCGTGCAAAATCAAAAAACAATTAGACGCGTCGACCGACAATCCTTACGTACTTTCATACTTCTTCTCTACGGAACCGGTGCGCTCGTCGGAGAGATGCTAGATCTGATGCACGGGGATGTAAATCTGGAAGCAGGGATAATCACAATACGAAGTAGGAGCTTTAGTCGATCTCGTCAAATTCCTATCGGCGCTGATTTGGGAGATGTTCTATGGAAGTACATAACCTGGCGGTCTCGGAGGCATTTTCAGTGCGCTAACCTCTTTGTCACAACAGATGACCTTCCTCTCACGAGCAGCATTGTCAGTAAGAATTGGCAGAGACTTCGCCAGATCGCTGGTGTAACACGTAACGATGGAGGCCCTTATCAGCCTCGACTGCACGACTTGAAATACACATTTGCTGTCCATCGGATAACATCGTGGATTCGAAATGGTGCGGATCTAAACCGGATGCTTCCGGCTCTGGCCGCCTACATGGGACAGGTCGGATTAGGATCTACGGAACGGTATCTCTACATGACCCCAGAACGATTCCGCAAAGAATTAGATAAGCTGAGCCCAGTTCGAGGGAAGGGGCGCTGGCGGGACAACAAGGTTCTGATGGAGTTTTTAGCCAATCTATAAGGGCTATCACATGAATCGCCGGAACGGACTACTACTCGCGGGTGCTTGTGGATTGCAATGACTCGCTGACAATACCTGTCAGCCCTTCAGCTTGGCGCAAACAAGAATTGGGACAAGCGACCATAACGCGACATAAATGACAACCAGTTCTAATTGAGACAACAGTTTCATGTTTTTCTAATCTCTTGATTTTGGTGGATAACCGACCGTATATCTTATCCTCATACCAAATCTTCGTCACAGCAACCCCAAGGCCGAATGAATATCCATCTCTCCCCAGTCAAAGAGACCGAGCTCACCACCCTCCTGCCTGCCCGCGCCCAACACAGCACCCACACCCTCACCGACGACCCCGCCGCCGCCGATCTCATCCTCCTCATCGGCAGCTTCGGCGCCGAGCCCCACTACCTCCTCGACCATCCCCTCTACCGCGCCTATCCCGACAAGTGCGCTGTCTACACCGAAGACGACAACTACCTCCCCCTCGCCCCCGGAGTCTACTGCTCCGCCCAGGTCGATGACAGCAGCCGAGCCGGCCGCACCTCCACCTTCTCCTATGTCTCCGCCAGCGGCCGCTACTCCAACCAGTATGTAACTCCAGCAGGAATAGATAA
>WNFD01001580.1_pt1 | contig 26050 bp, 29 predicted proteins | sample 5400491 | NCBI WGS metagenome assembly WNFD01 (sample SAMN13153343, study PRJNA577476) | soil metagenome | isolation source: 120 cm saprolite under Douglas fir tree site 2 hole 2 replicate 2 | place: USA:California | collected 2015-04-18
CACCGACTGCGTGGGCGATCACGTACTTCGACGGAACCGTATTTGGGAGCGACGTTAACGGCGTCTACCGGTGGACGGGATTGAGTTGGGAGCGAAGCTCAAGCCAGCGCGCCGTCGTCAGTCTTGACCCAGGCAGCGACGGCCGACTCTTTGCCAGCTCGATGGGACAGGGCGTTGAGGTGTTCTCGGACGGAGGGTGGCAATCCTCTGATTCCGGGTTGGTGGCGAACCACGGCGGTGTGCGCGTGATCCACGTCGATAGCATCACGGCAGCGCCGGGCGGCCGCACATATGCCGCCATGATGCTTGATGGCACGGCCACCAGCATCGACCTCGGCCAGTCTTGGACGCGAATAACAGCCGGGCTCGCGGCCGGGGCAGTGTGGCGGATCGTCCCTCTTGACTCCGGCCTCGTCGCGGCCACCGACCATGGCATCTACACTTACCCGCTCCCGACACTCGAAAGGCCAGGCTGGGTCTGGTGGCTTGCCCTTGTCGCGGCGGCTAGCCTTTTCGGCGCAGTGGCCGTCGGCTTCGCTGCCCTCCCCACCCAGTCAGGACGGGCGCTGGGGCACTAGCTCCGTGACTGTCGGCGCCGCACGATCGAGCGAGGCTTCGAGGGACCGGATCTGGTCGGTAATCGCAAGCTGAGCCGACTGCAAATCACTCAGTTGGGTGCGCAAGCCGGCGATCTGCTCGTGCGGAGTCAGATGCCGGTCGACCACATGCTGCGGGGCTGTTGTCGGCGGTGGAGTGGGCTGGCCCATGCCGCGCATCCCCCACATCATCACGAGCATTGAGAGTGGGCAGGCCGCCACCAGGAGCACAGGCAGTGCCGAAGTGAAGAGCCGAGGCTGGAACAGGAACAGTCCGACCGCGACGGCTGCGAGTCCGGCCACCACCTTCCAGTCGATGCAAAAGCGTCCGATACGCATGAGGTTGGATGCTACTATAGCACGGTAGTAGAAAGCGCGGCACTGGAGAACCGGCTTGACCAGGCTAAGGCGATGATTGGCGGTCGGCGGTTCTTCGAGGACGGTCGCCAAATCTCCCGGCGGAGCCTCTTCGCCCTACTTGGGTATGGCGCCTTCCTCGTCGCATCGCTTGTCGCCCTGCTTGAGTCGGTTCGGTTCATCTTTCCGAACGCCACCTATGAACAGCCTTCGGCCTTCAAGGCCGGCCCACCGGCGGACTATCCGGTTGGATCCACGACCGTTTTCATCGACCAGCGGGTCGTCATCAACCGCGACCCGAACGGCATCTATGCGTTCAACCTGATCTGCACCCATCTGGGCTGCACGCCGCGCTCCTTTCCCGACGTGACCAGCGACCTTGTCGCAAGCGGAATCGCGGGGATTCGGGACCCTCTGACCGGCCAGGCGGCGACCCGAACCAATCCGACGCTTCCAGGCTTCAAATGCCCCTGTCACGGAAGTCGCTACTTCCGCGACTCGGTCAATTTCTACGGACCTGCCCCACGGCCGATGGACCACATCGCGGTCGCGCTTGCCCCGGACGGGCGCCTGCTGGTCGATCGGGCAAGCTTTGTCGACATCCTGACCCGACTCAAGGTTTGAGTGCGGTCCGGCGGCTTTATTCAAAGGCGCCTCGCGACGGCCGTGATTCTCGCCGGTGCTACCGGCCTGCTCTCTGCCTGTACGCTCCAAGAGAACGTCGCGGTCGCACCCCCGTCTGGCAAGGTGGGCGTCCCCGCTCCAGCGCTGTCGGGCCAGACACTCGACGGCACGCCCATCACCGTGGACTTCCGCAACCGAAAGACGGTGCTCGTGTTCTGGGCTTCCTGGTGCGGACCATGCCGCCATGAGCAGCCGTACCTCAACCGGATGGCGACGGACTACGCGACCCGCGGAGTGCAGTTCATCGGCGTCAACTTCCTGGACCATGACCGCGCGGCCGCGAGAGCCTTCGTGGACGAGTTCCACGTTCCCTATCCCAGCCTGTACGACGACCCGGGGAAGACGGCAGCGGAGTACCAGGTGGATGCTCCACCGTCGCAGGTCCTGGTCGACGGGCGGGGCATCATCGTCGCGCGGACTCCTGGCGAGGTTACAGAAGACCAGCTCGGCCGCCTGATCCAGGCCAAGCTGCTAGCCTCCTGACGCAGGGGAAATGGCTGGCACACTGGCGCTCGCCTTCGCCGGAGGGCTGGTCTCCTGCGCCTCAACCTGCTTCCTTCCACTGATCCCCGCCTACATCACCTACATGGGCGGTCGCGCCGTGGCCATGCCAGACCAGACCGCCCTCAGCCAGCAACTTCGGGTCCTAGGCAACGCCCTCCTCTTCATTGCCGGCTTTGCGACGATCTTCATCGCCTTTGGCGCGGCCGCCGGGCTGATCGGCGCGGACCTTATTGCATACCGGCCCTTGCTGCTTCGGGTGGCCGGGGTGGCGCTGGTGGTCATGGGCGTCGTGTTGCTGGGCGGTCTGCCCTGGCTGCTCCGCCAGTTTCGCGTGGAGGTCGCGCACCGGCTGCCGCGGACCCCCTGGGCGTCATATGTGGTGGGACTGGCGTTCGCGATCGGCTGGACCCCCTGCATCGGCCCGATCCTGACCGCCATCCTCATCCTGGCCGCCAGCTCCGCCACCGCGCCGAAAGGGGCGCTTCTCCTGGCGGCGTACTCCGCTGGTATGGGCTTGCCGCTGCTCGTGGCCGCGGGGCTGGTCGGGCAACTCACCCGGTTGATTCGGAAAGCCTACGCAGTCACCCGCGTCGTCAACGGGGTCGCCGCCGTGGTGATGATCGCCATGGGTGGGCTCATCTTCACCAATCAACTGACCATCCTGAACAGCTACCTCCCCTACTTCTCGGTCACACCGTCGTTCGCGAACGCCTTCCAGGCATCGACCGCCCAGGACAAGCCGGGGATCCCGCGCACCGGAGGCGCGATGCGGGTCGGCGCCGTGGCGCCGGACTTTACCGTGACCGACGTCGATGGCCATCAGGTCACGCTGGCCAGCCTGCGCGGACACCCGGTGCTGATCAACTTCTGGGCGACCTGGTGCACGCCGTGCCGGGACGAGCTACCAATGATTGCCTCTGCCTACCACGCCCATCACGGACAGGGGCTAGCCGACGCCATACCTCGATGCGGACGGCCGAGTCGCCGCCTTATACGGCGTCGGCCTGAAAACGAGCGGCTTGCCCGTCAGCGTCTTCGTCGCCCGCGATGGGACCGTCAGCGCCTTCGCCCCGTGGGCGCTCGACCCAACGTACCTGGATCAGCAGCTGGCGAAGATCCTTTAGGCCCGGCGTCCTCAGGGGTAGGAGAAGGTGTGCTCCAGCTGTTGGTGAGGCGCCACGATGACGTCGCGCACCAGCCGGTCGTGCGCGTCGATCCAAAGGTGCATCCAGATCTGTGATCCCGGGAGGTAGACCACTACCTCCCGATCGGCCCCCGAAGTCGGCAAGGCGTACGCGTCGCCCGCGCCATAAGGAAAGCTTTGCAGCAGTTCCTCGCCGGTCACCTTGGCCTGGTTCTCCGCCGTTGCGCCGGGACCGCTGGTCACGCGCTCATCGATCAGGACGGATCTCTGCGCCCGCAGCGTCGCCACCATCCGAGCGCTCAGCGCCGGATCGGAGGGCACCGGCGGCCAGGGAACGGCGAGCTGAAGGGGTCCGCCCGCCCACTGGGTGGCATCAACGGTGATGTCGATGAGCGACGTGCCCGTCGGCCATTCATACCCGGCACGAAAGCAGCCCGGACCACAGCTGCCGGGCGATAGCGCCAGGCTCTGGCCGGCGCGGGTATGGATGACAAAGCGCCGGAGGTGAACTGTGCCGGCGCTGTCAGAGCCGCCCGGTGAAAGCACCTGGAGGACAACGACTCCAGAACTGGCCGTGACGTAGACCTCGAGCCAGCCAGCTTGGCCGGCCACGGTCAGGCTGGGACCGCTGGGGATCGCGGCGTCGTTCACGGGTGGCTGCACGGCGGCCTCCGAGGTGATCGGCGCCGGCGGCGCCACCGACCCGAGTAGAGACGCGACCCCGACGACGCCAATGAGCAGGCCCATCTCGATTCGGGTCAGTGCCCGCAACCGTGGCCGCGGCGGAAGTGACGGCCGCCAAATCCGGAATCGTCTCGCCCAAGCGGCCGCCAGCAATGCAACGAGCACGAGTGCGGCCTTGAGAAGCAGAATGCGACCGTACGCGGTGGTCAGGAGTTGGTCGGACCGGCGAATCTGCCCCACAGCGAGGATGATTCCCGTCCCCACCACCAGAGCCGCGCTCGCGAGCGCCACCGTGGCATACCGCCGTACGGCATGGATGATCTCTTCCCACGTGGCTGATCGACGCCAGATGACACCCACCAGGTGAGCGAGCATCCCAACCCAGAGCGCGGCGACCACCACATGAATAACGACTGCAGATTCCTGCCAGAGCTCGCCCGACACGCCCGGGTGAGCTCGAAGCGCCTGCGCCGCAAGGCCGCTGGCCAGCATCAATGGCAAGGCCACTCGGGCCTCCTGCAGCCTCCAGCCGATGGCGCTTCCTACCGTCAGCGCCAGCGTAATCAGTGCCAGGAGACCTGCCTGCGTGGCCACGGCGGTCGCGATCGCGCTCGAGATGGCTTCGCCACCCGCCCCGACGCGTGCCACGGCGAGCGCGAATTCCTGGACCGTCCCGGCGATCACCAGGACGTGCAGCATATATAAGGATGCGCGGTCGCCGGTGATCCGGCTCTCATTCCAGACCCATCGGCGACTGACCACCGTACCGAGCAGGAGCGCCAGTCCACCAATCACGAGCCAGGTCGAGAGCGCCTCGGGCCAATCGGCTGGACTGGTGGTGCCGCTGGTCACCGCTGGAAGGACCGCCGTCGCCCCTATGCCAAAGACGAAGTCCCCAGTTGACGGGTGTCCGTCTTCCGAAAGCGCTTGCCAGGTCACCTGGTACGTCCCTTCAGCCAGCCTTGGGAGCTGGACAGATAGTGCCGTCCGGTCAGCCGATCGCTGGAGCGCGCTGGTCTCGATGACACGGCCACCCTTGGTCTGGATCGACACACGGCTCCCGGCGAGAACCACCGGCTCGCTGAAGTCGAGTCGGAGCACCTGAGGGCTGGCCAAAACGCGCTGCCCCGCGGCTGGCGAACTCTTCACCAAAAAGGCGTGGGCTTCCGCCTCGATGGGTGCGGCGACGAGCAGGGCACATGCGAGGAACACCGCGACGGCGCCCCATCGCTTCAATCGCGCAGCGAAGAACGCTGCGGTGGCTGCTGGCACCCTAAAGCAGTGACAACGTCTGCTGATCGATGAAGTCCGGCGCCATCTGTCCTAGGTGGATGACCCTGACCGTCCCATCGCGATCGAGAAAGACGGTGGTGGGAAGCCCGAAGGTCACCCCATATGCGTCAGCGATCTTGCCGTCCGGATCGAGAGCCGCGGTGAACTTCGCCCCTACCTGCCTGAGAAAGCGCTGCATCGCCGCTTTGTTGCCCTCGCGAAAGTCCACGGCGACGACCTCCAGGCCTCGGCCGCGGTAGCGATCCCAGACCTGCTCGATGGCCGGCATCTCTGCCTGGCACGCCGTGCACCAGGTCGCCCAGAAGTTGATGAGGACTACTTTGCCGCGAAGGCCGCTCAGCCGCACGGTTCCGCCATCCAACAACGGCGTGGTGAAGTCCGGAGCGGCGTGTCCGACCTGGGCGTGACCAGCCGCGACGATGGTTGGTTGGCCGGCGCCACCCGACTGGCCTCGTAGAGCGAACACCGCCAGCACGAGGATAGCTGCTGCGCCGACCGCGAGGCCGAGCCATCGCCGCCAACGGTCCACGCCCGAGCTCATGGTTGGCCGGTCACGTTGCCGTTCGCCAGGAACGGTAGAGAGGCACGCCGACCAACACGGCCAGCAGCGCAATGCCGGCAGCCTGGACGAGGATCGGCAAGCCGCGCAGCGCCACGGCGACATCACCAGCCAGGCCGGTCGCCCAGCGGTTCCAGGATGTCAGCCAGTCCGGCGCATAACTCATCCGGCCAGTGACCGCTAATGTAAGGGCGGCCGCGGCCACCGCGAGAAACATGCCTCCCGCCAGCAGATCCTGCCAGGCGACGTGCAGATCACCGAACACGAAGCCTCTCGAGCGCGTCGCAGCTCGTACCGATCGCTTCGGCAAGCGGTCTGAGAAGAGTGCGGCGAGGAACAACGGGAAAACCATGCCGAGTACATAGGCAATAGCAAGGCCCAACGCACCGAGCGGCGATGCCGCTAGGGCCGACATGGCTACCACCCCGACGACCACCGGGGCACAGCACGAACTCGCAATCCCGGAGGCGAGACCAAGACTGAAGACGCGGGCTAGCCCACTCCCTCGAACCCGGAGGCGAAGGCTCGGGATCGGTAAGGTCCAGTGACGACCGGAGAGGATGCTCACCCCAAGGACGGCGAGGAAAACCCCAATGACAAGAAAGACCACCCGCTGATAGCGCCCGACCAGCTGGCCGAGGGCGCCGACGCCGAGGACGATGGGAAGCAGCACCGCCGCGACGCCCGCCGAGAAGATGAGGGCCGTCGTCGGGAGCCGCCGGCGTCCGCGCTCGACGGCAGTGGCAACGAACGTAGGCAGAAGTGAAACGACGCAACAGGGCGCGAAGAGGGCCAGGATGCCTCCGAGGAAGGCCGCCACCAGGGAACTCGAGTAGACGAGTGCGTTCACGGAAGCCGATGCCAGGGGAGCCAGCGCCGGGCGCCCTCTCGCTTACCGAGCCTGCGCCGCAACGCACCCTCGGAAATCCGCCCGTAGGCAACGAAGCTACCGTCGATATACACGGCCGGCGCGAAGGGGATGCCGTCTCGTTGCACGAACCTCTGACCCTCGGGACTGTCCCAGGCCGTCTCCTCAACCACAATGGGGCGTTCCTGTCCGAGTCGGCCAATGACGTCCCGGGCGTGGTCACACAGGTGGCAGTCGTGCAGGGTCAGCAATGTGACCTTGAGGGGCACGCTAGCCATGTCAGGTCTGCTTCAGCGCGCTGATAACGTCATCAACCGGGACGTGCATGGTGTCGGGCGCGAGCTCCTTCCACCGAATGCGTCCCGACGCGTCTACGACGAAGATCGAATGACTGTCGAGCGGGCCCATGTCCATACCGCCGGGAAGGTGAAAGACGCCGAATGCCGAGCCCCAGGCATGATCGCGGTCCTCAACAATCGGAAATGCCAGCTTGAGCTGGCTCGCGAGCGACTGAGACTGCGCGAGGGGATCGACGCTGACAGCGACCACTTGGCCACCAAGGGCCGTGATCTCCGCTATCCGGGCTTGCAACTCCACGAGCTGCTGCTGGCAGGCCCCTCAACCCGACTCTTCGTAGAAGTAGACGACCACCTTCGACCCGTGAAGCTGACTCAGCGAGAGTGTTTGGCCCGTCGTGGCCGGTTGCCCGCTCGAAGGAGCCGTGACGCCGAGGGCGACGCCTGACACCGAGCCGGATGATCCAAGGTGGTTGGAGAGGGCAAAGGCCGCCACTAGGATCGCGACCGCGATGACTGCTCCACCTCCCAGCCATGGAAGCGCGCGTGACAGACCGCTAGACCCGCTCGGCACCGGTTGCTTAGATCGGCGGCTTCCATTCATGGAATTACTATCGGCAAATAGTAGCACCGTTCTAAGCGGCGACGAACGATAGGCGGCCGACGCTGCACGCCAACCCCTGCCGAGATTTGACCTAATAGGTGCTGTGCGGACAGAGCCGTCACATCCGCTTCGGGCAGCCCTTGGAGACTACCGCCTGGCCTTGGCGAGTAAGGGATATCGCCGTCTCTGGCTGGCCGCTGTGATCAGCCGGACCGGCGACACCCTGAACTTCACGGCGCTCCCGCTGTTTGTCTTCGGCCTCACCCATTCCCCCGCCGCCGTCGGAGCAACGGTCTTTGCGGAGGGCATTGGCTTGATGGCTGGCGGGATCCTGGCTCAGTCGATCGTTGACCGGCTCCCCGCCCGACAGCTCCTGATTACCCTCGATCTCCTTCGAGCAGCGGCAGCCGTTCTGCTCGTCATCTTTCCCACGTTTCCGACCGCGGTTGTGGTCAGCCTCCTGCTGGGGCTCGGCACGGCATCGTTCTCTCCCCTGTCGAACGCGGCGGTCCCGCGCCTAGTCTCGGATCGGGCGCTGGTTGCGGCCAATGGCCTGCAGTGGACGGCGGGCGTCTTACTTCAGTTAGTGGCCGCGCCGGTCGCGGGACTGCTCGTAACCGCGGGCGACGCCCGACTGGCCTTCGCCCTCAACGGCGCCAGCTTCGTCATCTCGGGCATCGTCCTCCTCGGATTGCCTTATCTACCACGGGTTCAGGAGAAGCCCACGTCGGCATGGCAGCAACTCCCCGAGCTGCTCGCGGCGATCCCACGACTTCCCGTCCTGCCGCCACTTCTGGCGATGCAAGGGCTTGCTGCCCTCGCGGTGGGCGCCACCTCGGCATTGCTGGTCGTCCTCGCCCGCAATGCCTACGGCCTCAGCGGAACGGGGTATGGGCTCTGGTTGAGCGCGATTGCGGTTGGAGCTTTAGTCGGCCCGCTCCTGGTTCCTCTTCTCGCTCGGATACCGGCGTACCAGGCTGTCAGTGGCGCGTATGTCATTCGCGGCGTGGGTGACATTGGCCTCGGCCTGGTGAATAGCGGTCTGGGTGGCGCGGCCCTGCTGGGCCTTTACGGCGTCAATACCTCGTCGGGGATGGTGTCCTTTCAGACAATGGTGCAGCGAGAGGTTCCCAGCGGCATCAGGGGACGGGTGTTCGCGCTGCTCGACGTCGTCTGGCAAACCGGGCGCCTTGCTTCCATCGCCATCGGGGCGGGCCTGGCCGCGAGCATCGGCATTCGTGCCCTCTTTATCCTTGGCGGAGCCTTGCTCATCCTGGCCGGCGCGGTCGGATTCGCTGGCCTCAGGGAGCGTTCCCGTGCAGCGAGTTAGGAGCGCTGGCGCTTCCGCTCGATAATCGCCACGAAGTAGCGGAGTCTTGTGAAGAGCTCGCTGGCGGTCCGACGGAAGGCCGCCGTGCGCTCCTGATCCCCCTCGACCTCTGCGGGGTCGGCAAAGCTCCAGTGAATCCGTTCCGGATGCCCGGGAAAGATCGGGCGCTCTTCGCGGGCGCGATCGCAAAGTCCGGCCAATTGCTGGGCGCACAAATCGTGGGCCACAAAAGTGCTGAGGTGGCGAAGCGCATTGACATCTTCGCGGCCGCCTCTTCCACCGGATGGCGGTCAAGGGCATCAGTGACCTGGACCTCAGTTACACGCCGCCCTTCAGTTCCCCCTGGGATCCCGTCCAGGTCGCCGCGGATGCGTGGGTCCTTGCGGCTGCACGTACCTCTTAGGAGGGCTTGGTCACCATCAGCCAAACGATCAGGATGATGATGAGGCCGCTGCCGCCACCGGTGAGCTCAAATAGACGCTCCAATCGAGCCCAGTTCTTCGACGCCACACCCTCGGTGTCGGCGACACCGATCAAGCGGCGCATCAGCGGCCCGACGACCACATAGAGCAGAAGCAGAACGAGCACCAGCAGACCGACCGCCGCTCGTATCCAGAACAGGGCCAGTGTCCAGCGAGATGCCGCCATCCACAGCCCGGTGATGAGCAGCACGATCAAACCGGGTCGCGTGAGGACCTCATCGAAAAACTTCGCACTCCGAAGCGCAAACGGCAGATGCGCCGGGCTTCGCATCGCGAGCCGCAGCCAAAGGCTCGAGCCGGCACTGCTGCCGACCGCCACGATCGCGACGAGGACGTGTACGAACTTGACAGCGAGGTAACAGCTCACAGTGACGCCATCAAAGGTAGCTAATCGAGGTCGGCCGGCGGCGGCTCGGCGGGATTACGGATGCCCAGGAAGGCCACCAGGGCACCGGCCATGGCGATGAGCACCCCAGCCCCCATGGCGCCCCGATAGGCGTTGATCGAGGCCGAACGCAGTTCGGGCAGCAACTGCGGTCGTAACCGCGGCGGCATCGCGATCTGCAGCGCCCCGCTCGGCTGGTCGCGCGCCAGCTGGATGACCCGAGCCCGCTCCAAATCGACCGTCGGATTGGGTCTCTCGAGCGACATGCGAAACGCTGTGGCGAACACCAGCCCGACGATCGCCACGCCAAGCAGCGCCGCCACTCGGGCTGCCTCATCGTTGACCCCGGAGGCAATTCCGGCCTGCGAGTCGGGCACGGCGCTCACCGCCGTGTTGGTCAGCGGAGGAACCGTCAAGGCGAGCCCGAGACCGAAGACAACCACGCCGGGCAGGACATGGAGGAAATAGGAGTCACCGGGCTCGACGAATGCAAGCAGACCGAGCCCAACGCCCGTGAGGAGAATGCCGAGGCTCATCGGCATCCGCGGCCCCGTCCGTACTGCCAGGCGACCGAGCCGGGATGCCAGCCCGATCATGAGCAAGGTGACGGGCAGGGTGGCTAAGCCGGCGGCGAGCGGCGAGTAGCCAAGGACCGTTTGCAGGTAGATAGTGAGGATGAAGAAGTTGCCGTTGAAGACGGCGTAGAGGGCCAGCGTCGCGCCGTTGGCCGCGCTGAAGTTACGGGAGCGGAACAGCCGAAGCGGCAACATCGGTGATTTCGCCCGCCGCTCGTACAGAATGAATCCCGCGAGCCCCATCAGACCAATCGCCGCCGCGAGCAGGACGGTGGGGTCGTCCCACCCGAAAGCTGGACCTTGGACGAGCGCGAACGACAGGCCGCCGAGACCCAACGCGGCCAGCGCCGCCCCGATCACATCGATCTGCCGCAGAGTTATCTGCTCGTTTCGGCTGTCCTGGGCCGTCCAGGCGCCGATGGCGATGGCGGCGACAACCAGCGGCAGGCTCAGAAAGAAGATCGCCCGCCAGGACACGGCGCCAATCAGCACCCCGGCGACGAGCGGCCCGATCGCTGCAGCCACGGCCCCCCACGAGGCCCAGGAGCCAATCGCTGCACCGCGCTCTTCCCCACTGAAGGAAGAGGTGAGGAGCGCGAGGGTGCTCGGCATCACCAGCGCGGCCGCGGCCCCCTGGACCAAGCGGAACGCGATGAGCACGCCGCCGGTTGGCGCCAGGCCGCAAGCTAGGGATGCGATGCCGAAAGCACCTAGTCCGTAAACGAAGAGGCGGCGACGGCCGAAGAGGTCCGCGAGGGAGCCGCCCAGGAGCAGGAGCGCGGAGAGCGAGAGCAGGTAGGCGTTGACGATCCACTCTTGCCCGTTCAGGCTGACGTGGAGGTCCCGATTGATCGCCGGCAGCGCCAGGAGCACCACGGTCTCGTCGAGGATCGTGATGTTCAAGCCAATGATGGCGGCGATCAGCGTCCAGCGCTTGCGGGACGCTTCGCTCATGGTTCGGTCCTTTCGCGGCATGGCCTCCCGGTCCAGGCTTGGCGGTTAAAGGCGATGAATCTCTACTGTGACGCGGCCTTACGCGCTACCACCCTTTCGACAATTCCCAACTTGCGGTGGTCCATCCGCTCGACCTCGAACCCCCGCGCCTGCATGTGAACAAGTGGGTCGCGCACGAGGTGGTCACCCACGGTTCGAACGGTCATCGGGTCGAGGAGCTGCTGAACTGTTCGAACAGGCCAATGCGGGCTGGCCACATGCTCGAGCATCAGCAGCCGTCCGCCCGGACGGAGCACGCGCTTCGCTTCACCAACGGCTTTCCCGTCGTCAGGGATGGAACAGAGGGCGAGGGTGAAGACCACGGTGTCGAAAGTCTCGTCAGCAAACTCGAGGGCTTGTGCGTCGCCGATCCGCAGGTCGGCTTGGCGCCCGAGCTGGTCCGCTCGCTGGCGAGCGATGTCGAGCATCGGAGCGCTGAGGTCGATGCCGGTTAAGCGGACGTCCGGTGGATAGTAGTCAAGGTTTCGCCCGGTACCGACAGCGATCTCTAAAACCTCCCCTCTGGCCTGGGAACAAACCCACTCGCGGCCGCCTGCGAACCGCACCCTCTCCACGAGCTTGATGTCCTTGTCGTACCTGGGTGCGAGCTTCTCCCAGATGCGCCGGACACGTTCGGTTTCGGGCTCGCGCGATCGCTCACGCACTTGGGACACACATCCCGCCCATCGGGCGTCTAGGTTGGCTTACGCGCCCTAATCGGATAACCGTAGGTGCCAAATTGCCGAGCCTTATCTTCTCCGCTGGCACCGGCGAAGGAGTCGATGCGAGGACCAAGCTCCACGTCAATGAGTCCGGCGCCCCGGATCACCGTCTCCCATCCTGCGCACGGCAGGGCACCAGCAATTCACCCGGTCCAGAGGTCGATGTCACGGAGCGCGCTCTCCGGAATCGGCTTCTCGATACACATATCGGCAATCATCATCCGGCCGCCAGGCCGAAGGATGCGGGCCACCTCACGACACACGCCGACCTTGTCGGGGCAGAGGTTGAACACGCCATTGCTGATCACCACGTCGGCCCAGCCATCATCGACCGGCGCCTTCTCGACATAGCCCTCGCGGAATTCGACGTTTTCAAATCCGAGCTGCTTCGCCAGGTGACGGCTGCGCTCGACCATCTGGGACGTCATATCGACGCCGACGACCCGACCATCTTTCCCGACGCACAAGGCGGCGAAGAAGGAATCCATTCCGCCGCCTGAACCCAGGTCGACCACACGCTCCCCAGCAGCTGGCGTCTCCCAGTGAAACGGATTGGCCATGCCCGCGAACGCTTCGCAGGCTTCGTCGGGGAGCTGATCCAGGATGGCCCGATCGTAGCCGAGCCGGATGGCATGGCTTCGGCCGGTATGGAAATGGTACGTGCCTTCAGGCTTCTCCGCGACGTCCCGGTACTTCTTCTGGACTTCCTTGCGGAGTTCCTGCACATCGACGAGATCAAGGATGTCCGTCATGCGCCTCCGGTGCTAGTTGGGAACCATACTAGATCGCTCTCGCCCGGGGATGTCTCGTAGATGCCGACGGCAACAATCGCCGCCCCGAGCAGTTGCGATGACGGCCACTACCCAAATCGCGGCGACCAACCGGAGTTGCCATTTCCGAATAACGGATCGCGCTACTCAACGAGACTCCTCGAACCAGTTTTTCTCCACAGAACGCTCCGTCACACTCTGTCTTGACTTTCACACGAGGGCCGCCTAGGGTATTCGTGGGGGTTCACTGTGAGTGGCCGACCCTTGACGAGGCGCGATCGCCGGGAGGTCGGCAGGAGGCGGGAAGATGGCGGAGACGCGAATTACGCGCAGGCAAGTCCTGGTCGGAGCCGGAGCGGTTGGAGCGCTGGGAGCCCTTGCCCCCACCGCGGCTTTGGCCGACGACGAGGGCAAAGGAAAGTTGGTCCGCTGGGACCTTGTTCAGATCGTCAGCGGAGTGGTTCTGGCCGGCGGGACGGACACCGGCCAGGACAGCGCAACGAAAGACGTGGTCCACCTGACCGGGTCGGGTCAGGCCGAGCCGGCCCGGCGCGAAGCTGCCGGGGGCGGTACCTTTGTCCATCAGCACAGCGACGGGACGGCGGTCGCCCATGGCGTCTACGTGGTAACTGGGTTCAAGGCGTTCGATAATGCCGGAGGAACCCTGGTGGGAACGGGGTTAAAAGATGGGATCGGCGAGCTGGATGAGACCACCGGTGGAATCCTCTGGCTGAATGTGCGCCTAGTCCCAAGCTCCGGTCCCGCCCACGACGCGGTCTTGAGCGTCAACTGCGCCCTACCGGGTGGCCGCCCGGGGATCGAAGAGGGCATCACATTAACAGTAGGTCCCTTCACGTTCACCCAACATGGCGGGGCGACCGTGTTTCATGTTGTTCGCGGAGACGGCAATTAGGCCATAGGTTCGCGACTGAGGCCAACAGGGGCGTTCCCTACCCTCCGGAGGGGGCGCCCCGTTAAGAAAGTACCTTCATCATCCCGAGCAGCGTGGGCGTCAGGCCGCGCAGCAGCTGAGCTTGGCGACATCGCGGGTGAATGTCTGGGCCGCGAGCCTCATGCCTTCGGCCATGGTCAGGTACGGGTGGAACGTCTCGGTGAGGTCGGCGATGGTGAGGTGGAACCTGATGGCGTAGACCGCGGACAGGATCACCTCGCCGGCGGACTCCGCCAGGACGTGCGCGCCGAGCAGTTGATCGGACTTGGCATCGGCTACCAGCTTGAACAGCCCACGCGTGTCGCGGTTCACCAGGGCGCGCGGGATGACGTCGAGGGGAATCGTCGAGACCCGCACGTCGTACCCTGCCTGGCGCGCCTGCTCTTCGGTCAAACCCGCTGATGCAATCTGCGGTCGTGTGAAGGTGACCCTCGGCAGGGCACGAAAATCGACGGTGCGGGACTTCTCTCCGATCGCGTTGTCGACGGCCAGAGCACCTTCGTACGCCGCGACGTAGACAAATTGCGGCGCGGGGGTGCAATCCCCGGCGGCCCAGACCCGCGGGTTGGTCGTGCGCAGCGTCTCGTCCACAACAATCGAGCCGCGCGGGTCGAGCTGGACCCCCGCCGCATCGAGGCCCAGGTCAGCGGTATTCGCCCGCCGTCCAGTGGCCAACAGCAGCTGGTCCACTCTGACCGTCATCGGCTTCCCGTCCGCCCGGCCGCGGACCGTGATCTTGCCGGCTGAACGGGCTACCTGCTCGATCTGGGCGCCGATGATGACTCGCATCCCCTCTTCCTCCAGCACCCGCATGATCCCGGCAGACACTTCCGGCTCCTCGAAAGGCGCGATCCGGGGCAAGACTTCCAGGATCGTGACCTTGCTGCCGAGGTTTGCGAAGTATTGCCCGATCTCGAGGCCGATGGCATTCCCACCGATGACCGCCAGCGAGCGGGGCAGTTCTTTGAGGTCGAGAGCGGTGGTGCTGGTCAGGTAGCCCGTTTCCTCCAGACCGGGAATCGGCGGAGACCAGGGTAAGGCCCCGGTTGCCATCAGGACGCGGTCTGCGCGCAGCGGACGGCCGTCGACCGCCAGCTCGGCCGGGCCGGTGAAGCGCGCCTTCCCCCGGATGAAGTCGAAGCCGTAGGCGTCCACCAGGTCTGCATACTTCTCCTGCCGGAGCGCCGCGACCAGTTCATCTTTTTGAGCCACGACCGTCGCCAGGTCAGGCTTGCCCGCCAGGGTGGTGATCCCGGCAAAGCCATGATGGCCAGCTTCGTAATGGACCTCGCTCGCGCGCAGAACCGCCTTGCTCGGAACGCAGCCGACGTTGACGCAGGTGCCTCCGATGGTTCCGGCTTCAACCATCGCGACCCGAGCTCCCAGATCGCGAGCCCGGATGGCCGCCGCGAAGGCTGCCGAGCCGGACCCCACGATGGCCAGGTCGTAGGAATCCTGGCTGCCATTGCGAACCGGCGGCCGGGGGCTTGTTTCCTCGAGGACCTCGATCCGTCCGGGCAGGTAGCCAGCGTCTTTGACCGCGGCGACCAGTGCCGCCGTATCGTCGCCAGCAAGACTGAAGACGGCCTCACCCCGCCGATAATCGGCGCGGGCATCCCTCGCCCCAGCGGTTTCCAGGGCGTGCGCCACGTGCCGATTGCAGTCGTCGCAGGTCATTCCCTGCACCGTCATCCGCATCTGCTTCTTTGCTTTCGCGTTCATCTGCTCCTCCATGGGTGGGAATCCTCCTCAGCGCCTGCCGTTCGCCGCCGCTGCCCTCGCCGACCGCGAAGCCACAAGGCGAGGAAGATGACGGCTGCCGCAAGCGCGAGGGCCGACACGAACAGGAGCCGGTTTGCGGCCAGCCAGGTCCCGAGACCCAGAGCGGCAACTGCCGCCAGGAGCAACGGGGCCCCGCAACAGATGGCCGGCAGCAACAGCAACAGTGGTGTCCATCCTCCCGATCCGGAGCGTGTTCGGGCGACCGCCTCTGACGGGAGCAACGAGAACGTGGTCGCGTTGGCTTCGTCCTCCCGCTGCGCTGCGTCGCGGCGCTGCTCTACACCCATTCCGGTCCAATCCGAGTGCAGGTGGCCAGGTGCTGGGCGTGCGGGACGGCGAGCTCGTCCGCGAGCCGGAGAAGCTTCTCGATCCGACGATCCCCGACCTGATACCAGACCCGGCGACCGTCCTTGCGAGCTTGGACGTAGCCGCACCAGCGCAAGCAGGCGAGGTGAGTCGAGACGCGGGCCTGGGGGAGGTCGAGCAGGTCGACCAGCTCACCAACCGTCCGCTCGCGCTCCAGCAGGAGCTCGAGGATGCGTAGCCGCGTGGCATCGCCCAGACCCTTGAAAAACCGCGCGCTGGCTTTGACCGCGATCTCTGGTTTGTCTAACATAACTGGCATGCCGTATATTTTAGCAGTGTTCCCCGAGCAGCACCAGCAACGACCCGGCAACAGCACCGCGAGGTGATCTCAACGAATAAGCCCATCACGACAATCCAGCAACTTTCGGAGGCGATCGCTGCCGCGACCATCGACATCGACGAGCAGGGCCGCCGCATCGGGATGGCGGTCTATGACTCGCTCGCCCAAGGTGATCCGGTCACCCCCGCGGAAATCGGTGCCCACGCACACGAGTCCGAGGCGGTCGTCGTAGCGACGCTCAAGGGTTGGCCCGGCGTTTTCTGGGACGACCAGGGTCGAGTCGTCGGTTTCTGGGGTCTCGCCATCCCGGAGATGGATCACCGTTTCCACGCCGAGAATGGCAAGCCGATGTACGCCTGGTGCGCGCTGGACCCTTTCCTTATCGTCCCGGTGATCGGCCGCCCGGCGCGCGTCGAATCGAAGGATCCGGTCACCGGTGAGCCCATCACGATGACCGTAGCGCCCCGGGGTATCAACGATCTCTCCCCCGCCACCACCGTCGTGTCGTTCCTCGTGCCGAACAAGCCGTTCGACTTCGACGTGATCGAGAGCTTCTGTCACTTCGTGCTGAACTTCGCGTCGCGCGAGTCGGCGGAACGCTGGGCAGCGGAGCGCGAGGGCATCGTCCTCCTACCGGCAGCCGAGGCATTCGAGGTCGGGCTTCGCGCCTGGAGCAAATGGCACTCTCCGACGAGTACGGAAGGGCAGGCGACAACATAGATGACGCAGGAGGCGACCGGAATGGATGACGTAGGGCAGCAAACCAGAGCGGTAGCCTTTCGGCTCTTGCTCGAGACTGGCCGAGCGGTGTCGGCGGCGCAGATTGCGGCCGCGACCAAGGCCGCGCCCTCAGCCGTCGAGGCAGACCTCCGCCGGCTCGACGCGGCCGGGCGGATCCGGTTGAGCGCGGAGGGGCACGTCCTCGGATCGGCCGGGCTGAGTGCGGCGCCGGCCGCGCATGAACTCTGGCTCGGCTCGCGCCGGTTCTGGACCTGGTGCGCGTACGACGCCGTCGGGATTGTTGGGACGCTGGGGGCCGATGCCCAGAGCCTCTCCCGCAGCCCAGCAACAGGGGCGCCGATCCGCTTGCAGTTTGCGGCGGGCCAACCACCTGCAACGCAGGTCGTCGTTTTCTTTCCCGATGACCCAGGGGCCACAAGGACCATCGATGACTGGTGCTCTAACGCGAACTTCTTCGAGACCCGGGACGCCGCACTCTCCTGGTCGGCTCAACGCAACATGGAGGGAGAGGTCATCGAACTCGGCGAGGCACGGCGCCGGGGCTTGGCGAACTGGGGCCCCCTACTGTCGGCCAATCGTGCCATCGAATCGAGGTAAGACCATGGCGACAACGGTTGACGTGATTGTGATCGGAACCGGTTCGGCGGCCCAATCGGTGGCGTACAAGGTCCGGGAGGCCGGCCAGAGCGTGGCCGTGATCGATTCGCGTCCGTTCGGGGGCACCTGCCAGCTGCGCGGCTGCGATCCCAAGAAAGTGCTCGTGGGCGTCTCCGAACTGGTGGATTGGAGTCAGCGCATGCAGGGCAAGGGCGTTAGTGGGCCTGCCCTGTCGATCGACTGGCCGGAGCTGATTCGCTTCAAGCGTACCTTCACCGACCCCGCACCCCACGAGAACGAGCAGGCCTTTGCGCAGGCAGGCATCCTCGCAAGGCATGGCCGCGCGCATTTCATCGATCGGACGAGCATCGCAGTGGAGGGCGAGACGATCCTCGGCCGCCACGTGGTGATCGCGGGAGGCGCGCGCCACGCCAATTTAGGAATTCCCGGTGAGGAACTCCTGACTAGCAGCACAGAGTTCCTGGAGCTGGATCGCCTGCCGCGTCGCATCCTCTTCGTCGGGGGCGGCTACATCGCGTTCGAGTTCGCGCACGTCGGCGCCCGTGCCGGCGCCCAGGTCCGGGTGCTGCATCGCGGCAGCCGGCCGCTGCAGAAGTTCGACCCTGACCTCGTGGCGATGTTGGTGGAGACAACCAAAGGACTGGGGGTCGAGGTTGGCCTGAATACGGAGGTCGTGGCGATTGAGCGCCAGGCCGACCACCTCCTCGTGCATGCACGGACAAGCGGGCAGGAGCAAACGTTCGAAGCCGATCTAGTCGTACATGCCGCGGGGCGCGTGCCGGAGATCGACGACCTCAACCTGGAAGTGGCAGGGGTCGCGCGGACGACGGCGGGGATTGTCGTCAACGACTACCTGCAAAGCGTGAGCAACCCGGCCGTCTACGCGGCGGGTGACGCGGTTGCCAGCGGCGGGTTTCCGCTGACGCCCGTGGCCGGGATGCAGGGCGCCATCGTGGCCAGCAACCTGCTCAAGGGAAATCACGGAACCCCGAACTACGCCGGCATCCCCAGTGTGGTCTTTACGACGCCGCCTCTGGCACGGGTGGGTCTCACCGAAGAGGCGGCCCATGCCGAGGGGCTGCGCTTTGCGACAAACCACGGAGACACGTCGGACTGGTATAGCTCGCGACGGGTCGCACTGCGACATACCGGTTTCAAGACGCTCGTCGAGGAGGGGACGGGGCGGATTTTGGGCGCCCACCTGTTGGGTCAGGGCGCTGAGGAGGTGATAAACGTCTTCGGCCTCGCGATCCGCACCGGGATACGTGCGAGCGATTTGAAGCACATGGTGTTTGCCTACCCGACCAGCGCATCAGACCTCAGCTCGATGCTCTAACCGACCGGTCCTGGTACACGTATATATCTATAGGTCGAACGGATTGCCCGCCGTACCACCAACAAAATACCACCAGACCCATCACCACTAGCCAGCACTTGTTGGCACGTAACCGCACGAAATCCAGGGCGATTCAGGGATTCAGGTCGGCCACCTTTGGGGGGCAAATCGACCGCTTACCCGATGGTCGGGCACACTTGCGTCGAGCCGATACACGCCCTTCGCCTTTCATACCATGAGGGGTTGTGCCGGTCGCGCCGGTCGTTTCTACTTCATTCGGGAGAGGCCGCAGTGGAACCCAACATGGTTCGAGCGAAGGCAAGGGAGCCCAGACAGCCGGTCCGCGGCCGCGACGACGACCTCGCGACCATAGGACGGCACCTCGACCAGCTTTTGTCCGGCATTGGTTGGGTCATTGTGGTCGAGGGAGCCGCCGGATTGGGCAAGAGCCGCCTGGTCAACGAAGCGGCGACAATGGCACACCGGCTGTCGATCAAGGTTGGGAGCGGCGCCGCTGACCCCGGTGACAACGTGGTCCAACTGGCACCGCTGATGGAAGCCTTGTTTGACGGACCTGAGCCGATCCTCGAGCGTGCCGCACTGCACAGCGAGCATACGTCGCCCGAGCAGCGATATTGGCTGCTGCAGGACCTGGAAACATTGCTCGAGAAAGCCGCGCTCAAGGCGCCGCTGCTGGTGTGCCTCGATGACCTGCAGTGGGCCGACAACGGGACGGCTGCCGCTCTCCGATCATTGCCGACCCGGCTGACAACGGTTCCGGTCGGCTGGGTCATCGCGCTTCCCCCCGGCGAGGGATCGAGCCAGTTTCGGAGCGCGATGGAGGGCTTGGAGCGCGAGGGGGCGGAGAAGATCGTTCTTGGTCCCCTTGACCAAGCAGGGGTCGCACAGGTCGCCAAGGATGTGCTGCTGGCAGAGCCCGATAGCGGGCTGTTGAAGATGGCGGAGCGCGCTGGCGGCAGCCCCTTCCTCCTCGTCGAGCTGCTTTCGGGGCTTCGAGAAGAGGGGCTTGTCCGTATCGAATCGGGCCGGGCCTTGCTGGTGCAGTCACAGATACCGCATCGCGTCAGCGAGAGCATGCGCACGCGGCTGCAGCGGTTGTCGGACTCGGCGCGTCAGGTAGCGACGGTGGCCGCGGCACTCGGCCGGCGATTTTCACTCAATGACCTGGCAGCGATGCTCACTCTGTCACCGTCGGCACTGCTCGGGCCGGTCGAGGAGCTGACTCACTACGGCCTGTTTGTCGAGCGGGACGGAAAGCTCGCCTTCAATCATGACCTCACACTCGAGGCGGTGCGTGCGAGTTTGCCCGAGTCAGTGCGCCGCGCCCTCGATCGCCAGGCGGCTGCCATGTTGATGGCGGGCGGAGCGCTGCCCGTCGAGGTCGCGACCCAGCTCGCCGCGAGCGCTGAGCCCGGAGACGAGCTTGCCATCGCCACCCTGTTGAAGGCCGCGGAGGCACTGGGCCCAACCGATCCGGTGGCCGCCTCCGACCTGAGCCAGCGCGCGCTTGAGCTCGCGCCGCGCAAGCATCCCCTGCGGGGTCCGCTCGTCGCCCAAACGGCGGTCTGGCTGCACGCCGCAGGTCGTGCCAGTGAGGCAAAGGCGTTCGCCGATACGGCTCTGCGTGAGGTGCTTCCTCCTCAGCAGGAGGCGGAGGTCCGCCTCAGCATCGCCAGCATGATCGCCATCTCCCACGACGTGCGTGCCGAAGCGGGCCGTCAAGCCCTCGCCCTCCCCGGTCTCGGAACCAACCTGCGAGCGCGACATCTGGCGATCCTTTTTTACAACCTGGTGACGGCGGGCCGGCTTGAGGAAGCGCGCATTGGACTCGACGAAGCCAAGATCGCAGTTCAACAGGCTCACGACGTCGACGGGCAGTTCGTTCTTGAGCTTGCGGAATCCGCTCTTGCGTATGCCGACGGGCGCTTCGGGAAAGCGCTCGAACTCGTCGAGGCGGCGCTGCGAACCAGTCTCAGTGCCAGCGATGACGCCCGCGGACGCGTCGCCCATCAGTGGCGCTGTGACGTGCTGACGATGCTCGACCGGCTCGACGAGGCACTCCAAATGTCGATCGAGAACGTCGCAGCCGCTCAACGCGATCGACAGGGATGGGCACTCGGGCTGTTTGAGACGGGTCGAGGGCGGCAACTGCTCCAGATGGGTCGCCTTCCCGACGCGGCCGCCGCTCTTGATGCGCGGTTCACCACCCCGGATGTCGCACGCCAGATCGGCAGCGTCCTGGATGCAGTGGGGGTGGCCGCTCTCGGACGCGTCGCTCTGCACACCGGCGACGAGCCGCTGATGCGACGGGCCACAGAAATTGCGCACGTAATGCTCGATGAGGGCGCCCCCAGCGTCCGCCGCCACGCCGCGTGGCTGCTCGCGCTGCTGGCCATGGCGGAAGGCGACGCGGCACGCGCGCACCGGTGGCTTTGCGCCCTGGGCGAGGAGGAGCGGACGTCCATCGTGCCCCTCTTTCCGATGGATGTCGCCGACGAGGCCCGCCTCGTTCACATCGCCCTCGCCGTCCAGGACCACGAACTCGGCGTCGCAGCGGCGGTTGCTGCCCAGCGTCGCTCACGGCTCAACCCGAGCATCCGTTCGATCGCTGCTGCCGCCGCGCACGTCAGCGGGCTCCTCAATCGCAGCCGTCAAGATCTTGCGGAAGCGGTCGAACTCTACGACGGCGGCCCCCGCCCACTGGCGCTGGCTTTGGCACTGGAGGACCTCGGCGACGCCAGCGTCGAAAGCGGCGCTTCCCAGGAAGGATTAGACGCGTACGGTCGCGCGCTGGAGCTCTATGCACGGACAGGCGCGGCGTGGGACGCCGGCAGGATTCGCGGCCGGCTAAGGGCACTGGGGGTCCGCCGCCGATTGGTTTCGGCGCCACGCCCAGAAAGAGGCTGGGCGGCCATGACGGACTCTGAGCTCGCGGTCGCGCGGCTGGTCGCCGACGGCTTGAGCAATCGCGAGGTCGCCGAGCGCCTCTTCGTTTCGCCTCACACGGTCAACAGCCACCTGCGCCACGTCTTCGGCAAGCTCGACGTCAACTCGCGCGTCGAGCTCACCCGCCTTGCCGCCGTTCACGAGTCGCGGTCCTAAGCGCCCAACTCGACGAAGGAGAAATCACACGATCGTGTGATGTGGGTCGGCGCGATCCGGTGGGAGCATCAGGCTATCAAGCACGGGCAGCCGTACAGGACCCGTAGAAGGAGTTCGAAATGAGCAATCGACCGAACATCATTCTTGTCCATGGCGCGTGGGCCGACGGCTCCAGTTGGAGCGCCGTCATCGAGGACCTGCAAGCGAATGGTTACAAGGTCACCGCGCCCCAGTTTCCGTTGACCTCGCTCGCCGATGACGTCGCTCGCCTGCGCCAGGTGCTGGCGCTCCAGGAGGGCCCAACCATCCTGGTTGGCCACTCCTACGGCGGTCAAATCATCACCGCGCTCGGCCCGGACGCGCCGAACGTCGCGGGTCTCGGCTATATCGCAGCCTTCGGACTTGACGAGGGAGAATCCCTCGGCGCCCTGCTCTCTCAGGGACCAACTCCCCCCGCCCTGGCTCATCAGCTCGTCGACAAGCGGGGCTTCGTTTGGCTGCCAGAGGATGACTTCGTCAACCACTTCGCGGCTGATGTCGATCCTGTCAAGGCCAGGGTCATGTACGCGGTTCAGCAGCCGTTGGCCGCCACCGCCTTTAATCAGGTTATGGGTGTGCCGGCGTGGAAATCGCTGCCCTCCTGGTACCTGATCACAACCAATGATGAGGCACTTCCGCCAGCTGCCCAGCGTCTGTTCGCCAGGCGGATGGGGGCAACCGTCATCGAGGTCCCGTCGAGCCACCTGCCGTTTGTCTCGCACCCGCGTGACGTCGTCAAGCTCATCGAGACGGCAGCCGAAGCGATTTCAGCGACCGTCGTTTCGGGATAGGAGATTTCCCATGCCGATGATCGACGTCTACGCCACCAACGGCACCTTCAACGACAAGCACGTCCTCGCGCAGGATCTGGCAAAGGCTGTCATGCGTTGGGAGAAAGTGCCGCAGATTCCCCTCTTCCTGGATAACACCGCCGCGTTTATCCATGACCTGCCTGCCGATGCGATCGCGAATGCGGCCGGTGACAGCAATTACGTCCGCGTCCAGGTGCTGACCCCCATCAACGTGCTCGATCGCGACAAGCAGCTGGGCGTCGTCAAAGAGCTGACGGAAATCGTCGTCGCTGCAGCCGGCGATCCGACCCTGGCCGGCCGCACCTGGGTGCTGATCACCGAATCGCCGGAAGGCGGCTGGGGCATCGACGGCCACGCCAACACGAGTGCCGACATCGTCGCCTCGGCGCGCGCAGCGCTGCAGGGGAAGCGATGAGGGGAAGCCCACCCCTTGCAGACCAGAAAGCCCTGGTCACGGGCGCAACGTCCGGCATCGGCCGTGCGATTGCTTTCCAACTCGCCGATGAGGGCGTCGAGGTCATCGTCCACGGCCGCGACGCCCTCCGGGGCGCCGAGACCGTCCGAGCCATCGAGGCGAGCGGCGGTCGGGCGCGCTTTGTCGCAGCCGACCTCAGCGATTCAACCGAGGTTCGGCGCCTGGCCGAAGAGGCCTCGGATATTGACATCCTGGTCAACAACGCCGGGTTTTCCGTGTTCGGCGATACCGCAGGCCTCGACGCCGACAAGTTCGATGCGCTGTTCGCCAGCAACGTGCGAGCCCCCTTCCTCCTTGTCGCAGCCCTCGCGCCTGGGATGGCGGCGCGAGGCCACGGCAGCATCATCAACATGAGCAGTGTGACGGGCCAGATTGGGCTCGCGGGGAGCGCCGCCTACGGCGCGACGAAGGCCGCTCTCGCGTCGATGACCCGCGCCTGGGCCGCGGAGTTTAGCCATAAAGGCGTTCGCGTGAACGCCGTCGCGGCCGGCCCGGTATTCACCGAAGGCGCGAAACCCGAGCGCACCGACGCGCTAGGAAAGACCACTCTGCTTGGCCGCGCGGCGGATCCGAACGAGATCGCAGAGGTCGTAGGATTCCTTGCTTCGCCGCGCGCCAGTTATATCACTGGCGCGATCGTCGCGGTCGATGGCGGTCGTACGGCGATCTAGGCAGGACATGGGTCATGAAACCAACCAATGACCAGGACGTAGACCCGACCTTGTCCGACTATCGCTGGCTCCTGACCATCGAACGCCCGACGAGCGAACCCGACTGGTATCTCCACCTCGAGTGCGACCAGACGCTCGAGGAAGGTCCCGTGCCCAACCGATGAGTTCGCCCTCAATTTCGGACCGCGTGCGAAATCAGCCTGACCCGAAGGATCGACGCTGCACTTGGGTCGGAAGCGATGCGTTAATGGTGGCCTACCATGACACCGAATGGGGCGTGCCGGTCCATGATGACCAAAAGCTATTCGAGTTCATAGTGCTTGATGCGATGCAGGCGGGGCTGAATTTTCGGATCATCTTGCAGAAACGCCAGAACTTCAAACAGGCGCTTGACGGCTTTGACCCTGTAAAAATCGCAAAGTACGGCGATCGACGGTTAGACCGACTCCTTAGAACCGAGGGGATCATTCGCAACCGCCAAAAACTCGCCGCCTCAATTGCTAACGCCCGGGCCACGCTAAAGGTGCAACAAGATTTCGGCTCGCTCGACGCGTATCTGTGGCAGTTTGTCGACGGCAGACCAAAGATCAATGCCTGGAACAAGGCCAGCCAGATTCCGGCCATGACTCCCGAAGCAGAAGCGATGAGCAAAGCGTTGAAGAGCCGCGGTTTCAAATTTGTCGGCCCGACAATCTGTTATGCGTTCATGCAGGCAGCTGGTCTGGTGAACGACCACACCACGGACTGCTTTCGCTATGCGCAATTAGCGAACGCGGCGGGCCCCGACGCGCTGCCCGCGTTCGCAGCTCGAATCTCCTCTAGAAAGACCCGACGTTCGCGGCGCGAGAACTCTACGATAAGTCCACCCTGACCGCGCCAACCCCGGTGCGCTGTGAGCATCACCGCGCGCCGTGAAGCCACAGCCGACCGCGCAGAGGAGGTTCAGATATGTCCACGACGAGTGTCGACCATCGTGCTACGCCGCTGCCGGCGGGGACCAAGGCGCCCAACTTCGAACTTCCCTCGACGCCCGACCGGACCGTGTCGCTCGCCGAGTTTCGGGGTCAGCCCGTGATCCTGGCCTTCTACCCGGAAGACTGGAGCCCGGTCTGCTCCGACCAGATGGCTCTGTACCAGGAGGTGCTCCCAGAGTTCCAGAAGTTCAATGCAGGGCTCTTGGGCATCTCGGTAGACGGAGTCTGGAGTCATCTGGCCTTCGCGAAGGATCGGAACCTGCATTTCCCGCTGCTCGCCGACTTCGAACCCAAGGGGAAGGTGGCTCGGGCGTATCACGTCTATCGGGCCAGGGACGGCACGAGCGAGCGGGCCCTCTACGTGATCGATGCCGACGGGATCGTGCGCTGGAGCTACGTCTCTCCCGTCGGTGTGAACCCTGGCGCCGACGGAATCCTCCGCGCGCTCGAGAACCTGGGGAAGGAGGGCGCCTCATGAGCACAACCCGGTTCAAGACCGTACTCACGATGCCAATCAACAAAGAGCGGGATCACATCCAGGGGCCAGCGGATGCGGCAGTGACGCTCGTCGAATACGGCGACTACGAGTGTCCGTACTGCGGCGCCGCGTATCCCATCATCAAGGAAGTGCAGGCCCGGATGGGTAGTCGGCTCCGCTTCGTGTTTCGCAACTTTCCGATCACGACCTCACACCCCCACGCCGAACAGGCCGCCGAGGCCGCCGAGGCTGCCGCTACCCAGGGCAAGTTCTGGCAGATGCACGACGTTCTCTACGAGAACCAGAGGCGCCTGCGCGACCAGGACCTCCGCGCCTACGCCGAGAAGCTCGGCCTCGACGTCGAGGTGTTCGACAAAGAGCTGGCCGAGCACGTCCACGCCGAACGGATCCACGAGGACTTCTTAGGCGGCGTGCGGAGCGGCGTGAACGGCACGCCGACCTTTTACATCAATGGTGCGCGGCACGACGGTTCGTACGAGCTCGAGCCCCTGCTCCGCGCTCTGGAGCGAGCCGGGGCGTCAGAACGAGGGACGAGA
>WNFD01003121.1_pt1 | contig 26041 bp, 23 predicted proteins | sample 5400491 | NCBI WGS metagenome assembly WNFD01 (sample SAMN13153343, study PRJNA577476) | soil metagenome | isolation source: 120 cm saprolite under Douglas fir tree site 2 hole 2 replicate 2 | place: USA:California | collected 2015-04-18
ACACACGAAAACAGCCGACAAGGTGTGCAACCGCTGGAGCAGAGGTGGGTGGCGACCGCGATCGTAACGCGGATCGATGAACTCTTTGCCATCGACGCCGAAGCCTGTCCCCAAGCACTGAGCCTGGAGGTCCCCCCTGCTTTTCTTTGGAAAGCCGTCAGACTGATTGGAACATCCTTCCCGCGGGGGGCCTTTCCGGATGAGTCTCTAGACCCATTTTCGGGCGGCTCGCCACATACGGCGCCACCGCAGACGCGACGATTGCCACAATGAGCGCTGCCAGAATTGTCGGCCAATCGTACTCGACGGGCACAGGCAAACGGAAGGTCAACATCCCCTAAAGGTGCAATCGCCCAGATGCCAATGCCCATCGCAATCGCGCCGCCGCTCAACCAAGCTAGGCGGGCTCGCCCTCTTGCTGCAGTTACGCGTCCCACCAGGTCGAGCGCGGCATAGGATGCGAGCGCGCTGCTTCACCGTAATCGTAGATTTGTAGGCCGAACCGAAGCGCTGAAGTACAACGGCCCGAAATACGAGACCGAGATCTGAAACTCACCTCTGGCGTATCGTTATGCTCCTTCGGCCGCCGTATAATTCTCCTGTGGCACGCGGTTGGGAGAGCAAGTCCGTCGAACTGCAGCAAGAGGACGCAACCTTAACCACGGCGGAGCCAACGCCCGATCTGACGCCCCAACAAAGAGAGATCGAATCCCGCAAACAGGGATTGAGGCTTTCTCGGAGCAGGATTTTAGAGCAGATCCGCTCGGTGGAGAACCCACGCTACCGAAAGATTCTGGAACAGGCTCTGGCGGAGCTCGACGAACAGATCATGCGACTGAGCTGAGCAGGGGTCTCGCAACCGAACTTGAGTGCGTCCCGTGAGGAATCTTCATGCCGTATAATGCTACTCATTCTTATGACCGCCTACGTCTACGTTTCCCTCAAAAAGAGCGTTCTGGATCCCCAAGGCAAGACCATTCAAGGCGCGTTAAAGAAGATGGGTTATAAAGGCCTAGAGGATGTTCGCCAGGGCAAGTACTTTGAAATCACCCTCGATGGCGGGCTCAGCCGGGACCAAGCTCAGGCCGAAGTCGAACGCATGGCTCGTGAAGTGCTCACCAACCCAGTGATTGAAGAGTTTCGCTTCTCCTTGGCGGACTAACGGATTTTTGGGGTTCTCTACATATGTGTGGCATCGTTGGCTACGTTGGGAAGAAGCGAGTTGTTCCTGTCATCCTTGAAGGGCTCAGACGCCTTGAATACCGCGGTTACGATTCGGCCGGCATCGCCGTTGCCGGTAACGGAGACGGTCTCCAGATTCGCCGCGCCGAAGGCAAGCTGCGCAATCTCGAAGAAGTCATCCGCCTGAAGCCGCTCGACGGCACCTACGGCATTGGCCATACTCGCTGGGCCACCCATGGACGTCCCACCGAAGAAAATGCGCATCCGCATCGCGACTGCACCGGCAGCATTGTTGTGGTCCACAACGGTATCGTCGAGAACTACCTCAGCCTGAAGAAAAAACTCATCGAGGAAGGCCACGTCTTCACCACCGAGACTGATACCGAAGTCATCGCTCATCTGGTGGAGAAATATTTGGTGAAGACGGGTAACGGAAACCCTCCTGCGCTCGAAGAGGCGGTGCGAAAAACAGTGAAGCAACTCACCGGAGTGTTCGCCCTGGCCGTGATTTCGGTCGATGAACCCAACAAGATCGTGGCCGCTCGCAACGGTCCTCCTGCAGTCATCGGCCTGGGCAACGAGGAATACTTCGTGGCTTCGGATGTGCCCGCGATTCTCTATCACACGCGTGACATCTTCTTCCTCGCCGACGGCGATCTCGCCGTAGTGACTCCGGCGGGCGTTCAGCTTACCGACTTCGACGGCAAGCCAATCCAACGCCAGGTGCAGCATGTCACCTGGGACCCAATCATGGCGGAAAAGGGCGGCTTCAAGCACTTCATGCTCAAGGAAATCTATGAGCAGCCTCGTGCCGTTCGCGACACCACGCTGGGCCGGGTCTCTCAGGACACGGGCCACATCTTCCTCGACCAAATGGAAATAACGGAGGCCGAGTTCCGCGCCGCGAAGAAGATAAACATCACCGCGTGTGGCACCAGTTGGCACGCAGGTCAGGCAGGCAAGTTCATGATCGAGAGCCTCGCCCGCGTACCGGTCGAGATCGACTACGCCAGCGAATGGCGCTATCGCGATCCCATCATCGCTCCGGACACGATCACCATCGTAATCTCGCAATCAGGTGAGACTGCGGACACGATTGCCGCCCAGCGCGAGGCCAAAGCCAAAGGGTCGAAGACTCTTGCCATTTGCAATGTAGTCGGCTCCATGATCACGCGCGAAGCCGCAGGCACTCTCTACACTCACGCAGGGCCCGAAATCGGCGTGGCCTCGACCAAGGCATTCACCGCCCAACTAACAGCTCTATACCTATTTGCTCTTTACCTGGCGCAGGTGCGTGGCAGCATGACGCGCGAGCAGGCCAGCGCCGCGGTGCAGGAATTGACCCGAATCCCTGGCAAGCTCGAGGCTTTGCTTACTCGGGATGAAGACTGCGATGACCTGGCCAAACGATTTCAACGTGCTCACGATTTCTTGTTTCTGGGCCGAGGCATCCACTATCCCATCGCCCTCGAAGGCGCTCTCAAGCTGAAGGAAATTTCCTACATCCACGCCGAGGGATACCCCGCCGGCGAGATGAAGCACGGCCCCAACGCACTCATAGACGAGAATCTACCAGTAGTCATTATTGCCACAAAAGACGTGAACAATCCCGGATCGGTGCTGCGTTACGAGAAGACAATGTCCAATCTGAAGGAAGTGAAAGCGCGTTCCGGGGTGGTAATCGCGCTCGCCACCGAAGGCGATGCAGAGATCAAAGAAGCAGCCGACCATGTGCTCTACATTCCCGCGGCCCCGGAAGAACTATCGCCGATTCTCGAGATCGTTCCCCTGCAGTTGCTCGCTTATCATATTGCCGTGCGGCGCGGATGTGACGTCGACCAACCGAGGAACTTGGCCAAATCTGTCACCGTAGAGTAGAAGTCCTTCGCATCCCAACTTTCGCTTCTTCAGTACATTGACTTTCATCTACATAGTTAGTGGCTGCCTTTCAAACTCACATTGCACATCTTGTGCGCTCCGTACCTTTATCCGAACTCACAAAGCACCTCGAGTTCGAGATGCTCGGCATGAGGCGCTTCGGCTTCGTGCCCGGGCAATGGCTGTCGTTCCGGCAACTCAAACCCGATGGCGAGGAACTCACCCGCGCCTATTCAATCGCCTCGCCACCGGGAGAAGATCCCCGCTTCGCCCTGTGCCTCAACCGCGTGCAGGATGGCTTCATGTCGAACTTTCTCTGCGACATGCAAGAAGGAGATGAGATTCACTGCCAGGGTCCGTTTGGCGATTTCATCTTACGTCCGCCCATGCGCGATACGATCTTCATCGCGACGGGCACCGGCATCTCCCCCTTCCGTTCCATGCTGCACTGGCTACTGACAGATCAGTTACGCCATCAGGGAAAACAGTTCTGGCTGGTGTTTGGAAGCCGCTACGAAAGAGACATTTACTACCACGACGAATTCCTGCGCCTGGCCAGCGAGCGGCCTAACTTTCATTACTTGCCCACTCTCAGTCGGGGCAGCGTGGAGTGGCAAGGTCTGCGCGGCTATGTGCAGGAACACGTTCCGGGCATTGCGCAAGGCGGGACTGACATGCACGCCTACATTTGCGGTCTCGATAAAATGGTCAAAGCGAATCGCGAGCTGCTTAAGTCGCTGGGTTGGGACAGGAAGTCTATCCGGTATGAGAAGTATGACTGAAGCTCAAAGCCCTTTCCCGCCTATTAACCAACTTCCATCTCACTCTCTCCATCTAAGAGGAACCGCATTATTAAACGGGTCGGGAGAGATCTAGGCCGAGTACAAAGCAGAGAACAGCAGCCAGGAGGAACATCAAGAAAAACCGCAGCCGTCGCCAAGAGAAAGCGCACTGTCGCTCACCTGCCCAAGGCGACACCCACTGCGCCGGGGCGGAAGGGCGCCAAAGCCGCACGTCGCAAACGGAAATGAAATCCGCGAGCGTCAAGCGTTAGCCTCGGCGACCGTTCGCAAGATGCTTTGTAACCGTAACAACACCGACGCCAACGCCGTGATCGCAGCCAGCCAAACAGCGAACGCAGTCTTCACTACCCAGCCCGGCGCTGCCCCTACACGCCGCAGCAGAAGCGGCAGAAAATTCCAGGTCGTGATGTGCACGTAATCCCAAGCGTCCTGTGTCATGGCTTCATTGTTCAAACCCCAGGCATCCATCTTGCCGAGCGCGAAGGCCAAGATGTTCTTGAAACGCAGAGCAATCACAAACGTGGGATGACCCAGCGTCTCCATCTGGTAGATCTCCAGCGGCACCCAAAAGGCCAGCGACGCCAACTGAATAATCAGGCTGACAGCGACCACCCCCCACCCCGCGCGCCAGATCGTCACTCCGAATCGCTCGCGATAGCGCATCAAAAGCGGGACGGCAATCAGCGCCACCAGTTCAACCGCGGTTGAAACATATCGATCGCCCCAGGCGAAGTCGCCGCTCCAATAAGTGTATCGAGCATAGAAGCTGATGTAGCCGAGCAGTAAGAGAAGTGATGTCAAGCCATACGCGCGAACCTCTGGAGTCAACACTTTCCAGAGGAGAACCAAAAGAAAAATCGCCAAGACGAGAAGCGGATCGAACAGAAAAATAGATTTTTCCGGCTGGACTAGCGCTCCGAGGAAACCGACGTGAAAGGGCGTGCTCCAGGGAAAATTCGCCGGCAGCGAGGGATCCTGCAGGCGTTGTTCCTTGGCAAACAGCGCGACATAGGTATTGGTAAATGACCCAAAGCGATAGAACTGGTACGTACGATCGATCAAGAGAAAGAATATGTAAACAGGTGCGGCGACTTTGCTGTAAGCGATAAGACGTCGCCACAACCCGCGACCCGGCGCTCCTTCGAACCACAGCACGAGCAAGACAAAGATTGCTCCCGCGATGAGATCCAAACCGGTGGTGAGACGTGTTAGCAGATTCAGTCCGAGCGCGCACGAACCAAGGAAAAGCGCACGCTGGCTGGCGGTCCGCAGCCACTCATACTGAAATGAAAATCCAGTAAGCGTGAGCAACATGATGGAGTTGTTCTCCATCATGTTCTGGGTGTAGTGGAGATGAGTGGTGCAGAACATCAATGCCAGCACACCCGCCATTGACTCTCTCACGTCAAAGCGCAGCTGACGCAGCAGTCGGAATGCGATGAGCGCGGTCAGTACGTTGACCATAATATTCGTGATGTAACTGACGACGATGCTGCGCACGGCGGGATCGTCCCCGTATCCAGAAAAGATCACCCAGTGCGCAGCCCACGTTCCAAGCAGATCCGCGGGCAACATGAGCAGCGACTGGCCGATGCCATACCAGCTATAGAGCCGACCTCCACGGCCGTGCAGGCCGAACTCGGGATAGTCGTTGGGGAAAACCTGTGGCTCCGAGGTCCACAGCCAATGCGTAGTTTGAAGCCGATGCATCGTGTCGGCCGTCCCCAACTCGCCCGATTGCACAACGAAAGCCAGCAGGCCTGCAGTCAGAGACAAAAGAAGCAGCGGATCGCGCAGCCATCGTCCAACACGAGAACTCATCGCCAGCATAGTAATACAAGGCAGGCGTCAGGCTTCCACTTCAGGCCGGGCATGGCTCGGAAAATTAAGCAGGGGAATCAGAGAGACAAAGAAGAAGCACCCGCGCTACAATTGCGCCCGTCCGACCGACAGCCAGCACATGCGATCGAATGTGTATCCGGGCCCGAACCTTTCCGCTGGGCTGCCAGAATCTCACGTGGAGGTGTTCCATGAAGAAAATGTCGTTAGGAATGGTGCTGCTCGCATCGGCGACGCTGTTTGCTCAAAGCCCGTTCGATGGGACCTGGATGACCAAGCTGGACACGGCCAAGCTTCCCTCCAAAGCAGACAAGTATTCGTTGCGCAACAATATGTATGAGTGCCTGACCTGCGTTCCGAAGGTAGCGGTGAAGGCCGACGGAACCGATCAGAAGGTCACCGGACATCCGTACTACGACACGGTTGCTGTTCACGTCGTAAATGCCAGCTCAGTCGAGATCATCGAAAAGAAAGACGGGAAGGTCATGTACACAGACAACGAGACCCTCTCGGCCGACGGGAACACGCTAAACGACACGTTCACGGACAAAACGGGGACCCAGCCCGTGACGGGCGAAGCGACCTCCAAGCGGGTAAGCGCGGGACCGGCAGGGTCGCATGCGTTGTCGGGTGCGTGGCGCACGGAAAAAATCAACAGTGTCTCCAGCAACGGGCTTACCATCAACTATCAAGGCACCGCCGATGGACTGAAGATGTCGGATCCGAACGGCAACAGCTACGACGCGAAGTTCGACGGCAAAGACTATCCGATCCAGGGCGATCCAGGCCACACCATGGTTTCATTGAAGCGCATCGGAAACGACACGATCGAAGAGACCGACAAGCGGGACGGGAAAATTGTTGGCGTGTACCGCATGACGGTGTCCAAAGATGGCAAGTCGATCAAGGCGGAGTACACCGATAAGCAGCGTGGGACCACGACGGCGTTCACGATGGAGATGCAATCGTAGGAGCTGGCGGCGGTGGCGGGAGGGCATGGTGTCAGCCCACCCCGCGCCTCGCAATCTGAGGGAGATGTGTGCTGGAGGGCACTGTGCCAGAATCCTCAAGCAACAGCTTTGGTTCACCGCTTCCAGTCTTTCGCGTCAAGAACGTGGAGGCCAGCATTGCCTACTACCTGGACGCTCTTGGCTTCGAACTGCGATGGCGTGCGCCGGTGCGCGAAAAATCTATAGCCCCTACTGGATCTCCGGCCGCCAATCGGCTGCGTTCCCCCACCAGGCGTGCAATCACCGCCGCAACTTCCTCAGTGTCTGCCGCATCTAAACCTTGACAACATTCCACTCAGGTCTTAGCATGGTATTGTTGGCAATCACAAGCACATTGATTATAAAGCACTTATAGAATCGAGAGGAGACGACTATGGCCAAGATTATCGGCATTGACCTTGGGACTACCAATTCCTGTGTGGCAGTGATGGAGGGTGGCGAGCCCAAGGTTATCCCTAATGAAGAGGGAGGGCGGACTACGCCTTCAGTAGTTGGTTTTACCAAGTCAGGTGAACGCCTCGTCGGACAGGTGGCCAAGCGGCAAGCCATCACCAATCCGGAGAACACGGTTTATTCGATCAAGCGGTTTATGGGACGCCGCTATGACGAGGTGTCAGAAGAAATCAAGATGGTGCCTTACAAGGTGGTCAAGTCGGGCGACCACGTAGCCATATTGGCGCAAGGCAAGGAGCACACACCTCCGCAGATTTCCGCCATGATCCTGCAAAAGTTGAAAAAGGCAGCAGAGGACTATCTGGGCGAAAAGGTGAATGAGGCGGTTATCACCGTGCCGGCCTACTTCAACGACGCGCAACGGCAGGCTACCAAGGATGCCGGACAAATCGCCGGGCTCGACGTAAAGCGAATCATCAACGAGCCAACGGCGGCCGCCCTGGCCTACGGTCTCGACAAAGGCAAGGACGAAACTATTGCGGTCTACGACTTCGGCGGCGGCACGTTTGATATTTCGATTTTGGAAGTAGGCGAAGGTGTTATCGAAGTCAAGGCCACCAACGGTGACACTCACTTAGGTGGCGACAACCTTGACCAACGCATCGTCGATTGGCTCATTGACGAATTCAAGAAGGACGAGGGCCTGGACTTGCGCGGCAAGGGGAACGAAATGGCCCTCCAGCGACTGCGCGATGCGGCAGAGCGCGCCAAGATTGAACTCTCGACCACGATGGAGCATGAGATCAACCTGCCCTTCATCACCGCCGACGCTGGCGGGCCAAAGCATCTGGTTAAGAAACTGACGCGCGCGAAGCTGGAGTCGATGGTCGAAGACATCATTCAGCGCTCCGTTGGTCCGTGCAAGCAGTGCATGAAGGACGCGGGCGTCGATGCCAGCAAGATCAATGAAGTGGTCTTGGTCGGTGGACAGACGCGCATGCCGCGCATTCAGTCTCTGGTGAAGGAACTGTTTGGCAAGGAACCGCATAAGGGCGTCAACCCGGACGAGGTCGTGGCGATCGGTGCGGCCATTCAAGGTGGCGTGTTGGGCGGCGAAGTAAAGGATCTTCTGCTGCTAGACGTGACTCCGCTGACGTTGGCAATCGAGACGCTGGGTGGCGTAGCTACCCCAATGATTCCGCGCAACACGACGATTCCCACCCGCAAGACGGAAACGTTCTCGACCGCAGCCGACAGTCAGACTTCAGTCGAAGTCCATGTGCTGCAAGGCGAACGACCCATGGCGGCGCAGAACCGGACTTTGGGTAAGTTCCACCTGACCGGGATTCCCCCGGCTCCGCGTGGAGTACCGCAGATTGAGGTGACGTTCGACATCGACGCCAACGGCATCCTTAATGTGACCGCAAAAGATACGGCCACGCAGAAAGACCAGAAGATCACGATTACGTCATCTTCGGGTCTATCGAAAGAGGAAGTCGAACGCATGGCCAAGGAAGCTGACGCACACTCGGCGGAAGACAAGGCTCAGCGCGAGTCGATCGAGGCCAAGAATCAGCTCGACTCTCTGGTCTACAACGTCGAGAAGATGCTGCGTGAGCACGGCGATAAGATCTCGGGCTCCGAGCGCGGAGATGTCGAGAACGCCGTTGCCGATGCCAAGAAGGCGCTGGAGTCAAACGACAAGGCGCAGATGGACAAGGCACGCGAGACTCTGACCCAGGCCTCGCACAAGTTGGCCGAGCAGATGTACAAAGCGGCTCAGCCGCAGGGCGCACCACAAGGCGCAGGTCCGAGCGGCGGCGCTTCAACCGACGGCGCAGGCGCGTCGGCTAGCGGCAACGGTCAAGGTAAGAAAGACGAAGGCGTGATTGATGCCGAGTACGTGGACGTGGAGGACAAAAAGTAAGCTGTCAGCTCTGAGCCGTCAGCTTTCAGCTAGAACTGTAGTGGCGCGGGACTGGTGCCCGCGCCGTACTCTTTGTTTCGTGCGGATTTGAACTTCGCGCGGGTTTGAAACGCAGTGCCGAACGTGAATGGCGACCACGACAAGCAAGAAGGACTACTACGAAACCCTCGGGGTGAAGAAGTCCGCCTCGGCGGAGGATATCCGCAAGGCATTCCGCAAGCTGGCGCGTAAGTACCATCCTGATGTAAACCCCGGTGATAAGGCTGCGGAGGAGAAATTCAAGGCGCTCTCCGAGGCCAACGAAGTTCTCAGCGATCCCAAGAAACGCAAGATCTACGATCAGGTCGGCTTCTATTCCGACAACATTGATCCGGCAACGGCTGAGGCCTATGCCCGGGCCGGCGGCGCCGCGGGCGGTTTTCGGGGCGGCGGACAGGGGACTGCTCGCGGCCAGGGCGTCAATGTCGATTTCGGCGGTTTCGATTTCTCAGACATGTTCGAGAATGCGGGTCGCGGGGGACGCGGCGCTGCTGGAAGCGGCAGCTTCCGCGATATCTTCTCCGGCATCTTCGGCGGAGGACGCGGCACAGCCGCCGAGGAGGGCCCCGAGCCCGGTACCGACCTTGAGTACCAGGATGTCTGCTCAAATTGCCATGGCCAGGGATTTCTCGAACAGCCCGGCAAGTGCCCCCAATGCAACGGAACGGGGCAGGTCACGCAGACCGGCGGGCGGATGAAATTTAACGTGCAGTGCCCACGCTGCCATGGAACCGGCAAGAACATCTCTACCTGCCCTACCTGCCACGGGGAAGGCACGGTCGAGCGAACCGAACCGCTCGAAGTGCGCATCAAGCCCGGCACGCGCGACGGCCAGCGCATTCGCATTCCCGGCAAAGGCAACGCCGGAGCCCACGGCGGCCCTCCCGGCGACCTCTTTGTGATCATTCGCACCGGCGACCACCCCATCTTTCGCCGTGAAGGCGACGACATCTACCTTACCGTGCCGGTCACGGTGACGGAAGCTGCCTTAGGTGCAAAAATCGAGGTTCCGACCATTGATGGGCGCGCGTTGTTGAAGATTGTTCCGGGAACGCAGCCCGGGCAAAAATTGCGGCTACGTGAAAAAGGCGTGCCTTCGGCCACCCAGGATGGCGCACGCGGTGATGAGATCGTTGAAATAACGGTCACGATCCCAATGCCCCGTGATGAGCGCACCAAGGAACTACTGCGCGAACTCGCAACGCTAAACCCCGAAGATCCGCGGGCGGAGTTGTGGACGAAGGTTTAGTAACTGATCCGTTGATGGATGGAAAGCTCTACCGCTATTCGCGAAGCCAGCCAGATCACCCCTGACTGGAAGACGAACTGGCTTCTTGCGATTACTTACCCGGCAAGTGGCGAAATCCAATACGCAGTCTCAAAGAAAGGCGGCATAGTGATTGAAATGGTTGCGAACTGCGTCCGCTCTGCCTTCGGCGGCGGGGAACTCGTCCCTCCAATCCATTAAGACCTTGGTTGAGCAGGCTCCCGCTCCGGTTCCTCTATTTCTTCATGCTGGGGTCGTCCGCCGGATTGATGTAGTTGAACTTCACCGGCGACGTTCCGTGAATTTGGATTACGGTTGCACCAGACGCCATGGCATAGTGGTGCATGCTGGGATCCAGGTAGGCGAAGCTGCCCGACCCGAAGCTCATCATCTTGCTGGCGTCAAACTGATCTCCCATGCCCACTTTGAGAGTGCCCGAGAGCACTGTCATGTTCTCCCGGCTGGGGTGTGTATGCGGCGCGACCTGGTAACCGTCCGGCATCTTGAGGCGAATGGTGAAATCGCCCGACGAAGCCATCGGATCACCTTCGAGGACCGCAAGCTGCGCACCTATCGGCAAAAACGGCGGCGCCGGACCGTATTTCATCTGGTCGGGGGTAAAGGCATTCTGAGCCTGAGACGGCTGCGCCACGAGCAGCGCAGCCAGGGTGAGAGTAATAACAAGAAAAGGTCGTTTCATAGTGCCCTCCCAAACCGGACGGCATGATAACTCGTCCTGGCGATCACAGCAATGGCAGACGTCAGCCACCGTCGAATCATCGAGAATTGTTGGCAGTGTTCCGCGCCGACACCAGTGCAGCCTCCAGGTCTTTGCAGGAAGTCCCTTCCATTACCTCCGTACCCCGCCTGCCTGACAAAAATTTCTAACATTTCTCTTGCATCGCCGAAATTTTCTCGTAATCTCTAACGTGCGAACTAACTCCAGCGTGATTTCCGGAATCTAACGAAAACCGGAAAGCTCGAGCAGGAACCAGCCCGCTGCGGAGTAGCTGAGAGTGAGTCGCTTTGAGGAGGACACATCGAAATTGGCAACAGCTAGCGCCCAGCGCCAACAAAAAGAGAATCCCCAACCTCTCGTCGTCCCCAACCGGAAAAAATTCGTTCGCCTCACCTTGTGGCCACTGGTCGCGGCCACGTTCTTTATGGTCTCGGGCGGAACCTATGGTACGGAAGAGATCGTGCACGGCGCCGGCTACGGACGCGCCATCCTGATTCTGCTTCTCACGCCTCTGCTTTGGAGTCTGCCCACAGCCTTCATGATCGGCGAGCTATCGAGTGCACTACCCCATGAAGGCGGCTACTACGCCTGGGTGCGCCGTGCTCTCGGCAATTTCTGGGGATTTCAGGAAGCCTGGCTCTCACTGGTCGCCTCCATTTTCGACATGGCGATTTATCCCACCCTGTTCGTGGCCTACCTCACCCGCATGTTCCCCTGGTTCCAGCAAGGATATCGCGGCTGGATGGTTGGGTTGGCGCTGGTAATTGCCTGCGCCATCCTTAATATGGCCGGGGTGAAAGTAGTATCGACCACCTCGCTGTGGCTTTTCTTTGCCTTGTCGGCGCCGTTTGTGGCAATCGTGGTGCTCGCGCCGTTTAAGCTTGGCGCGCTTGCCAATGCTGTCACCAAGCCAACTACTTCCACCGTGGACATTCTTGGCGGCCTGCTCATCTGCATGTGGAACTACATGGGCTGGGACAACGCCTCGACCATCGCCACCGAGGTCGAGCGCCCGCAGCGGACCTATCCCCGCGCCATGCTGGCGGCAGTCGTGATCGTGGCCCTCAGTTACGTTCTACCCGTCGCGGCCATGTGGATGACCGGTCTGGCTCCGACCGCCTGGGAAACAGGCTCATGGGCTGATATCGCGGGTTTGCTAGGTGGGCCGCTGCTGCGAATTGGCGTGGTCCTTGGTGGCATGATCAGCGCTTTCGGCATGTTCAATGCACTCGTCATGAGCTACTCGCGCTTGCCGCTGGCGATGGCCCAGGACGGAATGCTGCCCAGCATATTCGGGAAGCTGCAGCGCCGCTCACGGGCGCCCTGGGTCGCTATTCTAGCCTGCGGCATCGGGTGGGCGCTGTGCCTCGGCCTGGGTTTTGCCCGGCTGGTGACGCTCGACATCCTTCTTTACGGCTTCAGCCTCATGCTGGAATTTGCCGCCCTAGCTGTCTTGCGCTTCCGCGAGCCTAATCTTCCGCGTCCGTTCCGAGTTCCAGGCGGCTTGTTCGGGGCAATTGCAGTCGGCATTCCACCTATGCTGCTGCTGGGATTTTCTATTGTCCGAAGTAAACATGAGCAAGTGTGGAATATGAGTTCGTTTGCCTTCGCCATGATCCTCATCGCAGCAGGCGTGGTGGCGTACCTCATTAACCATGCACTGAAGCCAGCCGGATGGGCTCCGGCGGAACAGAAGCCGGAACCCGCGGCGTAAAGATTCCGCGCCACCAGGTCCCAACCGGAAAGAATGAGTGCGCGCGCGGCTACAGCCAGATCGATCGGGGAGGAGATGCTGGGGCTGTTCCTCCACGCTCCCATGGCTATGATAGGCGGCGTTTTGGTCGGATTTGTGTCCTTAACTATTGCTAACTCCAAGCCCGTTACCAAATATAGGTTTTCTACAAATCCCCTCTTTTGGGCGGTAGCGCGCTCTTGGGGTCGCTGATAAGTTACCGCATTCGCAACCGTTCCGCTCACTGGGTAGGCGCAATCGGTGTCTTGTATCTCGTATCCGTCATAGCTTCTTTATGGATTTCGGCAATCGCCATATCTCCGAGGTCTAACAGGCGGATACCACTTGGGTTACGAATGTTATAACCTCTTTTCGCCAAGTTGCAGGGGTGGTGAATGTTTAGGGCCAGCCTTCGTGACAGCCGCCCTTCCTGACCTCGATTGCGTATTCGATGGGAGCTTGGTTTAGGCTTAAATTCCGGGCGGAAGACACAGAAGTGAAATTTTGACGGCCATTTTGCGCCACCAAAGTGAGTAACCCTCGACCACGAATTGGCAGGCATGAACACGGATTTGTTTTTTGATGCGGGCGAATCCATGACGAGCCGTGGCCGCTTTGTTTTGTTGTAAATTGGTGATCGTAGGTTCTGGCCCGATGACTAAACGGAAGTCCAAAGGCGCATATATGATCTCGGCTGTCGCCGAGATGTATGGAATCCATCCCCAGACCCTGCGCCTGTACGAACGCGAAGGCCTGCTCAAGCCTTCCCGCACCGAGGGCAACACCCGCCTCTACACTGACGAGGATTTGCAACGGCTCGAATTCATTCTCTCGCTGGCCCGCGATCTGGGCGTGAACATCAGCGGTATGGCGATCATCCTGCAAATGCGGGAGCGCATGGAAGAAATGCAGCGCCAGATCCAGGAATTCGTGCAATACATTCAGGAAGAAGTGCTGACCCGAGCCAGCACCGCGGCCGATCCGTCAAAGGGAGCAATTGTGCCGGTAAGAAGACCCATGGTCGCGCCGACCCTGAATTCACCCAAGAAGCGCTAACCATCCTCCGTGGCATGTCTTGCGCGGTCATCCGGAGCGAAGTTGTCGTGCGCGAAGCAAACCACAACGCAGTCGAAGAACCCCTTACGTGCCTGTCGTCCACTAGACCTCGAAAGGCATTCTCTGTGCCCCGCTTGCTGGTTCGCGCTTTAGCCAGAAACTCCCCGTCCAGGCCATGGCAGCATGACGCCGCAGTATCATGGAAGCGTACGGGTATGCTTCCCTTTAAACTCATTTACAGCGACAATTATTACCTTCCCATCGGCGCACACGTCTTCCCTGCGGAAAAATATCGCCGAGTTCACGACCGCCTGCTGCAAACGGCTGTCGCCAGTGCCGAGGACTTCCTCCTTCCCCAACCAGCTTCCGATCAGGACATCCTGCTGGTCCACGCCCCGGAGTATGTTCGCAAGCTGAAGACCGGCACGCTCAGCCCGCAGGAAGAGATGCAACTCGAAGTTCCTTTTTCCCCCGAACTCGTCCAGGCATTCTGGCTGGCGGCAGGCGGATCGATTCTGTCCGCGCGCCAGGCTTTGACCGATCGCATCGCCATTAACATTGGCGGCGGCTTCCACCATGCGTTTCCCGACCATGGCGAGGGATTCTGCATGATTAACGATGTTGCCGTCGCCATCCGTCGTATGCAGCGCGACGACAAGATTCACACCGCCATGACTGTCGATTGCGACGTTCATCACGGCAACGGCACCGCGGCAATCTTTGCCGCCACGCGGACGGCTAGTGAGCCGTTGCCGTCGGCCTCCAGGTCCACACTAGCTCAAGCGCGGCCGGCTAAGATGCATGGAGCACACGCGGGCGACGTCTTCACGATTTCGCTGCATCAGCACAACAACTACCCCATGTGGAAACCGCCCTCTTCCATCGACGTAGACCTGCCGGACGGCGTCGGAGACGACGACTATCTGGCCTGGCTCGACAACGCACTCAGCTCCGGACTGCGCCAGTTCGAGCCCGACCTGCTGTGCTACATCGCGGGCGCCGATGCGTACCGTGAAGATCAACTGGGTGGCCTGTCTCTAACGATTGAAGGATTGAAGAAGCGCGACGAGTTAGTGTTTCGCGTGTCGAGAGCGCGAGACATTCCTGTGATGGTCACCTTCGCCGGCGGCTACGCCCGCAATGTGGATGACACGGTGACGATCCACTGCGACACGGTGATGGCTGCGAGGGAAGTGTTTGCGCCGTAAACACAGCTCCGGTCGTCCCAACATTCTTCAAAAATACTTCTTCTGCCTGGCGACCGTTGCCGGGGTATTCAGACTCGATCCCTAGCCAAACAGGGGCAGCCCCGCTCTTTCGAGTCGGACCGGGTCCGGCAAAGACACATAAAAAATCCGCTGCCGATTCCTCGATCCTCCCGTCTCCGTAGCAATCAGTGGGATGGCAGAATTGATCGCGAGTCTCGCACGTGACTCGAGCAATCCCCTCTTTCTCTCCTGCAATCAATCAGACGGGATCCTGTGTTCAGGCATCCTCGGGACCGATGATTCTTAACCGAGCGCTGGTAATATACACTCTGGAAAGGCCATGTTCGAGAATCTTCAAGAAAAACTGCAGCGAGCGTTCAAGAGCCTTCGCGGACAAGCCAAGCTCTCCGAAGAGAACATTGCGGAGGCGCTGCGCGAGATTCGGCTGGCGCTGCTTGAAGCCGACGTCAACTTCAAAGTCGTCAAGGAGCTGATCGACCGCATCCAGGCCAAAGCTGTCGGCCAGGAAGTTCTCACAGCTCTGTCGCCCGGCGAGCAGGTCATCAAGATCGTCCGCGACGAACTGGTCGAGACCCTCGGACACGACACCGCGCGGATGAAATTTGCCTCGCAGCCGCCTACCGTGATCCTGATGGCCGGACTCCAGGGTTCCGGCAAGACCACAACCTCGGGCAAGCTGGCGCACTGGCTGAAGAATGGCGGACATCGTCCGCTGCTGGTTTCAGTGGATGTGTACCGTCCCGCTGCACGCGAACAACTGAAAATTGTGGCGCAGGCCGTCAAATCAAACATCTACGAAGGGGAGGCCGCTGAAGCGAACACGGCGACGGTGGAGCGGCTGGTCAAAGAAGCGCGCCGTGAGGCAGTGGTTTCCGGATGCGACGTGCTCATCGTCGACACCGCCGGCCGCCTCCACATCGACGATCAACTCATGGACGAGATGCAGTCGCTGAAGAAGCTGCTGAATCCGTCAGAAATTTTGTTCGTCGCCGACGCCATGACCGGCCAGGACGCGGTCCGCTCTGCCGACGAGTTCCACAAGAAGCTCTCACTCACCGGCGTGGTGCTCACCAAGATGGACGGCGACGCCCGCGGTGGTGCGGCCCTTTCCATTCGCCAGGTGACCGGGCAGCCCATCAAGTTCATTGGCGTCGGCGAAAAGTACGACGCGCTGGAGCCCTTCCATCCCGACCGTATCGTCTCGCGCATTCTCGGCATGGGCGACATTCTTTCACTCATTGAGCGCGCGGAGCAGCAGATCGACAAGAAAAAAGCCGAGGAGATGGCTACCAAGGCCCTCACCGGCGATGGCTTCTCACTTGAAGATTTCCGCGACCAGCTTCGCCAGGTTAAGAAGATGGGATCGATGAAGAGCCTGATCGGTATGCTTCCCAGCATCGGACCATTTTCAGGCTTGCAGAAAGCCGCTGACAACGTCGACGAAAAACAAATCAACCGTGTCGAGGCCATGATCGGTTCGATGACCATGCACGAGCGCAATCACCACGAAGTAATCAACGGCAGCCGCCGCAAGCGCATCGCCCGCGGCTCCGGCACCAGCGTTCAGGAAGTAAACAATCTTCTTCGTCAGTATGCCCAAATGAAGAAGATGTTCAAGCAGATGGGCAAACCCAGCTTCGCACGCCGTCTCGCTGGGATGAAGCTGCCAGGAATGTAGAATGCGTGAGCAAAGGCAATTCGTAGTTCGTCGTGAAGCGTGGTTCGTCCTGGAAGGACGATTGAAAGTAGCCCGCCACTTCAGTGGCGGGTAATCCCACAAATTGGTAAACCGTGTGGGAGGCACGGCTGAGCCCTTCTCCCGTGCTCTGTCCATCATGATGAAATGGCGCTCCGTTGAAGAATCCGCTCTAGGCACGAACCCGCGGCCACTCCGCGACATTCTCGCGGAGCGCAAGGAACTGATTGCGAAATACGTTCTGCCGGAAACGCGGGCCATTCACGATCGAGCTACGGCAGAATTAAAAGAGCGTCGTCTTGCCGACAACATCCTGCGCATCGGGGAAAAGGCAGCGGAATTCGAACTCCCAGATCACAACGGCAAGATCGTCTCTTCGGCTAACTTGCTCGCCAAAGGACGTCTTGTTATCTCCTTCATCCGCGGACGTTGGTGCCCCTTCTGCGTCGGACAAATGGAAGCCATGAATATTGCGCTGGCGCAGATGGCGCGATGTGGAGCCTCGTTTGTAGCCATCTCGCCGCAAACGGTCAAGCAATCTTTCTTCATGCACGACCAATACAAACTGTGTTTTTCTCTGCTCTCGGATTCAGGCAACAAAGTCGCGCGCCAGTTCGGCCTGACCCACCAGGTAAATGACGAACAACAAGCGGTTTATCGCCGCAGCTTCGTCAACCTTCCGTTTGCCAATGGCGATGAAACTTGGGAACTGCCGATCCCGGCAACTTACATCCTCGACCGCGACAGAACCGTACTCTACGCCTCCGCGAATGAGGATTACACTGAGCGTCCCGAGCCCGACGAAATTGTGGACATTCTGGAGCGTCAATCCCGCTGAACGTATCTCTTCCTCACCTTTCGGTACACTGAATATTCCATGCATTACATCTACGGAATCAACGCTGTCTCCGAAGCTCTCAAGGCCCGCGGACGCGCTTTCGAGTGGGTTGGCATGGCCAAGGAGCGTCACGACCTGCGCCTGCAGCGTCTAATCGAAGACTGCCGCCGACTCGCTGTGCCGGTGCGCTTCCTGCAACGAACTGAGTTGGACCGCATGGCCGGCAATGCCGCACATCAAGGCGTCGTAGCGGTCACATCCGCGAAGCAATACAGTGATCTCGATGACGTCGTCGGAGCCAAGCGAGGACAACACTCCCTCGTCGTGGTACTCGACGGCGTCGAAGACCCGCACAACCTGGGAGCAATCCTCCGCACCGCAGATGCAGCCGGCGCGGACGGCATCGTTATCCCAGAGCGCCGCGCGGCAAGCGTCACGGGAACCGTCACCAAAGCGTCGGCAGGTGCAAGCGAACATCTGCCGATTGCGAAAGTAACCAACATCGCCCGCACGGTGGAAGAGTTGAAGGAGCGCAACATCTGGACTGTCGGTCTCGACGAGCGCGGTTCTCAGACCTATGACGCGCTCGATTACAACATGGATTGTGCGCTGGTTCTGGGCGCGGAAGGCAAAGGGCTGCATGATTTGGTGAAGAGGAAGTGCGATTTCCTGGTTTCGATTCCCATGCTCGGCAAAGTATCGTCTCTGAATGTCTCCGTAGCCGCAGCCGTAGTGCTGTATGAAATCGTGAGGCAAAGGCGCGCCCGCGAAAGTTCCTCGGGTGAGAAATGAATTCTCGAGTCGTGCACTTTTGCTTCCTCGGTGCCCTCTGTGTCTCTGTGGCGAACGCTTTCTCCCTGGACCGCGAGGCCTTTGCGTTCGCCAACTACGATCTCAACGTTCAAGTTGAACCGGAGCAGCATCGGCTTGCGGTCCGCGGCAAAGTCACGCTGCGGAACGATTCCAACCAGCCGCAGAAAACCGCAGTCCTGCAGATTTCTTCTTCACTGGACTGGCGTTCTGTCAAGGCCGGAGAAAAGCCGCTCCAGTTTGTGTCGCAAATCTATACCTCCGACATTGATCACACCGGAGCGTTGTCAGAAGCGATTGTGAGCTTGCCGCAGGTCGTCGTGCCCAAGGAGACACTTGAGTTGGAGATCGCCTATGAAGGCGTCGTCCCGCTCGATACCACAAGGCTCACGCGCATCGGCACCCCCGAAGCCGCAGCCGGCACAACGGACTGGGATCAGATCAGCTCCAAATTCACCTCAGTGCGCGGTGCGGGATACGTGGCCTGGTATCCAATAGCCACAGAAGCCGCGGATCTCTCGGACGGCAACAGCATGTTCGATACGCTTGGACGGTGGAAGCGTCGCGAAGCCGACTCTCAGATGCAATTGCACCTAAGCGCGCTAAACGAGGGTGCCGGAGCGCCACCGGAAATCATTCTTAACACGGCGGGCTGTAGAAGAATTTCTCCGCCGGAACGGCAAGGCCAGTTGGTCGCCGAGTGTGAATTCCAACCGCTGGGCCAAACCATCCCAGCTTTTGTCATTGCAAGCTATTCGCTACTGAACCGCGGGATAGTTAGCATTCATTGCTTGACTGAGCACAAATCGGCCGCCGAGAGCTATGCCGAAGCAACAGACAAAGTTGTTCCTCTCATTACCAACTGGTTCGGTCCCCCGCGAGCCAAAGCCGAAGTGGTCGAGCTACCCGACAGCGCAGCAGTTCCGTTCGAGAGCGGCAATCTGCTGCTGACACCTCTGGGAGACGATCTTAAGCGGGCGCAGATTTCGCTGCTGCATGCTCTGACTCACTCCGCGTTTACCTCGTCGCGTCCGTGGATCCACGAAGGCCTCGCGCATTTCATGCAAGCTCTTTATTTGGAACAGACGAGTGGGCGGCAGGCCGCGCTTGACTACATGGGTCTACACCGCTCGGCATTCTTGGACGCCGACAGACCGGATTTCGCTCCGAGGTCTGAAGATGCAATAGATCATTCGCTGCTCAATACCGCGAGTGAAGAGTTGTACCGTGGCAAGGCTATGTACGTCTGGTGGATGCTTCGGGATATGGTCGGGGAACCGGCGCTCAAGAAAGCATTGGCCGGATATCATCCAGTGCAGGACAGAGAGCCTTCTTACTTGCCTCGATTGATTGCGGCGCAGACCCAGCGTGATCTGGAATGGTTTTTCGATGATTGGGTCTATCGCGATCGTGGCTTGCCTGACTTTCGCGTCGCGTCGGCTTTCCCCCGAAAAATGCTGACCGAAGGCTACATGGTCACCGTCACGGTGGAAAATTGGGGAGGTGCAGGAGCCGAAGTGCCAGTCACGGTAAGATTCGACGGTGGCGAAGTCACCAAACGGCTGGAGGTGCGTGGCAAGAACAAGGGCGTGATCCGAATGGAAGTTCCGACGGCACCTCGGGAAGTTGTTGTCAACGACAGCAGCGTCCCGGAAAGCGATACTGCGAATAATACTTTCAAAATTCAGGCGGACGATTCGAAGTAATCTTCAATCGTGGTTCTTAGAGCTCGCCATCGCTACCGCTGCAATGCGTGTTTGACAAATTTTATTTGAGTTAGGAGGATTCGTTGGCCTACATCCAATTCCTCGGCGCTGCCGGCACGGTTACCGGATCGAAGCATCTCATCAACACCTCAGCAGAGCATTCCAGTACGAGCGGCTTGCAGGTACTCGTCGACTGTGGCCTTTTTCAGGGGCAGAAAGAATGGCGCGAGCGCAACTGGCGGGACCTGCCGGTCCCGGCCCAAGAGATTGACGCCGTCATTCTTACCCATGCACACCTCGACCATTGTGGCTGGATTCCGCGCCTGGTGAAGGCAGGTTTTCGCGGGCCCATCTACGCTACGCCGCCGACGATTGATTTATGCGGCATCATTCTGCCCGACTCCGGCCACCTGCAGGAAGAAGATGCTGCGTTCTACAACAAGACGAACAAATCGAAACATTACCCAGCCCTCCCGCTCTATACGCTCGAGCAAGCGCAAGACTCGCTTAGAAACTTCGAGCCGGTGAATGTCGAGCAGACGGTGCAAGTCTCACCCGAGCTTTCTTTCCGCTTTGTTCGCGCCGCGCACATTCTGGGTTCATGCATGGCTGAAATCACGCTCCAGACAGCTGGTCAGACCCGCAGGCTGCTGTTCACTGGTGACATTGGCCGCGTCCGCAACCAAACCATCGCGCCCGGAAAAGTCGTGCACTCCGGCCCAATGGAAGGTGAAACGGCAGACGTCTTGGTGATGGAGTCAACTTACGGAAATCGGCTTCATCCCAAGCAAGATCCGCTGCCGGAACTGGCTGCCCTGATTACGGCCGCAGCCAAGCGTGGCGGAAGTGTTGTCGTGCCCGCGTTCGCCATTGAGCGTACGCAGAAATTCCTTTTCATCCTCAAGCACCTTATGGAGTCGGGCCAGATGCTGCGATTGCCCGTCTTCTGCGATAGTCCCATGGCCATCAAAGCAGTCCAGATTTTCTTGAAGCACACTGAAGAATACAGCGATGACACTCGCAATTTGATTCAGCAACATGGATCCCCGCTGAATTGGCCAGGCTTCACTTTCGCGTCAACTCCCGAAGAGTCGAAGAAGATCAACGAAGTTGCATCTCCTTCGATCATCATTTCTTCCAGCGGAATGGTCACCGGAGGCCGCATCATGCACCACCTGGCACAGCGCCTGCCCGATCCCAGGAATCTGATTCTGTTCATCGGCTTTCAAGCTCCCGGCACCCGGGGATTCACCATCAAGAGCAAAGCGCCAGAAGTGAAGCTGTTCGGTGATTCTGTTCCTATTCGGGCACAGGTCGCAGCGCTGGAGCAGTTCAGCGACCACGCCGATCCGCCGGAACTGTTGGAGTGGTTGCACACTTTCCGCAACCCGCCCGGCGTCACATATCTGGTGCACGGCGAGCCAGACGCTTCCGGTCAACTGCGTGACGTGATGAAAAAGGATTTGGGATGGAACGTGCACGTGGCGCAGTACTTGGCGAAGGTGGAAGTGAAGTAGATCTCCGCAGGTTGTTCACCCTCAACAAAAAAAATCGCTCCCCATTTGGTCATCCTGAGCGCAAACCAAGGACCTGTGTACTCCCATCCCGCCGGCCTTTCTTCCCAGACGCGGACTGGCTGATCGCCGGCTTTGCCCGAATACGGAAGAGACCCCATGGGAAACTGGGCATCGCCATCGGGCGAGAAATTGCATAGTCGTTCGCTTCGCTCAGGATGACAGCTGTATCACTTATCCTGGCGCATTGGTAAACCTTGCCAGCACATCCAACTTCTTCGTGGCTGCGCCCGAATCAATCGAGTGCGTGGCTAGCGGCACGGCTTCGGCTATGTGGTCTGCTCTTCCCGCCGCCACCAGTGCCGCCGCGCAGTTGAGCAAAACAACATCACGGTGGGCTGATTTCTTGCCTCTCAACAGCGCACGAATAATCTCCGCATTTTCCGGTGCATCGCCGCCACGAATATCTGCCAGAGGGGCACACTGGAATCCAAACTCTTCCGGCGTGACCTCATAGGTTCGCACGATACCTTCGCGAACTTCGGCCACGCGCGTGGGTCCAGTTATGGTGATCTCATCCAAACCGTCGAGCCCGTGTACAACCAGTGCGCGACGCAGCCCCAGCATGCTCAGCGCCTCGGCTAGCTTCTCAACCAGATCGATCGAATAGACCCCCACCACTTGCCCCGAAGCTCGGGCTGGATTGGTGAGAGGTCCCAGCAAGTTAAACATGGTCCGCATGCGCAATTCCCGGCGCACGGTTTGGACCTGTTTCATGGCTGGATGCAAATCTGGCGCGTACAGAAAGCAGATTCCAACTTCGTGCAAGCACTGGACGGCGCGCTCAGGCGAAAGCTGAATTTTCACTCCCAGGGCTTCCATGACATCGGCCGACCCGCATTTTGAGCTGATGCTGCGATTGCCGTGCTTGGCCACTCGCACGCCTGCTCCAGCAGTTACGAACGCCGTGGCGGTTGAGATATTGAATGTCCCACTGGCATCGCCGCCTGTCCCGCTGGTGTCGACCAAAGATGAGTCGACCAGCGCGTCGCGTCCGGTACCGCTGACGTCTAGGGCAACAGTTTCAGAATCCTTTTCGCCAGCCCGACTCGTGAACCGCAAAGACGCGGCCGCTGCGCGAATTGCCTCGGCGAAGCCGACAATTTCCTCTACCGTCTCGCCCTTCATGTGGAGTGCCGCGAGCAGCGCGGCGATCTGCGCATCGGAGCACTTGCCCGCGAGCACCTCCGCCATGACGTTGCAGGCCTCAGCGCGAGCGAGCGATTCACCGTGATTGGCGATGCGATGGAGTACGTCGAGTATCATGCTTGTCGGAATTGTAAGGTAAGCAAGGTCTGTTTGCCCTAATCCGTCCCCCTTCTATAAAATCAAGAGTTTGCTGCCCGCTGCTCTAAGCTGCAAGCGCGTTCCTGCCGATTAAGCAGAAGAGAAAGCAATCATGAAAATTCATGAGTACCAAGGCAAGGGGATTCTTAAGAAATATGGCGTGACCGTGCCCCGCGGCGGCATGGCCGAATCGCGGGACGAAGCCGAAGCGGTCGCCAGAGAGTTGCTGAGCTCGGGCGCGACCGGAGTGGTGGTCAAAGCCCAAATCCATGCCGGTGGACGTGGCAAGGGCGGCGGCGTGAAGATCGCAAAATCCGTTCCTGAAGCCGGCGATCTCGCCGAGAAGATGCTGGGTATGAAACTGGTTACGCACCAGACCGGCCCCGAAGGCCGCATTGTGCGCCGCTTGTTAATTGAAGAAACGCTGCCGATAGAAACGGAACTTTATCTCGGGGTTCTTGTAGATCGTGCCGCGGGCAAGCCGGTTTTCATGGCCTCTGCCGCTGGAGGCATGGACATTGAGCAAGTCGCGGAAGAAAATCCCGATGCCATATGGAAGGAGTATATCGATCCCGGCATGGGCCTGGAAGCCTTTCAGGCGCGCAAAATCGCCTTCAAACTCGGCCTGAAGCCGCAGCAGATCAATCCCGCAGTACAATTTCTTACTAATCTCTACAAGTGTTTTCTCGACAGCGACGCCTCCTTGCTTGAGATCAATCCCTTTATCACCACTACCGACGGCCGACTCTTCGCTCTCGACGCCAAGATCACTTTCGATGACAACGCTCTGTTCCGTCACCCCGATCTTCGCGAACTGCGCGACATTACTGAAGAAGACCCGCTCGAGGTGGAGGCTTCGAAGTACAGTCTGAACTACATCAAGCTCGACGGAAGCGTGGGGTGCATGGTCAATGGCGCGGGCCTGGCCATGGCCACGATGGACATCATCAAGTATGCCGGTGGCATGCCCGCAAACTTCCTCGATGTCGGCGGGGGCGCTAACGCCGAGCAGGTCGCGCATGCATTCGAGATCCTGCTGAGCGACAAGAATGTGAGAGCCGTGCTGATCAATATTTTCGGCGGCATCCTGCGCGTGGACACCTTAGCCACAGGAGTGGTTGAGGCTGCGAGAAGAACAAACATCAAGCTGCCTGTCGTACTCCGGCTCGAAGGCACGAACGTGAACGAAGGCAAGAAAATCCTGATGGAGTCAGGCTTCAACTTCGTGGTAGCCGAAACGATGAAAGACGCCGCGGATAGAGTCGTTGCGGCGGCGAAAGGCGTTCCAGCCAGCGCTGAGTGGCGTTAGAAGCAGGGGCGGAACTATTTATGGCAATTTTGGTTGATAAGAACACACGCGTGCTGGTGCAGGGCTTGACCGGACGCGAAGGCACCTTTCACGCCAAGGCCTCTGCCACTTATGGCACGCAGATTGTCGGCGGCGTCACCCCAGGAAAAGGCGGCACTAAACACGAAGGCTGGCTCATTTTCAACACCGTGCGAGAGGCCGTCGAAAAAACTGGCGCCAATGCAACCGTGATCTTTGTGCCACCGCCATTCGCTGCTGACGCAATTATGGAAGCAGCCGACGCTGAACTTGACCTCATCGTCTGCATCACGGAAGGCATCCCCACCCTCGACATGGTTAAAGCCTGGGAGTTTCTGCAGAACCGCCGCTCACGGTTAATCGGGCCCAACTGTCCGGGCATTATTTCGCCGGGGAAGTGCAAGATTGGAATCATGCCCGCGTCGATTCACCGGGAAGGTTCGGTGGGCATCGTGTCGCGCTCGGGCACGCTCACATATGAAGCAGTTCACCAACTCACGCAGCGCGGCATCGGGCAGTCGACAGCCATTGGCATAGGCGGCGATCCTATTATTGGAACAACTTTTGTGGATGCACTGGACCTGTTCAATCGTGACCCTCAGACCGAGGCAGTGATCATGATCGGCGAGATTGGCGGCAGTGCCGAAGAAACTGCTGCCGACTTCGTGAAAAAACATATGAAGAAACCGGTCGTCGGCTTCATCGCCGGCCAGACAGCACCTCCAGGACGCCGCATGGGGCACGCTGGAGCAATCATCTCCGGCGGCAAGGGCACAGCCGCGGCGAAAATTACAGCTCTGGAAGCTGCCGGCATTCGGGTAGCGAAATCGCCCGCGGCGATTGGCGAAACGCTCGCCGCAGTGCTGGCAACATTCGCCAAAGCTTAGATGCGCAAAACCACGATTATCAAGGACCCACAACAGAACTATGAAAACTCTGCAACGCACTCTCGCCATCATAAAACCCGACGCGGTTCGCAAAAAGGGTATTGGCGACATCATTGAACAATTCGAAAAACAGGGTTTCCAAATCCTTTGCTTGAAGATGCTGGAAATCTCCAAACACCAGGCTGAACAGTTTTACGCGGTGCATGCCGGCAAGCCGTTTTACAACTCGCTAACTACCTTCATGTCGAGCGGCCCGATCGTAGCTCTGGCTCTGGAAAAGGAGAACGCTATCGCCGACCTGCGCAAGCTGATGGGCGCCACCAATCCGGCCAATGCCGAGGAAGGCACCATTCGCAAGAAGTGGGCCACCAACATCGAAAACAATGCCATTCACGGTTCCGACGCCGAGGACACGGCCCGTTTCGAGCTTAGCTTTTTCTTCGCCGGATACGAACTGGCACAGTAAGTTCCTCACTTTGCGGTTGTGGGCGACGCGAACTGAGTGGCGTTTTGTGAGAAAGAAAAGCGAGAACAGAGAACTGACGATGCCTTTAGTTCAGATCACGATGCTGCAAGGCCGCACGGCCAAACAGAAACGCAAGCTAGCCAAACGGATCACAGATGCCATCCTTGAAGATGCTGGCGCGCGGCGCGAGGCCATCGTTGTGGCCTTTCACGAAGTATCCAAAGAAAGTTATGCCACGGGCGGCGAGTTGATGATTGATAAGGTCAAGTAGAAGCGAACGGACCGCTGCCCTTCATCCCAGAGGCTCGAAGAGATTCCCTTCCAAGCGCTCCGCAACCTTGGGAAGTTCCTTGCGC
>WNFD01001214.1_pt1 | contig 26034 bp, 20 predicted proteins | sample 5400491 | NCBI WGS metagenome assembly WNFD01 (sample SAMN13153343, study PRJNA577476) | soil metagenome | isolation source: 120 cm saprolite under Douglas fir tree site 2 hole 2 replicate 2 | place: USA:California | collected 2015-04-18
AGAGCTTCGGCGCGTTCATCGACGAGGGCGTGGAGCTCGCGCTCGAAGGTGAGGCGCAGGACTACGTCGGCAAGGGCATGGGCGGGGGCGTGATCGTGATCCGCCCGTTTGCGGACGACGCGTCGCCAGACCCTGTGCTCGCGGGCAACACCATCTGCTACGGCGCCACCGGGGGAAGGCTGTTCGTGGCCGGCCTGGTCGGCGAGCGCTTCTGCGTGCGCAACTCCGGCGCAGAGGCCGTGGTCGAGGGAGCCGGCGATCACTTCTGCGAGTACATGACCGGTGGCGTCGCCGTCGCGCTGGGCCCCGTGGGATGGAACGCGGGCGCGGGTATGACCGGGGGCGTCGCCTACATGACCGAGTGGCGGCAGCTCAACGCGGATAGCGTGGTCGCGCGCGAGGTCCCGGAAGAGGACGAGGCCGAGCTTCGCGCTCTGGTCGAGGAGCACCACCGTAGGACGGGCAGCGCGCGCGCGGCCGCGCTGCTGGCCGATTGGGGATCGGCGCTCGGCCGGTTCCGCCAGGTCGTCCCGGTCGCGCGGCTGCAGGCCCAGGCTGCGGTCGAGCCCGCCGTGAGCACGGAGAGCGCCCCTAAAACGGCCGCCTGAAAACTTGATTCAGTCGGAGCGGTAGTCGAAGCTGGCCGCGAATCCGCAGCGGCCTTCAAAGCGATACGCGAACTGCGGGCTGTCGACCTCGAGGACGTCCATGACCACCTCGTAACCGGCGCGGTCATGTCCCGGCACGCCGCAGCTGACCGTGGACTCGGTGTCGTACCTACCTCGCGCTCGGGCATCAACGTGACCCTGGACCAGGATGTGCTGCCCGCCGGCGTCGTGGCCGATCTCGATGACCGCCGGCTCCACGAACAGGACCTCCGAGATCGCGCCTGCATACTGCCTGTGGGGCGAGCCGCCCCGCCGCCCGGTGACGATCGCGCCGAGCAGCTCGCGCTGAGCGGTGGTCGCCCCGGAGTCGACATAAACGCCGACGCGCCATGGGGCGCCGGCCTCGTCCTCGTCCCAGTAGCCGACCATGACCACCAGGCGATTGCTGAGGTCGGCGTCGCCATGCCGCCCTTCGGCGACGCTCCACCCAACCGCGAACTGGCACAACCGATATTGCGCCGTCGAGCCCGGACGACCATCGACGCTCCGGCACGAACAGATCGCGTCGCAGCTGCACGATTCGAAGTAAGGCCCCGCGATGCGCCAATCCGTCATGCCATGACGGGGCCGAAAAGGAGAGCCCAGCCGATTGCGGCGGCGAGGGCCAGGACGCCGACGGTGAAAAACGTCCCGCGTGCCACGAGTGCCGGTAGCGTACTAGCTCCGGAATCCGCGAGCTAGGCGGACAGGTCTCCGGACGCGACCATCCCGCCGCCAATTCCCTGTCGCGCCTCCACATCCCTCGCCCCCAGCTGTGCGCCGCACGTCTCGCACGTCCGGTGATCGCTCACCGCGCCGCCGCATTTCTTGTGCACGAGCAGGACGGGCGCTCTCCCTGGGTAGATGTGGCGGTCCCCCCACTGCAGCAGAGAGACGATCACCGGCCAGAGATCCACGCCCTTCTCGGTCAGTCGATATTCGTAGCGAACCGGGTGATCCTGGTAGGGGACCCTGCGGAAGATGCCCTCTTCCACCAGGAGGTTGAGGCGGGCGGCGAGCACGTTGCGGGCGGCGCCCGTCCTGCGCTGGAAGTGTTCGAAGCGCCGGGCGCCCATGAAGGCATCGCGGACGATCAAGAGCGTCCAGCGCTCGCCGATGACCTCGAGCGTGCCGGCCACCGAGCACGTTTGTGCGTCATATGTGCGTCCAAGCATCTGACGCCCAGCATAACCTATCGAGTTGCATCACGCAACTGGTTGTGATAGGGTGCGTAGCGTCACAAAACTGAGGCTTGGGAGGGCCCGCGCAATGCCACACCGTTACCGCGTCCTGGTGATCGTCTCGGTGGCGACCTTCGTGGCCAGCCTCGACCTCTTTATCGTCAACATCGCCTTCCCGAGCATCAAGCACGACTTCGCGGGCTCGAGCGACGCGACCCTGTCGTGGGTCCTCAGCGCATACGCCATCGTCATGGCCGCCCTGCTCGTCCCCGCCGGTCGCCTGGCCGACCTCCTCGGCCGCAAGCGGTTGTTCCTGGCGGGGCTGGTGATCTTCGTGGCCGCGTCCGCGCTCTGCGCCGCCGCGCCGGGCCCGGGTTGGCTGATCGCGGCCCGAGCGCTCCAGGCAGCCGGCGGCGCGATCCTGATGCCCGCTTCGCTGGCCCTCTTGCTCGCCGAGTTCCCGCCGCGGCAGCGCGCGCTGGCGGTGGCGATCTGGTCCGCGACCGGCGCCGTGGCCGCCGCAGCCGGTCCGCCGATCGGCGGCATCCTCGTGCAAGCAAGCTGGCGCTGGGTGTTCCTGGTGAATCTCCCGATCGGACTGCTCACAGCTCTACTCGCTGCGCGCGTCCTTGCCGAATCGCGCGATAACGAAAGCAAGCGATTCCCCGACCTCGCCGGCGCGGCGATGCTCGTCATCGCATCGAGCGCCTTGATGCTCGCGATCGTGCAAGGGCAGTCGTGGGGTTGGGGCGGGTTTCGCGTCGTGGGCCTGCTGGTGGGCGCCGCCGCATTCACCGCGGCGTTTCTGTATCGGTCCGCGCACCATGCCGCGCCGGTTCTCGAGCTCGGCCTTTTTCGTACCCGCGCCTTCAGCGCCGCGAACGTTGCGAGCACGCTCTTCTTCGCCGCGTTTGGCGCGATGCTCCTTTCGAACGTCCTTTTCCTGACGCGCGTGTGGCACGAGGACATCCTCACCGCCGGGCTGCAGATCTCGCCGGGACCCATCATGGCCGCGGCTTTCGCGGTGCCCGGAAGCATCCTGTCGGGCCGGTACGGCCAGCGCTCGATCGCCGCCATCGGCGCTCTGCTGTTCGCCACCGGCGGCGCCTGGTGGCTCACGCATGTCGGACTCACGCCGCATTACGTGACTGATTTCCTGCCGGGAATGTTGGCGGGTGGAGCCGGCGTAGGTCTCGTGCTTCCGACCCTCGCCAGCGCCGTGGCGGCTGCGCTTCCGCCGGCGCGCTTCGCAACCGGCAGCGCCGTCTACGGCATGACACGCCAGTTCGGGATAGCGCTGGGCGTTGCCATCCTCATCGCGGTCCTCAGCAGCGCTGACGGCGCTGGAGCTCTTGCGGCCTTCCGCAACGGATGGGCGGTGATGATGGGCGCCTCGATCGCGAGCGCATTCGCGGCCGTCGCCATCGGCCGCATCAAGGGCGCACCGGTGCGCATCGAGAGCGTCCCCGACCTCGAGCTGGCGGGGTGACAAGATGAGCAAAGTGGAGGTGAATTCCCGAACTCGAACCATTTCGTGGGACGACCCGATGGCCGCCCTCGAGGCCTCGACGGATATGAACGGGCTGGAGTTCATCCGGGCGATCTTCGAGGGCAGGGTTCCCCGCCCGCCTATCACTTCAACGATGGGTTTCACAGGCGGAGAAGCGGAGAAGGGCAAGGTGACCTTCGTCGGGGAAGCCGGCGAGTATCTCTACAACCCCATCGGCGTGATCCACGGCGGCTTCGCGATGGCGATTCTCGACTCCGCCATGGGCTGCGCTGTTCACACGACGCTCGCGAAGGGCGACGCGTACACCAGTCTGGAGGCCAAGGTCAATTTCGTGCGGCCGATTACTCTTGAAACCGGGCCCGTGCGCTGCGAGGGCACGGTCCTCCACCGCGGCGGCACGATCGCAACCGCGGAAGGCCGCCTGATCGCAGAGCGCACCGGCAAGCTGCTGGCGCATGGGACGAGCACCTGCCTCGTGTTCAAGAGATGACCAGCACCATCGTCAACGGCAAACGCGTGTGGCTGCGGCTTCTCGAGCCTGGCGACGCCAACCTCATCCGCCTGTTTTACTGGCGGCTCTCGAGCGAAACCATCTACCGGCGGTTCCTCTCTCCGATCAAGCCGCCCGCCAACGCGCTGGTGAAGAAGTTGGTCGATGTCGACCACCATGATCGCGAAGCCTTGATCGCGCTGGACGAGCGCGGCATCGTCGGCGTGGCCAGGTACGCGACCGGCGCCGGCGCCAGTAGCGAGGTCGCGGTCGTCGTCGCGGACGATTGGCAGGGCCGCGGCCTGGGCACGATGCTGATGCGGCGGTTGGCACACATCGCGCGGATGAGAGGCATCGCGGCCTTTCACGCGACGATGCTCGGCGACAACCGCCGTGCGCAGTCGCTGGTGCGCGGCCTTTCGCCGAGAGCGACGATGCGCTTCGAGGATGGTTACCTCGAGGCCGAGATTCCGCTCCGGCCTACGGCCTGAGTCGCCGCCTCTCGGATCCGGTCGATGACCCTCATGTTCGCGACGGACTCGCTGGGCGGGATCGCCACCGGCTGGTTCCGCACGACGCTGTCCGCGAACGACTCGACCATCAGCTGATACTGGTCTGGTTCCTCGCGCGAGTTGAACGGAAGGTCGAGACGGTGCACAGCTTTGCTTGTGACCACCGTCAGCTCTTGGCCCTCCGCCGACTCGAAGCTCGCCCAAAGGGCGGCGGTCTGGCCGCCGGAGAAGTGCAGCAAAGCACTGGTCGTCATGTCGACCGCGTCTCTGACACTGGAGCTTGCGTGCACGGTTGACGGCTCGCCGAGGATCCACCGCGCCGCATTGACGGTGTAGCAGCCCACATCGAGAAGCGCTCCACCCCCCAGCGTTGACTGCAGCCGATAGTTCGCAGGGTCGTCTAGCGTGAAACCGAACCTGGCCTGGACATAGAGCGGATCGTGCACGCTCTCGATGAAGGCACGGGTGCGGGGATGAAAGCGATACATGAAGGCTTCCATCAGATGCCGACCTGCGCTCCGTGCCGCGGCCGCCATCTCCTCTGCCTCGCCGGCGTTCAACGCCAGCGGCTTCTCACACAGCACGTGTTTGCCGGCTTCCAGCGCTCGGCGAGTCCACTCGAGGTGAAGGTTGTTGACGAGCGGGATGTAGACAGCATCGACTTCGGGGTCGTCAAGCAAGGCGTCATAGGACGCGCCCACCCTGACAAAGGAATGTCGCGAAGCGAGCTCGCGCGCGCGATCGGGAACCCGGCTTGCGATCGAGACCAGGCGCCCATTGCGCGACGCTTCGATGGCGGGGATCACCGCGATGCGCGCGATCCACGCCGCCCCCAAAATCCCCCACCCTATGCGTTCCACAGCGATCGGCTATATGTCGACCTCGATTTGCGCGCCGCCGCTTGCCATCGACCGTGCGGATGACTCCATGACCGCGACCGTGCGCCTGGCCTCGGCGGCGGTCACGGCCAGCGGCTCATCCCACGCCAGGTGGTCGGCCAGGTTGCGATAGAAGCCGTGCTCGTCTCGAGCGGGAAGCGACAGGATCTCCTCGTGCGAACGGCCCCCTTCCGCCGGTCGGAAAACCTTCACGCGCGCGGGATGGTCCGCAGGGACCGGCTCGTCCCGCCACTCGCCGACAACGGCGCCGCGCGTGCCGAGCACGTACCACTTCGGTTTCATCGCGCCCGCGATGTCCGATTGCAGGAAGCTCGCTTCGGCGCCGCTTGCGAACGTCAGGTCGACGCGCACCTGGTCCGAGTTGGTGACGTCGTGCCACACCCGTTTGTGAGCATGGGCCGAAACCGTTCTGACCGCGTCCGGGAACAGCTGGAGGATCCAGTCGAAGTAGTGCGAGCCCCAGTCGTAGATCGTGCCTCCGGAGATGGGCTCGTGGCTGTGCCAGAAACCACATGGGTGTGAGTAGCCGCCGATGAACGATTCCATGTAGAAGAGGTCGCCGATGCCGCCCGAGCGGACGACATCCCGAAGCGCCATGTAGTCGGGGTCCCACCGCCGGCTCTGGTACACGGTCAGGACGCGACCGAGGGCGGCCGCCTCGTCGATCATTCGATCGACCTCGTCGACCCGCAGCGCGAACGGCTTCTCGCAGACCACATCCTTGCCCGCGGCCAGCGCGGCCAGCACCTCGGCGGCATGAGCCACCGGTGGGGTGCCGACCACCACGAGACCGACATCGGGGTCGTCATACAGGTCGCCCGCCGTCGCGTGGACGGCAACCCCCAATTCGCGCGACGCAAGCTCTCTTCGTTCGGCTGAGAGGTCGCACACACCGCTCAGGCGCAGTCCGGCGACCTCGGCAATCGACGCCGCGTGGTCGCGTGCGATGGCCCCGTAGCCGATCAGGCCGACGCCCGACGGCGCCGGCGGCCTTCGCCCAGAAGCGAACAGGAGCGATCGGTGGACCAGCTTTTGAAACGAGATGTCTTCGTACGTGGACGCCGACTGCCCGAGCCCGAGGTGTATGAACCAGCCGCTTCCGTGCTCACGCTCGTAGGCGACGACCTGCTCGGTGAAATGCCAGCTGGTGCGGAGCAGGATCGATGCCTCAGCGGGCGGGCCTTCCGACAGGTAGAGCTCGTCGGTGAGCCTGAGCTCTCCACCGAGCCTTTCCGTGATGGGATGCGACGGCCCGACTCCAATTACGAGCTCGGTCATCGGCCCCGGGCCGCTTGGCGCCCAGCGTGCGATCTCGCCAAGCGCGCCCTGCCGGTTCCATGCGGCCAGTGTTGCGCCCAGCAGCACGAGACCTCCTCCCCGCCGGACGAACTCAGAGAGGTCGGTCGCCTGATTCGGCTCGAGGGCATTGTCGGAGGCGGCCAGGATCACGCTGGAGGGGTCCAAAGAGAGCGCCGCCTGATCTGTGACCACATGCAGGTCGAAGTGGTGGCTCAGCTCGAGCGCGCGCAGCAGCGGGCGGGCGAGGCGTTGGTAGTCGGTGGCGCGGCCGGCGAGCAGGGCCTGAACGTTCACGCGGTTTCGAGGCACGGGCTTGATCGTACGCTCAGGCCAAAGTGGCGATCCGGCGCAGGGCCTCCAGCGTCGATGCGGCCGCCCGCTTCCACGTGAAGTCGGCCGCGCGCCGCCTGCCGGCCTCGCCCAGCTTCTTCCGCAGCTCCGCATCCGACAGCAGCTTCTCGAGCGCGCCGGCGATTGCGTCCACGTCCTCGGGGTCGACCTCGATCGCGGCTCCGCCGGCCAGCTCGGGCAGGGCCCCCGAGCGGCCGATGACCGCCGGGACGCCGTGCGCCATCGCTTCGAGCAGAGGCAGCCCAAAGCCCTCGTAGAGGCTGGGAAACGCAAGCACCGAAGCGGACTCATACAGGGCCGCCAGGGTCGGCTCGTCGACGTGGCCGAGATAGCGGACGCCAGGCTCGGCCTGGATCCTGCGCAGCGTGTCGCCATAGGCCCAGCCGGGCCGGCCGGCGATGACGAGCTGGGGCACGCCCGGATGACTGCGGAGCCGGCGGTACGCGACGAGCAAACGCTGGTAGTTCTTGCGCGGCTCCACGGTGCCGACCGCCAGGATGAATCCGGGCTCGATGGCGTCTGGAAGCTTGCCCGGTGGCGTGGGCGCGCTCAAGCCTTCGGGGACAACGGTCACCCGGCTCTCCAATCCCGCCAGTGGGTATGCGGCAAGCAGGTCATGGCGCGTGGTCTCCGACGGCGCCAGCACCGCCGCCGCCTGCCGGAGCGCCGGTCCGAGGACGGTGCCGAGGTACGCGCGCTGCTGCCAGGGCACCTCGGCGGGGCGGAGGCGGAACGCCAGGTCGTGGATGTAGATGGCCGCCGGAGGCGCGCCCCGCCTGCGCCGGGGCGGACTCGGCCAGTACGGGTAGAGGATGGCGTCGCAGCCGAGCTGCGGCTCGATCATCGGCAGCCAGCGGGACTTCAGCACGACCTCGTGCCGGTAAGGCGCCAGCACCGCCTCGCAGTCGAGGCCGGCTAATGCCGCCGGGCGCTCGCGGCTGCACAGGAGCGTGAAATCGTCGCCGTCGCGGCCGTCAACCAGCGCTCTGGCCAGCTCGACCGCAACCGTGAGCATGCCGACGCGTTGCGGCCTCCAGCACGCGGTGACATCGATCGCGTAGCGAGACACCACGCGACTGTAGCGCCCGTCAGATCGATGGCGCCTGTTAAGTCATGTTGACCGGGGCGTCGGGCACGCTAAGATCAAGGGGCGGGAGCTCCCGCACAGAAAGCCCTCCCTCCTTTCTGAAGGTCCTTCGCCCGGTGGTGGAGGGCCTTCTTCTTTTGAGATAGAATTCCGCTCCGCTGGCGCCGAACGCGCGAAAAAGAGGGCTGGAACGCGCACTGCTGGCGCCAAACGTGCGGAAAGGGTTTTAGCTTTCGACCGACCGGATCGCGAACACGCAGTCGAACGTCCCGGTCACGCACCCGCATTCGACCTCTTCCACGTACCAATCGTTGGCGAGGCCGGCCCACCGCAGGATCGCCTCGATGGTCGCGACCCAAACGTGGCACGACTTCACGGTCTTGATCCGCCCCAGCGCGAACATGTTGGAGAAGTTGACGAGCCAGAACTGGAACTCATCGACCTGAAGCCACGCGTGCGTGTGCTCGCCACGGACGTTGTCCATCGCCTCGCTGAACGACTTCACGATCCCGGACAGCTTGCGCTGCCGCCCCGGCACCAGCCGCCGCGGCCCACCCATCCCGTGCCTGCCTTCGGCCAGCCAGCGCTCCGTCGCCCGCCGTCCCCACGCGCGGAGCTGGTCTTCGGCTTCGGAGCCGTAGATCGTCTCGAACGCCTCGTCGAGCCGGGCGATGTATTCGACAGGCGTCGCCAGCTGCTCGTCGTTGGGCGGGTCCGAGTCGACGTACTGGGCCAGCCCCGCCGTGTATGCGACCTCCGGCCAGCGCACGCCCGTGACGTCGCGGGCCACGTGGATGAGGTTGGCGACATGTGAGTTGAGGATGAACCGGCCCCGCGCCCTGGCGGGTTTCACGCCCATCATCTGCAGCGTCCGGATCGCGGACGAGCCGCTCGAGGAGCCCGTGCTCGGAGTTGGCGGCGGCGAGCCGTGGATGTGTGGCGGCGCTGCGATCAGCCGCATCGCGGCAGTCTCCGCCGGCTGCGAGCTCGCGGCCTGCGCCGCCACGGGCCGTGGCGCCCCGGTCGCGGCCGGCCCGCCCACAGGGCGCCGCTGGGGAAGCTTCGCCATCTGCGCCAGAAGTTCCTTGACCGACTGTGGCCGCTGTGCCGGGTCCTTGGCGAGCACCTTGGCGAGGAGCACGTCGAGCTCGTCGGGCAGGACCGCGCTCAGCTTGGTCGCCGACGGTATCGGCGCATTGACGGTCGCGTACGCCACCTCCATCCGGTTGGCGCCGACGAAGGGCAGGCGACCCGTGAGCATCTCGAACGTCAGCACGCCCATCGCGTAGATGTCGGCGCGCCGGTCAACGTCATGGCCCATGACCTGCTCCGGCGCCATGTATCCCGGCGTTCCGATGGCAAGGCCGACGGTGGTGAGGTGCGTCGGCTGTCCCGCGCCGCGCGCCAACCCGAAGTCCGCAAGCATCGCCCGGCCGTCGGAATGGATCAGGACGTTGGTCGGCTTGAGGTCGCGGTGGACGATGCCGGCGTCGTGCGCGTGCTGCAGCCCGTCGCCGATCTCGCGCAGGTAACGCCACGCGGTCACCGTATCCAGTGGCCCTCGGTTGAGGATGTCGCGCAGAGTGCCGCCCCGTATCAGAGGCATGGTCAGGTAGGCCATCCCGTCGGTGAGCTCGAAGTCGTAGATGGGCAGGATGTTCGGGTGGTCGAGCTTGGCCAGCGTCTTTGCCTCGGCTTCGAAACGCTTCACGAAGCCGTCGTCCTGGAAGAGCTCGGGTGACAGCGCTTTGAGGGCAACTTCGCGGCCGAGCGGTTGCTGCACCGCGCGGTACACGACCGCCATGCCGCCGCCGCCCAACCGCTCGACGATCTCGTAGCTGCCGACCCTGGTCCCGGTCAGATCCTTCATCTAGGCTCCCGGCTTGGCCGTCAGCCTCGTGACGACCGCGACGAGGTCGCCCAACCGGAACGGTTTGCTCAGCACGTCATCGGCGCCCGCGGCGAGGAAGCGCTCGCGGTCGTTGGCCATCGAGTGGGCGCTGGCGATGACGACCCGCATCTCAGGCCGCGCCGCCTTGATCTGCCGCATGGCCTCGATCCCGTCCATCCCGGGCATGGCCACGTCCATGAGGATGAGGTTTGGGTTCTGGCCCAGCGCAATGTCCACCGCCTGCAGACCGTCCGAAGCGATCAGCACGCCGAAGCCGGCCTTTTCGAGGACGCGGCGGCAGAGCCGCTGCGCGACCTCGTTGTCGTCCGCCACCAGCACCACCGGAGAGCCATAACCACTTCCTGCCGCCGGTTCAGGCATGGCGGCGCTGCAGAGGCGTCGCCTGCTCCGCTGCCAACGGGATGGTGAAGTGGAACGCCGAACCGTGACCGACAGCGCTCTCGACCCAGATCTTGCCGCCATGCATCTCGACGATCTGCTTAACGATCGTGAGGCCCAGGCCGGTCCCGGGTATCGACTGGGCGGCGCCGCTGCGGACCCGCCGGAAGCGTTCGAAGACATGCTCGATCTCGTCCGGCGGGATGCCCAGCCCGGTGTCGGAGACGCTGACGAGCGCAAAACCGCCGTCGGAGCGGGTCGACAGCGTCACCGTCCCGCCATCGGGCGAGTACTTGACCGCATTGTTGACGAGGTTGCTCAGGACCTGGACGAGACGGTCGCGATCTCCGTTGACGATCGGGAGGCGAGGATCGAGATCGGACTTGAAGTCGACGATCACGGCCGACGACGACGAGGCCCGGGTCATGACGTCGGTGAGCACCTCGTTGATGTCGACCTCGGCCAGGCGGATGCTCATCCGGCCCGACTCCATGCGGTCGAGGTCGAGCATGTCGCCGATCAGGCGGTTGACCCTGTCCGCGTCATTGAATATGTAGCCGCCGTAGGCGCGCACCTCGTCCGTGTCGAGGCCGCCGTCGCGGATCAGCTCGCTGAAGCCCTGGATCCCGGTCAGCGCGGTCCGGAACTCGTGACTGACGATGGAGAGGAACTCGGTCTTCGTGCGGTCCAGCTTTTCGAGCGTGGCGTTGGCGCCGCGCTGCGAGTCGAGCGCCTCGGCGAGCCGGTCCTGGGTCTCGCGGACGGTGGTGACGTCCTCGACCATCACGAGCACGTGCTCCGGGCGGCCGCTCGCGTCGGGTATGGAGGTCGCGGTCATCTGCAGCCACAGCCAGCGGCCGCCGCCCGTCGCGGCGCGGACCTGGACGCTGCGCTGGTCGGTTATGCCGGCCAGAAGCGGCGCCAGCCGCGCGCGGCCCGCGGCTTGGTCGTACGCGCGGAGCAGGTCGGGCCATGCTTGCGAACGCATCGTCTCGATGTCGTGCTCGAGCATTCGGAGGAGGGCGGGGTTCCCCTCGAGCAGCTCCCCGTCGCCGCTCACGCGCGCGATTCCGATTGGAGATCGTTCGTAGATGGCGCGATGGTCCGCCTCGCTTCTGCGCAGAGCCTGGGTGGTCTCCGCGCGCTGGACGAACTGCCCGATTTCGACGCCCGCCGTCGAAAGCATGGTCACGAGGTCGTCCTCGGTATGCCGGACGCTGCGCCCGAGCAGCTCGATGACGCCGATCGTGTGTCCCCCGCTGATGACCGGAAAGGCGACGGCGGCGCGCAAGCCGGCCCGGCGCTCCGCGCTCGCCTGCTCGTAGTCGTTCGCCGCCAGGTCGTCCAGCGCCGCGGCGACGCCCGACTGCCAGACCCGGCCCACCAGGCCTCCCCCCACCTCGATCGACAGGTTCCTGGCCGGGTCGTCGAGGTCCGAGGCGCTCGACCCCTCCTTGTGCCAGGAGCTCCTCAGGGACAGCGCGTGCCGCTCGCCCTCCACCGCCCAGTACTGCCCGAGGTCCCAATCGAGGTTGGTGCACAGGCTCGCGAGCAGCGCGGGCGCCGCCTGCTCCCAGCCGTTGGCCGTGACGATGACCTGGCGCACGGCCACCAGGGCGTCGCGCATCGCATCGAGGCGCTTTCGCGCGGAGATGTCGGTCTCCTGCACGAGCATGAGCTGCTCTCCAGTCCCTTGGTCGCTGATCGCGGCGATGGCCAGAGCAACCGGGATCCGCGTGCCGTCCTGGCGGGCCTGGCGTACCTCGCTCTCCCAGCGGACGATCTCGCGGCGTTCGAACTGGCCCAATGCATCCTCGACGGCGCGCCGATCCGCATCAGCAGTGACGTCGACGAGGCTCGTGTGTATCAACTCGTCGCGGCCCTGGCCGAGGATCTTCGCCAGCGTCTCGTTGACCAGCATCCACCTGCCGTCGGCCGCCACCACGCCCAGCCCGATCGTCGCCGCCTCGAGGGTCATGCGGAGGCGCGCGTCGACCGACTCAAGGTCGACCGCTTTCTGCTCGGCGGTGCCTTCGGCCTCGCGCGCGTGGCGCACCACCTCGTGAACCGACCCCGCCACCATCGCCAGCGCCGCCACCTCGAAGATGGCGGTGGCGAGGTTCGACACGGGGCCCAGCTGCGTCAGGCTGAGGGCGAGGATGGCGAGCGCCGCGACACTCCCGATCGCGATGAGGGGCGCGCGGTCGTCGAACAGCGCGACTGACAGCACGACGATGAGGAAGAGGGGAAACACCAGCAGCCCGGGTGAGCCGGTGGCGAGCGCGACCGCCAAAATCGCGGCGATTCCAACGTAGGGTGTGGCTCGACGGACCAGGCCGCGCGTCCGGAACGGCATGACTTCAGGCCGCGGACGGCGCTCCGGCAACACCCCGAATGCCTCGCCCCCCCTGGCGGGATGGAAGGTGCGCAGGACGCAAAGTGTACGGGCCCCCGGGCTTTGCAGACCCCCCTTAAGCGATGGGTTCGATGGCCTAAATTAGCTGGCGCACCGATGGCATGAAAACACCCCTCCAGGCGGAAGGTTTGGCGCGGCGGGCCTACCCCTTTTTGGGACTAGCCATCGTCGGGCTCGTGAGCCTGCGTGGATTCGGCTCGATCATCGCCACGCCGCCGCTGCTCGTTGCGACCGCCATCGGCGCCGCGCTCGTGCTGGCGCCGCTAGTGCCCTTTGAGCCGCCTCCCATGGGGAGGCTTCCGAGCGCTGTCCCGGTGCTAATTGGTTTCGGGCTGGCCCTCTATCCGCTCTGGGCCTCGGGAAGTGTCTTTGGCATCGTGGTCTCCGCCATCCTGGCGGCCCTGGGCGCGGCCTTGATCGTGCTCCCCTGGGAGCGAATCCCGCGCATCCTCCATGCCGCCTCGCCCATCGGCGGCCTGGTGATTGCTTTCGTGCTCGAGGCCCAGTTCGGATCGAGCGTCCTGCATGCCTTCCCCTTCCTTCTCCTTCCGCTGCTGTTCCTCGCCCTGTACTACACGAGCGTCGAATTTGCCCTCGGCGCAGCACTGGCGGTCGCGAACGTCATCGCTGTGGCGATCGCCAACCCCGGGGCCGCCGACGCCGGCCAGGCGCTTCTTGCGGCTCTCGTGCTCGTCTCGCTCGGAGTCCTGGTGCGTCGCGTTGTGGCCGACCAGCAGCACAGCCGCGCGGCCGCCACAGCAGCCGAGGCGGGAAGGTCAGAGGTGCTCTCCGACCTGGCCCAGCGCAACCAGGAGCTCCAGGAGCTGACCCGGATGAAGTCGGAGTTCCTCGCCACCATGAGCCACGAGATTCGCACGCCGATGAACGGGGTGATCGGCATGACCGGGCTGTTGCTCGACACGGACCTCAACCCCGAGCAGCGCGATTACGTCGAGACGATTCGCACGTCGGGTGACACGCTGCTCGACATCATCAACGACATCCTCGACTTCTCGAAGATCGAGGCTGGTCGGGTTCGGATGGAGACGATCGACTTCAGTCCCAAGCACGTGACCGAGGAGGCGGTGGAGCTTTTCGCGGAGCCGGCCGCCAACAAGGGCGTCGAGCTCATCCTCGACGTCGATTCAGAGGTGCCGCACAGCGTGATCGGCGATCCAGGCCGGCTGCGCCAGGTGCTCATCAACCTGGTCGGGAATGCGATCAAGTTCACTGAATCCGGTGAGGTCGTCGTCCGAGTGAAGCGGCTGGACAGCACGTCGCCAGGAGTGATGATCCGGTTCGAGGTCGCCGACACCGGCGTGGGGCTGGCGGCCGATGAACAGGCTCGCGTTTTCTCGACCTACTCGCAGATCGACAGCTCGACCACGCGCAAGCATGGCGGCACCGGCCTGGGCCTTGCTATCGCACGCATGCTCACCCAGCTCATGGGAGGCGAGATCGGCGTCGAGAGCGAGAAGGGCTCGGGCAGCCGCTTCTGGTTCACGGCGCTGTTTCGCGAATCCGACGTCAAGGCTTCCGAGCCGCAGCCGGTCGGCACGCTGTCCGGCGCCGCTGTTGCGATCGTCGACGACAACCGCACGAATCGAGTCATCCTGGAGCGCTACCTCGACTCGTGGGGGACGCGCGAACGGAGCTTCGAGAGCGGCGCCCAGGCGCTGCGCGCATTACGCGCTGCGGCCGACGAGGACGATCCGTTCGAGGTCGCGATCGTCGACCTGATGATGCCGGAGATGGATGGCGCGGACGTCGCGTCGAGCATTCGCTCAGACCCGAAGTTGAAGGACACCGTCATAGTCCTGCTGACTTCGGCGGGCCGCTCCGAGCGCCCGGTCCCAGGAGTAGACATGGAGCTGGTCAAGCCGGTCAGGCCGTCGCAATTGTTCGACGTGCTGCAGTCGCTGCTAGCGTCGCGGCCCGCGCACACCCGGCGCCGCATCAATCGCGAAGGCAGCGGGCCACCCGCGGCGCGCCATCGCTGGGCGCGGATCCTGGTCGTCGAGGACAACGCGGCCAACCTCAAGGTTGCGGTGCGGATGGTCGAGCGGCTGGGCTATCGCGCCGACGTGGCGGGCAACGGGAACGAGGCGCTCGAGATCCTCGGCCGCGTGCAGTACGACGCCGTGCTGATGGATTGCCAAATGCCCGAGCTGGACGGTTACGAGGCGACGCGCGAGATCCGGCGCGGCGAGACGCAGGGCCGGCATGTGCCGATCATCGCGATGACCGCCAGCGCGATGGCCGGCGACCGCGAGCGGTGCCTGGCCGCGGGCATGGACGACTACATCTCTAAGCCTGTGAAACTGCACATCGTCGCGGCGGTCCTGGAGCGCTGGCTCGGGGACCGGACCACGGTGGTATGAACCCTTAGATACGGCGCAGGGCCAGAACCGTCACGTCGTCCGCAAGCTCCCGGCTGCGTGCCCCCTGCGTCAGGATGTCGACCAGCTCCTGCACGTTGGCCGCGCGGCGTGCGTCCGACGGCAGCGGCACGTCCTTCGTCGCGAGGTCGGGACGCAGGTCGATCAGCCCATCCGAGAAGACGACCAGCGTATCGCCAAGTTCGAGATGGGCCGCGCCGACCGAGAACTTGCTGTCGGGAAATATCCCGATGGGCGCGCTGCGCTGCGGGAGCATCTCCTGTCCGGTCATGCCTCTCAGCAATCGCGTGTACCCATGCCCCGCGTCGATGTAATGCAGGTCGCCGGTCTGGCAGTCGTAGACGGCGTGGAAAAGGGTCACATACGCGTGATTGACCTCGAGGGCGGTGGCCATCACCCTGGCGGCCAGCTGCACGCCCTCCTCCAGGCCCTCGAGCTGCACGGAACCCCTCAGCGCCGCGCGAACGGTCGCCATCATGATCGCCGCCGGAAGGCCCTTGCCCATGACGTCGCCAAGGGTCACCGAGATGAATCGCGGATCGGTCTGGTGCCAGTCGTAGAAATCTCCGCTGATCTCGCGCGCGGGCGTGAAGTGGGCGGCGATCTCGAAGCCCTTGCCCTTCAATGGCGAGGCCGGCAGCATGCCCGCCTGCAGCGCCGCGGCTCGCGCCATCTGGTCGGCGCGCTCCGCGACCATCGACTGGAGGCCCTCGAGGTTGGCGCGATACTCGATCTCGAGGCTTCGGCGCCGGAGGGCGTTGACGGTGGCCAGGTACAGCTCGGTGGCTCCGACCGGCTTGACGTAATAGCCGTATGCACCGTGGTCGACGGCGGCCCGCCCCAGCTCGGGATCGTCGACGCCGGAGATCATCACCACCGCCGGCTGCGGGCGCTTCTTGTTCAGCTCGCCCAGCAGGCCGTAGCCGGACTCGTCGGGGAGGCGGATGTCCATGAGCACGAGCGCGTAGTCAACTGCGCCGAAGCGCTCCCTCGCCTCCGCACCGGAGAGGGCGATGTCGGCCAGGTAGCCCCGGGCACGCAGGGTGCGGGCCATCGCCTGAGCCAACGCCTGCTCGTCCTCGACGATCAGGAGCCGCTGGGCGTCACCGCGGTCTGCGGAAGCCATTTTGCCCCCCGAGTGTAAGGGGGGCGAATCGGGGCCCGGCCGATATAGGCTTTCCGGGCATGGAGAAATGGATCGCGTGACCCTCGATGTCGAGAGCCGGCAGACCGATGCCGGCGTCACGGTGCTCGCCCCATCCGGCCGTCTCGACGTGGTGGGAGCCCCCGCGCTGAAGGAGGCCGTGAGCCAGGCGGTCAAGAACGGGCAGCCCCGGTTGGTCATCGACATGGAGGGCGTGACCTTCGTCGACAGCTCGGGCCTGGGATCGGTCGTAGCTGCGCTCAAGCAGGTACGCAGCTCGAAGGGCGATCTAAGACTGGCGGCGCCGAACCAGCAGGTAAGGGTGGTCCTGGAGCTGACCACACTGGACCGTGTGTTCCCCTACTTCGCCTCGGTCGAGGAAGCCCTGACTGATTTCTGACCCCGTCGCGACTTTCGAGTTCCGCGCCAAGCTGACGCGCCTGGACGACGGCCTGGATGTGCTTCACCGCTCGGTGCAGCTGGTCCGCGAGCGCACCGGGCGGCGCGCGGACGACCGCTCGCTGATGCTCTTCGAGAGCGCGCTCGCCGAGATCGGCGCCAACGTGCTGCGGTACAGCCATCCGGCGGGCTCAGCCGAGCCACTGGCCGAATACGAGCTCAGATTGGAATCGGAAACGCTAACTGCTTTGTTAACCGACTGGGGACCGCCACTTCATAATCAGCTCACCCCGGCGATGCCCGCCCCTTCCAGCGAGGCCGGCCGCGGCCTCGCGATCGCCCGCAAGGCGCTCGACGAGCTGGGGTACCAACGCGAAGGCAAGGTGAACACGTGGCGACTGGTGAAGCGGTTGTGAGCGAACGGCCGGAGGCGATCGATCCCAACCGCGTCCTCATCCACGATTTCCGCAACCTGCTCGCGGTGATCGTCAACTACTGCGAGCTGATCGCCGACGAGACCAACGATCCGGACGCGGTCAAGGCCGACATCGCCGAGATCCGCACCGCGGCCGAACGGGCGCTCGAGCTCGTCGACCAGCTTCGTCGCCGCCTTGCGGAGGCGCCGGATTCGGAGCCCGCCGCGGGGATGTCATGAGTGCCGTGAGCCGGCCGGGCGCCGCAGGCCAGGCACCGTCGGAGATGCCCGAGGCGGGTCGAGATCTCGTCCTCGTCGTCGACGACGACGAGCAGATGCTCAAGCTCCTCAAGCGCGTCCTCGAACGGGCGGGCTTCGAGTGCGTGGCCGTCGGCGACGGCCACATGGCGCACGACGCCGCGGTGGACTGGCGTCCGGACATCATCGTGCTCGACCTCATGCTCGGCGCGACCACGGGCGAGGAGATCCTGCTCGAGCTGCGCAAGGACTTCCGCACGCGGTTGATCCCCGTTGTTTTCCTGACCGTCCGCAGCTCGCTCAAGGACAAGGTCGACCACCTCCTCAAAGGCGCCGACGACTACGTGACCAAACCCTTCATCCCAGAGGAGCTCGTGGCGCGCCTGCGCGCCGTCATCACGCGAGCGACAACCACCCGCGAGCTCAACCCGCTCACCGGGATGAGCGGCAACTCCGACATCCTGCGCGAGATCACGCAGCGACTGGTCGCGCACGAACGCTTCGCGGTCCTCTATCCGGACATCGACGCCTTCAAGAGCTACAACGACCACTACGGCTTCGTGCGAGGCGACGACGTGATCAAGACGCTGTCCACGATCATCTTCGAGGTCCTCGAGGAGAAACCCAGCCGCCGGCACTTTGCCGGCCACGTCGGCGGTGACGACTTCGTCATCCTCGCCGAGCCGCAGTTTGCCGAGCCGATCGCGGACGAGATCACCAGGCGCTTCGATGCCGCCGTCCCCGCCCTCTACGACCTGATCGACCGCGAGCGGGGGTGGATCGAGTACGAGGAGCGCAACGGGAACAAGATCCGAGCCGAGTTCGTGTCGGTCTCGATCGGCGTCGTCATCGCAGAGCCGGGCAGCTACTCGAGCGCGGCCGCGCTCGCCGCTCGTGCCGCCGAGGTCAAGGGCGTGGCGAAGCGCATGCCGGGTTCGAAGTGGGTCCTCGATCGACGCCGGCCACCTGAGCGCCACAGGGCATCGCGTTGAAGTCCGGCATGTCTCGCTTAACCGGGTTGGATAGCGGTAGGCCGGAGCTATCATCGGCTGAGGTTGACACTCCATGAGTGACGTGGAGATCACACAGGCCGCCGACGGCGGGCCACTCCCAACCGGGGCCGCGGCGCCCGCGCCGAACGCGCCGCCGCGTGCCGACGCCAGGCACGGAACGCGCGTGAAGGTGTCGGTGCACCGCCTCGACGGCGGCCTCGAAGATGGGGAGTCGGACGCGCGCATCCTCACGGCCGACGGATTCCCGATCTACACGCCCCCTGACTCCGACCGCGCGCGATGGATCCCCGCGCGCGACATCAAATACGTGGTCCTCGGCTCGGTCGACGACGCCAACCTCGAGTCCGACCCGGGAGACAAGAGCGCCGCGCGCAAGGCCATCCTACGGTTCCGCGATGGCGAATGGATCGCCGCCTACATGGATCCAGGCCAGGCTTCCGACGGCGTCGGCCTGGCGATCAAGATCCGCCTCACCGAGAGCCAGCGCGTCATCCCCGCCCTCGCGGCCTCCGCCGCCCTGCTGGAGATGCAGTTCGTCGACGCCTGGACCAGCAGCACGGACGCGGCGGCGCCGCATCGGCGCCGTACCGACATCATGGAGGCGGCGGCTCGGTCGGGTCGCGACCTCAACAGGCTCGCCAACGATTTCCGCGACCGGCTCGCGCTGATCCGCGACATCGGTCTCACGACCGGCGACACACTCGCCTTCTCGCGCGCGGTGCGAACGCATCTTGACCGGTTCCTGGCTGAGGACGGCATCGAGCTCAGCGCGCCCGAGAAGACAGCGCTCGCCGACATCATCCTGCGCGCGGCGGTCGGCTACGGACCGCTCGACAGCCTCCTCCACGACCGCTCCGTCAGCGAGATCATGGTCAACGGTCCGGACGAGGTGTTCATCGAGCGCCGGGGCGTGCTCACGAAGGCAGACGTCCGCTTCGAGGACGAGAACCAGCTGCTCGAGACGATCCGCCGCATGGTGGCCACCACGGGCAGGCACATCGACGGTCTCAACCCCATGGTGGACGCACGCCTGCCCGACGGGAGCCGCGTCAACGCGATCATCAGGCCGGCCGCCATCCACGGCGCCGCGCTCACCATCCGCAAGTTCAAGGATGCGGTGCTGGGGATGGAGGACCTCACGCGGGAGGGCAGCCTCAGCCCGGCGATGGCCGAATTCTTGAGCGCGGCGGTCCTGGGGCGTATGAACGTCCTGGTCTCGGGAGGCACCGGTTCCGGGAAGACGACGACCCTCAACGTGATCGCGCGATTCATCCCGCACAACCAGCGCGTCATCACCATCGAGGACGCGGCCGAGCTGCAAATCGACCACCCGCACGTCATCGCCCTCGAGCACCGGCCGCCCAACGTCGAAGGCAAGGGCGAGCTGACGATCCGGCAGCTGCTGCGCAACAGCCTTCGGATGCGCCCCGACCGCATCCTCGTGGGCGAGGTCCGTGGCGCCGAGGCCCTCGACATGCTCCAGGCGATGAACACCGGCCACGACGGCAGCATGTCGACGATCCACTCGAACTCCGCTCGCGACGCCCTTTCTCGCCTCGAGACGATGGTCATGATGGCGTCGATCGACATCCCGTTCGAGGCCGTGCGCGCGCAGATCGCATCCGCGGTGAACCTCATCGTCCACCAGGCCCGCATGCCGGACGGTCGCCGGAAGATCGCGCAGATCGCAGAGGTGGTCGGTTACGACTCCAACGGGGCGATCCTTCGCGACGTCTTCCTGCTCGGTATGGGCTCGGACCTGCGCCTTGAGTACAACGCCACCGGCTACGTGCCGACCTCGCTCGACAAGGCCGCCTTCTACGGGGTGCAGGTCGACCAGGACCTGTTCGACCCGGTCAAGTCCCGGTTCGTCCCGGCCGGGTCCGACAGCATGATGCCGGTCGTGAAGGATCCCTTGATGGCGGCGGCCCGCGGCGGTGGCGGTGGCGAGAAAGTGGTCCGCCAGGTGGTGGTCGTGCCGTTCAGCTCCGACCGGCCGGGCACGGTACCGACACCACACACGGTTCAGGCCACCGAATCCGACCCTGCGTCGACGATGGCCTCCACGCCGGAGATGCAGGAGGAGATGCGCAAGCTTATCGACGCGGCGCGTTCAGCGGTCGCCGACCTACAGGCGGCGTCACCCCCCACCTCCCGCGCGCCGTCTGCGCAATACGAGCTTCCGCCTCCGAGCGTGTATACCCAGGGTCCCGCCTCGGGCCAAGAGGCGATGTCACCCGAGTTCACCGCGGCTGCGCGGGGCACGCCGCCGGCACCGTCCCAAGCCGATTTCACGCCCGGAGCCGGCTCAGCGCTGAACACGGCCGATGCCTCGCAAGCGTTGCAGGCCACGACCGCGATGGCTCGCGCTACAACTGCCCTCAGCAACATGGCGGCGGCGGCCTCGAGCGGGTTCGCAGGCATGCTGCCGGTTGTCCACCCCTCTGGCGCCTCGGGGCCCGGAGCCGCGCGCAGGATCCAGTTCATCGTCGAAAGCCTCGTCACTCGCAAGGGCCTCAACCTGCGGCTGGCGCCGGCCATCACGCAGGCGTTCGAGGGCGCCGAGCTCAAGGCCAGCGACTACGCGTCGCTGAACAAGCTGAGCAAGGAGTCGGCCTCACGTGAGCTGCGCCAGGCGGTCGCGGCCGGCCTCCTGCAGCTGATCAAATACGCGCAGGGCGAGGCCGGGTTCAGGGCCGACCCCGCGCTTCTGAGAGCGGTGGCCGAGGGACTCGGGCAGTCCGTGAACGCGTCCCAGGCGCTTACGCCCGAGACCATCATCAGCAGCCTGTCCGCCGGCCAGACCGAGGGTACTGTGACCATCATGTTCACCGACGTCGAAGGCTCGACCGCGATGCTCTCGAGCCGGGGCTTCACGCTCTCGCACGAGATCATGAAAGCCTACGAATCGATCATCGAGGAGAAGATCACCGAGCATGCCGGCCGCCGCATCAAGGGCCTGGGCGACGGCGTCATGGTCAGCTTCGGTTCGACCCGGCACGCGGTCGAATGCGCCATCCAGATCCAGCGCGCGATCACGGAGTACAGCAAGCAGAATCCCGAGCGGAAGCTGAAGATCCGCATCGGCATCAATACCGGCGAGGTCGTCGAGGAGGCCGGTGACATCTTCGGCGCCGCGGTCAACGTCGCCGCGCGCGTTGCCGGCAAAGCCAGGGGCGGCCAGATCCTTGTCTCCGAGGTCGTCCGCGACCTGGTCGGTCCCGTCTCGGAGATGAAGTTCGGTTATCGCGGCCGCTATAAGCTGAAGGGATTCCCTGACCGCTTCCGGCTGCACGACGTGACGCCGGGCGAGGCGCCGTCGTCAACCCCGGTCCTCCCCTCGGGCGACGGCTTCGTCGGCCGCGAGCAGGAGCGTCTTGACATCCGGATGGCGCTCGACCGTGCGGCCACCGGCTCCGGCGGCATCGTCTTCGTTGCCGGGGCCCCGGGCATCGGCGCCTCGCGCCTGGCCTCCGAAGTTGCCGCTGAGGCGGCCAGGAAGGGATGGTGGGTGCTCAGCGGACGCTGCGCGGAGGAGGACATCGCACCCCTGGGCCCATTCCGCGACGTGCTCGCGGGGGCGGTGGCCGGCGTCGGCGCGCGGCCGCTCCAGGAAGCGGTCGGCAAGCATGGTCCCCTGTTAGCCCACTTGGTTCCAACCCTCAGGCAGAAGGTGCGCGGGATGGGCCAGGCGCCTGAGCTGCCGGCCAATCAGCTGCGTGAGCAGCTGTTCCGCGCGGTCTTCGAGTTCCTCACCGCCTGCCAGGGCGCGAAGCCTCTCCTGATCGTGCTGGACAACGTGCAGTGGGCCGACGACGAGACGGTGCTTCTGCTGCGGGACATCGCCGAGCGCCTGGGGGGAAGCCGCGTCGTCGTCCTCGGCACCTACTGGGAATCGGAGCTCGACTCCGCGCGCCCGTTCACGAGCGCCGCTTCGCGTCTGCTCCGCAGGCGCCGCGCGCAGCGCGTCGCGCTCGGGAGGCTTTCGGACCGCGAGGTCGAGAAGATGATCGCGGCCATGGGCGATACGCCCCTGACTCCTGTGCAGGTCATGGGCATCCAGGCCGCCACCGAAGGCAACCCACTTTTCGTCGAGCACTCATACCTCTACATGGCTGAGTCGGAGACCATGCTCGGGGGCCACAGGCGCGTAAAGGCCAGCTTCACCGAGGAGGACCTCGAGCTCGCCAACAACGTGCGCGGCATCATCGGCCGAAGGCTCGAGAGGCTCAGTGAGCCGGCGCAGCGCATGCTGGTCGCGGCGGCAGTCATCGGGCGCGATTTCGACATACCGCTGCTCGAAGCCTTCGGCGAGCTGTCGGGCCATGAGCTTCGCGATGCCGTCGACGAGGCGACGCGGGCCCACTTCCTGAGGACGGCGGGACCCGATCGCTACCGGTTCAGCCACGACCTCGTGCGCCAGCGAGTGCTCGCCGTGCTGCCACTGCCTCGCCGGCAGGCATACCACCTCGCGGTGGCTGACACGCTCGAGCGAAGCTACGGCAGGAGCGCGACCGAGCGGGCCGGCGAGATCGCTCATCATCTCTACCAGGCCGGCACCTCCGCCGACCCGGTCAGAACGTCGATGTACCTCGGGCTGGCGGCGAGGAACGCGATGGCGGTGGGCGCCTTCGAGGAAGCGCTGCGCCTCATCGAACGAACGCTGCAGCTTCTCCCCGGCGACAACATCCGTGAGCGGGCGGAGGCGCTGGCGCTGCGAGGCCAGGCGTTCTGGGGCCTGGGGCGCAACAACGACGCGAAGGCGGCGTGGAACGGCGCGCTCGGCCGCTACGAGGAGCTTGGCGACGCGAAAGCCGCCGCGGGCATCCACGCGCGCCTGTACGAGATCGGCGCCGATGGCGCGGTGACAGGGCGGCCCAGGCCGCGCGAGCGGCCGCGAGATGAGATGGACGTGCCTGAACCGGCGGAGCTCGAGCCTCGAGTTCCGGACTAACCCACCAGCCGTGCCGCCGGCGGCACCGGCATGTAAGCCGAGCTTCCCACGATCATCGGAGGCACGCTGTTGAAGGTGATCGTATTGGCGATCATGCCACCGGTCGCCTTGGTGCTGAATCCCGCGCTGCTCGGCACGCTGAGACTCGCGGACGGAAGGTAGACAAGTCCGATGTACGCTGAGTTGCCAGCCGCCCCCATCACGTTCGAGCATGCGTTGGCCGGAGGATGGGCGGCTCCAGGCTCGTAAGTCACGACCCAGTTGTACTGGTAGCCGCTGAACACGAAGTTGTCGCCCGCGTTCGTGTCGTTCAAGCAACTGCCGTTCGGGAGTTTGAAAACGACCGCGCCAGGAGTGATGGGCCCAGGACATGGGCTCAACGCGGCGGCCACGGTCTCGCACTGGTTCTCATTGGCCCGATCCCCGGCTGGCGGTGTACTTCGGTTGGGGTTCTGGTTGGGCAAGCCCGACTGCAGCGGTGCTGTCTCACTGTCGGGTGGATACGCTTGGAACGTCCCCGGCGGAGCCAGGGCGTTGGGCCCAAACTTAAAGCCGAGGACCTTGGAGTCGACGAGCAGAGTCTGGTTGCCTAGGCTGCACGACGTGCCCGTGAACGCTGGGCAGGTGCCCACCGTACTGTTGTTCTGGACGCTCCCAACCACGGGGATGTAGGCGGCAAGGCCGAAGGGACCTGCGCACCCATTAGGCGGCGGAGACACGTAGGCGCCGTACGACGTCGCTCCCGGTACGTTGCTGATTTGGAGCTGGACGACCTGTCCCAAATCAACAAACACGGTCCGGCACATGGAGGGAGCGCTCTCCCGCTTGTAGGTCACGCCGCCGTAGGTGTCCGTCCGTGCCGAGGTGAGCTCTACTGCCCAGGTGCCCTTCGGGATGGCGCTTCCTCCGATCGCGCTGATCCCGTAAGCGCCCGCGCAGCTGACGCCATTGGTGTTCCAGAACTGCTGATTCGCGAGTAGCGTGTTGTTGGTGGGGTTGGGTTCATCCAGTGGCTTGAGCTCATTGCTGACGAAGCCACCGTTGCTGGTGTAGCCGCTCAGCCATCCGTAAACGCCGCCGCTCAGGAAATAACACTTGCCTGCTGCGATGGCAGGGTCACCGGCGTAAGTTCCAGGAGGGAGCACCACGTTGTCGGCAGGCGTGGCCTGGCTGCCGGCAACCACGGCGGGCGGGGGGTAGTTCGGATCCACGAAGTTGTAGCCCGACTTCGTGGTGCCGGCGACGTCGGGAAACGTGCACGGGGTCGCGTTGCCGCTTGGATAGCATGTCGTCCTGACGTTCGCGACCGATGACTGGCAGCGTGCATAGACATCGCCGGCGACCTGCGCCAACCCTGCGATGGAGATGGCGCCGGTGGAAACCACGTCACCCACCACGGTCAGCGTGCCGCCGGTGGTCACCGATATCGCGTTGCCGGGCACGCCGCCACACCCGCCCTGGCTCAGGGCGGCGATCGTGGGCGCGTAGAGCAGGTTGTTGACGCCCCCAGACGCGACCGCCGAGAGCTTGGGGGTGGTCCCGTTGGTGAGGATGCGTGCGAACTGGAGGACGAGAGATCGAGTGGCGGTGACGGTGAACTGGGTGCCGCCCGGGCCTAGTGCCGTCACCACCTGCTTGAGCACAGTTCCGTCCGAGTACGTACAGGTGATCGTCCGCGGGTTCATCGTGGCGCTCGGGGATCCATAGCCCGGCGAGCATGAAGGGGAGCTGTAGAGCCTCACATTGGAGCCGAAACTGGCCGTGGCCGCCTGCTCGGCCAGGATGTAACTGCCCGTTTGCTGGAGGCTGTCCCCGGCAGCAAGCGCGGCTGCGTCGGCGGCAGCCTGCAGGTCGCGGCGCAGCGCATAGGCGCGCGACCCGTCGATGGCAAGCGCGGCCATGCCCACCACGACCGCGAGCATGATGGCGATGAGCACGATGGCCTGCCCGCGTTGAAAGCGCGGGTACTTGGCATTGCCTTTGAGAAACGTCATCAGTATTCGGTCCTGAAGATGGCCGTGGCAGTCATGACGATGTGGTTCGCGGTGGCCTGCGCAATCACCGGCGTGATGAGAATGAGGTTGAAGCGGATCGTCACCTGGAGCGGCGCGTTGCTCGCGGCGGGGTTGGTGGCGCTGCATGTGCCGTTGGCGGCTGCCGAATACTCGCCGCCAGGGGCATTCATCGGCGGGTTGGTCTCGACCGACGATGGCGGGGTGGGCTCGGTCACGTAGACCCAGGCGGTGTTGTCGGGCGGTGTCGCGCTCGTGATCGGCCCTTGCGGACACGGCTCCGACGTCGGGATGCCCGCCATTTGCGATGTGACGGTGGTCAGCACATCGGCGTTCAATGGCAGCTGATTGGACGCCTGTACCGCGGTTCGAGCCCCCTCGCGCGCAGCGTGCGCCAGCGTGTCGTAGTAGAAGACCGCACGGCCGATATCGATGATGCCGAACAGCAGCAGCAGGAGCACCGGCGAGATGAGGGCGAACTCGATCAGTGCCTGCGATTGCTGGCCGGAGAATTTCGGCAGCCGCGATCTCATGGGCCCTGCACCGTGACGTGCTCGTTGGCGGCGAGGTGGAAGGTGCCGAACTGTGCGGTGATGATGGGGGTCAGGGGCCCGTACGAGTAGAGGACGATCACGTTGACGTCCTGCTGGCCCTGGCCGGTGGGAGGGCTGGTGAAGTCGACCCCCGGCGTGTTGTCGTAACAGATGTAGAGCCAGGTCTGATTGGCGGTGGAGGGGTACGCGGAGCTGGCGTAGGGC
>WNFD01001215.1_pt1 | contig 26027 bp, 15 predicted proteins | sample 5400491 | NCBI WGS metagenome assembly WNFD01 (sample SAMN13153343, study PRJNA577476) | soil metagenome | isolation source: 120 cm saprolite under Douglas fir tree site 2 hole 2 replicate 2 | place: USA:California | collected 2015-04-18
ATCGTTCTGGCGATCTGATGGCAGCAACTTGACCCAGGCAGCAAAATCATCGCCAGCCGATGGCGCGGCCGCTTTGCTCTGGCGAGCTGTCGCGACGAGCAGTTCTTGCGGCACCTGCAACAATTCTGCCAGCGCCTGCTGTGCCGCCGTCAGCGTGCCAAAGCCGGGCGGAACTGGTGGCACACTGCTTTCCCAATCCTCTTCCTCTTCTTCGTCCTCATTTTCTTCTTCGTCATAGCCCTCAATCATGCGCTGAGCGGCCAACCAGACGATATACAGCGCCCGCAGATCGCCTTCCACCAATTCATCGCGAATGGCGATGAGCGACCCCAGTTCATATGTGGTCCATTCGTCGGGCGCTTCCATCTCGCCAAAGTGGATATCGAGGAGATCGTAATCCGGGTACCGGGTGAATGTGACGAAATCTTCAAGATCGTAGCCATCGATGAGATCGACCGGCAAGATTCCATGCGGGAAACGGAATGCCAGTTGGGGCGTGCCCCAGTTGGCCCAATAGAGGAAGCCATCGAAGAACTCGTGGAGCACTTTGATGGGATCGTGCTTGAAGTCACCCCAGTGATATTCGATGAGGGCGTGGGTGGAAGATGCTTCGATGTGACTGGAAAGGGCATTGACCGCATCGAGTTGCGCCCGTGTCAGAGGTCGATCAATGGTCATGAATTCGTAACGCTGGTATTCGCTCATATTGTTCCTCACCAGAAGTTTTAGTTCTTTTTATTATAACATTCGCTTGCTATCGTCCTCTCTACGTTTCTGCTCTGTCGTAGGGCAACTCAAAAGTCGAGAGGTGTAATTGCTGCACCGCCGCTTTGAGTAGTTTCTCCCCGGAGGCATCCGTCTGGCAGAACTCGCGCACCTCCGTCGGCCCCATCTCCGCATTGCACGTCAGCTTCGTCCCAGCAAAGCGTTCCAGTTGCCCTTCACGGGCGGCTTGCACTTTGGCGGGGACCGTTTTGGAATCCTCCACCTGCCGTTTATCGGCGAGCTTCTCGTAATCAACACGGGGGACTTCGACGTGAATATCGATACGGTCGATGAGCGGGCCACTGATCTTCTTCTGGTAGCGGGCAATGGCCATGGCGCTACAACTACACTCTTTGACGGGGTCGCCGTAGAAGCCGCAGGGACAGGCGTGCGGGTAGCTGTTGTAACCAGCCTCTTCTACCTCACTTGCGCGTTCGTCATGTCTTCAGGATCGGGGACAGGCGGCACGTTGCAAGGAAACATGCTGAAGGTGGAGTGGTGAGTGGATTTCAGGCAGCGCAGTGTCTACTCTACGTAAGCAGGATGAGTAACAGGCCGAAAAGGAGGGCGATTTCGTGACAGCCTGCTTGGAGGGCAGGTGGTTACTAGATCGCCGCTCGCCCGGTGTACATCGGCTTTCCTGGGGGTTTCATACGATTTGCTTGCAATGTGAGTGGGCCTGGCAAAAGATGTCGCGTGCGATTTTTACCTCTTTCGGCAAAACATGTCACGTGATTTGTCCCATGATTTTGGCAAAAGATGTTGCGTACACCTCGATGCAGGAGGTCACACTGCCGAATATACTTACTATACCTCATCTCCTCTCCTATGGCTGCATTCCTCATTAGTGATAAAATATAAGGTGGAAGTGTTCAGAGGAGGAAGGAGCCAAGAGATGCCCAAGCACGTGAAAGCGCGAGCAGCGCAAGATGAGCAGGAAGAACGCATGGTGCGGAAACTGGCAAACAGCGACCACGCCCCGGCGGATTGGAAATGGCTTGCCCAAATGGTGCTTTTGAGTTGGGTAGGGAAAGTGCCGAATGAGATTTCGGCCGAGTTGGACTGCCATCCGAAACGTTGCGCATCCACCTGACGCGCACCACTGCCGAGGGGTCGCAGGGCTGGCCCTGCGACCCGGATCAGTGCGCAAGCCCAGGTTGACGGAACAGGAGCGCTGCCTGGGCACCTGCAGATGCAAGCCGATGGGACGATGGTAGCCCGAGACGGGGAGGGATCCGCCCGGTGGACGCTTAATGCGCTGGCCCAGGCTGCCAAAGAAGCCGGGATACGGGTCAAACGCAGCCAGATCCGGTGCATCTATCTGCGCGAAGGCGTGCGGTGGCGTCACACCCATAGTTGGGGCGACAGTTCCCGGATTTTGTCCGCAATCGGGCCAACGGTCGTCTGCCACTACACCGAGCCACCAAAGGGGTCGACGACCGTTTGCACCAACGAACTCGGGCCAGTAATTCCCCACACCTTTCCCCCAGCGCCTGCCTGGTCTACCACTGGACATCGCATCAAAGCACCGCTGGATTACTGTCGCGGTCCCGAGAAAACCTGGGTCTATGGAGCGCTGCGTGTGCGCGATGGCAAGGAACTGACCCGATGCGCCGCCTCGCGCACCTCGACGAACTACATCGCTCTGCTTCATGACATCGAAGCTGACAATGCGATGGGCGACATCTACATCATCACCGACAACCTCTCCAGCCACAACAGTGCCCAAACCCACGCTTGGCTGGCTGAGCATCCCCGGCTTCATCAGGTCTTCATTCCCACGGGGTCTGCTGGCTCAATCTGCAAGAGGGCTTGTGGCAGCTCTTCCGTCGCGATGCCCTGGCCGGGCAGAGTTTCGCCAACCTCGATGAGATTGAGCAAGCCACAAGCATTGCGACTGCTCAACTCAACCGGCGAGTTAACCCCTGGATCTGGGGTCGACCTCCCAAGGATCATCGCCACTATCGCCACCTCTTTTCGTATCGCCTTTAAGGAACGCAGCAATAAGTGGAAAAAGGGATTGAGCGGAACAGCAAACTCTGTTCATAGCTGCACTTTAAGCATTGTTGTGATCCTTGTGCTTGTAAAATCCGTGTAAATTGACGAGTTGTTGACGATTTCTTGCTATCATAGTGGTAAGCGAAAGAGTCTCTGGAGACTGAGGACTGTTTTTGCTAGTAATTTGCTGAGCTGCTACAGCTACCCTCCGCAGAGCGCTTGCTCCGGCCTCTTCAGAAACATTGGGAAACAGTTTCCATTTCTTCTCGGATTTATCAAAGAAAAACTCAGGTGATGAAGAAAGGGTAGCCTGTATAGTGGATCTATTGGGTTTGTGTTGTTGCCGTTGACACAATTCAAGATAAAGCTCAGCAAAACCTTTTCCCTGATAAGCTGAAGCGAGAAGAACCCGCAAACTGGTGCGATAACTTTCTAGAAGAGTTGAACGCGTATGGGCTAACTCTGTAAGATCGATGAGACGCGCCTCTTCTTCAAAGATCTCTGGATCTTGTCCAGCCAAGCTAAACGTAAATCCTGCATTACTCCAAAAAATCTCTAAAATTGTTCCTGCATCCAAAAAAGCTAATTGATCTGTTAGATCCGGGCCATAGAGGCGGTGGTGCGTCATATCAAGCCAGACAGTCATTTCACTCGCATCAGCAAACCAGATACCAGGAGACATGAATACATTACTTAGCTTCTGATCGCGCGGATACAACACACGCATTCGAGGCGGAACAGGAATATACCCCTCATTCAGGTGAAGAGTGCGCAATGCTACCTTCCATCTGTTCCTGGATATCGTCTGCTGAGAATCTTGTGGCTGTTTATCATGAGAAATCTCCTGGTTGATTGTCTCGCTCATCCCCTGTTCGTTTATCTCTACAGGCTCTAGAAAAGAAGGCATCTGACCTCTTTTTCCTGTGTCTACGGAAAGGACTGCGTAGCGACGATTTTGGACAGGTGACGGAAGGAGATGTTTGGGAAACCAGAGATCCCGGCCCACTTTAATCCACTCGTCTCTTTGACTTAACCATCGAGCTAGCTCGGTGAGGATCAGTGATTCCAACGTAGGGGATTCGGATGATAGACGCTTTATCTGTTCTAAAATCTCGAAGGTGGCCCAGGGTGCGCGGCCCTGGCCAGGAAAAGCCTCAAGCAATTGATCTGCTAAACTCTCAAGAGCTTGCTTTTGTTCGGCGCTCAGGCTAACTTTCATAATCTTCTGGCTCAGAGCGATGTGATAACAACCTCTCTCATTTTGAGAAAGAGAGAAGCGTTTGTCAGCTCTACAAAAGATATGAAACGTTGCTTCGGCGAGTTGCTGGTCTAATTGCTGTAAATAGTGACAGAGGTCTTCTCCATCCCATTCATCGTTAAACAAACAATCATAAATGAGTTGGTTGGCTATTGTATGAGTACTGAGTTGCCATTGTCCAGGAAAAGACAAATCTGGCAGGGCGGCTTCCTTAAACCGGCTATCTTCACGCAGCAGAATATCCTCTCCCTGATCCCAACATGCTTGTAAAACCTCTGCTTCAGTGAATGTGAAGCGTTGCTGACTGCTCTGATATTCAATGATCCAGTCATTTAGCTCTGGGAGTGGTGCTGGCTCAGTAAGAAAAAAGTGGAAGTCCTGGTGTTGCATATCACGGTCCTTTTCCATCTACTGTCTTTTTGTTCTTTGTCCTCAAGGATATTTCTATAAAGGTGCTTCCATTTCCTCCACCAGGATTTCACCAGCAAGGAAATCCCTGCCAGTTGGCGAGAGAGCGAGGCAGTTGTATTTCGTCTGTCCCTGGCCCTCTTGCGAATTTGGACGTGACCGTTCTTGTAAAAGAATATACCCTTTTTCGCTTAAACGTAGGATTTCATCGCGAACGTGTTGTTCTTTTAATGCATAGCCTTTGAGCTCGCCAAAATGTTCAGATTGCCGGGCAGTCGTGGGCAATTGGTAGGGCGCCCCACTGTTTGAGCGCCCAAAGGCCTCTCCGAGCAGCATTTTTACCAGGGTGTTCTGGCTAAAATAGCCATTATGGTCCTTCAAAGCGCCCAGGATGATCAGGGCGATATCAGTCTGTGGTGTCTGTTGCACTGAATAGATTTGAGCAATATTTGCCTCAACCAGCAGTTCATTCCAGGGAACCGGGTAATGAGGCGCGCAGTACCCGCATTTTCCACAAGGGGAGATATCCGCTTGTCCTGAAAGATAGTGTTCAATAAAAGCCGGGAGACAGCTTGTCTCTGTCTGGCGGATATATTCCAACATGTCTTGCAAGCGTTTCTCAAAGCGCGCATAGCGACCTGTAAAGAAGGCAGAAAGTTGGCGGCAAGCTGTTTCTTTTTCAGCAGAAGAACAAGGCAAAAGACGTAAATGAATTCCCCTGGCATAGGGACGGAAGATACATTTTTCGGGTTCGAGCTCGCTCAGGCGATTCAAAAGGCGAGCGGCCTCAAAGGCATCTCCACCTGCTTCCAGCCAACGCTTTGCTGAGTAATTAGCTCGCCAATCGGTTCTGCCGGTGGCTAAAGAAACGCTGTGGTGGGTTGAGAGATGGTGCAGGATCTGCGTAAGCATGTGCTGATCGAGGCTGTTTTCGAAGCGAGTTGCCAGTGCAGAAATAGTATCACTCACAAAGATCCCGGCTTCAGTGATCACGTCTGGCCCTCGTTGAAGCAACCCGACCTGTTCAGCACCATGAAGTAGGACACGAATGGCTCCTTCCTCTATTCCTAGCTGTTGACTCAATTCGGCAAAAGAAGTAAGAATGTCACCGCCAGGAATCTGGGAGCTTGCTTGCAGGTCTTGCAAGACCGCCAGGAGAGCGTAGATATTCTCGCTCTCCTGTGCGTTTTTTCTGGCAATAGAGCGATGAGTGCGTTGTGTCGCTGAGGAGTAGAGTAAAATAACGAAAGCGTCTTTGCCATCGCGTCCAGCACGCCCTGTTTCCTGAGCGTAGGCTTCAATCGAGGCAGGATGGTCATAGTGGATGACAAAACGAATATTCTGCTTATCCACGCCCATACCGAAAGCGTTGGTGCAACAAACAACCTCTATCTCTCCGCTCATGAAGAGTTCTTGAATGGTATGTCGTTCCGCCGCTTGTAATCCTCCGTGATACGCGTAGGCGGTGATATTGTTCGTGCGTAGGAGTTCGGCCAACCGTTCAGCTTTGGCTCGTGTGGCCACATAGACGATGCCTGGCCCACCTTTCTCGTGGTCGGTTAGAATCTGGCGCACGATTTCCACAGCGCGCTTTTCTCCCTCGTGGGTAGTAGTATAGCGATACATGCGATAAATGAGATTCTGACGCCGATCCTGGTTATGGTGGATCAGTGGTTCAAGCAGTTGGGAGTCGCCAGTTGTGCCAAATTGCAAAGCCGTCATAATCTCTTGTTGAACCAGGGGCGTTGCAGTAGCAGTGAGAGCGTGGACAGGTAACCGTCGCTCGACGAGCGAGTTCAACAATTGTGGAATCTCCAGAAAGTCCGGGCGAAAATCGTGTCCCCAGGTAGAGATGCAGTGAGCCTCGTCTACAACTAACTGCACAAGCGGAAGTTGGAGCAATGTTGCTCGAAATCGTGGATCGCGTAAACGCTCCGGGGCGACATAGAGCAGTTTCACTTTCCCCGCGCGCGCGTCATTGAGCACTTCCTCTTGTTCAGCGGAACTCATCCCACTAACCAGGCTGTTGACCATAAACAGTCCATACTGTTCACGTAGGGTGGTCACTTGATCGCGAATCAACGCAACGAGAGGAGAAATGACCAGTGTACATCCGGGGCGCAATAAAGCGGGGAGTTGATAGGTTAAGCTTTTTCCAGAGCCGGTGGGAGCCAGAGTTAAGACATCACGTCCAGTTATCACCGCGTGTAATGCTTCTAACTGAAATGAGCGCAACTGGCGGTCGCCCCAGATACCTTTGAGCACGCGTTCGATACGAGGCAAAGCTATGGTTTTCCATTCTTCCTCAGATACAATAGGCTCAGGTAACTGGTTTTCTTCGAGCAGCCTTTGAAAGGTGTTTTGCGCGGAAAGGGGAAATTGATTGGGATCAATATCTAAACCCATCCAACTCGCTATGCGCTGATACATAGCGCGATCCGACTCATAACCAAGCGTGGGTTGAGGCAAGGCAGCCAGAACCTCTCCTCGATACATCGCACTACGCAGCCGCTTGTCGAGCATGATCACAACCCCATGATCGTCGCTTTTTCTGATCAGGCGCCCAAATCCCTGCTTAAACAAAAAGAGCGCGCGCGGGAGCAAATATTCATAAAAACTATCTCCCCCAGCTCGTTCAATAGCCACCATCCGCGCTGCCTCCAATGGATCTCCAAGAGAAGGAAACGGAAACTTTTCAATCAAAACCGCGCTGAGGGATGGGCCAGGAACATTCACGCCTTCCCAGAGGGAACGTACTCCAAGCAGAGAAACCTTCTCTTCGTTTTTGAAATGTTCCAGTGCCTCTGCTTCATCCTGCGTAATCAGAGGAAATCCTTCTTGCTCTAGCGAGCCAACGGCCAGTTCATGTACCTGTTCCATGCGCACGTGCGCAGTAAACAACGCCAGGGTCCTGCCGCCAAAGAAAGGGATAAAACGTTTGAGCTCCTCCGCCACTGCTTCTGGATAGGCCCGGCGAAGGGCAGTATCGCGGGGTGCTGGTAAGTGATTGGGCATCAGAAAGAGCGCGTGCTTCTGGTAGTCGAACACATGAGGAAGAGCTTCCGCGCGTAATTGAGACGCTGGGAGGCGCGCAAGCCCAACACGTTCAACAAAAAAGTCGAAGTTTTCTCCCCAGCTTGTGACCGTCGCAGATGTGACTACAGCGGATGCGAGTTTTGACCAGAGGCGCGCGTGGAGAAGTGTACCAACAGCGATGGGCATACCACTTAAACTCCAACTTGCGGTTGCTTCTCCTGGCTCAAAACGTACTACACGAACAGTTGCGGCCTCATCAAAAAAATTCCAGTACCAATATGCGTCACGAGCAAGTTCTCGCAGTTCTTCAATCACTGCTAATCTTGTCCGCTCCGCCCGCGTAGCTTTGCGAAAATCGGGCGTGGCAGAGAAAGCCTTGGCCTGACGCGCGATGGGTGCGGCCAATGACTCCAGCTGGTCACGTAGCTCCAGAAGTAAGGCCACGAATTGCTCGCCCCCCTGTTTAAGCACCGGCCCGCCTGCCATAGTCAAAGATTGCCGAGCCAGCTGAATGCTCAATCCATAACGCAAGCGATCCTCTGCGTGTGTTACAGTATGATGTTCAATATAGCGGCGTAGGTGTTGCCCTAACACTTCTAATTGTGAGAGAAGTTCGCGGCTCAATTGAGAAAGCGCCTGAATAGTTGGATCGTCTTTAGCCAGACCAAGCTGACGACAAATTCTCACCAGCCCATCGTATGCTTTTCCTTGTATGCCTCTCCTGCCAATCAAGGCAGTCAGAATCCGCCTCACCTGCTGCTCCGAGACTGTGCGGGTGAGTACCGACGTTGCAGCGTCTTCTAAGGTATGAGCCTCGTCACAGATGAGATAGGGAGAGATAAGGCCATGTCCTTCTTCCTCTGTCTCAGTCAACGACTCTTCATCTTTTTCTGGCTCTCGTAGGGCTTTGAGCAAGAGAAGTGAATGATTGACCACAACTATATCGGCACGGCGGGCGTTTTCTCTGGCGAGCTGAGCGAAATCAAGTCGCTCGTGGGGACGAGGCAAACCTTCCGGCCAAGCCATCTGTGGAACTTCCGCAGTGACGCGAACGCGCGCGAGCATATTCCAGACCTCGGCGCCGCGCGCCTGTTCTGGTAAAGTGGGTGAGGCGCTTCCCAGTTCCATAAAGAGCTGCCCATTGGCCAAAACGATGCGCGCCATCCCCGCAAAGGCGCTCTGAAGATCAGAAAGATCTCCGCTTGTGCTGGCCAGAGCAAAAGATATGAGGGTGATCAGCGCCCAGGCTCGATAAGGCTCAAGGGTGGTTTCGGCAAAAGCATCTTGTAATTCTTCGGCTAAACAACGGCTGCTGAGATAGTTGTGGCGACCTTTTAACAAGGCGCATTTGATCTCTCCATGCACGACCTCGCTCAGGAACTGCAGGTCACTGTGATAGAGCTGGTCCTGTAACACGCGTGTGAAAGTGCTGACCACCACGGGGCGACCTGTAGCTCTGGCCTGTAAATAGGCTGGAGCCAGATAACCAAGCCCTTTCCCTGTCCCGGTTCCAGCCTCTATCACCACGCAGGTGTTCTCTCGCATCGCCTGACCAGCTAAGTGAGCGAGACGCGCCTGCGCGTCGCGCCGCTCTAGGCCATGTTTTTCGTATGCTGATAACATTTCTTCTAGCGCCTCAGACGTGGGGCCAACAGGCGAAGGACCACTAGATTGAGGAAAAAGAGGCTGCGCGCTCACAGCGAAGAGAGCAAAGAGAGAGGCGAGATTGAGATCTTCTGTGTGCGGTTCAGCTAGATCCTTACAAAGAGCAAACCATGGATCGGCCACGCGTTGCAGCAAAGCTCGAATAAAGACGGCAGCAGGATGACGAGGTTGAGCAGATGATCCTGCTTCAGGCAAAACAAATAGCTCGCCTACTAATCCTCTAATTACGCCTCCCAGCATGGAGATATCAACATCCGCGCGATGAGCACCTTCCTCTTCACAGCCATAAAATCGCGCAAGTGTGCCCAGACGATAATTACTGAGGGGTACGCTATCAACTGGGCTAAGTGAGCCTGGAGCTAGCAGCGCCCTCGCCAGAGGTAATGTGTCGAGTACGCACAAAGAATGGGGAAGATGATAGCCTATCCGAGCACAAACGTGCTGTAAGACAGGACCATCAAAAAGAACACCATTATGCGCAATCAGAGGATAATCAGCAATATAAGCGAAGAATTCAGTCAATACCGATTGAATAGTCTCCGCCTCGTTCACATCCTCCTGAGAAATTCTGGTCAAGTGAGTAATGCGTGCCGGGATAAGTCGGGTAGGATGCGCAAAACGCACAAATGGTTCTCCAACGGGCGTGAAGTGTTCATATTTTTGCGCGGCAATTTGCAGGATCTCGATGTCTCCTGGCTGAGCTGGTCCCTTCCATTCTCCCATCGTCTCTAAATCAAAAACAACATATGTGCCTAGACGCAGATTTACTACCAATTGGTTGTCTGTTTGCTCAAACGGGATGTCTTCATATTCATCTGCAACGTGAGTTGCCTGAATCAATGACCAGCGAGCAGCAGCATCCTGACGATAGCGTGTGGGATATTTATGCAAGAATGAGCGCAATTGAGAAGCAATCACGCTCCGTCCAAATTTTTTGCTCACCAATGGCAAGAGAGCCTCAATCGTGGCGGTTGCAGCAGGAAATTGCGCCAAAGCCTCATCCGCCGCTTTCATCAGGCGCGCTTGTGGATCATCAAACTGGCCCATCCATCACCTCTCTTGCATATTACACTGGCTCAGCACATCCCGGAGCAGATTGCACATCTCAGCTAATGAACCTTGCAGATCTGTAGCTGGGAATTGCTCTGGTGGCAAAAGTTGAGCCGCAGTATCCAGCGCTATTTCAAAAATACCTTGCCAGTTGCTTATTGCTTCAATAAGAGGAAGGAAATATTCCTTCTGATCAGAGAGAAGAGGTTCTCTCTCTTTATCTGGTTGGTCCATGAATCCAACATCCCATTTTTGTGAATTTTATACCAGTAATCGTAAATTGACCAGTTCAGCTTCGACTAGCTGCGTAAGCGCATTTATACTGTTGTCCTCTGAAGCGTCTTGATGTCTTTGATAACGTTGCTGACGTTTCAGAAGAAATCTCTGGTCTTCCAAAGCTTGCCGAACATACTCTTCTAATTTAGCTAACATGGCCTGCAAATAATTGATGTGTTGTCGTCTCAGAGGAATGCGGGAAGCTTCGGCAAGGAAGCCTTCCACCACAGGCAGAAGGGACACATCATCGATAGTGATCTTTGGTGTAGATTGAAGTCCATCTTCCTCATTTATGCTCACATACACATGTTGATAGAGTATCTTTCCGACAACATGATTCTGCTGGTCTAGTGTCTGGAATCGCACCTCGGCGGCCAATGCTGCGCCTGGTCGCGTCACATAAGGGGAACCCTGCCAGTCATAATAGGGAACTCGTCCAATGCTTACCAGTTGACGGTCTAGCGCAAGCTCTTCAGTGCCAGCAAAACTTCTCGCCACTTCTTGTAAACGATGAAGGACTGCTATCTCAAGTTCGTTTTCTGCTGCTATTTCATCGGGGGGACGAGCGCTGCGTTCAGCTATCTCCTCTAGTAAAGCATCGGCTTCCGCAATGTAGGCAAGGTCGTTCTGCTTTTCTTTGCGCAAACGCCTGAATTGCTCAATCATTTCAAAATAGCCAGGGAAAATTTCATCGTCGAAAGCAGTATCTTGATACGTGGAAGCCAGGCGCTCTTCAAGTGTCTTTCGCAAGGCTAATTCGGCTTCTATCAAATCCAAGTTAAGAAAATAATAGATATCGAGTGGCTCTGAATCCTCTTTGTGGCGTGGACGATCAATACGCCCAATGCGCTGTTCATGTTGCATTGGATTCCAGCAGAGATCGAGATTGAGCAAGACCCTGGCATCCTGCAAGTTTTGCCCAACAGAAAGGGTGTCACTGCCAATGAGAATATCGATAGTTGCAGGATAGCGTTGCTCAGTCTGATCTGCTTTACGCTTTGTTCCTGGAAACCAAGAGCGAGGAGCAAATCGGCTTAGAATATCCTCACGAACAGCGACCAGGCCGTTAATTTGCGCAGGATCATATGCGCCTTTGTCACTGCTCGTTAAGAAGCCAACTCCCTTTTGTACAAGGAAAGGATCTGCCATAACAGCGCGGTAAACGGCGTAAGCTGTATCTGCGGACTGGGAGATGCAGAGAACTTTTTGTCCATTATCGATGCTTTCCTGTATCTTTTGCAGGACCGTTTCAAGTTTGGGATCTTTTGTAAAGAGGCTGGCAAACTCTTGTTGAATAGCCTGAATAAGTTGTATATCCTGCTGGCAGTCTTCTAGCAGCAGAACGCGCAAGGCTCGCAAGCGGCCCTCTTTCTCGGCCTTTTCAATCAATTTGCGTGTGCGACTTTGTTTCCCTGGGAGTGGTTTGGGTTCTGCGGCAAGTTGTCCCTGTTCAAACTCGTTCTGGCTCTCCAACTCTTCTAGCTGATACCATTTTCCAAGCCAGGCTGCTATAGCAGCTTCACTGTCATCAACAGCCGACAATTCTTGAAATAGTGAGCGTGCTCTATCTGCTAGTTTTTGCAACGAAAAAGCAAAAGCATACATGCTGCTCTCGGCTCGCTTCAGTAGTTGAAAGCGATGGATGCCGGAGAGGCGGTTCTCACTAGAGTCGGTCGTAGTTAAGTGGCGAACAGGATTATAGGTTGGCAAACGAAGCTGTTCGATTTTTTCTAGAAGGGTTGCAAAGCTCTGTTGTTGCTCTGGCGTATACGGGACACTTATGAGGTAGGGACGCCGGGGCGCATAGAAAACGCTGGCGTCTCCACTCTGGCGTAATTGCCGACGCGTTCGTTGCAGAGTGGTGCGGCTATAAATTTGTTGAAAGATGAGCGTATCCTGTTCAAACTCCTCCTGCCCGGTCTCAAGACTTTTAGAAAAGCACGCGAAAAGGTGAGCTGGCCTGTCAGCCCCTTTACGATTGGAAGCAAAGGGCTGAAGCATGGCGAAGATATCGCCGCGCCGGTTATTCCAGGGTGTTGCTGTGACCAATAGCCCATATTTATCCAGGGCCGCCTCGCGGACATTGCGATGGAATTTATTGTCAACATTGCGCATATCCTGGTGTGCTTCTTCGATCACCAGAAGCTGACAGCTTTGAACTGCCTTACGAGCCTCGCGCACATCATGGCGTTTAAAACCATCTTTATTGATGAGAAGTACATCAGCCTGATCTTCCTCTTTTGTGCTCACAGTCAGATGAAGCTTCTGCAATTCAGCCAACCAGTTATGATGCAGTTTCGCTGGTGCCAGGATCGCTGCACGGGTGATGATTTGGTACTGGCAGAGCAGTTTAATCGTTGTTGCTACAGTGCGTGTTTTGCCCAATCCTACCGAGTCGGCTAACAGAGCAACTCCGAGTTTTTGCAGACGCACTACCAGTTCCGCTGCTCCCCGTTTCTGATGCGGGAACAACTGTGCATCGCGCTCAAGGTCGAAGTCTACCTGGATTAATTCGCTGCCATGTCGCGCTGCGAAAGCTTGCAGAGCCAGAGAAAAGTTGTCGCTATCTTCTCGCTGCAAACGTTCAAATGCTTGTGCAAAGCCGGGAATATTCCATTCATGCGCCAACTCAGCCAGCGGGTCAGATAAACGAGGCAATGCTTGAAACCAGAGATGTTGTTGAGCCTGGATAGCACGATCCCAGCGTCTCAATGGGCCAGATGAAGCTCGCAAATCGTCCAACAGATCATAGTGGCTATGAGTATCTCCCCGACGAAGGTGACCGAACACGAGGTGGCCATAGGCATGGGCTAACAGTTCATACACATCCTGCGGGGTCAGGTCATCAGTGAGGTAGAGGACATACCCACTGCCAGGCGCCTCTCCAAGGAATGGCACCAGGGCAGCATCGAAATGGACAGCGGGATCACTCAAAAACTGGGCCGCGGGCAAGGTATGCGCTTTTAGATAGTCTGAGAGCGTTTGCTTACCCAGGTTGGGGATCATCTCACAGCTCTGCAAGAGAAAAGGGCGAAAACGGAGATCGATCGTTTCATCGTAAAGTGCCTCGTGCAATTTATCTCGTAACTCAGCCACTAAAGCTTGTGGTGTCGTATCAGCCTCCACTAAAAAGGACGCAAAACCTTGCAAACGGCTTTTGAGAAAAAGCGTCAAGGGCTTGTCGGCCAACGAAAGAGACATACCAACCTCCACTTGGATAAATAGATTGCTTACGAGTTATGTCAGGGTACAGGCCCATACATTTAGTGGCCGATGCTTGCCTGCTTCGCAATCCAACCGCTGCAATCCCAGATGTTCGTAAAAATCATTCGCAGTTAACTCAGCTGGGCATTTCAAGCGGATCTCACTTTTTTGCCGCGTGTGAGCTTCATTGATCAGCGCAGCAAAAAGCTGGCGACCCCATCCCTGACCTCGATGAGCAGGGGCTACTGCGATACTGTAGAGCGTGATAATGTGGTCGCGCCGCACATAAAAATGGACGAACCCCGCGATGTCACTTGCTGGCTCGCGTGTCAGCGGAGCGACGAGCAATGATTGGGCTTCAATAGCTTTCTGCAAGATCGCTCGATTGATAAAGCCCAACTCTTGTTTATACTGATCCGCCAGGCGTTTGACCGCGAGCAGATGGGTCATTTCTGCCAGCATCACCTGGAGCTTTGCGCCATCTCTCTCTTCGGTTAACTGCTGCATATTTTTACTCCGGGATATCTAGCGAAAAGTTACTGGCGTAATTTTGATGCTCAAACGCTGCTTGGAGTACAAGCGGAGGAGATCCTGCCAATTGACACCTTGCATCTCCGGTTGTTGGAGGAGCAGCCCCAGCTCCACGCCTTCAGTCATGCCAACGCTTTGTTGCAACTTCTTCAGGATGGTCAGAATGGTTTCCTCTTGCGGTGAAAGACGAGCAGCAGCTATCTGTTGTTCATAACTATATACATTCCCTTCCATATCGGCCAGCCATTCATCTACACCCTGCACCTGTCTCAAAACTGCTCCAAGCGCTTCCTCGGCGGATTTAGGCTCTCTGTCAACCTCAATTTTCTCGAACAAGCGCTCTTTTGAGAGCGCGTCGACCCAGGTTGCAGTTTGTCCGATCGTTGTGCTTAAATGTCGCTGAATCTCCTCTAAATTATGTTGCATTACATCTTGGTTGGTTGTAGATAGGTTTTCCAACGAACCTCCACGCAAACGAACCACACGCTCGTAAGCGGCACGCAAGTCATCTTGCAAACGTCTCACCGACGACGACAGTAGTTCATATACCTGATTCCAGAGCTGTTTATAACTGTCCTGCGGATCAGAGGGATTAAAGACTACATCAACCCAGGGTTTGTCAGTAGAAGCCTGCTCCAGAAACGTCTGGTAATCGCGCTGCACACGTTGAAATCTGTCGCGTTCAGCCTGCAATTGCGTATCTATAGACGTTTTAATGCTGTCAAACTGGTCCTGCCATCTTGCATAGTGTTTCAGGGCTTGCAATTTCTGGCTGCTGAGTTCGCTGGTGATACGCAAAGACCAGTTATCTAAATCTTTCTGATAGGTAGCCACGCTCTCCGCGCCAACCTGTTTGAGGCGCTGCTGGAGCTCATTGGCCTGGCGCAACAGTTGCCGGGCCTTTTCATAATCGTCAAGCGTTTGAAGGACCGGGGATATCTGCTTCTCCAGTTGGTTTATATTAGAGAACACACGCCGTTCTTCTTGTCCAGTGCATAAAAGATCTTGCTCAGTAAATGCTACATCCGAGAAAACTTGTTTATAGAGTTCTTCCAGTTGTCCTTTCAAGCGATCTCGCTTCTCTACTAGTTCCCCGTAGGTTTTGAGAAGGCTTATCTTCTGGGTCTGTAGCTGCGCCTGGAATGCTCCTTCTGGCAACATCTGCTCGAGGATTTTATTTGAGAGCTGATTTCCTATTCCCTGCTGCAAGCGCTGCCTGACCCGCTCAAAAATGTGCTGTTTAGCTCTTTGGATGATGATATCCAGGTCATCCTGGAGGCGATGAAGGCGAGTCTCCAGGCTTGTTTGCAATTGTTCATCTGGCTTTTTTTCCAGGGTGGTAAGCACCTGCGCGTATTTTTTTTCTTCATCTACAAGCTTTTCTACTTCTGGATCGTCTCGTAATGCCTCGCTGAGCGTTTTGAGGCGCGCCTGATATCGAGTGAATACACTATGCAGTTCGCTCAGCGGAGGCACGCGCATTTCCTCCGCAATGATCCAGGATCGATTAGGATTAAAAGAAACCAGACCTCGCTTATACAACAACGTCAACGTTTCATCAATCTCTTCATCGCGATAACCCTTCTCTTTCGCTGCTTTGCAGATCACTTCCTGCTGCAACTTATGGCGAACTTTGCCACCAGCACGAGGAGGCTCCGTATGATGGCTGGCTTTGAGCTGCTGCATGATTTGCTCTTCCAGTGGATGAAGCATAAAGCGCCATTTGTCTGGGCCTTCTTGCTTTAGCAGGAGAGAACTGGTGTTCAGGAATGTTTCCAATGATGGCACGGCGTAGACAAATATGTCGCTCGCCAATTTTTGTTTGCTACAATCAAAGAGCTGCTTTCCCTGCCGCTCATATGGAGTAGGAAGATGTTCCAGAGCCTGGTGATATTTCCTCAAGCTCTGTTTCCATTGGGTATTGGTCATCAGTGTTCGGTAGTGAGCATAGTGTTTGTCTAACTCGCGTTTGACTACCATTTCCACAATGCGTATGCCGCCCACTCCGCCTATTTCCGCTCCCAGGTCGTTGTTAAATAACTGGTTGAATGCATGCTCTAGCAACGCAGGCTGAAAGGTAGCCTTGATGAGTTCATCATCTATTTTAGGAATGACGTTCGCTACTTGCTTTTCTACAAGATACGCGTGCAAGCTCAAAAGCAGAGTCGGTGTGGTTTTCCAGGGAGATACAACTGGGCCAAGCGTCGTGTGCAGATCACCATAATTTTCCCGGCCACTGTTATAGCTCATGTTGAGAATAAAGGTTGTGGCTTTCTCTTGCGAGCTAATCTGCCCTGGGAGCGTCCGGCGTATTTCTCCTGGTTGATCATAGTTGAGGGCCAGATCGAATGTGAGTACCAGATCTCCATCGACTTCAAACACTCGTAATTCTTCTTTATCCCCAAGGATCTGAATCTGCAATGAACGATTGGGATAGCTTTTCCGTGTTGTATTGGGAAACGCCCCTTCGTAGTAGAGGGTCCTATTCCGAGTGAAGGTTGGATCCAAACTCAGGGTAAGTTTCCAATTGTCCCCCTTAAAAATATGCTCATTTAGGAGCGTTTGAAATCCCTTAAGAGCAAGGATCTGATACCGCCGTCCGTTTTCCTGATAGTTGCGCATGAATTCGCGGATAGTGACATCCAGCCAGTCTGTATTCGTTTTCTGCGCCTCTAAACCGAGCAGAAATGCTCGTATCTCACCTCGCTGACCGTTTTCGTCAAAGCCGCCGCCCAGCAGCGTTACAATATCACCTTGGGCCTCCGCCAACAACTTATCGAGGGCATCCCGCACCTGATAGCGGTCAAAATAGCGTTCTGGCAAACCATCAACCGGGAATGCAGCCATCAGTTTGATGGCATTCTGATAGGCAGGCTGGTCCCTCACGAACTGATGGCTGAGATGTCCCTGGATAACGGTTTGTAATTTCGACACATTATCATAGCGAATGTTATTTTGAAGGAAGGCATTCACCAAATCCAGAGGGCTAAATGGTCCGGCCTGACCGGACTGATTTTGGTAACGTTCGGCAATCAGACGGAAGACATCCACAACGGTGCGCGGTCCGTTCGCCAGGTCGGAGCGGGCTGAGATTTGCCCCAGTGCCTCAAGCGTCTCTGGCAATACCATCTGATCCTTTAGCAACTCAAATTGAAGGTCGCGCGCTAACTGGTGCCAGAGGTCTCGCGCAAAAGTCTGGTTATAGATTGCACTCAAATCCATGGCCAGTCCATCACTCTTCAGACGTTGCACCAGGTCACTGCGCTGATCATTCATTAACCCTAGTTCTTTCAGAGGAATGCTGAACAGAAGAGCGAACGGCAGGTAGCCTTTACGCGTCAAAAGGGCCTGAATCAGGTTGAATAGTTCTGTTAAGGGATCGCGCACGCCCGCTTTAATATCGGGATCGATATACTGTTGCACTTCATCAGCGATCACTACCAACCCACTATAGCCGGCCTCCCGCACCAGCATCGTCATCTCCTCAAAGAATCTCAAATAGTCGAGCGCCTGCAAATCCAGGCTAAAACGACCCTCGTGATGAAGACGTTTCAATAGAGCGCGCTGGTCTTCATCTTCCGTTTCCGACTCGATTCCGCGCTTCACATGCGTCTGGTAGATCTGTTCAGCCCGTGAAAGCAACTGAGGCGCGCTGCTGGCAAGCTTAAACCGCACCCAACCATAAGTGGCGCTCAGCAGATGCTCCAATTTTTGAATCTGAAACGGAGGAACCGCGACAATTTCACTCTGCTCACAGCGATGCCAGACAAAGGCAGCTGTACTTGTTTTTCCATAGCCATACTCGGCAGTGATATATCCCTTTGCCGCGCCATTCTCTTTTACCAGCTTAATAAGACGCTTCTCATACTCAGTAATGGTTGGCTGATCATTGTCTGACGAGGTAGCGACTTTGCCGATAATGACGAACGAGCGTACATGCTTCAAATAGTTTTCACGCACAGTCTCCGGACGCTCCAACAGATCTTGCGCTGTCCAGGTCGCGATAATTGGCTCTTTATTCAAAAGAACCTGCAAATGTTCAAATTCCTCCGTACTCAACTTAGTCCTTCCCTCTCTTATTTAAACCAGATCTTCAAGTATTGCAAAATGTTGGAAACGCATAAAACGTCCATAGGAGCCGCTGCGTGTTCCTGGGTTTATAAAGCGAGCATATATAGGCAAGGTCAAATCCAGCATACGATCGAACTGTAAGGGATCGAGCAGGCAAAGACGGCAAGTCTCCTCCCGACGCCGCGGTGAAATGAGCACATCCATACTGAGTTCCGCTCCGCTCAGTTGATAACTTCGACACAACGCCAGAAGAAAAAGTTCCGGTGAGCAGAAAGCGCGCCGATGAAAGCGCCATGTTCGCTTCTCTGATGCTTCCATAACAGCAGGAGAAAGACGACGCAACCACTCTAACGCTCCATCCATTGTTTGGCTTCCCAGCGAGATCGACTCTGAGAAAGCTGGAACTCCTTGAAAATCGAGGCGCAGCTGGCCATCTATTTCCTGCGTCAAGGTACGCCGGGTTTCCAAATCCACTATGACCTCTTGCATTGCCCAGAGGCGCTCACAGAGAACCCGATAGAACCAGGAGCGGGTATGTTGTGCCGGGCTTTCGACAGACCAGGCTGTAGAAAATAAATAGTGTAGCAGATCATATTGAATAGCTTCACGTTTTTGTAAAATAATGCGTGCACGTGATGTTAAAACTATTCCTGCTTTTGTTGCGTTGATCAAACCGAGGGGCGTTTCAGCCAGGCTGCGCGCCTCACCGAAACGATTGGTATCAGTATTTTGTTCGAATGTCAGTTCGTCTAGTTCTGTCGCCGTGAGAATTGGCTCATCTGCGTAAAGAAGTGTTCTCAACGTCTTGAGTACTTTTGTTGGTTCAGCAGCGACTGGAAAATGGAAGACTAACCTTGAGTTAGGGGAAGCCATTGCTTATATTCCTCTCTATACTTCAACGAACCCTGTGCATAAATAGCCCTGGCCCGCTCAAATTGCCCCTGATTCAAAATGTCCACAGATTCATTCACCGCCAGGAGATTATGAATCACCCGGTGCATCTTGTGTCCAGCCAGTGTGTGATAATCCTGGCAGAAAGGGCAGGAATGATCGGTAATCTGTTTGAACCTTGTGAAATCTTCCCAGGTAATGCCTTGTTGCAGTTCTGATAAGCTATTGTTATAGGTTATGTTGTAACTCCGCATCAATGGCAGATGTACCTGCCCGAAGCCAGCAGCTTTGAACCATGAAGCCGAATCGAATGCCGCCGCCCCCGTGCTGTAGATCATCCCGACAAGTGCAGGCGCGCCAATGCCAAAAAGATGGACCTTTACACCATAGCGCGAGGCAATCTGGACCACCTGGCGCGCATTTTCTACGGTAGAAGTGGTAGCAATATTAGCTTCATTGTTCTTTCCAAAGGTACCAAAGCTTCCAAAGCCTACCCACTTTACCCCTAACTTGAGATAATGTTCCAGGCAGTATTCAACTTGTACTTGAGTTCGGCCATGAACTACTGGCATTGCTTTCTCTTTCAATTCATCGGGCATTTCCTCAAAGAAGAGGCACGAGTAATGGACTGTTTCACGCACTTTCTCTTCGACCTGCTCACTACTGTCGCTTGAAAGCGGCACATTATCCGGTAATACATAACGGTCAGCCCAGCGATGCATTTGGTAGCAGTTGAGCAGTTTCATGTATAATTCATGATACCCAATTTTCCCCATTTGTACATAGTAACCAGCACTATCGAAACAGACTTCACTACGGCCTTCTTCCTGAAAACGCTGTACATAGCTTAGTGCTTCTTTACCCATAAACAACGGTGTTGTAAGCATATGGGCTAAGGGATCATTGCTCGATTCTGCCACTTTCAATAACGTTTCGATCTTCCGAAAATCACTGGGCGCGGCTGTCATGGACGCAAAAAAGTCTAATGTCATCTACTTAATTTTTCTTCTCTATTATTCAAAAATAGTTATTTTACCAATTTGGCTTGTAACTTTACTGACCGTAAAAAAGATGTTCAGCTTCTTTTAACTCCTTATGCTCTTATTTCTTTTAGTCTCTTGCATATATCGTTATTTAACCTCTTGCCCTCTCCGTCTCTGCTCAGCTTCTTGCTCACGTTGCTCTTTCCACTTTCGCTTTATTTCTTGCACATATTTCTTTGTTATGTGTGGAGTATGCATACTCGAAGGTGAAGGTATGGCTCTTTCACTATTTCTGGTTTGCTTCTGCGCGCTTTTATCATCAGGCACTGCTTTTGCAGTTTCTTCGGCTTTTGGAGATGCATTTGTTACTGGGGACGTTTTCCGTAGCTGGCTTTGAATTTTTCTCCTGGCCTTATCTTCAATTTGTCTCACACGCTCTCGTGTTATTTTCAGGGTTCTCCCTATCTCTTCAAGCGTGTGGAACTCTCCATTCCCATCTTCATCTAAGCCTGCGCGTAGGGAGAAAACCAATCGCTCTCTAGGAGTCAGATATTGAAAGAGACTATGTGATATTTGCTGCCCATTTATTTCATTGAGAATATTTACAGATATATCGCCATTCGCAATCAGACCCGTTTCCAGAGTTTGAAATGAGTATCCCTCATCGTTTTGTTCAGCGTGAATGAGGTGTTCAATTGACTGTGGCTTTTTCGATGATCTTAAAATCTCCTCCGCTTTTAAGATCGTTGTTAAATCTTTAAGGGATATATCCATCTTCTCCGCCAATTGCTGTCGTGTAGGCAGGCATCCGTGGATAAGTTGCCATTGAAGATGTTGTTTTCTTAGCATGTAAACTTGCTCAAACAAATGAGCTGGCAGACGTATTGCGCTTCCATAATCAGCGATTGCTCGCGTAAGCGCCTGGAATGTCCATGTGTTGACCGCTATTAGCAGTCTGGCCTTCCTAGTGATATCAAAGTGTTGAACTCCAGCAATAACCCCTAGCATGCCGAATTGAATCAGATCATCGAGTTCTATCCCTTGTCCAAGAAATTGAACCGCTTTTTTGATAGCTACCCATTGCATTTTACAAGTCAGCGTTTGTTCAATTTCAGTAATTTCAGCTTGCAGCGCCTGTCTCCTGGCAGCATAAGGATCGATAGTTTCTTCTTCATTGTAAGGAGGAAGCGAGGCCAATTGCATGCGGGAATTGGCCAGTTGTGTGGTAAGCTGAATCTCCTGGCGATGCGGCAGTCTGGCATTGCGGGCGGCCTGAATGATAAAAGCGCGTGTCTCTTCGCTCAACGCAATGTTGGCATAACCCAATCTTTCCAGGGCATCCTGTTCGGCAGTTTCTGGATTGTCCCAATTCACATAGATCAGGCTAGAAACTCCGCCCCATCTCTCAAAACGGCTCTCTCTGAGAGCAACTTCTCTTTCCCGTTCGTATTCTTGTTGTTGGATCTCTGCTTCTTGTTTGGCTAGGACAGCATCTATATCAAATAAGTCCAGGTCCTCAAATATGTTTAGGGCATCAAATGAATTTGTGGCATGTTCAATCCAACCTTCACCCGCTTCCTCTGAAGTGGGAATCTCATTTTCCCACAGCCCATCTAGCATACTATCCAGTTCCAGGGGCATGGTAGCTTTGCTTTTTCCCTCAGAAACGAAGAGAGGATCTCCAGAAACAAGCAGATACTGATGCTCTTCTCCCGTTTGATTGGGATTGAGTATGTCGGTGTGTGGAACTTCATCAGGCTCAGAGGATGAATTATCACTCTCCACCCAAAGGTCTGTAAAAATGGTGGGAGGTGGTTTGATGTTTGTAACAGGAGGTGATGGTGAGGCAAACTCAAGCCCCGGCAAAGATGAAGTAGCCAACTCATTGGCCAAAGGGAAAAGCTGGATTTTTTTGAGAGAATGGTGACCTTCTTGGAGAGGAGAACGTACACTCCTCAAGGAGTTTGGCATAGATTGCCCTTCTTTTTCTCCATTCTCGAGCTTCTCCGTTGGCTTCAACCAGACGTCATTGAAATCCATTGCAAATGCATCCAATCCATTAAATATACAAAGCGAATTCTATAAGAGGACTTCTTTTTTACAAAAGGCAACATTACTTATGCAATAGTACTGGAAGAAATCTCTTCTTCTGTAGTATAGCACAACTGTTGAATTTCGTTAAGCTTTTTTGGAGTCATTTTATCAAAAATCTGTGATATTGTATTGTAGTTTAACAAGAATATTAGTGTAAGTATTCAATGACTCAAATATGCCTATCTCAACAATAGTGAGCCTATGATAAAGCAAGTATACGCCGTACCCTGACATGGGCTAACCGCCCCAGAATCTCTACTTTGATGACTTTTAAGAAGACTTTAAGTCCTATAGTAGAGATAATATACCTCATAACTTCGCCCGCTCTGTTTGGTTATTAGTAATATTGGTCGGTTTTATCTATCAAAAGAGAATATTCCCATGGTCGGACTCACCATCGAATAAGGTAATTATCTTTCATCATCAGATCATCAAATTCAATATCTTGTCCGAGGAATTGAACCGCTTCCTTAATGGCCATCCATTGCATCTTACTAGCCAGCGTTTGTTCGATCTCGGCTATTTCTGCTTGCAGCGCCTGTCTCCTGGCAGCATAAGGATCTTCTAGTTCTTCTTCGTTAAGAGAAGGAAGAAGCGCTAGTTGATCACGAGCATTGGCCAGTTCCCTTGTGAGCCGAACTTTCTGCCGATGTGGAAGTCTCGCATTGCGAGCTGCCTGGATGATATAGTCTCGTGTTTCTTTGCTTAGGGGAACACGGGTATATCCCAGTCGTTCCAGCACCATCCACTCGGCAGTTTCTTTATTGGCCCAGTTCACTTGAACCCCTCCACCCCATCGCTCAAGTCGCTGCCTCCATGTAGAAGTACCTCTTCCCCGTTTATATCCCTGGAGTTGTAGTACTTCCTCTTGCTTCGCAAGAACAACATCTATATCAAATAAGTCTAGATTTTCAAATATATTGAGATCATCAAAAGCAGTTATAGTAGACTCAGTCCAATCCTCATCTGTTTCCACTTCAGATGGAGCATCATTTCCCCACAGTTCATCTAGCATATTAGCAAATTCTGAGGATACTGTAACTGTGCTCTTTTCCTCAGAAACAAGTATATCCTGATTTTCTCCTCCAGTTTGATTGAGGTTGGGCATGCTGGTCAGTGGAGCCTCATCAGGTTCAGAGGATGAAGCATCACTATCCCTCCAAAGGTCTGTAAAGATAGTTGGAGGCGGCTTGATATTTGTAACAGGAGGGAGCGCTGAAACAAACTCAAGCTCTGGCAACGATGAAGCAGGCAATTCATTAGCCAAAGACAGAGGCTGGATCTTTTTGAGGAAAGAGGGACTTTTTGGGAAAGAAGAGCGTATGCCCTGTGAGGGGTTGTGTACATGCTCTTTTTCTCCTTTATTCTCAAGTTTCTCTGCTGGCCCTGTCCAGGCATCATCGAAGTCCATCACATATGCATCCAATCCATTAAGCACGTAATACGAACTGCAAAAAAGAGGACTACCCACGTTTTCTTTTTTACAAGAAGCAATATTGCCACTGTCAAATTGCTGAAAAAGAACTTCCTCTCGGAGCGGAGTATAGCATAACAGCCGAGGTTTGTTAAGGGCTTCCGGTCTGTTGCAAAGCCCTGTTCTGTCTGTATAATACACGAACGCTTTGTGCTAGTTGGTGACAGAGAAAGAGAACGGTAGTACGCTTTAGTTTGTAAACACAAAGACAAACAAGGAGCGCACTACGTATGCTTGAGAAAGCCACAGTTCTCACTACTCTTTTTACCATAGTTGATGATACAATGAAAGGGTCAGCAGTGATCCGGCAAGCCTTGGAGCGACCTGGGCCAGCTCCCCACCTTTCTGATAGTGAAGTGATCACCATTGCGCTGTACCAGGAATTGATCGGTGAACCGAGAGAGGATCACTTTTTCCGACTGCATCAATCCAGTTTGCAGTCGTTCTTCCCCGGACTCAATGAACGGAGTCGGTACAATCGGAGAAAGCGGGACCTCTGGTCGGTGATCCTGGCTGTACGGGTGAGCTTGCAGATGGTGCTGGATGCGCTGGCGCTAGAAGAGACGGCAGCGATTGACTCGGCTCCCGTGCCGTGTGTGGGGTACAAACGAGGGAAACAAGGCAGTGACTTTCTGGGCACTGCCGACTATGGGGTGTGTAGCAGCAAAGCCATGAAGTACTTCGGGTGCAAATTCCATAGTGTGGTCAGCCTGACAGGAATCATCATGAGCTTCTTGATCACGCCAGCCAGTCCCTATGACAATCAGCCTGTGGTGGAACTCCTGGACTCGTTTTCGCATCATCTCAAGCGCTTGCTTGGAGATGGAGCCTACAATGATGCGGCTCTGCAGAGCTTTCTTGAGCAGTATCGCTCACTGGAGTTGCTGGCTCCTGCCAAGGTGAACCAACAGCCCCAGCGTTCCAAGCCGGCGCAACAACAGCTCAACCGCTTACGCTTGATCTGCGAAACGGTCAATGCGCAGTTGCAAGAGCAATTGCACTTGTCGAAGCACTATGCGAAAAGTATCCGGGGACTGATGACCAGAATTGCAGCCAAGGTCACTGCTCATAGTGTGGGCATGATGGTCAACGCCTTTTTGGGACGACCTGTGCTCAAATTGGCTGATCTCGCCGTCTAGGAACTAGCACAAAGCGTACGATACAACACTAGATTTTCGAAAAGGTGTATTTTGCATTTTCACAAAGAAAGTGAAACTCGATCTCGCCATGCTGCCACGGTTCGAACGTCCAAGCCAAACCCTTGCACAATCGTCTGGATCGGACAGCCATAGGCCAACAAGGTGACCACGATCACGATCAACGTCTTCGGCTTGCGCAATCCCTCAAACATCTTGCCTGCCTGTTCGCTAAATGTTTTCTTGCAGGTCTTACAGCGGTACCTTGATCTTTTACAGCTATGAATGACGATATTTTCTTGCCCGATCTTCCCTCTTGCCGGACACTCTCGATTCGGGCAAAATACACGGGAAGCATACATCTGGCTTTCTGCTTGAGTTTTCATACACGCAGTTTGCCAGATGTATGCTTGCGTTTCAAGCCCTTCTGGCTGGTTCTCCACTGGTTAGTGGAGTTCTAACGACTAGAACGTTCTGGTACGGACATATTCCTACTTGCTCGCCTCCTCTGCTTTTCCTGCATCTTTTACATCTTGTTTCGCCTATATTGGTACGTTCTAGTCCTATACCGGAATGATCCTGTACGGGATGGCTTAATTTTGTCCTGCTAAGGTAAACCTCTGCGACTGAATGGCTCAGAGAAAAGGAGGCTTCAGCTTACTCTGCCTGTTGCCTTATTCACATACCTCCTTCTTAACTCATTATGAAGAGACCGAGCTTTCTCCGAATCCGTGTCTGCACATGAGGACAGCAATAGATGTATTACTGCACAAAAGCAGCATTATGGTACTTTTAGGAAATCAAAACTACCCCTTTAAAATGACCTTAAAAGGCTTTGCTGCTCTGCAGATGACAGTATAATCTTCCACATGTGTAGCAATGTATCCCGACAACTTGCTACACCAACTCCGGGTACTACATCCCCACCCTCGGCCGATACTGCACCGCCTCCGCCACGTGATTCGCCATAATCATCTCACACCCTGCCAGGTCCGCAATCGTCCGCGCCAGCTTCAACACCCGGTGATACGCTCTCGCCGACAAATGCAATTGCTGCACCGCTGCCTTGAGTAGTTTCTCCCCCGAGGCGTCGGTCTGGCAGAACTCGCGTACCTCTGTTGGCCCCATCTCGGCGTTGCAGGTCAGCTTTGTTCCTTTCAAGCGTTCTAACTGGCGTTCACGGGCGG
>WNFD01001881.1_pt1 | contig 26027 bp, 26 predicted proteins | sample 5400491 | NCBI WGS metagenome assembly WNFD01 (sample SAMN13153343, study PRJNA577476) | soil metagenome | isolation source: 120 cm saprolite under Douglas fir tree site 2 hole 2 replicate 2 | place: USA:California | collected 2015-04-18
CTGGGAAAAAGTCGAAATCGTTCTTGCCGATCAGGTCGTCGCGAGGAAAGCCGAGCAGGTCCTCGCCTGCGCGATTCAAACGGATGAACCGGAGGCCGGTGGCCTCCTTTACAAAAATCATGTTGGGGATGTTTTCGATCATCGAGTCCAAGAATTTGTTGGCCGCGCTCAGCTCCGTTGTGCGCTCGGTTATCTTGATTTCGAGTTCGCTCGCGGTCATCGCCTGGTCGCGCATCAACTGCGCGGTGGTGATCGCGCGCCCCGCGCGTGTCGCGAGGCTCTCCAAGAGCTTGATATCGTCCTCGGTGAGAGGAGCGGTCCCCTCCATGCGACTGAGGTTGAGTCCGCCCACGACTCTGTCGCGGGCGACCATCGGAATCATCGCCGCCTCGCGCATCCGCCACTTCTGAATGTGACGTGCCTGATGCGGAGCCATGTTCGCGGGCAGGTGATCGGGATCGATTCTGACGACAACAGTCCGGCGCTCCCGAAGCACAGTCTTCCAAGGGCCGGCGGCGTCGAGTTCAATGGGGACGCCCAGGAACGCCTTTGCGTCATGTAGCACCATAGGATCGGGGTGAAAGGCCGCTACTGGCTCGATGCGCTGGCCATCTGGCGAGAGCAAGACCACTGAGCAGAAATCTCCCGTCGCACGCGATATGTGCTCGGCGACAATCCCGAGCAGAGCCTCCATGTCGGGAACCGCTTCGTTGAAGGCGTCGACCGCCGCCCCGATAGCGCCCAGGCGACCGGGCTCGTCGGCCTGGGTTCCAGGGAGAGGTCGTGACCCTTCTATCGACACGGTGCAACTCTATTCCGGCGTGGTCACAAAGTGCCTGCTTTATGGGCCCAATCGAGTTCAAACCGCCGCATGGGGGCCATTTCTGTCCTCGACACGACCAGCGCTCTGGAATCGATGGTCGAAGGGATTCACTTAACGTCGGCGACGACTTCGGAAGGCGGAACCTCCGAGCTCGTTCTATGGCTCGAAGGCCACCGGATTAGACCCTCGAACCAGGCGGTGGGCAGGTCCCTTAGCCGATCTGATCTCTGTCGAGCAAGCGTCTGGCCTCGGCCAAATCAACGAACAGCTCGCGAGTGTGTAAGAGGTTGCGAACTCGCAATACGACCTCAGTTCGGTCCAGGGGCTTGAGAAGGAAGTCGTTGGCACCGAGGAGAAGGGCGCTGTTCCGAGCGACGCGACTTGAGTCGGCAGTGAGGACGATAACCGGGAGGAAGCCGAGGCTTTCGCGGGCGCTGCTGAGGCGCCGCAGGACCTCCAGGCCATCCACTGCCGGCATGTGAAGGTCCAGTAGGACGATGTCCGGCTCGAACTCCTTGAAAACTTCCTCCACCTGCCTCGAGTCCTTGAGGGCACGGACCTCGGTCGCGGTGTCGGCCAGGAATGCTTCGAGCAAAAGGAGATTCGACGGCTCGTCATCAATGATCAAAACGCGAGCGTGCAACTGAGCCACAGGTCTTCAAGGAGAGTATCTGGTTGTAGATCGCCGCGCTGGGATGTTCGTCGTCGGCGACCTACAGCAACGCCGACGATAAGCGGTGAAAATGGCGATACTGAGCGGCACTCGGCGAATTCGAGCCGCCATTTTTGAACGGGGCGCAGGTATCTGTTAACTGCAAGGTTCACGGTTCGAATCCCTGGTCCGGAGCCAACTTGGCATTCAGCGTCGGCCCCTTTATATTGCGCAGCCGGCACCAACGGACCCCATATATTGTTGATCGCCGCGATGCATGCCGGGCGACCCAAGAAGGATTCGAACTCCTGCTTGGCGCGCGTTTTATGACGGAGGTGGTTTTGAGTCCACCGCGGCCCACCACCGACGTGATCTTGGCCCAGCTCACTACACAAATGGCGTGTTCATGGAGCCTTCATGGCTTGGTCCGAAAGGTGGTGGTTGGCGCTGTGGCCCGTTGTCCAAACAGCGCTTCCGAGAGCGTCTCGATAACCCAGGACCGCCACTTCTCCTCGGACCAGCCGTGATCGATCAGCATCGACCGATACACGTCGGTCCCAAGTAACACCAGCAGGATCGTGGTCGCATCCTCCTGGCTCAGGCCCTTGCGGAGCGGTCGCTTTCGCGCCAGCGTGTCGATGACGATGCGATAGCCGTCACGCTGCAACCGCACGCTCAACTCGTAGAAGTCTTCGATTTCCGGGTCATCGACAAGCGCCTTGAAGACCGCCGCGAGAGGCGCGACCCTATGTAGGATCGCGGCGCTAGCGTCGACGAAGATGGCGAGTGCTCGCCGGTAATCGGTCTCCTTTTGCACGGCCGCAAACCAGGGTCTTTCAACTGGGCGTGTAGGGATATGGTCGCCCTTGACCGCGAACTCGAACGCGGCACGCATTACGGCGGGCTTGCTGTGAAAGGTGAAGTACACCGCCTGGACGGACACCCCGGCCTCGGAGGCGATGTCAGCCATCTTCGTCTCCATGTAGCCCCGAGTAGACATCAGCCGATAGGCCGCCGCCACCATTCGCTGCCTGGTGGCGGCGGACCGCTCTCGGCGGCTCGCTTCTGGAGCCGCCGTCTTACGGGTCATTTCAATATCTTACTAGAGGCTTGACTAAAGGCAACTCTAGTGTTATTACTGGCGTGGAGCGGCGTCACCGTCGCCCGGTTGAGGAGGTAGGCAGTGGTCGCTCTTCCGTCCGTGAATCTTTTTGCGGTCGTCGTCGCCGCTGCAGTCGTGCTCGTAATTGGGGGGGCCTACTGGGCGCTCTTGGCCCCTGCCTTTTCGCGCCGCCTCGGCCGGCCGTCAGAGGATGCCCGTCCAACGCCAGCCCAGCTGAGCATCGCCTTTGTCACTCGGGCTGTGGTTGCTTACTTTCTTGCGGTGTTGGTCGGGTGGACGGCGCTAAAGGGAATCGGCGGGGGAGCAGAGATCGGATTCCTGGCATGGCTGGGCCTGGTCCTCCCGTTGATCATTGGTCAAGCCGCCTTTGAGCGAAAGCCTTGGCAGACAGTAGTGATCGCGCTGCCTGAGTCGCTGATGGGGTATGTCGTGATGGGCGCCATCGTGGGAGTCTGGAGGTAAGGCCTCAGCTTTGATAGCCGGGGTTCTCGTCTCGCTTGGATCGGATCCGGCGCCTCAGCGGTCGCGCCGGTCAGGGATTTAGTCGAGTTCGTAGAAGGCTCTATCGAATACGTCGGGTGGGTTCGCATTGTGGGAACTTGGGTCCAGATTGAAGGAGCCGCACTGAAAACCGCCACAGGACGATCACCTTTGAGATGCCAAGTGGTCGGCCGTGGTGTCCATTAGCCGGGCATGTTCCAGAATCTCGCGCAGTTCAGAGGCTGGGCCGAGGAGACAAGTTCGAAGAGCGTCCACTAAGGGGAGCCAAATCTGTGGAGCCAAAGCTCTGAAATTCATGACCGATAACGCGGCGGTCTTCAGCTGCACCCCATGCCCCCAGCCGCCTCAGCGAGCCCTACTTCCTACGCTGCTCGTATCTGCTCCTCGCGATTACTGCCCCATACGTTGCGAGCAGTCCGTCGACGTGCGCGTTGAGTGGGAACAGCTCAAGGGCGCGGGCGCGTGCGCGTGAGCCCATCGCGCGGCAGCGCTCCGGAGAATCGATGAGGTCGCGCATGGTAGAGCGAAGCTCGTCCCAAAGGCGGTCCGGATTCAGCGCCGCCCCTACCCCGTCGAGAACTTCCGTGTGGTTTCCGACCGCTGTAGCGACTACTGCGAGCCCGCAGGCCATCCCCTCCAGAAGCGCCAGCGACTGTGCCTCCACCAGCGAGGGAAGGAAGAGGGCATCAGATGCGCGCAGGATCTCGATCCTTTGCTGCTCGTCGAGGATGGCGCCGGTGAAGACGATTCGCGAGTCGGTGTAGCGCCGCCTCAGTCTCGCGAGATCGACTCCGTCCCCGACGATCGCAAGACGGGTGGATGGCGGCGGCGACACGTCGAGAAATCCGCGCACCAACGTCTCGACACCTTTTTCCGGATCGATGCGGCCTAAGAAGCAGAACAATCGTTGCGCGCCAAACGCTTCCAGCGCGGTGGACGGGCCTGGACTGTACTTCTCGAGGTCGACTCCGTTGGACAGGACCGTGATCCGTCCCCCGGGAACACCGAGGTCGACCAACAGCTTGCGCTGCGCATTGCCGAGCACGATCACACGGTCGCAGTCGGCGAGCGTGCGGGCGTACAGCCTATACACCGCGGCTGAGAGTGCCGACCAGATCGACGGAGCGGCGGCGAACGGCACGTGGAACGTAACCACGACGGGAACGCCGACCCGGTGGCATAGCCGTGCAATCCCGAAATCGAGGGTCGAGAACGGTGCCGACAGATGTGCTACGTCGACCCGCTGCTCGCGCAGAATGTGCTCGAGCCTGGCCCGAGAGCGCCCGCGCGCAACCACCAGCCGGCGTTGAAAGACCGGGGTACCGCGCAAGGAGAACGACGACCTCCCGTCGTCGAGTTCTCGTTCATGGTGTAGGAAGACGATATCCGCGCCCCGATTCGCCAGGCCGGCGGTGACGTTACGCGAATAGGTGCGCAGGCCATCGCCGATGGTTTGCGATTTGTGGCCGAGCCATCCGATCCTGAGCTTTGGCGCCACCCCCGGCGTCATGAGATTCGCAGTTGCGGCCACGAGGTCGGTCACGCGCCCACCGTTGTCGAATCACCCTTCGTTGAATCCCGCTGCAGGTTGCCAGCCATACTAAAGGTCCGTTTGACTCAGGTTCGGGTCCGGCTACCCAGGCTCCCAATCGCCTTGCTGAGAGCGGCCGCCTCGGGCGGACGGTTCAGCATCTTGGGCCTGTGGCAGCGCTGGGAGCCGGTCGCCATGCGGCTGTGGCGAGTGCGGGCGGTGCAGGTCGGCGCATTGCTCCAGTTCGGGGTCTCTCCGTATCGCGGCCCTAGCACCGTGCTGGCGGATGGCACCCGGGTACCGAGCGGAGCCACGATCCTTCACCTGCACCTGGACAACCGTCGCGTCACCGAGGCGATCCAATCTTCGGGCGGCAACGTCTGGGCACTAGCACCGCGGATCAACGCCGACCTCGACGCGCTTGGCGAACTGGTGGTCGCGGGCTCCCTCGGTCCGGTCGCGGCGCTCCGAGGGATCACTGTTCTCGCCGGGATGGCGGCCCGGTTCGGCTTCGAGGTGCGTCCGCTGCCTCACAACCTGCGGTGGAGCCTGATCCACATGTTGGGCGGGTTGGTTCTTGCCTCATACCAGCCGGACAAGAGGCGATCTCTGGAACAGGGCCTTCCGTGGCCGGGCGAGATCTGGATGAGCGCCGCCGCGCTGCGCACGCGGCTTCACACGAATCGCGAACCGTAAGTGCAAAGCGGGCGGCGGTCCTGAGCAACCCATAATTCGATCATGTCGGTGGGGCGTGGAACGAGGGCCTCCAAACCAAGCCCGGTGCGGTCGTTCGGCCGGAGGACCACGAACCTGCCCGACGAGGTAAGCAGCTTCCTCGGCCGCGATGTCGAGCTTGGCAACCTCAGGCAGGCGCTTACCAAGCACCGCATGGTCACGGTCACCGGCGCGGGTGGGATGGGCAAGACGCGCACCGCCTCGCGGCTGGCAGCGGAACTGCTCGATGAGTTTCCCGACGGCGTCTGGTTCATCGGACTGGAGGCCCTTGTTGACCCGGCCCTCGTGACCCAGGAGGTGGCCAACGGCCTTCTGGTCCGCGAAGTCCCTGGCACCGAGCTGATCCAGACGCTGTGCACGCAGCTGCAATCGTGGAGTTGCCTGCTCATCCTAGACAACTGCGAGCACGTCGCCGAGCCGTGCGCGGTAATAGCGAATCGGCTGCTAGCGAGCTGTCCGAACGTCAAGATTCTCGCCACCAGCAGGCAGCCGACGGGCGCGGTAATGGAGCGGCCTTGGCGCCTTCCGCCGCTGTCCCTGGGCGCGCCGCCTGCGGCCGAGGCATCGCTGGGGTCGGCCCAGAGCGAAGCAGCCAGGCTGTTCATCGAACGCGCATGGCCAGACCTCGAACCGAGCCGGATCGACGCCGACAGTTCCGCCGCGATCGCACAGATCTGCCGCCGCCTGGAGGGCATACCGCTGGCGATCGAGCTTGCCGCGGCGCGGGCGCGGGTCATGTCGGTGGGCGAGCTGTTCGCAAGGCTCGATGACCGACTCAAGGTGCTGAGCGGCGGCCATTCGACCGCGCCTCGTCACCAGACGATGCGCGCCACCGTGGAATGGAGCTACCAGCTCCTGGATGCGGTTGAGCGTGCTCTTTTCCGGCGCCTGGCCGTGTTCTCCGGCGGTTTCACGGTTCGTGAGGTCGAGGAGATCTGCTCGGGTGATGTGGTGGATCGAAACGACGTGATGAACCTGCTGGCTCGGCTGGTCGACAAATCGCTTGTATTGCCAGTCGAGGTGGGCGATACGCAGAGCCCGATGCGGGTGCTAGCAACCCTCCAGCAGTTTGCCCAAGAGCGGCTCGCGGAGTCGGGTGAGGCGACGAGTTACGCGCGCCGCCACGCAGAATATTTCCTAGACATCGCCGAGCAGGCGCGCGACCTCCAGAACAGTCCTGAGCACGCCGGACGCTTGGATGTCCTCGAACGCGAGCAAGAAAACCTGCGCGCCGCGCTGGCGGCGAGCCAATCTATTTCGGCCGAGCTCAACCTGCGCCTGGCCGCTGCGCTGATCGGCTTCTGGGATGAGCGAGGACATCTCACGGAAGGCGGCGACTGGCTTGGAAAGGCGCTCGTGACGTGGCCGGAAGAAACCGCCTTTCGAGCAGACGCACTTGGGGCGGCCGGCTGGCTGGCTCAGCGCAGGGGGGACTTCGAACGAGCCTCGGAATACCTCGGGGACAGCGCCCGCATTGCGGCCGCAGTGGGTGAGTTGAGCGTACGGGCTCGCTCGCTCCGCAACCTGGCGTTGGTCATGGTCCTGGGAGGGGGCAGCCGGCAGGCGCGCCCACTCGTCGAGGACGCGTATTCGATCTCGGAGCAGCTGAGCGACCGCGCGGGCACCGCGGGCGCCCTGCTGGTGATGGCACTGGCGGCTTACTTCCAGGGCGAGCTGGAACCCGCGCGAACGTATGGCGAACAGAGCCTCGCCCTTCACCGTGCGCTCGGGGACGAGAAGGTCGCGGCATTCATCCTTGCGTGCCTGGCCACCCTCGCGCTCGACCGGGACGATGTGGAAACGGCTCGGGCCAACCTCAGGGAAAGCATCGAAATCTCGCATCGGCTGCACGAGAAGGTAGACGTCGCGTTCGTGCTCGAGAGCAGCGCGCGACTGGCCGCCACGAGTGCCGAACCTGCGCGGGCAATCAGGCTGGCCGCGGCCGCTGCGGGCATCCGCCGGGCGGCCGGCGCGCCGGCCGCCCCGGTCTGGAGCGTCGTGGTAGATGCCGGCCTCGCTGCCGCACGCAAGACGGTCGGAAAGCAAGTCGCCGACATCGCCGCGAAGGAAGGCGCGGCCCTGACTCTGGAGCAGGCCGTCGACCAGGCGCGCGAGTGGCTGGTCTCCGACAGCCGCCCACCAAGCCACGACGGAAGGGGCAGCTCACCGGGCTCCGGGTTGAGTCGGCGTGAGCTCGAGATCGCAGCCCTCGTGGGGCGAGGCCTCCGGAATCGGGAGATCGCCGGACGGCTCTTTCTCTCGGTTCGCACAGTTGACGCCCACGTTGAGCACATCCGCGACAAACTCGACTTTCATTCCCGCGCCCAGATCGCCGCCTGGGCCTTTGCCCAGGGCCTGGTCACGGATTAGGTCGCGAATTTAGGTAATGCCTTAGGCGATTTCGCCGATGGCGACGATCGTAAAGGCCCATAGGCTGCTCTAAGCGATTGGCCTCGGCCACATCGATTCCCCGACCGGGGCCATCGCATTTCTTACGAGGAGCACGCCAATGGATCTGAGCCTGGAGACAGCACTGTCTGGCCGAGAGCGCGAGGTTCTCGATCACATACAGCTGGGACTCACCAACCGCCAGATCGCAAGTCAGCTCTTTGTCTCGCCCAACACGGTCAACAAGCATGTCCAGAGTGTGCTGCGGAAGCTCGGTGCCACCAATCGCGTGCAGGCTGCGATGTGCCACCGCGGAGTCAGGCTATGACCTGGGCGACAGCATCTGCGCAAGCCGTCTTGATCGGGCTCGGTCTCGCAGTCGCGATCTTGAGCCTCGCGGTCGACATCACCTTCAGGCTGCGGCCGGCGGCGGGCGAGGAGGGCATGGATGGCTGATCCCACGACGATGACCCGCTTTCCATATGCGGGCAACTTCGAATATGACGCGGGCCCGACCACGGTCCCCGCGCCGGGCGAGTTTCCCGACCCGGCCCCGCTGGAGCTGAAGGCAGTCGTCTACTTCCCTGCCGACATCGCCGGCGCCACCGACCCGTCCCAAATCTCGGATCTGCGGGACGAATACCCGATGGTGGTGGTCGTACACGGAAACAGCGGGTCGCTGCTCAGCTACAAGGGGTACAACTACCTGCTGGAGCACCTCGCGCGCAACGGCATGATCGCTGCATCCATACATGTTTACCCGGGCGCTGCTGGGGTCTCGAGGGCGCGCGCGTTGTTCAAGCACATCGAGATCCTGAAGACCAAGTTCGGGGACTCGATCGACATGGACCGGCTTGGCATCATGGGGCACTCGCGTGGGGGCGAGGCGGTCGTCATTGCGTCCAAGCTCAACGTCGATGAGAACCTGGGCTACAACTTCAAGGCGATCATCTCGTTGGCCCCGACCGATCAGTACGGTCCGTACTCGCTGGCCGGTCCATACGCGGTCCCGTTTCTCGTCGTGTACGGCGGCCTCGACGGAGACGTCGCAGGCGGCTCGCCGAAGTCCACCGGCTTCAGCCTGTATGACCGGGCCGATCCCGTCAAATCAATGATCTTCGCGGAGCGAGCGTGCCACGACCGCTTCAACACCCAGTGGGACTCCAACGACTTCTATTTCGGACAGCTCACCGCTGCCGACCAGGTGCAGGTCGTGAGCGACGATGCGCACCGGAAGATCGCCAAGGGCTACATGAACGCCTTCCTTCGCTGGCGGCTGTTCGACGACGATCAGATGCGCGACTATTTCACCGGGGTCGAGATTCCGGACCAGGTCGAGCATGCCGACAGCGGCGCCGTCGTTATTGACACGCAATACCAGGAGCCGCACGGGTTGCGAATGGACCGCTTCGCCAACAACGACTGGCACAAGAACGACCTCGGCGGTGCGGTCACAGCGAACCTACCGTCCAATCCGGGCGAGGGCGATCTCTTTGGGCTGGACAACCACTCGCCACACGACCACACCGGCGGCGAAATGGTATGGACCCCGGGCAAGCACCTCTATATCAGCGCCTTGCCGGCCGGCGACCAGGATCTCCACAAGTACCGCATGCTGTCCTTCCGAGTGACCCAGCGATACAACAGCGCCTCGAACCCGGCCGGCGTCGACCAGGACTTCCGTGTCGTTTTGACAGACGAGGACGGCAACTCCCACCATGTGAAGGTAAGCCGGTTCGCCAACATCGATTATCCGTTCGTGCGCAGCTACAGCAGCCTGATCAAGTCGTCTTTGAAGACCGTCCGGATTCCGCTCAAAGCGTTCAAGCACGAGTCGAACGGACAGGAAGAGGTCGACCTCAAAGAGATCGTTTCGGTGAGCTTCGACTTCGGCCTGAAGGCGACGGGTGACATCGAAGTCACCGATATCGAGTTCGTGCCTGACGCTAAGGAGGCCTGAGACATGGCAGAGCACTCACACGGGCCGACAACACTCGAGTCGTTCGACCTCGAGGAGGTCGAGGTGCCCCTCGGAAAGAGGAAGGCGATGATCAAGGCGACGCGCATCACCATCCACGGCCAGAATGTGTTCCTGAGGGCTCTCGAGCCGATCGTACGGATCGCGGACGTCGAAGTCCTCTATCCGCGAATCCAACCCGACGAGCGGACCATCGTCGGATACCTCACCACGACTCCTCCGGAGGGAGCGCGAATCCGGCTGGAATACCGCGGCCAGGAGCCTATCCACGTAGAGGAGCGGTTCACGAACAAGAAGCTGAAGCGGCGCTAGAGCTCGGTCTACACACATGGGCCGGCGGCGTCGAGGACGGCCAAATCGACCGGACCTTGACAGGTACCAACCGCCTCATCCGACGCGCCTCGGTACAGCAACGCCGGCGATAAACCATGGCAAACGGCGATACTCAGCGGCACCCCGCGAACTCAGATCGCCAATTCTGAACGGGGTGCGGCGTTCTATTGGTAACCGGGGACACAGATTGTTCTCGGGTACAGCAACGCGACTCCATGCTCGGTGATCACGCCGTTTTTGCGCCCCAAAATACCTGGCGTGCGGCACAATCTGGCACAGCACTGACTAGCCAGGTTCCTGCGAGGTTTGGCGCAATGGCTGATCTGTCCGGGAAGGTCGCGGTCGTGACGGGGGCGGCAAGCGGAATCGGGTACGCCCTTGCGGAAACGTGGGTCACCAACGGCATGAGGGTCGTCCTGGCTGATGTCGAGGAGGACGCCCTGGAGAAGGCGGCGGACAGGCTCGGCGAGCTGGGCAAAGTCATGGCCGTGCCGACAGATGTTTCGCTGCCCGAGTCAGTCGACGAGCTGCGGCGGCAGGCTGAGGCCTTCGGCCAGGTTCGCGTCGTGTGCAACAACGCCGGCGTCGGCGGGGTCGGAGGCGATCCGGCTTGGGACAAAGCGTTGCCGGAATGGCACTGGGTGCTGGGGGTCAACCTTTGGGGGGTGATCAATGGGATCCGCGCTTTCATGCCTGGAATGGTCGAGCGCGATGAGGGCAATATCGTCAACACGGCATCTGCGGCAGGACTTCTTCCGTTTGCTTTCGCGTCTCCCTACGCCGCAAGCAAACACGCGGTGGTCGGCATCTCACTCTCCATGTACCAGGAGCTGGCCACCCTGGGATCGCATGTTCACGTGTCGGTCCTTTGCCCCGGCGTCGTGCGTACGCAGATCGCCGACTCAACTCGCAACTGGCCTGACCGCCTAGGTAGTCCTCCGACGGCGAATTCCGCCGAGATCTCGCAGACGCTCGCCGCAATGCTGAGGTCGCTGATTGAGACCGGGATGGAGCCGGCCGAGGTCGCGCGGCAGGTGTTCCACGCGGTGCAGGAGGACCGTTTCTGGGTTCTACCGAACGCCGAGGGCTTCGGTCCGGCGATCAAAGAGGTGGCCGCCAGCGCGGTGGAGGGCCGGAACCCGCCGATGGTGCGGTCCTGAATGACAATCGCCATCGACCCTGAACCGCTGCGACAGAAGTATCGGGAGGAGCGCGACAAGCGATTGCGCGCCGACGGCATCGAGCAGTACATCCGGATCGCCCACCACTTTCCCGAGTACCTCGACGATCCCTACATGCCCGTCGTGGACCGCACCCCCAAGTTGGACCACGTCACCTTTGCCTTGGTCGGCGGCGGCTTCGCCGGCCTGCTGACAGGCGCCCGCCTCCACGAGGTCGGTATCTCCGACGTGCGAATCATCGACAAGGCGGGCGACTTCGGCGGCACGTGGTACTGGAACCGCTACCCGGGCGCGCAGTGCGACACGACGTCATTCATCTACATGCCGCTGCTCGAAGAAACGGGCCACATGCCGACGGAGAAGTACGCGCACGCGCCCGAGATCCTCGAGCACTGTCGGCGCATCGCCATGCAGTACGGCCTCTACGAGAGCGCGCTGTTCCATACCGAGGTGACCGGACTCGACTGGGATGGTGCGCGTGATGTCTGGGTGATCAGAACCACTCGCGGCGATCGGTTCACCGCCCGGTACGTCGCTCTCGGTATCGGCCCGTTGCACGTGCCGAAGCTGCCTGGCATTCCCGGGCTGGAGTCCTTCCGAGGCCACTCGTTCCACACAAGCCGCTGGGACTACGAGTACACGGGTGGTGATTGGTCGGGAGGGCCGATGACCGAGCTCGGCGACAAGAGGGTCGGCGTCATCGGGACGGGGGCCACCGCAGTGCAGTGCGTGCCGCACCTGGCGCGCGCGTGCCGGCAGCTTTACGTCTTCCAGCGCACGCCTTCATCGGTCGACGTGCGCGGCAACCGGCCGACTGACCCGGATTGGTTCAATCACATGGCGACCCCTGGCTGGCAGCAGCGCTGGCTGGACAACTTCGCCGAGAACCAGTCGATCGGCTTCCCCGACGAAGACCTGGTCATGGACGGCTGGACGGACATTGCGCGCCGCATCCGTGCCCGCGTGCTGGAGATGGACCCGGACGAACGCACCCTCGACAACATCATGGTCGCCTTCGAGCAATCCGACTTCGAGAAGATGGAAGAGATTCGGGCGCGCGTTGACTCGATCGTCAACGACCCCGCCACCGCGCAGAAGCTGAAGGCGTGGTATCGCCAGCTCTGCAAGCGCCCGTGCTTTCATGACGAATACCTGGAGTCGTTCAACCTGCCCAAGGTGGAGCTCGTCGACACCGACGGGAAGGGGGTCGAGCGGATCACGCCGGCGGGCGTGGTTGTTGCGGGTAAAGAGTACGAGGTCGACTGCATCGTCTACGCGTCCGGTTTCGAGGTCGCAACCGAATTCACGCAACGGGCCGGCTTCGAGATAACCGGACGCGAGGGGCGACGCCTGTCGGACCACTGGCGCGACGGCATGCGAACCCTGCACGGTGTGCACGTGCATGGGTTTCCGAACCTGTTCATCCTCCAGCCGTTCCAGGGCGCCAACCTGATCTCGAACGTGCCGCACAACCTGTACGACGCGGCCCGCACCATCGCCGCCCTGGTGCGGCGCGCATCTGACGAGGACTCGATGCAAGTTGAGGTCAGGCAGGACGCGGAGGAGGCCTGGATGCAGCTGCTCGCAACCGGGCAGAGCATCCTGCAGGGCCCGGACTGCACCCCGGGCTACTACAACAACGAGGGCCATCTCGAGGACTCCCGGATCCGCTTCCTGATCGGATACCCGTTCGGAGCTAGCGCCTACTTCCAGTACATCGACGACTGGCGGTCGAACGGCAGATTCGAGGGTCTCGAGTTCAGGCGCGGAGGCGCGTAGTCACCATGCGGATTGTCGCGCGCAACCATGCTGTCGGCAGCCCGAATAAGGTCCACGATCCGGAGTTTGCTCGGAGCGCAGGCTTTCGAGGCGGCCTGGTGCCGGGGGTGGATGTCTACGCATACCTGACGCGGCTGGTCATGAAACGCTGGGGCCGCGCCTGGCTGGCATCCGGCGGCGGAGAGGTTCGGTTTGTCCGTCCCGTGTGCGACGGCGACGAGTTAGAGCTGGCGGCGAGACTCCAGGCCGATCAGACCCTCATGGTTCTGGCGCGTTGTGGCGGTGAGGATCGAGCAGTACTGATGGCCAATCTTGATCAGCCGCTCCCCGATCACGAGCTCCGTAATTTTCCCGAACGTGCACTGCCGGAGCCGAAGCTCAGGGCCCGCCCCGAATCATTTTCACCTGGCGACTGGCTGGGTTCAATGTCGACGTCGATCACGAGGGCAGACGCGATCAGCCAGCTGACCGAGGTCGGTGAAACAAATTCTGTTTACGTGCGCGAACAACTCGTCCATCCTGGACACCTACTGCGGTTCGCAGATTCGCTCATTGCGGCCAATGTCAATCTCCCGCCCTGGATGCACGTGGGCAGCGTGGTCCAGCACCACGGTCTTGTGCACTGGGACGAACGCATCAGCGTACGCGCATGCGTCGTACAGACCTTCGAACGCAAGGGTCATGACTTCGTGCAGCTCGATGTGCTCTTACTTGGCGAAGATAAATCGCCACGCTTCCGCGTGCGGCCCTACACAGCGATCTACCGGCCAGCCTTCGTTGATCGAGCCACCGTTCCATCTAATCGATCCAGCCAAGACGGGGCAGGCCGCCAGAGCTAACCTACGGCAGCGTGATCGATCTCCCCGCCCTCCTCGCTCCCAAATCGATCGCCCTCGTGGGTGCGTCGGAAGCCTCCTCTTGGTCGGTGGCCCTCGTCACCAACTTTGCCAGTCTGGGCTTCCAAGGCCGGTTGCATCTGGTCAATCCACGTCACTCCCAGCAGTTCGGTCTCCCCTGTCACGGCTCTGTGAGCGCCATCCCCGACCAGGTCGATTTCGCCTACGTGATGACCGGCACCGAGGCCGCCGCTGACGTCGTGGAGGATTGCGGGCGCAAGGGCGTGCGGAGCCTGGTGCTGCTCACAGCCGGCTTCAAGGAGGTCGGCGTCGAGGGCGCCGAGCGAGAGCGGGCCGTGGTCGAGCGCTGCCGGGAGCTGGGCATCACGCTGCTCGGCCCGAACTGCCTTGGCTTCGTCAACTACCGCGAAAGGATCCCCGCTTACGGGCTGATGCTCCCAGGGCCGCTGCTCGCGGGCGGGATCGCCATCGCCAGCCAGAGCGGGGGAATGGTTTTGCCATTTCATCGCCTGGCCATGTCCCGCGGGATCGGGCTCGCGGTCGCCGTCTCGATTGGCAACGAGGCGATGTGCACCGCGAGCGATTTCCTGGCCCATTTCGTCGCGCGCGACGACGTCCGGGTGGTGGGGGCGCTGCTCGAGGGAATCCGCGACCCCGCCGGGTTTCTGCGTGCCGCCGAGCTGGCTCGGGAGGCGGGCAAGCCGCTCGTCATCCTGAAGGTCGGCCGATCGGAGGCGGCCCACCGCGCCACCATCGCTCATACCGCCTCGCTGGCTGGCGCCGACGCCGTGATGGATGCGGTCTTTGCGCAGCACAGCATCGTCCGGGTCGACAGCCCGGAAGACCTGATCGAGACCTGTGCATTGCTGGCCACCAGCGGCTGGCCGTCCGGCGGCCGCACAGCGGTGGTTTCCACCTCGGGCGGCGCTGCGAGCTTGATCCCCGACCTTGCGCTCGGGACCCGTATTGAGATCCCGGACTTCGCTGCATCAACCAAGGCCCGACTCGGGGCAATTCTGCCGAGCTTCGGTCACGCCCAGAATCCCCTCGACACCACCGGAGTGATCGTCAACCAGCCCAAGCTGCTTGCCGCCTGTGTCGAAGCGGTGGCCGCCGAAAACGGTTTCGACGCGCTGCTCATCAACTCCGACGCCCCCCGCGATCCGGGCTCTAACCCGGCGGGCATCGAGGAGCGGGTGGCGTCGCTGGCCGAAGTCGTACACCGAGGACCTCTGTTCACCGCTATCGCCGCCACAGTGGGTACCGAGCTCAGCCCTTTCGGCCTGGAAACGCTGGCGAGGCATCGTCTCCACTTCGCGAACGGCCTCGCGCTGGGCATCAAGGCGCTGGACCATGCCATCTTCTACGGGCAGGCGAGAGCGCGCCGGAGACCGGCGCCATCGTGGAGGCAGCGGCCCGCGCCCAATTTTCTCAACCATCACACCGGCGTTCTCGCGGAGCCGTTGGCCAGGCGCCTGCTCGCCGAGTACGGTGTCGTGGGGCCGGCTGAGCAGCTGACACACTCCGTCGACGAAGCGGCTGCGGCCGCCGAAGCAATCGGCTTTCCCGTGGTGGTCAAGGTGGAGTCGGCGGACATCCCACACAAGACCGAGGTCGGGGGCGTGAAGCTCGGTGTGAGCAGCCCGGACGAGGTCCGCGAGGCGTTCGCGCTTGTGTCGGGTTGCGCTCAGGGTGCGCGGGTGGACGGTGTTCTGATCGCGCGCCAGGTCTTCCCGGTTGCGGAGCTGATCGTGGGAGTCAAACAGGACGACCACTTCGGCCCGGTGGTCCTGGTGGGCCTGGGTGGGATCTTCGCGGAAGCGATTGACGACGTCAGCATTCGGCTCCCGCCGATCGACGATGAGACTGCCCAGGGGATGCTGAGCGAGCTGCGCGTAGTGGAAGTCCTACGGGGAGCGCGGGGTCGCCCGGCCGCGGACCTGGCGGCGGTCTCGCGCGTCTTGATAGCGCTGGGCGACCTCGCGCTGGACCTGGGCCGACGCCTGGCCGAGCTTGACGTCAACCCACTGTTCGCGATGCCCGACGGGGCGCTGGCGGGGGACGTACTGGTCGTCTTGCGATGAGGGTGGCCATCGCCGGGGTGGCCGAGTCTGACCTCGGAGAAGTGCCCGACAAGACGATTCTTCAAATGCAAGCGGAGGCGTCGCTGGCTGCATTGGCGGACGCCGGGCTGCAGCTTCGGGATGTTGACGGTATTGCGACTGCCGGCGGAGAGGGCATTTATGCACCCGGGATGTTGATGGCGGAGTATTTGGGCCTGCAGCCGCGATACACAGACGGCACGAACATCGGCGGTGCCTCCTTTGTCGCCCACGCCGGGCATGCGGTTGAAGCCATCCGGAGCGGTCAGTGCGAGGTGGTTTTGATCACGTATGCCAGCCGGCAGCGGTCCCAGCGAACCCGTGCCCTGGGCAGCAGCGGGGCTGTCTCGGGGCCCCTCCAGTTCGAACGCATCTGGGGTCTTCCCGCCCCGGTGGGCGCCTACGCCCTGGCCGCCACCAGGCACATGCACGAGTACGGCACAAGCCTGGAGCAATTGGCCGAAGTGGCGGTGGCGACGCGGAAGTGGGCGGGTCTAAACCCCAAGGCCTTCATGCGTGACCCGATCACCATCGCGGACGTCCTCGGCTCGCGTTGGATCTCGGAGCCTCTACACCTGCTGGACTGCTGTCTGGTCACCGACGGCGGGGGCGCCGTCGTCATCGTGAGCGAGAACAGGGCGCGCGACCTGGCTCGCCCCCCGGTCTGGATCCTCGGCCACGGCGAGGCGCACACGCATCTGGGCATTGCCAGCATGCCGGACCTCACCACCACTCCCGCCGCACTGAGCGGCCGCCGCGCATTCGAAACCGCAGGCGTGCGGCCGGAAGAGATCGATGTGGTCGAGGTCTACGACTCCTTCACGATCACAGTCCTGCTCACGCTCGAGGCGCTCGGGTTCTGCCGGCCGGGCGAGAGCGGCGCCTTCGTCTCGGGCCAGCGCACGGCGCCGGGCGCCGACTTCCCGATGAACACCAACGGCGGCGGTCTTTCGTACTGCCACCCGGGCATGTATGGGATCTTCACCATGATCGAGGCCGCGCGCCAGCTTAGGGGTGAGTGCGGCCCCCGCCAGGTCGAAGGCGCGCGGCTCGCTCTGGCCAACGGGACCGGAGGCGTGCTCAGCTCGGCCGCTACGTTGGTATTGGGGCGCGACTGATGGAGAGGCCTTACCCGGTTCCCGACGCCGAGACCGCACCCTTTTGGGAAGCGGTGGCCGCGGGCCGGCTCGACCTGCAGCGCTGCCGAAGCTGCAGTCGGCATGTCTTCTACCCGCGCTCGCTTTGCCCACACTGTGGTGGCGCCGACCTGGACTGGGTCACCGTGAGTGGCAGAGGCACGGTCTACTCGTTCACCGTCGTCCACCGGGCACCGGCTGAGTTCCAGGATGAGGCGCCATACGTGGTCGCCCTGGTGGAGCTCGAGGAGGGTGCGCGAATGCTCACCCGGCTCATCGGCGTGGAACCGGCCGCGGTTCGGGTGTCGATGCCGGTCGAGGTCACACTGCAGGGCGAGCCCCGTCTGCCCTATTTCCGGCCGCGGCCCTGACGTGAGAGACGCGCGATGGAACTATTAACTGCCCACCGCTACAGGTCTTGCGGTCACTTACCGCGAGGCGGTAGCGCGGGGCTCCAGAGCGGGCTTCGATGTGTTGCTCATGAGCGAGATCCAACCAGACCTCGTGCGCGCGTCATCCATTAGTGGGGCTGGGTCAGTCGACTTCGATGCTTCCGATTACTGACACCGAGCATTGCGTCCGACGACCGAGCGCCCTGCAGATGCTTGACGACAGGATCCGCTAGCGTCAGTCAGGCGGAGCGAAGCGCTCGCACGGCCAGGCGTCGGCTCGTGATTGGTCCGAAGGCGTGGTCAATTCGGAAATAGGCCGGTTGGCCAGTATTGCGACCATCAGCGCGATGAGCTGCGATTCCGTCGGCTGGCCGTCGCCGAGAATAGCTCGCAAGAGCATGGTCGACTTACTCGGCCGGTTCTTCGACCGTCGTGTTTTGCGTGCCATAGATCGGTCCTCCGTCGTGTTGATGCGGTTGCCTTGAAAAATCGTTCGAATAATTCGAGGTGAGCTCCCTACACGTCCAGGCTCACAACGCCAACCTAGGCGGCCAGGGCGGGCGCCGCATCGGGGCCGGTCCTCGATTCGAGTAGGGGCTAGCCCTGTGCCGGGCCCGGGATCGGCGGTGCAGCAGCGATCGCGACCACGCGATTTGCCGGCCGCCAGCCATCGGCAGATTCGGCCCAGTTCCATCCAGCCCGCGAACTCTTCTTGTGCTTATGCGCCCCTTAAGCGTCAGTACCCTGTAACGATCGCCCCGTTGCGTCAGGCTGGCAAGAAGTCCTTGGTCGAAACCTCCAATGCCCGAAACAGGCACCGGCCCGCATCGAGGACGACGTTGGTTCCCATCGGCATAGTCAGCATTGGATCTGTATGGCTGCAGTCGACATTGCCTAGAACAGGCACGCCGCTGTGGGCTGTCCTCTCAGCAACGACCGCCCAGAGCTGTTCAGTCTGCTCAGCGCTGTAGCCCGTTGGTCGTCCTATTACGAGGCCACGGATCTGTTCGAATACCCCGAGGTTCTCGAGGTCAACCAGATAGGCATCTACGTGCGCAGGGGATGGGGCTTCCTCCGATGTTTCTAAGAAAAGCATTGCACCGTCGAGATCGAGCCACGCGTCAGATCCTTTTACGTGCCAACAGAGGGTCTCGATACAACCGCCCATAAGCCAGCCCTCTGCCACGCCTGGGCGCACGCACACCCATCCAGCAGTCGGCTTCATTGCGCGAGGTCGCATCAAATCGGCCTTGTCGGCCCACTCCATAAATTCGTCTGTCGATTCCGTCGCGGGCTCGAACTCAAGTGGCGACTCGCCGAACCATGCCGCCCGCAAGAATGTATCGGTGAACGTCAGAACATTCGGGTATTCCGCCATTTGCGTCACCAGCGCCGGTCCGTAGAACGTGCGCAGGTTGGCCTGCTTTGCAAAGGCCCAGTGCAGAACTGTGATATCCGAGTAGCCCTGAAAGATCTTAGGGTTGCGACGAATCAAGTCGTAATCCAACAGCGGCAGAAGCTGGTTGGAATGGTTGCCGCCGATACCACAGACGATGGCGGTGACTTCATCATCGCTGAAGGCTTCGTGGATGTCTGCGACTCGGGACATGGCCGCGCTTGATACCCAACCCGCGGTCTCGGCTGCGTGTGACATCAGCCGTACGCGCAGACCTAGCGACTCCAAATACGCGAGACCTCGCTCAGTTCGATGCGGAAATTGTCCGACGGCCCCAAACGAAGGCGACACGATCGCAACGGTGTCTCCAACACGTATGCGCCCAGGCACGAGCATGGGTCGATCACCCGTATTGCCTGTCATGTGGACCGATTATCGATGCGACAGGCCCGAATGTTAAGCACGGTAGCCGCCGAGGCCAATGGTTCGAGACATGCGCTGAGCGATCGGCAATTCTTCCATCTCGCACGCGCCGTTCGGGTTCCAGTCCTGCTGTTCGCCCTCTTGCTCCTCGCCCTCGCACTCATTGATCTGGGGAGCGTTCTGGTGGGTCAGACGATATGAACAAACTCCGGAGTGATGGCTCCCGTACACGTCGAACGTCGCGTTGTACAGCAACTCTGGCCTGGTTCAGAATCTGGCGAATGTCCACGTAAATTCGCCGAATGGCGTAAGCTGGCGGAGTGATAAGCCGCACCGAGATGGTCTGGCGCCATCTTCTCATCGCTGCCCTTGATCTAGGCATCCGGCGCAGTTCACTGACTGAGTTGAGCGTCGAGTTGGAATTACCCGTGTCCACCATCCATAAAGCACTCGAGCGCCCCCGAGCTATCGGTGCTGTACGCGGTAGCGCCAGTGGCTTGCGCATTTTGGATCCCAAGCGGCTCCAACTCATGTGGGCCGCGCAGCGTGACCTCAACAAAGACATCGTCTACGCAACCCGAGTCCCAATGACCGTCAATGAGATCGAGGCACGACTTCCGGTCTCGGCCATCCCAACCGCGTATACGGCTTTCGTACTGCACGAGGGGCGCAACCTCGTCGCCGATTACGAGCAGGTGGTCGTGTACGCGGACGCGAATGAAGTCAGGCGGCAATTTCCATCTCGGCGCGGCAACGCCAACCTTCTGGTTCTTGAGGCGGATCCTCTGCTGAGCCGGTATGGGAAAGTCGCGCCCCGCTGTCAGGTTTACGCGGACCTCTTCAACCTTCCAAGCTGGCAGGCGCAGCGATTCCTCGAGGCCCTGGACGGCAAACTGCTGCCCGATGTCGCCTGAGGGTCGCACTCGGCCCAACGAGGATTACGTGCAGGCGGTCATGAATAGGTTCGTGCTGGAGTTTCCCGATGCCGTTCTCATTGGCGGTTGGGCCACCTACCTGAGGGCCCGCGTTGCCAAGAGCCATGACATCGACCTCATTGTCGACCAAGCGACGCTTGCCAAACTAGTCGCAAAGTTCGAACTATCACCCAGCCGCCACATCAGCGGTCAGAAGTTTGCAATTGAGGTGGAAGGCGTTGGAGTTGCCGTGTACCCCGTCTACCAATCGAAGCTTGGCCGGCGCTTGCAGATTCCGGTTGAAGTGCTGATCAACCACACCGAGAGAATCGACCAGACCCGAGTACTTACCGCAGAAGCACAGTTCGTGGCCAAAATGGCCGCTCTGCTCGACCGTCCGGACACCCTGCCCGGGGACAAGGACCGGCGCGAAATGGTCGAGCTCATCAGGTCTAGTCCAGGTTTCGATTTCAAGGTCGTAACTGGAATCCTCCTACGAGGGGGCTGGGAGGGCAACCGCCAGACCGAATTGCTTGACCAGACATTTGACCTTCTAGGCGAGGCGGCCGATCTGAACAAGCAGGGTCGCGCGATGCTAAGGCTGAACCGAGCTCGTGCCCACCAAGCTGCGGTGTCGGTGAATGCGCACGATCAGGAACTCGAGAGGTGAGTTTATGAGGGCACCAAAAATGAAGCGCCCGATACGAAGACCGTCCTCGCGTCGTGCCGTCCCGATGTCGATGCGCACTTGGTTATCGATCCGCGTCGAGTTGGTCGAGGGCCGAGGCGTTCGTTACTGGCCGCGACCTGGCCGCTTGTTCGCTGCGGCGAAGAGCCATTCCTATGCACAACTAGCGACAGCGATCGACGACGCCCGACGAGGGAGTGCTCGACGAGACCCGCGAGAACCTCGCACTTCTTGAGACCTCCCAGCAATTCATCTATGTCTTCGACTTTGGTGATGACTGGACTCACCTCTGCACTGTTATAGATGCGAGCATCGATCCCCGCGAAGCTCTAGGTGTGATTCCGAACGCGCCTCTGCCTTATTTCGGATGGGGCAACATCCCAGATCAATACGGGCGGGCTTGGGCTGAAGAGGACGCGGGGTCTCAGACACCGTCAGATCCCGAACTAACAGACTTGCCGCCGATGCGGCCAGGGTGGGGACCGAGCAGCTAGAACCTTCTCCGACGAGCGCTCCGCGAATTCAGGCTGGCGCCATCACGTGCGGTTCAAGAAGCGATCGCTAGCTCACTTGTGGCTAAGGCATTTGCTCCATTTTCGGGGCGGAAATCCAAGACAATGAGCGAATGCCGAACCAGGTTTTCGAAGCGGCGCGAACAATCATGGCGGTCCGTGAGTATCAGGACAAAGAGGTGCCGGAGGAAGCGATCAGGCGGATCGTCGAGGCTGCGCACCTTACGGCGAGCGCAGCCAACCGCCAGCCCTGGCATTTCGTGCTGGTCCGCAAGCGCGAGGCACTCCGCAAGCTCGGATCGCTGGTCCGGACGGGTCCCTACACGGCGAATGCAGCCGCGGCGGTCATCGTCGCTTATGAGAAAGGCAGCAAGTCAGGAGTCTCCGACGCGAGCCGCGCCATCCAGTCGATGATGCTGGTGGCCTGGGGCGAGGACGTCGGCTCGAACTGGACGGGTCTCACGGGGCTGGAGAACGTGCGACAGGAGTTCGGGCTGCCCGACACGTACGACGTTCTGGCCGTCATCCCCTTCGGTTATCCGAAACAAAAGGTGATTGGCAAGAAGAAGCGCAACCCGTTCGATCAGGTGGTCTCAGCGGAGCGCTTCGGCAGCCCCCTGGGGTAGACGAGCCCGCGTTGGTCGTCGGCGGAGCACGCTGGGTATCACGTAGGAGAGGTGTGGCGGGTCGCGCGTCGATGAATATCGGAATTGAGATTGTGCTGGCGGCGATGATTTCGGCGTTGGCCTTGATGGCGCTGCCGCGCAAATCGGTACGCCGGCGGCTTGCGGCATCGAGGCGCACGGTTCGCGTCCAGTATGTGGCCCTCTTTCTCGTACCAACCTGGCTGCTGGCCACATTCTTCTGGGTAGATATTTGGCGGGGAATCGGGGGGCGTGGCAGCGGGGGGGAGTTGCAGCCGGCACTCGTTGTCGGCGGCATCCTCTGGGGGCTGCTCCTCGCTCTGACTGCGTTGCCCGACCTCTGGCGTGGTCGGAGCCCGGCGCTGAACGTCCCCGCATATTGGCTCTGGGGCGACCCTCTCTATCGGGGCGGCATACGAGCGGTGCCCTCCATCATGATCGCCTTGCTATTCCTGGCTCTGAGTGTCGCGGCTATCCCTTTCAATCAGCGCGGGATCGTCGGAGACTGGATCTTCTTCACACTTTTTACCGCCACGATCGTCGCGCTCCTCATGGTCCTCAGCGTGATCATGTTCAACTGGCCGACCTTTCTGGTCCCGCCATCGATGCGGGGTGACCGCGGGGCAATCAAGGAATCGCTTCACGCGCGGCGCCAACCCCGTCCGCCATCCAACCACACGTCTTGATCCCTTCGCGCGTCACCTTTAATGTGCGCCGCAATTTTGGGATGATGGCACTTCCAGGCGATGACTTATCTCGACGCGAAGACGTGTGCCCGGCTGCCCAACAGCCGCCCACGGTGGGCAAATAGTCCTTTCGCGGGCCGCCCACGATGCGGTTGGCGGCTTTCAGGCCGCCGGCATCACCTTCAGAGATCTCGGCCGGCACCAGCTCCAGGGTCTGCCCGTGCTCGAGGCGCTTTTCCAGGCCGTGGTCGCCGACCTGCCGTCCGAGTTTCCTCCACCCAGAACTCCGGGTCCAACCCCGTCAACGTGATTCCATGATTCGAATTCGCCTCATCGATGGCGCCACAGAAGGTCATGAGGTGGGTCAAGCGGTCCAAAGATCGCTTCGAGCTCGGGGTCGTGCGGGGCGATGACGACGTCGGTCGGGTCGAAGCTGAGCCGCTCCCACCCGTGCGCCTCGAACCAATCCGGGTTTTCAGGGCTGATCAGCGCGAGCACGCCGCCAGGGACAGTTGCACGCTCGAGCTCAAGGACTACGCCAGGATCGGGAGGAATGCTGGCGCAAGACACGGTCAGCTCAGCCCAACCGTCCACAATCGGGAGTGCATTGAAGAATCCACCGAGTACGTCGGCACTCGGGCATCGGCTGACAAGAATTCGTCGCAGCCCGGGGGACGGTTCTACGCACACGAGCTCGACCGTACGGCTGCAGATGTGCACGGTGAGCCGGCCGCTGCCTGCGGCCACCTCGAGAACCCTCCGTCCATCGACCTCGAGCTTTGCCAGGACACCTGGATGAATGGGCTCGGCCTGGCTGACGGCGTCCCAGAGCTCCGGTTCGAGCTCGTATACCATCGGCCAGAACAGAGCTCGACGGAGCCGGTCAGCCGCCTCTGCGTCGCCACGGCCGGCCGCTTCGCGTTCGCGGGTGGGAACGGAAGCCAGGTACTGGGTCGGCAACCGAGCAACATCATCGAGGCTGTGCCGCTTCCAGCCGGGGGGAGCGGCGGAAGCAGCTTGGAAGTAATCCACTTCTAGATTGATTTACTCATATAGAGATGAGTGACCTGCCGCGCGTCAGCGTCACAAGACGACTGACCTTTGCGGCCGGTCACATCCTCGCCAGGCCAGAGTGGGATGAAACCCGCAATCGCGAGGTATTCGGGGCGTGTTCCGGAGACCACGGCCACAACTACGAGGTCGAGGTGACTGTTAGCGGATCGGTGGACTCGAATACAGGGATGGTGATCAATTTGAGGGAGGTTGACCGGATCGTGAAGGACCTGGTGATCCAAGATGTCGACCATCGCCATCTGAACCGCGATGTGCCTTGGCTCACGGGTTGTCTGCCCACGACTGAAAATGTCGCCTCGGCAATCTGGCGCCGCCTCGAGGGCACGTTTCCATCCGCACGCCTGGAAAGGATCCGATTGAAAGAAACCGAGAACAATGTCGCGGAGGTTGAACGCGGATGAGCATCGCGGCCTCATCTCTATCGCCCGGCGACGAGCTGGCTGAGACGGTGGCATCACTCCTCGAGCAGCTTGGCGAGAATCCAGACCGCGAAGGTCTGCTCGAAACCCCAGGCAGGGTCGCTGAATCCCTTCGATACCTCACCGAGGGCTATGCCACCAATCCATCGACCATCGTGGGTGACGCCCTCTTCGCCCTTGGCGGTTACGACGACATGGTGATCGTCAAGGACATCGCGTTCTTCAGTTTGTGTGAGCACCATCTGCTTCCGTTCTTTGGGCGCGCGCACATCGGCTACGTTCCCGACGGTAGGGTCGTAGGTCTGAGCAAGCTGCCGCGCCTGGTCGACGCTTATTCCCACAGGCTTCAACTCCAGGAACGGATGACTCGCGAGATAGCGGAGGCGATCAATACCGTCGTCACGCCGCGCGGTGTGGGCGTCGTTGTCGAAGGCCGCCACTTATGCGTCGAGATGCGTGGGGTGGAGAAGGAGAGCTCCCAAACCGTCACGTCGTGCATGTTGGGGGTTTTTCGCAGCGACCAGCGCACGCGCGCAGAGTTTCTGTCTCACATCCAACAAAGCCACTGAAGATCGCGGTCGTCGCTTCGCTGGTGACTCGACTTCAACCCGCCCAGCTTGGCGGTGCACAGGCCTTCCTTTGTGATCTGGCAACCGGTCTGTCCCAGCGCGGACACGAGGTTCTCATCTACTGCGCCGAAGGCTCAGAAGTACCTGGCGTAGACCTCATCGAGATTCCAGTGGCGCCGGGTGCGGAACAGGCGCTGATGATGCCGGGATCGGGAGATGAACCTGAAGCGTCGCCGCTCATGCGGCAGGCATTCGAGCGCCTGTTCAAGGAGCTCCGCCGGCTGGGTGCTGACGTCGTTTCACAGCACGCTTTTGATGCCGAAGCTATTGAGATGTCGGAGGGCTTGCCGGCGCTTCATACCCTCCACCTGCCGCCGATCTCGAGTCGAGTTCTCGGCGAAGTCCTCAAGAGCGGGGCAGCGTTTGTCACGGTCTCGGAGTCGTGCCGGCGTGCGTGGACGGCTGCAGGGGCCGGTCAGGTCGGTGTCATACGAAACGGCGTGCCCGTCTTCGCGGTCGAACAGATCCCCATCCGCCAGGACGCCCTGTTGGCGGGCCGACTTTCGCCTGAGAAGGGATTTGAAGACGGGATCGCGGCCGCTCGCGCGATTGGCCTCCGGCCCGTTGTGGTGGGGGTACCGTACGACCGGAGCTACCAACCCGACCTCAGTGACGCGGTCGTCCTGCCTCCGCAGCCACGATTCCAGTTGTGGGAGCTGATGGCTGGAGCCTCAGTCACTCTGCTGCCCGTGCACTGGGACGAGCCTTTTGGGATGGTCGGCGCCGAAGCACAGATGGCAGGATGCCCGGTCGCCGGATACGCTCGCGGAGGTTTGGTGGAGATTGTTGAGCCCGGCGTATCGGGCTTCTTGAGCGAACCTGGCGATGTCAAAGGATTGACAGAGGCCGCCAAGGCCGCCATCAAGCTCGATCGAGGGGCCGTTCGCGCATCCGCAATCAGCCGCCTCGGACTCGACGCAGCGACAGACGCCTACGAGGCTGGCTTGGCGGCGGTGGCCGGTTGATCGCGGTCGTTACCGGCGGCTCGCGCGGAATCGGAGCCGCGGTCATGCGAGAGATGACAGCTCGCGGTTACGACTGCCGCGACCTCAGTCGAACGTCCGGTTACGACGCGGGGGACGAAGGGTCGGTCAACCGATTCTTCGGCGAGCTGGAGCGGCTCGATGTGCT
>WNFD01003342.1_pt1 | contig 26027 bp, 18 predicted proteins | sample 5400491 | NCBI WGS metagenome assembly WNFD01 (sample SAMN13153343, study PRJNA577476) | soil metagenome | isolation source: 120 cm saprolite under Douglas fir tree site 2 hole 2 replicate 2 | place: USA:California | collected 2015-04-18
GGGGTTTCGAAGGACAGGTACGCGGCGTATCTCATCATGGCCAGGAGAGACATCTCCACACAACAGGCCGGATACATTGACGCAGACTTTCTTCATCCACCAACTTTTCCCTTGCATTCAGACGGCGGACCATACATTGCGGCAATTTCGATTTCCTATGATCTGCGTCTGCGAATGCAGGCCATGGAAATGACAGAGTGTGGAAAGCATGGAAAGCCATAAAGCCGGCTTCCCACCCTTCCCACACTCTTTGGAAATCCCTTCGGGATTCCCACATTACCACGGCCTCGACGACGGGATAGGTATTTAAAAAGCAGCGCAAGGGGCAGCAGTAAACCTCAATTTGAGCCCCTAGCACCGCAAGGGACTTGTAACGGATGTGTCCGGTCCAAAGTGTAACGGATGTTCCGGTACACTCACTCCCTTAGAAGTCTTTGTTGTTGTTCTTCCGAAAGACCCGTGTCGGTCGTTGTCCGTTAAAAGAACCTGCTCAGGCAAATGCCAGAGCGCTACCGGGTCCTAAAATAGCTGCGTGCCCAAGAACGCCGCCTACCGTAACAGCTAGTTTTGATGAGGAGAAACTTGATCCACATTTTGAACGCCGAGAAGCTTGCATCGTGGTACTTCCGATTGAATGGGTTTATGACGATCGAGAGCTTTATATTGCACGACAGATCAAGCAAGGGGTTAGCTCAAAGGACTGACGCTGACATCCTCGGCGTAAGATTCCCATTTAGACAAGAGTTAGATATGCAAGACGATTTGCGGTTTCGCAATCAACCCGAAAAGCCCCTCTTTATTATCGGCGAAATCAAAAGCGGAGAATGCAAGCTGAACGGGCCTTGGACTGATCCACTGAAGCAGAACCTGCAATATGTTTTGGGCGCTATAGGGGGATTCGAGCCGAGGATCATTGACAAAGTGGCAACGGCCCTTCACACGAAATATGTCTACGAAGATGAGTTGCGCAAGGTCCAATTGTTGGCAATAGGCTCCCGGCTGAACGTGGAATATCAACGTGACCGGAAAGGCTTGGATCAGCTTCTCTTCATTGAAATGTTGGCCTTTGTTTACAGAAGATTCCATGATTTCAGAATGCAGAAGCGGGACCACAAGCAATGGGACAACGTGGGCAACTACCTCTATGCAGAGGCGGAACATGATGAAGCTGTATTTGTTTCCACTGTCCTAAGAGCTGCCGGGTTGCACTTGGCGCAGTAGCGAAGTCGAACTGCATTGCATAATTTGTACCAAAGGGAATGGAAATGCGACTACCCGTGGACCGGGTCATACAAGGGCTGCAAAGCAAGGCGGACAAGATCCGCGCGCTGTCGAGCGCAAACTATGACCGCGTCGAAATCAGTAAGCTTCTCGGCATCCGATACCAGCATGTCCGCAACGTCCTCGTACGCTCGGGAATTACAGGTGGGCTGCGCGAAGAAGTCGAAGTTGAACGCGAAGCTGTTACCGTTGATGCAACGCCGCCAGCGCGTGAAGATACGTCTTGGGAAGTGTTAACAGATGCGGGCTTCCAGTTTCTTGGCGTGTGGACATGCGATCCGGAAAGCATCATACGGCTCGACGCCAAGGCACCAGTCGCACCTGGCGTATACGCTTTTGTGGTCGACGATGTCGTTGTCTATGTGGGACTGACACTCAGCGGCCTCAAGACACGCTTCGACCAATACCGTCGAGGCGACAAGAGTCAAAGAACAAGCGCTCGAATTAACGCTCGTATATTCCAGACACTTCAAGAAGGAAAGCAGGTCAAGGTGCTCGTGGCCACACCTGAGCCGTCTGACTGGCAGGACCTACCAGTCAATACTGCAGCAGGTCTTGAAGCTGGGTTGATTGAGATGATCCGCCCGTCTTGGAATATCAAGGGCGCCCGATAAGCGACTTGAACGCCGAGTTGCCTCGTATCACATGATTCCAAGTCCTTGTGTGCCGGAAGGCGTTTGGCTAACGGCGAGGGCAGAGGTCTTGGCGACATCAGCGCTGAGTTGCGGGGTGAGTTTCGTGAGGTCGTTGGTGAAGAGAGTGGCTTCATGGCTCGCGCGGGAGATGGAGACGTAGCCGAAGCGGGAGTTGAGCAAGTCTGGGTGAACGCCGGTGTCAGCATTGACCAAGACGCGCTCTGCGGTGAGTCCCTGCGAACTGTGGCTGGTGACCGCATAGCCATGATCGAAATGGCGGTGCTCAAAAGCGCTGAATTCAATGCGCCGGTTGTTGACGAGGCGGGCGGTAATGAGTCCCTCCGATGAAACGGACTCTATGACCGCAAGATCACGATTGGCGACGCCCAGCGACTTGTCCGGAGCAGTGAACTGAATACGGTCGCCCGCAGAAAAGTCATGTGCACTCTCCCGATAGACGCTGACGCCGGTGAGTCGGCGCGGGTCGTAATTGGCTAGCTCACCCGTCGATCTCTCGACCGTAAGCAAGTTGGCGGCCGAGTTTATGCCGACTACTGTTCCGTACTCTCCTGCTTCGATCCCGACGCTCTTGCTTCCACGCGCATAGCGGACGACGTCATGGATCTCATAGCGACTGGCCCAGGAACGTTCGGCACCGGTCATTTCCTGGCGCTGCACCAACACTCGCAAGCTGTGATCTTCGGATCCAATGGTGCCGTCGGCTTTTAATTCTTGCCGAACGGCGGCATTCAACTCGCGTCTTGAGGCGTTATCTGGTGAAACGATCAGCGTCTTTTCTGGTGACTCACGGTAGCTTCTGGCAATCGCTCGGATGCGCTCTCCTGTGTCGGAAATCTCCCTAACGCGTCCCTCTTTCTGAAGTGCGTCGAGCGCAGCGGGCACCTGACCTCCGGCAAGCAATTCGACCGCAGATTTCAGGGCTGGGTCCTTCTGCCGGACGATTTCGGCGAGTTTAGCTGTGCGCATACCAGCGTCCTGTAATTGCTCGAATGGCCGACCGGCTTCAACGCCCTGATGTTGGCGCGTATCCCCGATCAACAGCACCCGATCTTGAGGAGCAAGACGGGAAAGAAACTCGCGCATCTGGTTGGTGGAGGCCAGGCTCGACTCGTCGACAAAATAGAAATGCTTCTGCTCTGGGGGCGCCGGAGAGATCGACCGGGCGAGAAATCCTTGCAGCGTTCCGGCCTGGACGCCGGCCTCGCCAAGCTGCCGCGCGGCGCGGGATGTTGGGGCAAAGCCCTCGACCTGGAACCCCTGAGATTCCGCAGCGCCGCGGATAACAGAAAGCGTTGTGGTCTTGCCCGATCCGGCGAAGCCCTGGATGCCCTGAATACGGTCTGGCGAACTCAGCACATCCTCAACGACGCTCCGCTGAGTGCGGTTGAGGTGCTGGTACTGATCGGTAACGGAGATTGCCTGAGGTCTTGAGAGAACCGGCTCGACCTGGTTCCGGCCGTCCCGTACACGGCTAACGATTTCGTGCTCGGCGGAAATGGTCTTGGCTGTCGTGAATTGACGACCCGGCATGTGCGCCCGCTCGACTGTCTGGAACTCTCCAGATGCAGTTCGAGCATTAAGATTGCCGCGGACTTGTGCATATGTGACGTCGCCCATACCGCGGCGAAGACCATCACGGATCAAGGCCCGCTCGTCGACCACCGCCTCTCGCTCAAAGTTCTTGTCCCGCGAGAACGTCAGCGATTCCCGGACACGATCGATTGAATTGGTGGGCTTCTCCTGATGGTGTTGCCGCTCACGTGCGGCGCGGACCACAGCGTCCGCCTGGTGCCCGAAGTCGGCTGAAAGCTTGCGATGTGCGGCCATTACCTCGCCGGGAGAATGGATTTCCTTGCGGTCACGGGTAGAGTGTGCGGCAATTTCGGCGGCCTCCCGACCACTGCGGCCGGTACGCTCCATATACTCGCGAATCTGCTGACTTCGCGGACTGGAAGCATCAAGGTATTCCTGGGTGTAGCCCTTGATCTCTGGCGCTCCGCTTCGGCCAACGGTGATTTCGTAGCCGAGTTCCTTCAGGCGGTAAGTCAGTTCAGATTGATAGACGGCAGTGGCGAACTGCTGCGAAGCGAAGAGACTTTGTGGCTGGATGGCGGGCGCCTGACCATTCTCGCGCTCGGTCAAATTGAAGATGACCGCATGGGTATGGAGTTGCGGGGCGACGTACCCATCCACCGGGCGAGCCGTATCATGCTCGAATTTGGCGGCGATGAATTTGCCCGTAGTCTCTTGCGGATGGTTCCCGCCGATGCGAGCCTGCGTATAGTACTCGAGTTGTTCAAGGGCTGTGCTGACGCTTTCGCGGTGCGCCTCACGCACCCGATCATCGCCTCCGACAAGAGCTGTCAATGAAACGGACTTTGGAGCGGAGAAGGTCGCGTCCCATCCGGCCCGATGCTCCATTGTCTTGACGGTCTTCCCGTCGCCATCTTGGTACTCGTAGGACGCTCGCTGGCGAACAAGTTGCTCGCCTGTCTCCGGGTGCTGGCCCTGGCTGAGCTTTCCAAAGTCCTCAGCGGAAACCCCACCGGCCGCAATGATCGACGCAGCGATTACCAGTGTTGAAGCAAACCGGTCCGTCATACGCTTTTGTTCTGCCATCGCTTTGGTCCGCTCCTGTTCTTCGCGCGCTATGGCTCGCCTCATCTCGCCCATGTATCACCGCCGATCCATGACGGGCGAGGGTTTCGCCAACAGATCGTGCGAAAGTCGACCCTGGAAAATGTCCACAGGTAAATACCGGCGCCTCGCTCCGCAAAGAGGACAATCGGCGATGATCCAAGAGTCTGGCATGGTCTCGACTGGCGCCGGGATGTTCTGCTGACAGCCCTTGCAGACTAGGACAAAAGGATGGAGATAGACGGCGGTCGTTGGGCCATGAAACATGAAGACAGCATAGGCGAATAGAAGGCGAATATTTCAACAGTTGAAGTATGGATGGAGGTTTCAGGGACGCTCCACAATGGGTCTGACGCAAAAAAATAGATATCTATGGCAATCAGACACGCGATATAGATTATGTGTCAATTGTGATAATATATATCGCATAGGAGGAAGCGATCATGTCCTCTAGCGCTTTCGCAAATCCGGGCCGCCGGCAGCACTGGGACGTTCAGGAAGGCTCGGCACAGGAACTCGCTCCCGACCTCGAGAACTCCCAAGGCCAAGCGCTGGTATTCGTCTCTCATTCTCGAGGCGGCGACGAACGGACAAAAACTGTCTTCGAAACCCTTAAGCGAGCGTCCGAATTGATCGACGTCCTAATCGATAGGAAACGGGAAAGCAGTTGGGAAGCCCTGATCGAGGCGCTGACGCCCGATGTTCCGTTGACTTCGAATCGAGTGATCGAAGCCAAAATGGTCGCTCAAGCCATGAAGGGGATCCTCGAGAGCGGCGATTTTGCCAAAGCCGCAGACATTGCAGAAGTCGCTCATTTCAGCAAGAGCAATCCAAGTTCTCAGCCGAATCGATGGAAGAAGGCTGGACTCATCTTTGCTGTGCCCTACAAGGGAGTCGATCTCTATCCGCTCTACGCCCTGGAGCTCAAAGAAGGAGCAAAGCCTCTTCCGATCATGAAGAAGGTCCTGCAGGTCCTTGTGGACAAGGACGACTGGCAGAAGGCGTTTTGGTTTGGGAGCGTAAACACCTACCTCCGAAACAAAATGCCGAAAGAACTCCTGAAGTCGAATCCACAGAAAGTCCTTCAGGCTGCAGAGATCGAGGCGTCGGGCGTACAGCACGGCTAGGAGAAGTGCATATCAAATCTCCGACGGGCACCCTCGAAGCGACCATCATTCCCTGGGGTAAGGGAAAGACGATCTTTCGCGTCCATCCAGACGCGTACGGCAGCGCGCAGTTCAATCCCTCCGCAACCGGCAACGCAAGATTCAGTCCATTGGTGAATGCTGCGGGCAAGGTGATTCCGACCATCTACGCGGGGACAACTCTGGACTGCGCTTTGATGGAGACCGTCTTCCACGATGTTCCTTTTGCGGCGGGTCTGAAGTTGTGGTCAAAGACCTCGCATGTTGCCGGCAAAGTCTACTCGCAGCTGACGCTCAGCCGCGATCTCGCTCTGATCGATCTCTCGGCGATCGCCCTACACAAGCTCGGAATTTCCCGCAAGGATCTGATTGAGTGCGACGGCTCGCAGTATCCCGAAACCCGCGCTTGGGCCTTGGCGCTACACGACCAACATCCGTATGCCGAAGGTCTCACCTGGACTTCTCGTCAGGCCGATCCTGAGCGCGCTATCGTCTTATTCGAAGATCGCCTCACCGGTCCGGCGCTCGTTGCGAGTGGAGCGCCGACTTCACTTTTATTGTCCGACGGCAGCGCAATTCTTGAGGTTCTTACCCTGGCGCAGCGGCTAGGCGTCCTTTTGACTCCTTAGTCGAGAGATCTTCATCTCAGCTGGCTTGCGCCACACTCCCACTTTCCAAAAGTTCGATTGCACTATTCAATTGTGCGTCCGTTCCACTTCTCCGTTCTCTCCAGTCGAATTCAACACGCTTGTCTGGTTCGATCGGTGTTCCTTCCAGAACTGCTCCCTTCCATGTGTAGTAGGCACCGGTGGGCAGCGCCAATCTGTACCCTTCACCGACTTTCACGGACGTAGCAGACAGCAACCGGCCGGCGGTTGGCTCGCCTACAACGGTGGCGAGATTGTTCTCGCGAACGAATGCCACGATCATTTCAGCAGCGCTGGCTGTATGCCGATCAACAAGTACCACGACCCTGCCATGAAATGTCTTCGCACCAAGCCCTTCCGCCTCAAGGACGATGGGCGATTTGGTCAGCATTGCTGGACCGAACTTCGCAGCGAGCAGCCATAGAGAACCTTTCGAATCCGGAATGCTGTGGAAGCGTCGAAAGCTGTGTTTTTCCATCTCCAAGTTTGGCATCACTCGGTCTCTTGCTAGCGCGAAACCAACTGGAATTTTGGTTGGCGTGAGCAGGCTCATTACCCTCAATGCTCCTATTCCTCCACCGGTATTTCCGCGAAGATCGACTACCAGACTCTCAATATCTCCCAGCGATGTCAGAGAACGCGAGATTTCATTTGCCACCTCAACTCCCACGAGTCCAGGAAACATGGCGATCTTTAGATACCCCACGCCGTCATTCAGGTGCCGGGCCTCTACCAGCTTTGGTTCGACAAAATGAAGCTTTTTCCCTTTTGGGCGGACGATATCGACCATCACTCTACGTTTTTGATCATCCGCTCCCACTACCTCGACGCTCGTCTTTTCGCCCATTATGAACACTGGATGTTCTGGCGGGACGATGTTTTGATCATCGACGCTCAGGAGAATATCCCCTGGCTCAATACCAGCGGCAGAAGCTGCGCCACCTAAGTGCACATCCTGAAAGATCCAGCGCTTGCCGTACTCCGTTTCGTCTTCCAGATAGGTCGCACTCAGTGCTGCGCGGCTTGACGCCCTGCGCGCACTCTTATGAAAGAACCCGAGATGCGATGTTTGTAGCTCCTTCAAAAGATCACTGACCTCCTTCTCGAAATCCGCTGCGGTATGGGTGCCTTCAATAAGCGGCCGATGCCGCTCTACGGCGGCTTGCCAGTCCCCGTTCAACTTCTCAGGCGCATAGAAACGCTTTTGCAGCGTCGATAAAACGCGGTCGAGCACCCTCCTTCGCTGGTCAGAAGTAAGGGTTGCCGACGACTCAGCTTCATTCTGGGATCGATCTGAAATCATCGAGTTCTCCTAAAGGTGGAATGCAAATTGGAATTCTTAAACAGGCTGCCGCTCGGGTCTCCGACGACTTCGAAGCCGGCCCAAAAATACGGCGGATCGCCAGATGCGAGCATTTGAAGCTGAGCTTCTCTTAGCGATTCTCCTTTTTCCTCCCCGCGTCCAAGATGCTCATAGAAGACCGTCATCAGATGAGCTGTGGCATGGTCTTCAAGTTCCCAAAGCGTGGACACAACTGTTTGTGCTCCGGCTTCAACGAACGCATTCACAATGTTGGCAACTCCTTCTTCGCCGACCGGCCCTACACCTGTGTCACACGCCGATAGAGTGACGAGATTTGCCTTCAGTGGAAGACTGCGAATCTCGCGAATTTGGAGGAGCCCGTCATCCGGCCCATGCTCTTCTGGGGCAAACACGAGAGCCGAGCGATCCGAATATTCCATATCTGCATAGCCATGAAGCGCCAAGTGCAGAACGTTGTATTGGCTGAGTGGCAGATGCTTGAATTGCGTTTCCGTTGCAGCAGTTCCCAAGAGGACCGTATTCGGCTTTGGGAGATCGGCGGCGATCGATTCGACTTCATGTCGGCTTTCAGGCAACGCGATTAGTTCACTTCTCTCCGGACCAGAAGCAGCGCGCAGGATGCCGGATAAAAGTGTCTTCTTTGGTTGGCTGATGGTCCACGCAGCCACTCCCAGATACGGCATGGGTTCGAGAGCCATATTCTGCTCGCGATGCCGAAGGATGTGGAACACAGTCCCCGATGGAACCACGGTTACTAGATGGGAGGTGAGAACGTAGTGGCCCCCATCGGACAAGGCTGAGAACGGCAGTAGATGAAGCTTACCATCAGGTACTACGATGATCGAAGGCTCTTGCTTGTATGCCGAAACTGGTTTGACCAAGTCGTTGAATAGCTGCTGCGCCAACCCAACGTCAGTCTTCCTCTTTATCACTGTGGATCGATAATCCGTAGCTTCTCTTTCCAATTCAGATTTCGCCTTTAGTGTGTATCGCTTCACAGTTGTCTTGGTAATTGCGAGCACATACGAACTCGGCTCGTCCAGGACATACTCCAACAAGAGTTCTGACGGGCTCAGGTCGCTTTGCAATTCGCTCAAGTCGGCCGGCTCCGTCGAGAAGTGGTCGGGTTTGAAATTCGAATTGATCTGTTGTTCGGTGTCGTAGATCGTTTGCAGAATGCTCTGCCTTGAGCCAACGTTGTCGGTATCCAGCAATTGCAAATTGAGATTCGTGAGAACCTTCTCCGCGGTCGTCGGCTCGTGTGGCGTGACTGGTTCATGATCCTCAAGTGCCTGCGCTTCCACTCGCCCTCGGGCACGCTCGATTGCTCGGAACGCCTCCTTGTTCCTGCCTCGGTTGCTGAGCGAGGCGAAATACCCTGCATAGACTTCGCTCAATTGCGCGAGCAGTTGGCGCTCAACAGTCGGCGTCGGCACTTTCGACAACAGAGCATCAACCAGATCCGTGCTCTTCTGATAGAGTTCGTCGGACGCTTTGGCATCTCCAAGTTTCGCCAGAATCTCCGCCTTTGTCGCGAGATTCCGCGGCACAAAATAGAGTTCATCGGGAATCTGTTTGTTGGCTGCAATTGCTTCGTCAACGGCTGCGAGAGCCGGTTGCAGCTCCCCCTGTTGCAGGTCTGCCTTGGCGAGTAATCCATCCGCCTGAGTCACACCACGCCAATACGACAACTGTTTCGCGTATTGGATGGCGCGAGAGTAATCAGTTGCGGCTCGATTCCATTGGCCCATCCGTCCGTAGACACCAGCTCGGGCTTGATAGAGCTCATAGAGATGTCCGGCCAGGTGGTAATTGGACGCTCGTTGCATCGCTTCCGAAGCCAATGCCAATGCTTCTTGATTGCGCCCCAGCCCGCTTAATGCTTCTATTTTCGCCGTTGTTGCAATCGTTGGATACGCAACTTCCGGCTTGTCCTTCGAAACCTTGATTGCTTCGTCGAGCGGTCCAAGAGCTTCTCCATACTTTTGCAGTTCGACCAGGCCAGTGCCATAGACACTCGCGTATCGAATGTGAGCAGCAGGATCAGCAACCTTGGCCACAGTCCATGCCTTGACTACGTTCTTCTTGGCAGTAGCGATGTCTCCCAGAAGGAATGCCGCGATCCCTTGCTCGCCAATCGCCCTAGAGGCGAGCAAGTAGTGGTGTCGTTGCCTGGCAAGACTTTCGACTTGTACCCACGTGGCTCGTGCCATCGCAGAGTCGTAATTCACTTCCAGCATCCCAAGGATCGTCAGGATGCGAAGTCTTGTCTCAGGGTCCTGCGCTTCCGGCAGAGAGAGATCCGCCGTCAGTTCCGCAAGTTGCGCCGGAACACTAATAGAGGATTCACTTTGAGCGGGAATTTCGCTGACGTGTACGTACAACGCCTTCGATGGCTCATGATTTCGATTGAATCCAAGTTCCGCTTGTCGGTAGAGGGGTTCCGCGGCGATCCAGTTGTTGACCCATGACTTCTCGTCGGCTTGTTCCAGCAACGCCTCTGAGGAGCCCGGAATCCTCCAATGGAGGACGTGATATCCAACAACACCCAACAGGACAGCCAGGAGCAATCCGGCAGCGATGCGAAGAGTGGGGGAGACTCTGAGTCGCACTACGCACCATTACCCTTCAGTCAATTCTGCCAAGGATTGGCGATTAGATCAAATCTTCTTCCAAAGTCCGCAGATTTCAGGCCCCAATCCCATGGACTTGAGAAAATCGGGATTGAGCATCCTAAACGACCGGCCGTTATCTCATATAACGCACCGTTAGGGTACCGTAGATCTGTTAGCCAAGAGTCTACGAGCGCTAAAGTTGCAGAGTGGCGGATGATTGGTACGAGAATCGAATGACCCTCAATCGCCTCGGTGCTGCTAGACGGGGTTCACTCGAGTCAGTCTGTGAAGGCCGACAGCTCTCTCGATTGGTGGTAAACCAAGTGCTGAAACGAATAGGGTGCAACGGAGGGTAACACCACAGTAGAAACTTGAAAACATATGTTTGAACAGAGAGATTCTGTATTCACAACCCCGGATATTCCACCCTACGTCAAATTGATTAGGAAGCTTGGGGAGACGTTTGTCGTTCGCGACGTGATGGTCCCGTTTTCTCAAATCGAATATGTGAAGCCCGGAGATGAATCTGGCGCGAACCGAATCGTTGAGACTAAGCGGTATTCCGTGGTGCCCGTTTCTGACGACGGGCATTCGTTCCACAGCGCCTTCTGCACCGAGCATGAACCAAATAATCCCCGAAGAATAACGGGAGAACGGCGAACCACAATTTCCGACTATATTCCGGACTCGACTCCGCTCGCAGATGCGTTCTTCCTCTTTGGCGGTCGGGAATGGTATTTCACACTTCGCAATAATCAAATCTCTGGACTGATCACATATTGGGTGTTCAACAGTCGCGAATTCCGAGTCCTCCTCTACGCTGGCTTAAGCCGGGTTGAGGAGCTTTCACGGGATGTTCTAGCTAAAGACGGATGTGGCCTACTGGATGAAGAGGGGCTAAACCTCAGCGAACAGAGTGTAGCAAAGATCAAGGCCCGCATGAAGCCGACGTGGATGGAAAATGGCGGCAATCGGTTCGTTGATGAATTGGACTACCATCAAATCAATACTTCGCTAAAAAAGCATTCACCTTGGCGAGATTTTTTGGCCCAACATTGTGGCAAACGTGCGAGCAACAGCGAATACGATAGGTCATATGATTTCACTGACCTCAGAGATGCAGTGATGCATGGTCGTGTGTTGTTTCCTACTTACCGCGAGTTCCTAAAGCACGTTCCGCTGACTAGAAGTATTGGCGAATTAATCGGCCTCCTTGATAAATATCTTGATGGAGATAAGCCACAAGCAGGGGTTGATCTTGCTAGAAGTTGATCATTCTCTATCTGGTTGTTCCGTTCAATTCCTACCGGTATCTGAATTTACCTTCCTGATGCCTGTCGGGCATCAATCCTGACGAAAAAGGTCTTGGACGCCTGTGGAATTTTAGGGCACTCTCTGGAAAAGGAGGTCGCTAATGGCACAGGTGGTCGCAAAATTTCCCCCTCGCTCAGTCGACAATCATTCATTCGGTATTCCTGATTTTGAACCTCTCCTCAACAGCCACCAAGCAGCACAACTCTTAGACATTCATCACAAGACCCTACAGAAGTTGGCAAGGCGAGGAGAGATCCACGGCTCCCACGTTGGAAAAATGTGGCGTTTCCGCGCTTCTGACCTCAACGAATGGCTGGACCGGCAGCAACGGGCCAGTTGAGCATCGATCCTTGAAGATTTTCCTTCGATCTCGCTCGTGACCGAATTCTCGGCCACAAGAGGATTCGCACTCTCACAAATCATCTCGCAGGCTTCCGAAAGGAAAGCAACGGGAGCCCTCGACCTCTGCCCGTCGTCGCGGTAGGCTGGAAGCAGCCATCCGTGGCGCCTTCACAAGGAGTATTTATGTCAAGGCGGACACGGTATCAACAAGGAAGCGTGCAGCGCGAGAAGCGGCTTAGCGGATCGGATGTTTGGATTTATCGATGGTACGAGACTGGCACTGACGGAACGAGCAAGTATCGCAAGGCTATCGTCGGTACGGTCGCAACTCTTGCCAACGAAACTTCGGCCCTCAAAGCAGCTCAAGCGTTGCGCATCGACGCCAACCAACAAGCCCCGCACGCGGAAGGCGGGCCGAGAACCGTTGCCGAACTGATCGCTCATTACCGGCTCAAGGAATTGGCTGGTGAGAATAAGGGACGCAAGGCATTTTCGACACGAGCCGCATACGAATGCTACCTAAAACTCTGGATTCTCCCCCGCTGGGGAGATCTCAGAATCGACCAGGTCAAGTCAGTCGCTGTTGAAGAATGGCTGGACAGCATCAAGCGAGCGAAGGGGACGAGAGCAAAGATCCGAAATATCATGAGCGCAATCTTCCATCACGCGATGCGGTACGAGTGGGTTGACCGCAACCCAATCAAGCTTGTCCGTCAAAGTGCGAAAAGGGAGAAGGTGCCTGAGGTACTCGAACTTTTCGAACTCCAACTCCTCCTCAGCAATTTGTTCGTTCGGGAGCGTACTTTGGCTCTTCTCGATGCCGCAACTGGACTTCGGGTCAGCGAACTGCTTGCTCTTCGTTGGAGCGATGTCGATTTTGAGAATCTGGAGCTCAATGTCACGCGATCGATCTGGCATCAGGTAGTCGGCAACTGCAAGACGGAAGCCTCGCCAAGCCCGTCCCCATGGACAGCTATATGGCGGAGGATCTGCTTCGGTGGCGACGCCAAAGTGACTACGCATCAGATGACGACTACGTCTTCGCTAGCGAGACCATGAAGGGCAACCAGCCCTATTGGCCGGACAACTTAATGAAGCGTCATATACGGCCAGTTGCCAAGGCAAATGGCATCAACAAGAACATCGGCTGGCATACATTCCGGCATTCCTTCGGCACGTTGCTGAAGGCGAACGGAGAGGATGTCAAAACCGTCCAGGAGCTCTTACGGCATGCCAATAGCAGGATCACGCTTGATGTGTACACACAAGCAGTGAGTTCGAACAAGCGGGCAGCACAGAGCAAGGTTGTTAAGATGATGGTTCCAAATCTGGGTGAAATGAAGGATGAAAAACATCCTCAAAATGGGCGGTAGATATCTTATTGCACCCATATCGAACCCAGATTTCGATGTCACTATAGGTCCATACGTTCCGTAAGTCTTTTGGAATGTGTGGCGGGGACGACGGGGCTCGAACCCGCGACCTCTGCCGTGACAGGGCAGCGCCCTACCCCATCAAAGGATGAGTTCAATGACTTCCCAGCACAGCTCTGAACCTTTTTGGATCGACGAACCCGACTGGCTTTGTGCCGTAGAATTCTTGAACGACGAGGACCCAGAGGGTCGAGACCTCGCCGCGGATACGATTGGTTACCTACTAGGCTATGCGCGTCTCACGAACACCCGGTCACTAGCGCTCATAGGTGATCCATCGGAGATGGCATACGAGATCTTGTTTTCATTTTCCTCTCCGACAGAGAAGAAAAGATTCTTGGACCTCATCCGATCAAATGACGGATTAGGAAACGAATATATAGCGCTCAACTATGTCTTCGCAAAAGATCGTGACTTTCAGGACTTTTTGAAGACTCCTGAGGCGAAGCAGATCAGTTCAACATTGCGCGCGGGAGGAGTATCGGTTCCCGAAATTGCACAGAGAAACTCGCCTCGCGTAACTCGTTACTCCCTAACATACCTGTAGGCATCTGAAAGCTCCCCGTTGATGCCTGTCGAACATCGATCCTGACGAAAAAGGTCTTGGACGCCGCTGGGATTTTGGTGCAATCTCTGGGAAAGAACTTTGGCCCTCAAAGCTAGGACGAATTGGACGCGTTTCGAACAGCGATTCAGACTTGTTCGAGGATACGCAGAAACGGTTGAGGTGAAAATGCCTAGTGCCCCGATTAGAAAAACGTCAGCTCCTTTTCAGCTTCGTGAGAAGAATAGCGGTCCGCCAGTCCCACCGCAGCACCTCCTACCAAAGAAATTGCCTCAGTCTCAGGACTCCACGCACGCCAGTCTCCAAGGAACCGCTGACGCCCTGGACGGCGTAAGTTTCTTGCGTCTACCAGAAGTGAAAGCGGTCACGGGTCTATCGAAGTCTAGCCTCTACGCACTGATCCGTGCGAATAGCTTCCCGGCGCCCGTCCGACTTGGGCCGCGTACAGTCGCATGGGTAAGATCAGAAATCAAGCAATGGGCTGCCGAACGTGTCCTTACGTCAAGATCGACTACTTTACATCCGGACAGTAAACGGATGCCGCAACCCGCTCTTCGGGATGCTTGGGCTTCGTCGAAGAAATGGGCTTAGGCCGCCAGTGCTCTCCTGCCTTTAGCAAGCTGCGCATCCAGATAGTCAGCCCACCATTGCATCATCGCTGTACGCTGCTTCAGATACTTCGCGTGGTTGTAGGCCGCAGCCACTTTGTTGCGCTTCATGTGGGCGAGTTGCAATTCGATATGCGCCTCCTCGAATCCGTTCTCATTCAGAATGGTCGATGCCAGCCCACGGAATCCATGTCCGGTCATGCGGTCTCGATAGCCAAGCCGGTAGAGTGCATACAGAATCGTGTTGTTGCTCATGGGCTTCTTCTTATCGTTGGCTCCTGGGAACACAAGGTTGCCATTGCCTGTGAGCATTTTTAGCGCCCGCAATACTTCCACGGCTTGACGTGACAAGGGAACGATATGCGGAGTGTTCATTTTCATGCGCTCCGGTGGAATGATCCAACGGGCCTCATCCAGATCGAACTCTGTCCACGGTGCTTCAATTTGCTCGCTGGTGCGTACGAAGGTATATGCCATCAACTTCATGGCAAAGCGCGTGATTGCGTCTCCGTTGTAGTCGTCCATCTTCGCCAGCAGCTCCGGCAACTCTTTGGCATCCACGCGGGCACGGTTCTCTGTCCTGGCTTCGGCCAGAATGTCCCTAGGCTTGAAATCCGCAGCAGGATTTCGACTTGCGACATCACGAGCAATCGCATAACGAAAGATCTGTGAAGTGGTTTCATGCGCACGCTTGGCAACATCTCTCGCATCGCGTCTCTCGATTGCAAGCATGAGTTCCCGAACGTCGGCAGCCGTTACCCCGTCAATGAACTTGTGACCAAACGCCGGGAAAACGTCCGCTTCCAAACGCCGCCTGACGGTATCGGCGTGACGGGGAGACTTGCCAATAGACCACCATCTCCACCATTTGCGGGCGACGTTCTCAAAGCTATTCTCAGCTTCACGCTGTCGTGCTTCGGCTTCCCTCTGTTTGGCGTCGGCTTCCGCCTTGCGTTCGGCCATCGGATCAACCCCCGTCGCCAGGGTTTTGCGAGCTGCAAAATGGCGTTCGCGGGCCTGGCCGAGGTTCACAAGAGGATACTCGCCCAACGCCATGAGCTTTTCTTTGCCATCGAACCGATAGCGCCAACGCCAGAGCTTCGATCCTCCGGGATTGACCAGCAGAAACAAGCCATCACGGTCATATACCTTGAATGGCTTTTGGCCCGGCTTCGTTCCCCGAATTGCGGTATCAGTCAGTGCCATTCATCAACCTCCATCCGCGAATTTTGGGTCGTACCCCACCTTCAAAGGAATTGTACCCCAATTCGTACCCCAGTTTTTGAATGGCTCTAGGCGCACGTCCGCGCACCTTATTGGACGAAAAACCCCTAAATTATTGGTCTCTTGGAGGATTTTCTTGTCTGACGAGGTTTGGAGAAGTGCGAGGAAGTGCGGTGTTGGTTGCCCCCCAGGGATTCGAACCCCGATTGATCGGTTCAGAGCCGACTGTCCTACCATTGAACGAGGGGGCAACAGATTGAAGGAGCCGCAGATGGTGGTCGCTGGCTGCCTTTTAGAGTGTACGAGGTGGGGGAGTTTGAACGCTATACAGAGAAGGCGCGCCGGGTGATTTTCTATGCCCGGTACGAAGCGAGTCAGTTTGGGTCGCCTTATATCGAGGCCGAGCATCTGCTGCTCGGTTTGTTGCGGGAGGACAAGGCGCTGACCAACCGTTTTTTGCGGTCGCAGGCGTCGGTGGAGTCGATACCAAAGCAGATTGAAGGGCGTACGACGATTCGGGAGAAGATATCAACGTCGGTCGATCTGCCGCTTTCGAATGAGTGTAAGCGAGTGCTGGCGTATGCGGCTGAAGAGGCGGAACGGCTTTCGCATAAGCATATCGGGACGGAACATCTGCTGCTGGGTCTGCTTCGCGAGGAGAAGTGCTTTGCGGCGGAGATTCTGCAGGAGCGTGGGTTGCAGCTGCCGGCTATCCGCGAGGAGTTGCAGCGAACGACACACGAGATTGGGCAACGGCGCGGATACGACATGCCGACTAAAGTTTCGCGCGAACTAACACCGTCGGCCGCGAGCCAACTGATCGCGGCTGACTTTCTGGATGTCTCGTGCCGCAGGCTGGGACAGATGACGGAGTACCTTGTGGCTTGCGTGAAGAAGTTGTCGGAGGAACAGATTTGGCAGCGGCACGGGGCACATGAAAATGCGGTGGGAAATCTGGTGCTGCATCTTTGCGGGAATGCTCGGCAGTGGATCATGCATGGCGTGGGCGGGGCGCCGGATGTGAGGGTTCGGGATAAGGAGTTCAGCGCGGATGGCGGCATGAGTGGTGCAGAGTTGATTGCGCTGTTTGAGGCGACGATGGATGAGGCGAAAAAGATTATTGCGGCTGTGCCAGCGGAGAGGATGACGGTGAGAGTGCATCCACAGGGGCGCGATGTGAGTGTGCTGGAGGCGATCTACCAGGTGGTGGGGCATGTGCAACAGCATGTGGGGCAGATCATTTTGCTGACCAAACAGATGCTTGGGACGGATTTGGATCTGACGATGCCTCGGCCGCGGTGATTTGTGTTTCGCGCGGCCTCGCATTCTTTGACGAGCCGATTTCCCGACGTTGAATCGAAAGGCGGCTGGAGAATAAGGCATACCCCAGGGGAGACCCAAAGCTAAAGCATTGGGCTACCAGCCGCTCGTTTCTACAGGCATAGAGAGCCAAGGAAACCCAAGGCTAAAGCCCTGGGCTACCAGCCTTGGCGTACCTAGAAGCGAAGATTGGGATTTGTCAGAAGCTATCACTACAGAGTTGGATGAGTTCAGGGTGGGGTGGGTGTAGGTTGGGGTGGGTGGTTGCGGCGATGCAGGCGAGGCCTTCGAGGAGCGTGTGGGCGGGAGTGTTGAGGAACTGGTCGGGGATGCAGAAGACTCGGGCGGAGCAGACGGCTTTGAGGGACTGCCAGTTGCGTTGCGCGATGACGCGATCGAGGGGGACGCGGTTCCCTGCTCCGCACCAGGCGAAGAGGAGGACGTCGGGGTCGGCGGCGGCGATGTCTTCGGCGGTGGTGTGAGAGCCTGGGGTTCCCAAATAGCGTCCTCCGGCGGCTTCGACTAGTTCGGCTACCCAGGATTGGGAGTGGATGAGGGGCTTGCCCCACTCTTCGCAGTAGACGACGGGGGTCTGGGTGCGGCGCTCGCTGCGCTCACGCGTGGATGCGATAGTGGATTGCATGTGGGTGATGAGCGCTTCGGCTTCGGGTTGGGCATCGACTGCTGCGGCAATTAGGCGGATGTCTTTGTAGACGTCGGCGAGGGAGCGGGGGGCGAGGGTTAGGACGGGGAGGCCGGATTTTAAGATTGCGGCGAGGGCTTCGAGGCGATAGGGGACGCTGGCTATGACGAGGTCGGGTTTTGTCGCGAGGATCTCTTCGGTGTTGGCGGTCCAGCTGTCGTGGAGGATGTGGGGGTTTTGCGCGGCTAGCTCGGGGAGGGCTTCGAGGCAGTATTTTGTGCAGGCGCAGAGTGCGTCGAGTTTTTTTAGGGCGGCCAGGGTGATGGTGATCGAGGGTTGGAGGGAGGCTATACGCATTGGATTTGAGTATTGCATCTTGTGCGGGAGGTGGACCCCCACCCCTGTCAAAAGTTTGTAAAGTCTTCGAAGGAGATACTTTAGGGCTGGACTTCGGGTTTGGGGAGTTGTGCGGCTGGCGGGCTTTCTGTGATGTGTGTTTGTCAAGTGGGGCGTCATGCCCGGGCGGTTAGGGTCGAGAAGCGGATTTCTCCGCTTCGCTGCGCTCCGGTCGAGAATGACATCGTTTCTTTATGGGCCGTTCCATGTTTTGCCATTGGCTGTTGGAGAAAGGCGTCTTGGCGGGGTGAGGACTTGCTTTCCCACCCATCGCAAAATGCCTGTCCAGTCTCAGGACATGCTTTACAGATTGTCCCGGGACACGGTGTAAAGCATGTCATGAGACCGAACAAAAATGCCGCGATGGATGGGGCACCCGTGTTAACGGCGGGTTGAAGAGAACAGGCAACACCAAAAACAAAGACAAATACGGGGGTTCTTCGCTACGCTCAGAATGACAAGCGTTCTTGTGATCGAAAACTACTCCTTGTGATTGAAAACTACTCAATGACAGGCATTTTTGGGTGGTCCAAGCTAGCCCTGGCTGACCAAAACTATTCGACGGGGAGTTTGGCGTTGTAGCCGTCTCGGGCGATGACGGAGTACTTCTGGGGGTGGCCTTTTTCGTCCTGCATGCGGAGGGGGTGGCCTTCGTTGTCGACAAGGAGGACCTTGACCTTGCGGTAGCTGCCGTCGTTCTTGTTGTTGGTGGGACGGTAGGTGAGGACGTATTGGTTGCGGATGGAGTCGTTGATCGCGGCGAAGACGTCAGGGAGCGCGCCCTGGAACACCGGGTTGAAGCTCATGCCGCCGGTCATCGCGGCGAAGGTGTTTAGCTGGTTCTGCGCCTGGAGGTAGTCCAGGTTGGCGATGGCTCCGCCCATGCCGCCGCGACCGCCGTAGAGTTCGTTGAGCAACGCGCCGGTGCCGATGGTGAAGATGGTGGTGTTGGTGCTGGACTTGACCTTGGCGAGGATCTTGTCGAGGGTGAGCTTGGAGAAGGTGTCGCGGCCGGAGCCGATGAGGATGATGTACTTGCGGCCTTCGATGCGGCTGCAGCGGTCGAGGGTCTCGTAGAGGGCGTCGAAGAGGTTGGTCTCGGACCAGGTGGGGATGATGAGGGACTGAAGGGCCTGTGCGACGGTGTCCTTGTTGTTGGTGAAGTCGGTGAGGATGTGGGTGTGGAAGTCGTAGGTCATGACGGCGACGTAGTCGTCGGGACGCAACGAACGGAAGAAGTAGTACGAGGCGTTCCGCATGTCGTTGATGAGGTAGTAGCTGTTGGCGGCGAACTCGAGCAGCATGACGGCGGTGATGGGGGTCTGGGCGACGCGGACGCTGGTGATGGTCTGGGGGACTCCATCCTCTAGGATGAGGAAGTTGTTGGCTTTGAGGCCGGGGACGAACTGGTGGGTCTTGTCGAGGATGACGTTGGCGTCGATGTTGACGATGGGGACGTCGACGCGGAGGGAGTAGGTTTCATTGTTGGGGTTCTTGACTTTAGGCGCGGCGGGGGCGGTGGGGGGTGGGGGCGGCTCCTCGGCTTCCTTCTTTTTCTTGAGGACGATGCTGCCGTTGTCGGTCTGCGGGCCGGCGTCGTCGGGGGGCGGCGGGGTTGGCTTCTGCTGTTGGGCCGGGGGTGGGGTGGTCTGGGCGTGGGCACAGGGCGGCAGCGGGAGCAGAAGAGTGCAGGCGGCGAGGAGAAGGAGGCGGGCCGGATGGTGAGGATGGATAGTCATCATCTGAAACTTTACTCCGAATATTGGACGGCTTTGTAGGGCGATGGTGAGGGTCTGGGTTTTGGGTCGGGTGGTTAGGGTTTTGCGTCCGGTGGTTCGGTGGGGAGGCGGTTCGGTCGGGAGGCGAAAAGCAGATTTCTCCACTGCGCTGCGCTCCGGTCGAAATGACGATTTTGATTCTTGGGCTGCGGTCTGGTCGAAATGACGATGTTTGATTCTTACTGGGGGGACCTGGGATTTCTGGCGGCGGCTTCCGGGTCGTGGGTCAGTTTGACAAAGACATAGGTCGGGCTTTCAGCCCTCGGAGATCGGTGGATTCCAAACCCAGGGCGTTGCCCTGGGCTGGTATGGAACGCGCCTTCGGCGCTGTGTTGCCCTGGGCTGATATGGAATGCGCCTTCGACGCTGAGTTGCCCTGGGCTGGTGTGGAACGCGCCTTTGGCGCTGTGAGGATGAATCATGTTTTGAAGGAACAATCCGTGAAACTGACTCCCTACCGGCTTCCGCCCGGGGTTGCGATGGACTATAGTCTGCTCTAGTAGTCTGTAGACGTGATCACTTCGATAAAGACTCGACGTTGGGTGCACGGTCTGGCCGTGGGCTGGATGCTGTTGGGTGGGGTTATGTCCAGAGGGGCGGCACAGGCGCCTGCCGGGGGTATGGTTGCTGGGGTGACGGGAGGGTGGGTTCCGGTGGCGATGCCGGCGGCTGCTCCGGTGGTGACGAAGTTTTTCCCGCTGGCCGAGGTGAAGCGGGGGATGAAGGGCGTCGCGTATACGGTCTTCGAGGGGGTGAACCCGGAGCCGATGCAGGTGGAGATCCTGGGGCTGTTGAAGGATGCGCTGGGGCCGGGGCAGGACATGATTCTGGCGCGGCTGCATGGGGACAAGCCGGAGTACACGGGCGTGGTGGCGGGGATGAGCGGGAGTCCGGTGTATATCGACGGACGCCTGGTGGGGGCGTTGAGCTATCGGATTGGACAGTTTAGTAAGGAGCCGATTGCGGGGATTACTCCGATCGAGTCCATGCTGCAGGTGCGGGATGGGAATGGAGCTGCTTCGGTGGGAATGCAGCGGGCGGCGGTGACGAATGCTGCGGGTGGGGGCGCTGGGGGCGGGGTCGCTGGATTTGATGGGCAGCCGGAGATGCGGGCGATGGAGACGCCGCTGGTGTTTGGCGGATTCAGCCAGGAAGCGGTGGAACGGTTTGGGGACCGTTTCCGGGCGATGGGATTGACGCCGGTGGCTGGGCTCGGCGGGGCGGACCCGACCGCGGTGCAACCGGAGCCTCTGGTGCCGGGCAGTGCGGTGAGCGCGGTGCTGGTGCGGGGAGACTTGTCGATGGCGGGGACGTGTACCGTCACTTATGTGGATCCGAAGCGACTGCTGGCGTGCGGGCACCCGATTACGCAGTATGGGCCGGTGGATATGCCGATGACCAAGGCGGAGGTGCTGGCTTCGCTGGCGTCGCCGCTGAATGCATTCAAGATTATTAATACGACGGAGACGGTGGGGGCGTTTACCGAGGACCGGGCGTCGGCGATCATGGGGCAGTTTGGCCTGAAGGCGCGGATGATTCCGGTGGAGGTGGAGGTGGATCCGCCGCCAGGGGCGGACAAGATGGCAGGCGTGGCGAAGACGCTTCACTTCGAGGTGCTGGACAACCGGCAGCTGACGCCTTCGACGATGCTGGTGTCGGTGTATCAGAGTCTGCAGACGAACAACACGGCGGCCGAGGAGATGAGTTACCGGTTGACGGGAGAGATTGGCGTGAAGGGTTTCTCGCCGGTGCGGATGCAGGGGATGATGGCGCAGAATGAGCTCTTCCCGGGCACGATCAATGCGGCGCTGCTGGTGAACGACCGGTTCAGCAAGGTGTATGGCAATCCGCTGGAGCAGCCGGTGGTGACGGGGGTGAAGCTGAAGGCGGAGGCGATTCCGGCGCGGATGACGGCGGTGCTGGAGTCGGCTCGGCTGAGCCGGATCGACGCGCATGCGGGAGATGAGATTGAGGTGGAGGCTACGCTGCATCCTTACCAGGCCGAGGCGCGGATGGTGCGGGTGAAGGTGAAGCTGCCGGCGGAGTTGACTCCGGGGACGATGCGGGTGGTGGTGAGTGATGGCGCGACGGTGGACCGGTTGACGACGCGGACCGGGATGCAGCAGCAGGTCGGGCTGGCCGATACGGTGGCTGCGATGAATCGGATGCATGCGAACGACCGGGTGTATGTGACGCTGCTGGATCATGCGACGCAGGCCGTGCTGGAGGGCGAGGCGCTGCCGGGGGTTCCGCTTTCGATGGCGAATGTGCTGGAGCCGCTGAAGGACGCGCAGAAGATGCAGTTGACGGGGGAGAGCGTGGTGGAGGCCGGGTCGGCGGATGCGGGATATGCGGTGAGCGGGTCGCAGGTGTTGAACCTTCTGGTGAAGTAACTGGGTTATTGCCAGTGTGGTGAGTGGGAGTTCGCTGAGCAGACTTCAGTATTGGTACTGCTGCAAACAGAAGAAAAAGCAGATTTCTCCACTCCCCCTTCGACTCGCTTCACTCGCTCAGGGTCCGGTCGAAATGACAGATTAGTTTAACAACATAATGACTCACCACACCAGATCCAATTCAATCGATGTTGTCTGCGATTTTATTGGCAGCTGTAGCGGAGTTGCGATTCTCTGGAGTGTGATTTTTTTCTCTTTGGGGTGTTGTAGCATCAGAGAGTAAGCGCGGGCGATATGTCAGCGCGAAAAGGGAAAGATTTCGAATGAGTGAAATACATGGTCTTGGTGTGCACGCGGCCGGTGCACAGTTATTGGCGTACAAATACGACCCCGGTGCCTTGGGCGCCAATGAGGTCGAGATCAAGATCTCGCATTGTGGCGTTTGCTACAGCGATGTTCACCTGATCGACAACGACTGGGGGGTTAGCAAGTATCCGTTTATTCCGGGTCACGAGATTGTGGGGACGGTAGTGGCGGTGGGCTCCGGGGTGAAGGACCGTGCGATGGGCGAGCGGGTGGGCGTGGGCTGGCAGGCTGACAGTTGCGGAATTTGCGAGTGGTGCAGGCAGGGGGATGAACATCTTTGCGCGAAGTCGCAGCCGACCTGCGTGGGACGGAATGGCGGATTTGCTGACAAGATCCGGGTGAATTCGAAGTTTGCGATACCGGTGCCGCAGGTGCTGGAGAGCGAGAATGTGGCTCCGTTAATGTGCGGCGGGATTACGGTGTACAGTCCGCTGCGGAACCATGGGGTGAGGCCTTCGTCGCGCGTGGGGATTATTGGGATTGGCGGGCTGGGACATTTGGGGATTCAGTTTGCGAAGGCGTTTGGCGCGGAGGTGACGGCTTTCTCCACCACGAAGGAGAAGGAGGCGGAGGCGCGGAAGCTGGGAGCGCACAATTTTGTGAATACGCGGGATACCGGGGCTTTGAAGAAGATAGGCGGGTCGTTCGATCTGCTGCTGTCGACGGTGAGTGCAGACCAGGACTGGCAGGCGTATGTGGCGGCTCTGCGGCCGAAGGGGATGCTCTGCCTCGTGGGGGCGTCGCCTTCGCCGATACAGTTGCAGGCGATGTCGCTGATCGGCGGGCAGAAGGCGGTTTCGGGGAGTCCGACGGGGAGTCCGCGGGACCTGTTCGAGATGCTGGATGTGGCGGCGCGGCATGGGGTGCAGGCGGTTACGGAGCGGTTTGCGATGGCTAAGGCGAATGACGCGGTCGCGAAGGTGAAGAAGAGCCAGGTGCGGTATCGGGCGGTTCTGGCGAACTGACAGACGACCGCGGATTTCACGGATTGTATGGATAAGAGAAGTACGAATGAGGGTGAGGGCTTTGGCTCTCGCCCTTTTTGTTTACGGCAGATAGACTCATCATCAGAATGATGCGACGAATGTTGTTGGTGACGGTGTGGGTGGTGGGGGTTTCCCTGCTGCCGGGATTGGCGAGCGCGCAGGGCACGAAGCTGTGGAGCGTAGGTCGCTACGACGAGATGGAGAAGGGCTCGACCGAAGGGGTTGCGATTCGCAGCGATGGACGGCTGGAGGCGGGGCCGGCGAGTTCTCTGGTGTATGCGACCGGGAAGAGCTATGTGTGGTCGATGGCTAGCGATGCTGCAGGCAATGGCTATCTCGGGCTGGGTGGGGCGGCTTCGGGGTCGGCTGCGGTGATGAAGGTTACACCTGACGGGAAGTCTTCGCAGATTTTTAGCGGGAAGGAGCTGGCGGTTCAGTCGGTGCGGGCGGCTGCGGATGGAAGTTTGCTGGTTGCGACTTCGCCGGATGGGAAGGTGTATCGGGTTGCGGCTTCGGGCGGAGGGACGGCGGCGGCTCCGGTGGTGGTGTTCGACCCGGCGATGACGGAGGAGAAGCCGAAGTATCTCTGGGACCTGGCGGCGGGTAAGGGTGGCGAGGTGTATGTGGCGGCTGGGGCACCAGCGGTGGTGTATCGCGTGCCTGCGGGTGGGGGGAAGGCGGAGGTCTTGTTCAAGACGGCGGACCAGCATATTCGCTGTCTGTTGCTGGCGGCGGATGGGACGCTGTGGGCAGGGTCGGATGGGTCTGGGGTGATCTATAAGTTTGCTGCGGGCGCTAAATATGCCGCGGGCGCTAAGTTTGCGCCTGGGGCGGCTGAGGCGAAGCCGTTTGCCGTGTATGCGGCGGGGCGGCGGGAGATTACGGCTCTGGCGATGGATGCGGCGGGGAATGTGTATGCAGCGGGAGTCGGAACGAAGGGACGTACGCCGCTGCCGCCGCTGCCGGTGTCGGGCAGTGTGGGGGTATCGATTACGTTTGTGCAGCCGGGGTCTTCGACGGCGGCGGGGGCGAATACGCTGGTGCCGGATGGGTCGGAGATTTACCGGATTGGCGTGGATGGGAGCCCGCAGAAGCTGCTGACGCTGAAGGACGATGTGGTGTATGCGCTGGCGGTGCGGAATGGGAGCCTGCTGGCGGCTACGGGGAATCGCGGGCGGGTGTATCGGGTGGATACGGGCGCTACGGGGCGGTTTACCGACGTCGCACACCTGGAGGCGGCGCAGGGGATGGCGTTTGCTCCAGTGAAGGATGGGTTGCTGGTGGGGACGAGCAATAGCGGGAAGGTGTTTCGGCTGGGCGATACGGTTGCGACTACGGCTACGTATACGAGCGAGGTCTTCGATGCGCAGGGCTTCACTCAGTGGGGACGGGCTGAGGTCAGGGCTGGAGCACCGGGGTTCGATCTGTTTGTGCGGAGTGGGAATGTGGAGAGTCCGCTGATGGGGTGGAGTGAGTGGGCTAAGGTCGGGGCGGACGGTGGATTTGCGGCGCCGGCTGGACGGTTTGTGCAGTGGAAGGCGGAGTTGCGGAGTGGTGGAACGGTCGATTCCGTGGCGTTGAATTATCTGCAGAAGAATGTGGCTCCAGTTGTGGATGAGGTGGTGGTGCAGCCGGGGGCGCGGGTGACGGCACCTCCAACTGCGCCAAATACAACGACGACGGTGCCGGTGGCCTTTCCTCCGGCTGCCGGGGCGCCGCCGGTGGTGAGCTTTTCGCCGGATGCGAATACGGCCCCGCTGATGGCGCAGAAGGATAAGACCGGTGTGACGGTGCGGTGGATGGCGCATGACGACAATGGCGATGATCTGATGTTTGCGGTCTGGTATCGCGGGGTGGGGGAGGCGAACTGGCGGTTGCTGAAGGACAAGATCTCGGAGAAGGTGTACAGCTTCGATTCGGCTTTGCTCCCGGACGGGAGTTATGCGGTGAAGGTGGTGGCGAGCGATGCGCCGGTGCATACGGATGCGGAGGCCCTGACGGGAGAGCGGGTGAGTGAGGTGTTTGTGGTGGACACGACGCCGCCGGTGCCTGGGGTATTGACAGCGACGGTGATCGCGGGGACGCCGCCCGCAACTCGTCCGATGATTCATGCGACGCTCGAGGCTCGGGATGCTGCTTCGCCGATTGCGCATGCAGAGTACTCGCTGGATGCGGGGCCATGGCAGTATCTGGAGCCGGTGGGAAAGGTCTCGGATTCGCTGACGGAGCGGTATGACTTTACGGTGACGGTGCCTGCGGCGACGGGGCCAGTAGCGGATGCGAAGGAGCATGTGCTGGCGGTAAGGGTGTACGACCGGTATGAGAATGTGGTCGCGGTGAAGGCGGTCGTTCGA